>Ga0326727_10004037_pt1 | contig 45201 bp, 39 predicted proteins | sample MB2enrmetagenome_FD_207643 | JGI IMG/M metagenome (GOLD analysis project Ga0326727, IMG submission 207643) | Lab enriched peat soil microbial communities from McLean, Ithaca, NY, United States - MB29MY | ecosystem: Environmental > Terrestrial > Soil > Wetlands > Peat | place: USA: New York... | reverse complement strand
CACCCAGTCCTCGAACGCCGGCGGCAATAAAAATACCTGATCATAATTTGCGTGAATCTCTCCGCTCATGCCCTTGCGCTTAGCATTCTGCTCGCCACTTCCCGCTTTGAGTTTTGAAACGGCCTCCGAGGGAGAGGGCGCCCGACGGAGGACAGCGGATGAGGGGTCACTCCGCCGCGGACGGGGGGCAGGCTTAGCTTTCTTCCGACGGCAGGGTTGGGACAGCCGGTCCGAGGTTGCTGATCAGCTCGGGAATGCGGGCGGTGGCCACTCTCCAAACGAGGGAGTCGTCGATTTCGCCATATTCATGCGCCAGAACATTGCGCTGCGCGATGATTCGCTGCCAGGGAATCTCCGGGTGAGCGGCCCGGAACCCGCGCGACACCCTGTTTGCGGCCTCACCGATAATCTCGATGTGCCTTTCAACCGCCCCCCGAAGCATCCTATCGGATTTGTAATCCTCGAAGGAGTGCGACGCGACGAATTTCTGGATCGCCCGCGCGGCGTCCAGCATATCCCACAAGTATGCTGCGTCTTTCGATTCAGATTGCATACAGCGTCTCGCGGGTCTTGAGGATTTCGCGCCGACGGAAGGGATTTCGCAGTGATTGGCTCGAGAGGAGGTCCACATCGCGGCCGAATATCTCACGAAGTTCAGCAATCATATCCAACCAATCGTAAAGACTCCATTGAGCGTCCTCCGTGAAGGTAACCAACAAGTCCACATCGCTTTCGGGGCGGAAGTCAGCCCGGAGGACTGAGCCGAAGACCGACAGTTCAGCGATTCTCCACCTTCGGCAGAAATCGCGGACGCGCTCCTCCGGAATCGGAATATTGACATGACCCATATTCAGATACCCCATGCTATTATCCGAGGTTAACACTAATGCAACAAAATGAAAACCAGATTGCGAATGACTGTCCGCTCGCTAATGCCTTAATGTTGGGCAGAAATGCGAGAAACACTTTGGAACAAATAGGCGTGAGTCGGCAAAAGAAAGAACGCTCGTCGGGATGGCGCCAAGCGTCGCCAAGAACTTACTTCGCGTTCGCAGGAGGCAGGTTGCGCGGGGGTGGTTGCACGACGGCCAGGGGCACGCGCGCGAAGGCCACTTTTTCGATCGCCGGGTCAAGAACGTTCACTTGCAGGGTATAACTTCCCCGCGGGAATTTATCCAAAGGAATCTGGGCGAAGTAGAAAGCCTTCTGTTCGGAGGATTTCTCAAGCTTTCCGGGGAAAGGGCCGGCGTCCGCAAATTTCCTTCCCCGGCGGAAGAAGACGAGGCCCACCGAAGGGGGAATGGCAGCTCCGGTTCCGGCGGACGTCGCATTTTTCCCGGCATAAGATTCCAGAAAAACCGTGAGCATCTGGTTGGTGCGGAACACGCGGGTCACACTGGGTAGAATCGAGCGGTTCCCCACTTGCAACGGCGAGTTCTTGTCGCGGTTCACATGCGCGCGATCCAGGTCATCGGAGGACTTTACTTCGTTGGACAGCACAATGGAGCTCAAGCCCAGGCCCACATCGGAAACGTCCGGCACCTCCAGAGGCGCCTCAAAGGTTCCGATTTTGCCCGTCTCGTTCTCGCGCACCACGGCTTTCAAATTGTATTTTCCCGGGGGCAGAATGATTTCGCCTTCGTAAAACAAGTTGCTGCCCACGATTTCCTCATAAGTATCGGTGGTCACCCTCACGGGCAGCGTATCGCGCAGCCCGCCAGCGGTATGGTTTTGGGCGTCGGTGACTTTCCAGGCAAAATCAAATTCGGTTTCCTGCCTCCCGGATTTCTTCAGGAAGGAAACCTGCGAGCCAGGAATTTTTGCCGCCAGAACGACGGTGAATTTCTTGTCCGGACGGCGGAAGTAGGCCGTCTCCACCACAAAGGGCAGGTCCACAAAGGGCACATCCAAATCCATCACCTGCTGGAGTTGGATCTCCTTGTCCTCGCGGGTGAACTGCCGGAAATTCTTGGGAGCAAAGTAGCCGGGGCGCGCCTGCACTTTCAATCCGGGCCTCGCCACCTCGACGCGAATGTGCCGGAATCGGCCATCCGAGCGCGTGTTGGTGGGTGAATATCCAATCAGGTAATAACTGGAATTCTCTTTCTGAATTTCTTCGAAGGCGGGAGTGAAATCGTTCAGATCGTAAAAGGTTCTTCCCCCCGTGTCGGTGGCGAGGGAGGCCAGGGTCTCGCGACTGCCCTGCAACGAGGAAACCTGTGAGGCTACAGCCGAGCCGGAATAGATCGCCGTGCCGGAGGGGCTGGAAGAGCTGGCATCGCCGCCGGGGGGCAGGGCGGCAAGCCCGCGCGCGTCCATGGTGTAGAGCGAAACGTCGGCTTGATTCGCCGCGTCAGTGGCCGCTCGCAGCGTCGCCTGGTTTTCCTGGCCGGTGCGGGTGATGCCGCTGGAAAAGTGAATCACGCTCTTCCGACCCGGCACGTTGCGAAGCATGGTGGCCAGCGATTCGATGGCGGCCAGCTTCTCATCGGTATTGAAGATGTTGAATTCGGTTTCATCCGGAGTGAAGGCGTCGGAAACGTCCTGAGTGACAATTTCCATGCCATTGGCATCGGTCCCGCCCGCTTCTCCGATGGCCCCGGCTGTGGCCAGGGAGGAGGATTCCTCACCCACCAGAATCGCGCGCAGAGCCTTCTTGAGTGAGGCGCGGTCGTTGGTGAAATCCTGAGTCACGCGCAAGCTGGATGAATAGGTGACCACCGCGACGAGGTCGGCAGGGGTCATGCGGTTGGTCACGAAATCGCCCGAGGACTTCAGCGCGCGCATCAGCTCGTCGGGTTGCATCGAGCTCAAGTCAAAGAAGAAAACCAGAAGACGATGGTCCTGGAGCACCTGCTCGGCATTGACCTCGGGCGGGAGCTTGGCAAGGTCGATGACCTGTGCTTGCTCGATGCCCCCCGTGGCTTGCGCCAATTTCTCAACGTTTTCCAGGCTGAAGTCGGAAATAGTTTGTTGAACGCCATCCTCCGCCACGCGAAAATCCGATTTTTGCAAGTCTGTAACGGGCTTGCCGGATTTGTCATAGACGCGCACATCCACCAGCACCTCATTGGTCTGGGCGCGCAGGATGAAGGCTTGTTGGGGGCTCTTGGAAATCGGGGTCGAGGGCTTCTCCTGAGCCAGAAAGGCAATGGGCAGGTAGGCAGATAGGCAGATGGCAAGCATCACACCACCAAGACACCATGGCACCAAGGGAAAATCAGAAAGTAGAAAGCGAAAAAGCGGCGCCTCTCTGCCTTGTGTCCTTCTTGGTGTCTTGGTGTCTTGGTGGTGCATCTTTGGCCTAGAAATTAAACCGCAAACTGAGCGTCAACGCGCGCATCGCTCCAACACCGGTCACCCAGCCGAAATTCTCGGCGTTGATGGTTGTGGCGATGCTGCTGTAATTCGGGTGATTGAAGATGTTGTTGGCGTCGATGCTGAATCGCGCCCGCAAATTCTTTTCTCGGGAGAAAGTAAAGAAACGCCCGAGTGACATGTTGAAGTTCACCGTGCCCGGCCCGGTGATGGTGTTCCGTCCCGCGGTGCCGGGTTGGCCGGAGGGAGGAAGCGCAAACGCCGCGGTATTAAAGAAGTCCTTCGTATTCCGGTCGTCGCGCGGCAGGCTGACAGCTAGACCGGTGGCATCCGGACGCTCGGAAGAGAACACACCCGAACCGTTATTGTTCGACTGATTGCCGGCCACCTGCGCCGTCAAGTGGGAACCGGATTGCACGGTGGTGACCCCGCTGATCTGCCAGTTGCCGATGATCCGCGACGCGACGCCACCGCGGTTGAGAAAGTGCCGCTCCTCCCCGAAAGGAAACTCATAGGTGTGATTGACAATCAACTTGTTGCGAACATCGAAATTCGAGAGGGCGCGTTCCGCCAGCAGATCGAAGCTGTTCTGCGGCACATTGTGCCCGTTGCCCCCCACGCTGGCGGCGTCGTCAATGGACTTACCCCACGTATAGTTGCCGCTCATGGAGAAGCCGCCGTGGAACTGCCTCCGTAGGGTGACCTGGAGCGCGTGGTAAATTGACGCCGCGCCGGAAGTTTCATAGAGAAACTGTTGAACGTTGGGGATGGAGGTTTGCTGCGAACCGGAAGCGCTGGGGTTCACGCTGTCGGGCGAGAGCAGCAAATCGAGTTTCGTTCCCTTGGTGCCCACGTAGCCGGCCGAGAGGATGACATTGCGAACCAGTTCATCTTCCATGCTGAAGTTCCAGGTTTGCGCGTAAGGGCGCCGGAAATTGCTGTCGGCCGCATAGGTATTGTGAATGGTGTTGGAGGCAAGGGTTGGGAATCCGTCCTCCAGTGTCAACGGTTGCTCGGGGTTGGTGGTCAGCGTGGAAGCCGTCGCGAAAGGCGGTTGGTCCACCATGTTGGTCACCATGCGCGAGTAAATGCTGCCATCGTAAAAGACGCCGTATCCCCCGCGCATGACCAGGTGATGCTGAATCCAGGGCCGGTAGGCAATTCCGATGCGCGGTGAAAAGTTGTGCGCGTCACTGTGAATGAGCGAGGTGGGCAGGGAGCCGGGGTCGAGGCCCGTAACCACTTCCGGTGAGGTGAACCCGGGTGCGAACGACAAGTCCGACAGGTGTCCGTATTTTTCCGAAACGGGCAGGAAGTATTCGTACCGCACCCCGTAGTTAAACGTCAAGTGCGCGCCGGCGCGCCAATCATCATTAAAAAAGCCCGTGGTGACCCAGGTGCGCAGATAATTGCTGGCGACGCCGAAACGGACGGAGGTGGTCTGCGGGAGGCCGAGGAGAAAATCCGCAAAGTCATAGCCCGTGCCGGCCACGGGATACCCGTTGCTGAAGTTGCTGGTGCCGTACCCTGTGAAACTAAAGGTGCCGCGCGCATTGGGGTCGGTCTCGGTATTCTGTTCCACGCGGCGCAATTCGCCTCCCATGTGGAAATTGTGTTTTCCGCGGCTCCAGATCAGGGTGTCGTTGGCCCGCACCGTCTGCGGGCGGGAGAGCGAGGGGAGCGGATCGTTCAACCCTCCAAAATTGGTAAACCCGATCGCGGGGACACCCCAATCAAAGGGGTTGTTTGAAACGCCGGTAATCCCCAACTCCGCAGCAATGTCGTCTTGAAACGCGAAGGCATTCAGCAAAGAGGTTCGCTGGCGATTGAAATTCACATTGAAGCTGTTGACGAGGTGCGGATTAAAAGTGTGCGATTCACCCACGCTCAGGTTCTGGCCGCGGCTTGAGGTGTGCGATGTCAACTCGGGGAAGTTGGAGACGGAACGGCTGCGCGACGAGTTGAAAAAGTACATGACGTTCAGGCTGTTCTTGGCATTAATTTGCTGGCCGATGCGGGCCATCACGCGGTCATTGGAGCTAGGCAAGGATTCCTGTAAATGAAAGTTCTGCACCTCACCGGGCAGGTTGGGCAGGGGGATGTATTGTAGTAAGCTGGTGGCGGCGGAATTCAGTCGCGGGGTAGGAATGACATTCCCCATGAAAGGCATGCGTGCGCCGGTGGCGCTGGTCAAGGGGTCGTAGATCGTCGGCACGGTGCCCACGTACTGCCCCGAGGCAATAACCGTATCGGAAAAATTCCCCAGCCGCTCTTCTGCGGTGGGGACCGTGGAAAAGCTGTCGAGACCCGTCGTACCGCGCTGCAAATTATAGCTCGCGAACCAACTTGTCTTGTTGCCGCCGCGATAAACGTGGGGGATCACCAGGGGGCCGCCCAGTGAGAATCCGAAGGTTTCCCGATAGGAGGGAATGCGTGGCGACTCCGCAACATTCAGCGGATAGGGATGAGCATCGAAGTTCGCGTTGGTGTACTGCTCCGTAAAATTGCCGCGTATGCGGTTCACCGCGGCGCGATTGCGCGACCAGCCGCGAGCTCCGCCTCCACCTCCCCCGAAGCCACCACCGAAGCCTCCACCACCTCCCCCGAAGCCGCCTCCTCCTCCCCCGAACCCGCCGGGGCCGCCACCGCCGGGCCCGCCTCCACCCCCAAACGGACTCCCGGCGCCACCGGGTCCACCGCCAGGGCCTCCGCCAAAACCACCCATCCCGCCGCCGCGTCCACCTCGCCCGCCGCCTCCTGGGGTGGCCACTTCGCCCATGCCGCCTCCCAGCAGAAATGAATTGTTGGCGCTCGTCGAGGTGTCGGCCTCCTCAGGTGGCGCCCCAGCGGAAGCTGCACCCTCCGTGCCATTGCCCTCGGCAATGCGCAGTGAAGCTGCGGCCCCGTTGGCCGCTACTCCCTCACCGGTGGCGTTTTGAAAGTCACCAAAATTGCCGCTTCGATTGCGGCCTCCGCCTGGCAAAGTCGCGTAGTTGCCATTGGGGCGCGTTGCAGCCTGCGCCTGCTGTGGAGCCTCCGCCTCCGGCACCGCGACCACCAGCGCCACATTTACTTTCAGGGTTCCTCCCGTAGCCACCGGCAACGGTTCGCGCGAATCAGCCCGGAACCCCACCAAAGAAACATCCAAGCGGTAGTTTCCAGGGATGAGTCCCGTGAAGGTGTAATTACCCGATTCATCGGTCCAGGTTTCTTTGCGTTCGCCGGTTTGCGGGTTGGTAAGCTGGACCGTGGCGCCCGGAACAGAGACTCCTCCGGGGCCGCGCACGTGTCCCGTCACCGCTCCCGCGGTTGGGGCGGTGGCCTGGCCAAAGATGAGGGTTGAACTCAGGAGTCCCCAGGCAATAAGCGCGCAGAAGGACTTAACGCACCTTGTAAAATTTGTAAACGACACGCGTCTATAACCCCGCTGAATGAAAGAGCTTACAAGGAGTGAGTACGTTTATCAACACCCCAAGGTTACAGGTAACCCCACGCGTCCTTGGGACGTCATAATGTTGCGGAGGGATACATGTCTAAAAAGATATCACTGAGCATTCTGGTGCTTCTGGTTTTGAGTCTTGCGGGTTCTTTGGCCGCACAGCAAAATTCCCCATCCCCGGGACAAGAGCCGCCCCGGCGAGGCATGGGCGGTCCGCCGCCGGTGATGGGAACCATCACGTCCGTGGGAGTCGATCGCTTCGAGATCAAGCGGCCTGATGGGTCCACTGCAACCGTGGTGGTGAACGGTCAAACCCACTTCCGCCAGCGGCAGGAAGGGCAACAGCAGCCGCAGGAAATCCAGTTGGAAGATCTGAAGGTCGGCGACCACGTCATGGTGCGTGGGACTCCCAACGCTGACAACCAAGTGGTGGCCATGGGGGTCAATCGCGTCACGACAGAACAATTCCAGCGGTTTCAAAGCGGCGGCGGGCCAGGTGGTGGTCCAGGAGGTCCTGGCGGAGGCATGGGCCCAGGTGGGGGCATGGCGGGCAACCGCGCCGGCGGCGAAATTCTTGCCATTGAGGGGAACCAGATCAAAGTGCGCGGCCGCCAAGGCGAACGGATCATCGTGGTCAATGACCAGACCACCTTCGCCAAAGAAGGTCAGACCATCACCCTGAAAGACCTCAAGGTCGGCGACCGCATCTTTGCCATGGGGAAGGAAGTCAACGGCCAGTTCATGGCCACGGAGGTCCACTCGGGCCGCCCCGGCGGTGGGCGCGGCGGCTTCCAGGCTCCGCAGAATCCCCCGAACCCCAACTGAGTAATCGGGCGATCCGATGATCGGGTGATTTCCGATTTGCGATTGGTGATTGCTGATTGGCGATTGGTGATTGCTGATTGGTGATTGGCGATTGGGCATCGGGCAATCGTGCCAGCGAGTGACCTGTGAGTTTCGATTTTCGAATTTCGGATTTCGATTTTCCATTTTCAAATTTCGAGTTTCGAATTTCGGTTTGGGTCTTCGATTTTAAATCTGAGATTTGCGATTTTCGAAGTCCGCGAATTGATTCATTTTCTCGCCGAACCCAGCCGATAACCGATGTGGAGTAGTGTGTCACGCGGGGGTTGGTCTGTCGGCTCCGCCTGCCCGCGCGGCCGTCCAAATTATTGCCGAAGGCATTTTGGAGTGCGGTAGCAGCAGCTACCGCTTTTCTTCCTCCGCCCCTTGCCCATTTAGCGTATGAACCGAAGGCGGAAGGCGGTAGGTGCTGCGAGGGTGGTTATGGCAGGCTCTCGTAGCGGCGGGTTCACCTCGCCAAATGACGGTCGTAGCGGCGGGTTTACCCCGCCATTTCCCAGTGGCGAGCCAACCTCGCCACATGGCGGGGTAAACCGCGCTACCCCGCTGGCTGTTTTAGCGTTGGATGTGCCGAAATCGCCAGATGTGAGATCTCATGGGGTTGGCGATGGCCAGGATTCGCCCGTCGCTTCCCCAACCCGCGACCATGATGTCGCCGGTATAATTCAATGGAACGCGCGTGACCGCACCCGTGGTGGGGTCAAGAATCGCCAGACCGAAGAACCACGAGTCCCGCGGCGCGACGCTGACCAGCAGCTTGCCATCCTTATTGAGGGCATCGGGGCCCAGCAGCATGGGGCTGACCGGGAGATCGCCCCTGACCTGAATGGGCTGCGTTGGCCCACCCGTAAGGGGAACTCGTTCCAGTCGCACGTGCTGTTGTTCATTCAAACTGACGATCAAGTCGCGCCCGTCGGGATTCACCGCCGCACCGTCGCCAGCGCAGATCATGTGAGGACTCCCGCCCTGGCTGGGGACGGACCAGACGCTTCCCGAAGACAGGTAATAGAGGTCCTTTCCATCCGGAGAAGCCGCCAAGCCAGTGATCTGTTTCCCTACTGTGACATCGAAGCGCCGGAGGATGCGCCCCTCCTTCACGGAGACGATGGCGAGCGAGCGCTGCGGGGAACTCCCAACCATGAGCGCCGCCTCGTCATCGCCGACTTGAACCATGGGCGGCGCCGTATCCTCGTTCGTTTCCAGAAGGGGAACGAAACTTCCTCCCGGCTTGCCCACGAGCAGGCGTGGCCGTCCGGAGATAAGCGTGGGGAGGACGATCCGCCCATCTGAAAATTCCACCGGTGGGGCAAACTCCTGCGAGTAGGATTCCAGGCTTGCCAGCACCTCCGGTGTTCCTCCGGACCTGGGGAGCCTCAGAACATCCAGGGGGCGATCAACCTGATCGACGTAAAGAGCCCCGTCCGGGGCGGCATCCAAAGCCCAGGGCGCGGATGTCAGGGTTATCAGGGTTCGGATGGAACCCCTGCCCGAGCGCGGAATCGCCACGATCCGGTGCAGATTGCCGGAAGGAAGGTCAATCAGGACCGATTGGCCGTCCGGGGTAACCGCCAACGGGAACAACTGCGCGAGCTGAACGATCGGCAACTCGGGCGCCAGCCGCTCCGCCCTGCCGGTGTCAATGTCCTGCCGATAAAGATGGGGAGAATCATCCGCGCCCTTTCCCTTGGCGGTCCCGAAGAAGACCATTTCCTTACCATCGGGAAACACTCGCAAGGGTGCGGCAGGAGAGAGTGTGACCCAAGCCCCCAAGGCCTCGAGGCGCCCACTGTCAGGCCAGAAGTGATAGACTTGGCTCTTGCGGTCGGGGTCAATTCGGACGAGCAGCAGACTGCCATCCGGGAGGGATTCCGGGTTGGCCGCATTGGCCAGCACTAACCTTTCCTCTCCCCCGAGGCTTGGAACCGAGAAGACCCCCAGAGGTTGAGAGAAGAACCGATCGAAGTAAATCTTCGAGCCGTCTCGGGACCAACAAAGACTGGCGACAAGGCCGCTGGTTCTATCCTCAGTCAGGACCGTCCAGTTGCCAGAGCCGGGATCCATTACGGCAACCTGGGCCATGATGTCGGCCATGGCCTGAAAGGCGAGTAGTCGGCCGTCCGGCGAAACTCGCGGCCAAAAGGCGATCGTCGGGCCGGGCAAAAGCTCGCCGGACCACTCGGCACTGGGAACAATGCTCCGAGTCCCGAACCACCATCCTCCGAGGACCGCAAGGCCCAATAGAACCGCTATCGCAGCCCAGCGCAGAGCGGCCAGCCAGCCACCACTGCGCGCTTCCCGCCTCTCCTGCCCAACCGGGAGGGGGCCCAGGGGTGCCGCGGCCTCCGCCCCGCTCAGTGTCTCTTCAATCGCAATGCGCGCATCCCCGATGGCTTGCAGGCGTTGCTTGGGGTTTTTGTGCAAGCAGCGGCGCAGCAGTTTCTGAATACCCGCCGGCAACGAGGCTGGCAGTTTGGTCCAATCCGGCTCCTCCCTCACCACTGCCGCCATCACATCCGCAACCGTCTCGCCCGTGAAGGCCTGCTGGCCAACGAGCATCTCATAGAGCACGCAACCGAACGCCCAGATGTCCGCCCGCCGGTCGACGGTCTTGCCTCTCGCCTGTTCCGGCGACATATACGCCGCCGTGCCCAGGATCATGCCCGTTTGCGTGGGGCTTATGGTCAGGGTGGGTGAGGACCGCGGGTCGCCGCTCACGGGAGGCTGCGCCACGCTGGCGAGGCCAAAATCCAGCACCTTCACTTTGCCCTCGGCCGTGAGCTTGATGTTGGCGGGCTTGAGATCGCGATGGACGATGCCCTTTTCGTGTGCCGCCTCGAGCGCTTCGGCCATCTGCCGTGCAATCGGCAACGCCTCTTCCAGCGGGATGGGATCTTGCGCGATGCGATCCGCCAGCGTGGGGCCTTCGACCAGTTCCATTACCAGCGCCCGCTCTTCCACGCCGTAAATGGCAGCGATGTTCGGATGGTTCAGCGACGCCAACACCTGCGCCTCGCGTCGGAAGCGGGCCATGCGCTCGGCATCCTGCGCGAAGGCTTCAGGCAAAATCTTGATCGCCACCTCGCGATTCAGCTTGGTGTCGGTGGCGCGATACACTTCGCCCATACCGCCGCGTCCCAACTCGGCGGTAATGCAGTAATGCGCAACGGTGGATGGGGTTGCCATTTCGAAACCACAATATCCTATCACACTTCGAGCCGCCTGAAGCCCGCTGGTGAAATACGGAATAGCGACGGTGGGTTCGGAAACTTCACTTCAGCGGATGCTTGGCCGAGTTCGGCCTGACCCATACCAAACTTGGAAAATGAGGCGGCTGGACTTTGAAAAAGGGGATAGCAATAGCCCTCGACAACTCTTCCCCCGAACAATCATAAAAACTCCCCAGATACGGGGTTCCGGGAAATCGCCAGGGCGCTTCGAGCCCAAACAGCTTAAGATAACGTTTATGAGGTGAAACCTACGGAGCGGGAGAACCATGAGCGAAATTCCTCCGACCCTGGCGGGGTCGAATGTTTGACCCCTCCACGGTCGGGACCTCATTCCCCGGTTTGCCCTTCTGTCCCGATTGACTTCATCGGGACGGCTAATCATATTCCTCCCCTTCGGAGAGGCCGAAAGAACGCCGCGCCCCACCCGCCGCTCCGGGATTTTGTCACACGTTTATGCGCCGTGGGATACGATCTTCCCCGCGCTCTTCGGGCTATGGTGCTGGGCAAGCAAGCGCGAAAAAAGTTCTTGGCAGGTGATTACTGATAGGTTATTATCGACATGAGTTCTGAATGAGGTTTTTTCATGTTCGGAGTGGGAGAAACAACCACCAAGACACAAAGACACCAAGATGGGGAATTCCAATTCTCGCCGAGGTTGTCGAAGGCACTTGCTCCCGAGGAACAAATTGCTAAGCGGGGTGTAAAGGCCGACGCCATCAAATGGCCGCTGAATGCCAGAATGTATTAGAAACAGAAGGGGATAGCGGTGAGAAGAGAAGATCATCAAAATCATATGCCATTGAAATTAAAAGGGTTAACTCAAACGTGGATGGCCCAATTGGCCATAGAAAAAGCATACGTAAAATGAAGGTATTATCCAGAATGTCTTTGAAAACAAGGAAGATATAAAAATGACTTTTCCCAAGTTTACCCCAAGCCAGAATGTTTATGATAAATAAGCCACTTACGCGCATGAAGCCAGAATGTTATTGAAAGGAAAGGAGAAAGGGGCTGGAAAATTCTGAATTCTGAATTATGAATTATGAAGCCTCTTCTGGTTGAAAAGTTGCGAAATCTCGTACGCCGCAGCCCCCACCAGCGCGCCGGCTACGGCGTCGGCGGCGTAGTGGTAGCGGCCGTAGACCGTGGCCAGCGCCACGCTGGCGGCGAGGAACAGGAACCATGCCCCGAGCCGAGGCGCGTGCTTGCGGACGGCCAAGGCTACAGCGGTGACCGCCGCCACATGTCCGCTGGGGAAGAGGCAGGCTTGCACGCTGTAGTGGTCGAGCAGCCAGAAATTCCAATGGCGCAGCAGCGGCGCGACGTGCGGCCCCGGCACGTCCGCGAACAGCACGCGCGGCGGGGTGAGAGGAAGGAAGGGATACACGGCGTAACAGAAGAGGGTGGCCGTCAGCACCGCGGCCCAAAAGTCGTCCATGGCGCGCTGGGCGTGGGGTCCGCTCCTGGAGTGTCCGTAAAATGCCTGGACAAGGCGTTGGCTGTAGCGCCGGCATCCTGCCGGCAAATGCCCCGACGGAGGTCGGGGTGCTACGTTGTCCACGCCCTTGCTGGACAGTACACCCGCCGCATTTCGCCGCGTGGCAAAATGGACTGCGGCAACTCCCAGCGGCACCAGCGGGTAGCACAGCAGATAGGCAAATTCCAGATAGTGCTGAAGCCATGGCGCTCCGGCTTGCAGCAGCAGATTGACGACCCGACTTTGCAGCAAGACCCGGTCCCACTGGATAAAAAGGTAATCCAAATGATGGGCGGGATCGGGAGAGAGCAGCAAGCCCGATTCTCGATAAGCGACCAGGATCAACAATGCGGGAAACAGATCAGCAGCGGCGGTAAGCCAGGGCGCGCGCCGGCGATTTCGGCGAAGCGCCATCAGGGTGGCGACGGTCACGAAGTTGAGCGTCACGATGACAGCAAATTCCCGTGCGGCCAGGTGGAACGCAAGCGCGGCAAGAGTAATGTAAGCGAAGAATGCGAGGGGGACCAGTTCGGCAAGGGAAAGCCGGATTCGCAAGTCGAGAATCGACGGAATCTGCGGTGCTCTGGCTACTCCGACGGAGGTGGTTGCGCTCACGGTGTCTGCTCCCGGTCAACAATGGCAGCGGCGGCCGAGCCTCACGTTTGACATGCTTGCCGTGGCGTCCGTTTGACTCGGTCCGCTGCCGCCACTTGGAGAAAGCGTTTTCTTTGCCAAACCATGATTCGACTTGTCGTATTGAAATTAAAGGATTTAGTTAACATGGTGGTCCCGGCAGGGAGCGGGCGGAGTGCCGTCCAAACCCGCCAAGTGTCAGGAACTGCCGCCACCCCTCGTTACGGAGATTCGCGCATCTATTCACACTATCGTAACATTTTGAGTGGTATAATCTATCCGTGCGTCAACGTGTAATCATCATTGAAGACGAACGCGACATCGTAGAACTGGTCCGGTACAACTTCCGCAAAGAGGGCTTTGAAGTCGAAAGTTTCTCCCGCGGGCGTGAGGGCTTAGATTATCTCCGTCGTAATCCCGCCGATCTCGTGCTCCTCGACATCATGCTTCCCGATGAAGACGGGTTTGAGATTTGCAAGCGCCTGCGCGCCGACGAGAAGCTGAAGTCTTTGCCCGTCATCTTTCTCACCGCCAAGAGCGAGGAGATGGACCGCGTGCTGGGCCTGGAAATCGGCGCGGATGACTACGTGGTGAAGCCCTTCAGCCCGCGCGAACTAGTGGCTCGGGTGAAAGCCGTATTGCGCCGCCAGGAACGCGTGGCGGAAAAGCGCGAGGTGGTGGAAGCGGGCGCCTTGCGTCTCGACACGCGCACGCAGGAAGTATCCATCCGTGGGCGGGCGGTGGAGTTGAGCGCCCTGGAGTTCAAGTTGCTCTACTTTCTCGCCTCGCACCCCCGCCACGTTTTCGATCGCGACCGCCTGCTGGACGAAGTGTGGGGCCGAGACCGCTTTGTGACCCCGCGCACGGTGGATGTGCATATTCGCCGCCTGCGCGAGAAAATCGAAGACCTCCCCAACCGCCCGCTATTTCTCCAAACGGTACGGGGCAGCGGCTATCGCTTTTCGCCGGAAGTCCTGGAAGGCGTTGAGGCGTAGTTGAAGTACAGTAATGAGTGGCTAGTGGCTAGTAACTATCGAGTCGGAACTTGTTCGTTGATTTACTATCCACTAGCCGCTGTCCACTAACCACTGCTCTTAAGATGACCTTCCGCAGCCCCATATTTCGCAAGCTTCTTGCCAGTTCCTTCCTGCTCATCGCGGTGACCCTGGTGGTGGTGGATTTCTACCTCACGCGCTACACCGCCGATCGCGAAATCCGCAGCGTGGAACAGCGATTGGAAGCGGAAGCACGGATTCTGCAAACGGAAACCTCCAATGTTCCGCGCCCCCAACTGGAAGATTGGGCGCACCAGACGGCGGAGCGTACCCGCGCGCGCGTTACCATTGTCGACCCAAAGGGCGTGGCCCTGGCCGATTCCGACCACGATCCCGAGACCATGGAAAACCACGCCAACCGTCCTGAAATCATGGCGGCTTATCGGGACGGCGTGGGCAGCTCGACGCGCCACAGCGCCACCCTCGACCGCGATCTCTGTTACCTGGCCTTGCGCCTGACCTACCACGATGAGCCCGGATACATTCTGCGCCTGGCCGTCCCGCTGGGAGATGTGAATTCCTCCATTGCCGCCGTGCGCTGGCGAATTCTGTGGGCGTCCTTTTACGCCGCGCTGGTGGCGATGATCCTGGCTTACTTCTTCTCACAGTCTTTTACGCAGCGTATCGCGCGGCTGCGGGCGTTTGCGGAAGGCCTGGTAGGCGCGCATTTTTCCCAGGCGCCGTTGCCGGATGCCGATGACGAACTGGGGGCGCTGGGACGCTCGCTCAGCACCACCGCCGTGCAACTTCGCAATCTGGTGGACCAGTTGAGTGTAGAGTCCGCGCAGCGCGAAGCGATCCTGGCCAGTATGGTGGAAGGCGTGCTTGCCGTGGACAGCAGTTTGCGCATCACTTTCGCCAACGCCTCGTTTGCGCGGGCGGTGGGGGCGCAAACTCCGATTCCCGCCAAGATGCCTTTGGTGGAACTGGTGCGCACCCCGGAATTGCGCGAGGTTCTGACGCGGGTGTTGACGACCGGCGAATCGGTGAAGCGGCGCATGCAGGTTCCCGCCGCCGATCGCACCTTTGAGGTGCAGGCCGCCCCGCTCACTTCGGGGACCGTGCGCGGCGCCATCGCCATCCTGCACGACATCACCGACCTCGAGCGCCTGGAGCGCATCCGCCGGGATTTTGTCGCCAATGTCTCACATGAGCTGCGCACGCCTCTCACCGCCATCCGCGGTTACGCTGAAACGCTGCTCGAAGGGGCCCTGGAAGACCAGGAAAACAATCGCCGCTTCCTCGAGATCATCAAGGCACATGCTATCCGCTTGAATAATATTTCCTCGGATCTGCTAACCCTTTCGGAGATGGAAGCGGGCAAGGCGCGGCCCGAGCCGGAGCCTATCTCCGTGCGGGGGGCCGTGGAGTCCGCCATGCGCACCATGGAGGCCGAAGCGCGGGTGCGCGGTGTCTCCTTGGTCTGCGGGCGTGTGGAGGACGTGAAGGTGCTCGGCAGCCGCCTGCAAATTGAGCAGGCGCTGGTCAATCTGCTCGATAACGCCGTCAAGTTTAACCGCCCCTCCGGCGAGGTGCTGGTGGAAGTCACGCGCGCCGGCGATGGCCGCGTCAGGATTGCCCTCACCGATACCGGCATCGGAATTCCTTACGACGACCTGCCGCGCATCTTCGAACGCTTCTATCGCGTGGATAAGGCCCGCTCGCGCGAAGTGGGCGGCACCGGCCTGGGGCTCTCCATCGTCAAACACATCATCGAGCGCATGAACGGTACGGTCAGTGTTGAAAGCCAGTTGGGTAAAGGCTCGACGTTCACGCTGCTGCTCCCCGCTGTCCCATGAACTCACCTTGAAGGTCCGGAGGCACCAAGCAAGAACCTCCCGTGGTTTGCCGGCTGCCGGCGTGGTGGCGCGATTCCACCGTTAGTAGGCTATATATTGAGGCTTACCAACGTGGCGCTATTGGGTCGTCGTGAGGTTGTAAAGAAAGATGAACTGGAGGACCAGGTGATTGCCGGTAAACTCTTGGGGCAAAGGAGGAAAAGGAATGGAGGCATGGATGCCGTTCACGGCGGCGCGATCGAGCGGATCAGAGCCCGAGGAAGCCACCAGGCGCTCCTGCGGCACCGAGCCATCCTTGAGGATTTCGAACACCACCCCCACGCGTCCTTTCTCGCCCAGGCGCGCGGATTCCGGAATCACCGCCAGCCAATTGCGCCGGACGATATAGACAATGCGGGCAAGGTACGGGCCGAAGTCCACCCCTCGCGTGTCCGACAGGATGGTGGGCGCTTCGGTGGAGAAGTTCGGGCGCAGGTTGTTGAACTCCAGATTCGAATCGCCCCCGCCACCTGCCTCACCAAGGCCGTGAGGTCCGCCCCGGGCGGCGGCTTGCAGCGACTGCTGGATAGCCTGCCCCGGGGTCATTGACGGCACGCGGAATTTGCCCTCGCCGCCCCCGCCTTGAGGAGTGGGGTCCTCCAAGCGCAAACCGGCATCTGTCTGGGGCTCTGGTTTGGGAGCGGCAGGCTCTGGGGGGGCTGGAGACCCGCCCGGCGGAGGAGTCGGAGCGGCCGCCGGCGGCGGTGAAGGCGCCCCCCGAGCGATTTCGGGCTCGGGTGTGTTGCCGCGCGAATACGGCATGCGCAGGCCATTCGGATCGATGGTGGGTGAGCGCCCCTGGGCGCGGCGATTCTTGTCGGAAGGGCGCGCTTCCGGAGGCGGCTCGCGTAGCGATTTCAACAGATCCGGGGGAAGGAATAACGTGGTGACTTGCCGCTCCGGCCGCGCGGTTACGGGAATCCCCATCATCAACCGGCCGCGACGGAGGATATCCGGAGCAAAGGCGACCAGCAGGATCAGGAGAACATGCAGGAAAATCGAGGTCAGGAACAACGCCCGCCGGCGCCAACGCGCCAGTTCCACGTCCGGGTCGAGATCCAGCAGCAAGTGGATCGGGATTTCCTCAGTCCCCGATTGTTTTGCCCGCCAGAGATCGATTGGGGTTTGCGTACTCATCAAATGCTTTCCGCGCCAGACATTTCTCTTGCCGCCGGACGTTGATTAGATGCTATGACTCACCGCTTTGGCCTACAGAACGTCCCATGGGTACGTTGGCAAGGGTCGCATTTTGTTCGATGCATTTCATAACATCTTCGGCCAATGCCAAGGCCTGCTTTCCCTCCCTGCCGCCGACCAAAGGGCGACTTCTTGTCCGTACCGACTCCACGAAAGCCTCTAATTCCGCGCGCAAGGGGTCTTGGGGTGTTGTGGTCAGCTTCCGGAACGCCATCCGCGGGGCCGGCCCCTCACGGTCCACCCGAATAAGTGTCGCATCACGGCGGGTGAAATCAATGGAAAAATACTCATTGGGCTGGAAATACCGGAACTTGCGGACCCTCTCCGTGCTCACCCGGCTGGCCGTGAGGTTGGCCACGGCACCATTTTGGAATTCCACGCGGGCGTTGGCGATATCCACCTTGTCGGAAAGCACGGGCAGGCCCACGGCGCGCACGTCGCGCCAGGGAGAATCGACCATCCAGAGGACGAGATCGAGATCGTGAATCATGAGATCAAAAACCACGTCCACATCCAGGCTGCGAGGGCTGAAGACGCCCAGGCGATGGATTTCAAAGAACATGGGGCGCGTGGTTACAGCCTTGGCCGCCACCACCCCAGGGTTGAAGCGTTCCAGGTGACCGACTTGGAGGATGCGCCCGCCGCTTTCGGCCAGTTCAATAAGCTCAGATGCCTCTTCCAAGGTCCGGGTGATGGGCTTCTCGAGCAGCACATCCACCCCCCGCGCGAACGCCTGGCGCGCCACGGCGGCGTGATCGGTGGTGGGGATCACCACGCTCACCGCGCGGACGGCCCCCAGCGCTTCGTCGAGGCTTTGGAAGGCTCGCACGCCCAGTTCCGCGGCGATTTCCTGGGTGCGTTCCGGGCGCAGGTCGTAGACACCGGCCAGTTCCGCCCCCGCGACCTGTTTCAACTCCCGCGCGTGCTTCTTGCCATGCTCGCCCACACCCAGCACCGCGACGGGAATCTTCTCGCCCATGTAAATCGAAACTCGAAAATCGAAAATCGAAAATCGCCGCCGTGGCATCGAATTTCGAGTTTCGAATTTCGAGTTTCGCTCCCTACATCCCCACGATGGCGATTTCGGCCTCGTTGGCATCCGCGATCAGGTTTTGCCGGTCGAAAAGCAGGGTCTTTCCCGCATCCACCGCAAGCACGGTAGCTTTCGATTCACGCATAACCTGGAGGGTCTTTCTCCCCACCACCGGAACATCGAAGCGCATATCCTGATCGGGCTTACTTACCTTGACGACCACCAGCCGCCGTCCATTACTCAAGCTGGCGGCGCGCTGGATGGTGGCGTCGGTGCCCTCCATGGCTTCCACGGCCACACAGGCGCGGTCCGCCACCACGATGGTCTGGCCGAGGTCCAACCCCGCAATTTTCTTGGCGATTTCGCGGCCGTAGGCGATATCCTCCGCCTCGTCCGCGTTGGGAGCGCGCCGGGTGAGCGGGCCGGATCCCGCCAGCAACGGCTTGAGAAAAAGTGTGGAATCCATCACCTTTATCCCGCGCCCTTCGATCATGCGCACGAAGGCGCCAATCAGCACGTCGGTGTTCTTCCGCGATAGCCCCTGCAACATGCGGCTCATGACGCCGTCCGGTTTGATGGCGCTGAACAGTTGCGCGTGCTTCACTTGCCCGGCCAGCACCACTTTGCTGACCTTTTCCGCCACCAGCAGATCAAGACACTTGGCCACTTCCCCCAAACTGAGCCAATGGATTTCCCGCGCCTTCTCGGCAAGCTCCGGCGCGGCCTCTTCCTTGATGGCCAAGATCAGAGGCTCCAAACCCTGTTCGCGGGCCGCGTCCAGCACGAGAAAAGGGAAATGTCCATTGCCGGCAATGATGGCGTAGCGATCGGGTAAACGGGTGATCGGGTGATCGGGTGATCGGGTCATTGGCTCATCGGGCCATCGGTTCATCGGCTCATCGCGTCATCGGGTCATTTAAAGACGGCCTTTTATCCTTGGGCTGTTGTCCGTCGCAGGTAATTCTCGTTGATCGGAATCCTGAAGCCACTGACGACGGACAACGGACAGCTTTTCAATGAACCGATGACCCGATGGCCAGATGACCCGATGACTTCACTTCGCCACTCCCCGCTCGGATGTGCGGATGAAATCCACCAGAACCTTGACATGCGTCGACTGGAATCCCTTGGCCTCGATGGCTTCCAGCGCCTGGGTGGTATTCAACTTCGAGCGGGTGAGCAAGCGAAACGCGGCTTCCAGGTCCTTGATGTCATCCTTCGTAAGCCCCCGGCGCTCCAGGCCGACCCGGTTCGTGCCGTACACCTCCACGGGGCGGGGGGCCGAGGTTTTGGAATAGGGGAGAATATCCTGATTCACCAGAGTAGCGCTGCCCAGGAAGCAGTACGCGCCAATGCGGCAGAACTGATGAATCATGGTGAAAGCCCCCACCGTGGCGTGGTCCTGAATCTCCACGTGCCCAGCCAGCGAGGCGCCGTTGGCCATGATGATGTTGTTGCCCAGAACGCAATCGTGCGCGATGTGGACGTAAGCCATCAGCAAATTGTGGTTGCCAATGCGGGTGACTCCCTGGCCCTCCGCCGTGCCGCGATGGATGGTCACAAACTCGCGGATGCTGTTGCCGTCGCCGATTTCGACGCGCGTAGGTTCGCCGCGGTACTTCAAATCCTGGGGCGCGAGTCCGATTGAGGCGTAGGGAAATACCCGGTTGTTCTTGCCCATCCGAGTGCGGCCGTCGATGACCGCATGCGACATCACTTCGGTGTCTTCCCCGACTTCGACGTTCTCGCCGATCAGCGAGTAGGGGCCGACCGTCACGCGGCTCGAGACCAGCGCGCGCGGATGAATAATGGCCGTGGGGTGAACGTTCATGATTGCGGTTGACCGGGGTAATCGGCGATGGCGAACATCACCATGGCTTCCGCCGCGAGTTTGCCTTCCACCAATGCCCGGCCTTGCCCCTTACCGAAATGGCCACGTCGTTGCAAGAGTTCCACCTCAATCCGCAACTGGTCGCCGGGAACCACCGGGCGGCGAAACTTGGCATTCTCGATGCCCGTAAAATAGATGAGCTTCTTTTTCCTCTCCTCTTCCGGCATGCTCTCGTAGATCATCACCCCCGCCACTTGCGCCATCGATTCGATGATGAGGACTCCGGGCATGACCGGCGCGCCGGGGAAATGTCCTTGGAAGAAAGGTTCGTTGATGGTGACATTCTTCAACCCGACGATGTGCTTGAGGGGTTCCAGTTCGACAATGCGGTCTACCAATAAGAACGGATACCGGTGGGGGAGTAACTTCATGATCTCCGTAACGCTGAAAACGATGCGGTTCTCCGAGGCGGAGACGGTTGTCGGGTCGGCCATTCATCACCATCCAATTCTGGCATTGCGCGGCAGGACAGCTCGGGATCCACGCTTCAAAAGTCCACAGTTATCTTGCAGAGAGAGCCACTGGGACCGGCAGCCATTATAATCGAAAGCCTCCAGGGTTCCAATCCGCAGGAAGTTGCCCAGTGTAGCGCAGACCTCCGCCGTTGAGGTCTGCGGTTCTTCCTGCGCCATCTAAGCGTGCCGTGACGAAATAGCACGTGTAGCGCCTCCACCTTTTGAGCTCTGCGGTTCTTCCTTAGACTGGCGCTCCCGAACCCGCGGGCTGGCGTCCGTCTTTGAGATCTGCAGTTCGCGGCACACAGCGCCAAACTCGGGACCGAATGGATCGCTACTTCTTCCTCGTAAGGATTTTTCATCCTCTGCTTCCTGCCGGTTTATCCCGGCGAACAAATCCCTTTCTTTTCATCAACATAATGGAGAGAATGGTTTAACTATTGTGTTTTCATCAACATAATGGAGAGGCTAAAAACAGACATATTTTCTAGGTTTGTTTTCAGTGACTTACAGATTGTCAACCTCATTTTTTAGTTCTCCCTTTTTTTCCCATGACCCTGCCCGGTGAAGACAAGCTAACTATTTTGATTTCAACAATATAGATTCTTGCGCATTTTTCGCTCATCACGGATAATTCCTTTTGTTTCTAGTACATCATGGAGAGCAGCGCTCATTTTTTCTCCCTGGCTCCGATGTTTAAGGCTAACTACTTTTATTTGAATGAGATAAAGCTTTCAGACATTTCTGCTTTAAACGACTAACCCATCTTGTTTCTAGTACATAATGGAGAGCCACGCCCATCTTTTTCTCCCCCGGTCCGGTATCTCAAGTTAACTGTTTTTATTTGAATGAGATAACGTTTTAAGACATATTTACCATAAATGACAAACCCATTTTGTTTCAAGTATATAATGGAGAGCCAGTCATGCAACTAACTAGGTTGATAGGCTCTCGAAACGAACCACTCCGCGCTTGCCCCGGCCCCTGACACCCGCACGTGGTACCCACTGTTTCCCCTGTTTACCGTCTATTGTCTGCTGTCTACCTCCTGCCTTATCGTGTAACTTATGCATTTTCAGCCCAAAAGCCCGACCGATTGTCGTCGATTACCGCGCAATTGGTGAATTTTCGTGAAATGGCCGTGTTTTTCACTGGACATTTTGTCATCGTCGCCTGTGTTTTCATACAGATCCCCGGAGGTTGTTCCATTTTTAACATCTCTTCGGGTCACCGCCCCGTTTCGGACCTTGAATACCGCATTCGTGAGCCGCCACAGTGGGGGAGCACTTCGCAAGTCGACAACCGACGATCGGCAATCAAGCGCAGGCTGGAATCTTCCATCGTTTGCATGAGTAGCATTTTGTTGTCCTTCGAAGCTAGGCGCCGGGACTGGCAAGAGGCGCGCTGGCCACCGCCCTTCATTTCCCGACTCCTGGCTCCTGACACCGGGCTCCTGACTCCTGGCGTTGGCACCCCACAGTAACACACAGTTATTATATCAACATGCATTATGAAAGTCAAGATAAAAATGCCAGTCTTAGAGGCTACAAAATGTCGCTGCCGGAAATCCAGTGTAGCGCGGCCCTGTTCTGTAGGTCCGCGGCTTTTTCTTGCCCATCGGAGGAGAGCTTACGCTTGGTGTTCGAGTTGCGCAAGGTGTAGGGGGACGGCTTGCCGCCCCCTTGTTTCCGCATTCACCACGCGGAACGCCGGGTAGGGCAAGCCCTACCCCTACATCCCGTGATTGCATTCACCCGTTCGAACGGCGCCTGAGGTTGCGTGACCCGGAGGTAGCCACGGCCAATTCGTCTTGGGAATTGGCCGTGGGTGCTCACTTTGTGAGAAAGCACGTAAGAAAGGACGTAGCGCAAGGCCCGCTCTCCGGCCTTGCGGCTCTTCCACCGCGCCGTGGTTTGGGCGGCGTGGGCCGTGAGAACACGGATTATCTTGTGGCGGCGCGGCAAGAACCCGCACCGCTGGAAGAGCCGCAGGGCCGGAGAGCGGGCCCTGCGCTACCGTCCCCTGGTTCCGCATTCATCCTGCGGAACGCCGGGTAGGGCAAGCCCGACATCTCGTGACTGCATTCACTCATTCGAACGGCGCCTGAGGTTGTGTGACCCGGAGGTCGCCACGGCTAATTCGCCTTGGGAATTGATTGCGGGTTCGTCATCGGAGGATAAGCCAACGGGGACGAGAGCAACGACCGCGGCCCCGCTGATTTCAGTCTTGTTCGTGGGCGGTAGAACTGCGCTCCGCGCCAGCCCGCACTCAATGGGTTAGGAACAAGGGAAGTATTAAGCGGCCATCTGAAGCCTCTTGATTATGGCCTCAGGGCCTGTGACCGCGACGACTAGTGATGCAGGACCGGGTACTTGTGGGTCGCCCAGGAAGTTCAAGCCGCCGTACATTGAAAGCCACCAAACCGTGAATTGCGGACAATCAGTGTTTTGAAAGCCTTTATAGCTAAAGGTGTTTTCGCCTAGGTTTTCGACGACTGTGTTAGGCTTGTTCCACATGTCGACCATCTGTTCAAAGAAAGCCGCGCCTGAATCGCTGAACGTCCCCGCAAATGCAGAGTAACCATGCCCCAAAAGCATTTCCCAATGGTACCAAGCCAATCCTTGCGCAATCATTGCACAGAGTTTGTCAAAGCGAATGTGGTCGAATGGAATATTAGTTCCCCCGCTTTTCGCGAACTCTGCTTCCAGTTCCGCATTGAGCTTGGCATTTTTCTTCAGGCGCTTGGGGATCATTGTGTGGAGGTTGACTGCCGCGTCAGGATGCCGAGCACCAAATGCAAGTACCGCCATCAAATAATTCTCCAGGTCGGACTTTGCTCCGTTGCAGGACGTACACGCGGGAACCTGGGGAAGATAGCCCCGCCTTTTTTCGAGAAAGAACCCTCTGCCAATTACGTGATCGCTAGTGGTCGCCGTTGCCTCAACGCAATAAACGCACTGCTTTCCTTTGTACTTCTTATTGCTCATTCGCATAATTCACTCCCATGCTGCGCCGTACCCCATTTCTGCGATGTGTGAGGCGCGAAAAGTGGAAACCACGGTCCTCGCCGGGTGCTATAGGTTATTTCTTCATCCGGTGCAGCAGGCGCTCATAACGCTGCTTATAGAGCGTGTCCGTTGGGTCGAGCGTGCAGGCTGCGCGGTATTCTACCAGCGCACCTCGCCGGTCGCTTTTCAGCTCTAGTGCGAGGCCGAGATTGAAGTGTGCCGAGGCATTATTGGGGTTCAAGCGCAAGACCTCGCGGTACTCCGTTGCCGCGCCATCCCAGTTTCCTCGCTCCCCGAGCGCCGAGGCGAGGGCCACGTGTGCGTTCTCATTCATCGGATTCAGGCGCAGCGCCTCGCGGAACTCCGCGATCTCTCCATCCCAGTCGCCCTTGGCTGCAAACGCGGCTCCGAGGTCAATGTGCGCTGTCTCGTTCTTCGGATTCAGGCGCAGCGCCTCGCGAAGTTCAGCAACTGCGGCATCCCAGTCGCTCTTCTTTTGGAGCGCAGAACCGAGGTTGAAGTGCGCTAGGTCATTATCGGGGTTCAGGCGGAGCGCCTCGCGATACTCCGCGATCGCGCCGTCCAGGTCACCCTCGGATCTGAGAGCAATCCCGATGCTGGTGTGCGCCATATCATTATTGGGGTTTAAGCGCAGCGTTTCGCGTTCTTCAGTGATTTCTTCATCCCAGTCGCCCTTGTTTCCGAGAGCGACGCCGAGGTTAGCGTGCGCCAACTCATTATTCGGGTTCAGGCGCAGGGCTTCGCGGTATTCCGTGATCTCGCCATCCCTGTCCCCTTTGCCACCGAACGCGAAGGCGAGGGTGGTATGCGCGAGGTCATCATTCGGGTCCAGGCGCACCGCCCCTTGGGCGGCGCTGATTGCTTCGTCCCACCTCCGTTGTTCTGCAAAGGTGCATGACAGGAGAGCTTGTAGATCGGCGTTTTGAGGGTCGAGTTGCGCGGCTGAACGGAACTCTTGCACGGCCTGTGCAAGCTGCTGCTTCTGATAGAATTCCCCTCCGCGCGCCATGTGTTGCCAAACTTCGGCCTGCCGCGCGTGGAGTGCTGGGTCAACTCTCTCCGGCTTCGTCACCTTGGCGCTCTTGAGTTCGCTAATTAGTTCGTCTTCGCCGCCAGCCAAGCGGACTTCCTGAAGGTAGTCATCCGTGGGCTCAAAACCGATTCCACGTTCCTGGACCAGCATGGTGACTCGGTGGCTCGGTACTTGGCCCACCAGCAGGGCGAAAACCTGCACCTGGTTCAGCGGCTTCTTGGCGCCTGCGGGCTCGGGCGGCTTGGCGGCGCGCAGCGCTTTCAGAAATGCCTCGCTTGCGCCGGCGGCCTTGAGGGTTTGAATAAAGTCCTCGGACGGGGCGAAATCAATTCCGCGCTGCTCGATCAGCTTGGCGCCCGACTCGTCTCCGAACCCGTCGCGCACCATGTTGCTGACCTGCTCCTGGGTAAAGGGCTTTGCGGGGGCTGCTGTTGTAACGCCGCCTGTTTGGGCGGCAGACGCAACGTAGGGCCGAACGGCGTTCGGCCCGGGCCCAGCGCTGCTGGGCCCTACGTTCCGTAGCGGCGGCTTTACGCCGCCATGGCGAGGTAAACTCGCCGCTACGTCAGCACGCGCCGACCTCAAGGTCGGCGCTACAATTTTCGGTTGCGCCCAGGCAGACAGGGCAAGGATCAACGCCATCGCCAGAATGAGGAATGTCAAGGTTTTGCGGAATCTCATGGCCACCTCGCGCGGCTCGCGTGGACTGAGAAGAATCGATGGGGGGATTATACCGAAAATGGACAAGCGTGGCGTGAGCCCTTACGTAGCGCGGACCCCCGTTTTTGGGGTCCGCGGTTCTTCCCCTGCAAAAGCCGCAAATCGCAAAGACCGACACCTGCCCTTGGGTTCGGGAGTGGGTCCAGGGAAAAGCCGCAGACAACGGCGGAGGTCTGCGCTACGCTTCTCCGCCGCGCTGCTGCTCGCTATTAGCTCACGGTCAGCGTGAGCGTCACGCTATGGCTCAGGGTAGAAGTCCCCGAACCCGTGCTGCCCGTCACCGTCAAGTTGTAGGTTCCGGCGGGTGTTCCGGGGTTCGAGGTCGTCGTGGTGCCACCGGCCCCTCCACCGCCACATCCCACCAGCGCCAAAGTCAGCAATAACCCCAAGGCAAGCGGGATAATGGTAGACCGCCATCGGCCCACGCCGGGCTGGTTGCGGCGCATGATGACCCATGCTGTCGCCGCAAGAGCCAAGGCGAGCATCACCAGACCCCTCAGACCCGGCAATGGCGGTGGGGCCGGGGGAAGCGGTCGGGAGCGTGGCGCGCCAATCGAAGGCGCGGCGGTAGTAACCGTGACAGTGACATTGGTTGCCGAACTCCCCGCCGTTACCGGGTTCGGCGAAACCGTGCAGGTGGCTTCGGAGGGAGCCCCCGTGCACGTAAAGTTCACCGCCCCGGACAATCCCCCTTCACCGCCCACACTTAGTGTGTAGGTTGCGGGTGACCCAGGCGCGACGGTGGCCGAGGTGGAAGAACCGGAAGGTGGGGCAAACGAAAAGTCCTGACCCGTGCCACTGAGTGCGACGCTTTGGGGACTGCCCGAGGCATTGTCAGAAATGCTGAGGGTACCGGTCCTCGTCCCACCCGCTGTCGGCTTAAACGTCACCGAGATGGAGCAGTTAGCGCCGGCGGCCACGCTGGCCCCGCAGGTATTGGTCTGGGAGAAATCCCCGCTTGCCGTGATGCCGGAGTTGGGGATGGTAAGCGAGGAGTTTCCCGTGTTAGTCAGAGTGACGGACTGCGCGGAGCTGGGGGTTCCGGACACTTGGGCCGCGAAGGTGAGGGAAGAGGCCGACAAGCTCACCACAGGCCCACCGGCCGCCACCGTCAGGCTGAAGTTGCTGGTGACGGAACTGACCCCGCTGCCGCTGGCCGTGATCGTGATCGTCTGGTTGGTCGCGACGGTGGCGTTGATGGCCGCTTGCAGTACGATGCTCCCTGAGCTCCCCGTCCCCGGCTGGGTGATCGTCGCCGTCACTCCCGTGGGCAAGGTGCTGGTGGCGAGCGTCACGTTGCCCGTATAGTTCGTGTCGGTCAGGTTCACCGTCACCGCCTGCGAGCTGCCTCCTTGAACGAGCGTGACCGCGCCGGGGCTCACGCTACTGATGGCGATGCTGGGAACTGCGCTCACGGTCAGGCTGAAGGTGCTGGTGACGGAACTCACCCCGCTGCCGCTAGCGGTGATGGTGATCGCCTGGTTGGTCACGAGGGTGGCGTTGCTGGCCGCTTGCAGCGCGATAATCCCGGAGCTCCCCGTCCCCGGCTGGGTGATCGTCGCCGTCACCCCGCTGGGCAAGGTGCTGGTGGCGAGCGTGACGCTGCCCGTGTAGTTCGTGTCGATCAGGTTCACCGTCACCGCCTGCGAACTCCCCCCTGGAACGAGTGAAACTGAACCGGGGCTGACGCTGCTGATGGCGATGCTGGGAACTGCGCCCACGGTCAGGCTGAAGGTGCTGGTGACGGAACTCACCCCGCTGCCGCTGGCAGTGATGGTGATCGTCTGCCCGCTTACCTGCGTGGCAGTGCTGGCCGCTTGCAGCGCGATGCTCCCCGAGTTCCCCGTCCCCGGCTGGGTAATGGTTGCCGTCACTCCAGTGGGCAAAGTGCTGGTCGCGAGCGTGACGCTGCCCGTGTAGTTCGTGTCGGTCAAGTTCACCGTCACCGCCTGCGAATTGCCCCCTTGAACGAGCGTGATTGAACCGGGGTTGACGCTGCTGATGGCAATGCTGGGAACTGCGCTCACCGTCAAGCTGAAGGTGCTGGTGACGGAACTCACCCCGCTGCCGCTGGCAGTGATGGTGATCGTCTGGTTGGTCGCAAGCGTCGCGCTGCTGCCCGCTTGCAGCATGATGCTCCCCGAGCTCCCCGTCCCCGGCTGAGTGATCGTTGCTGTCACTCCCGTGGGCAAAGCGCTGGTGGAGAGCGTCACGCTGCCCGTGTAGTTCGTGTCGGTCAGGTTCACCGTCACCGCTTGCACACTTCCTCCCGGAACTAGCGTCACCGAACTCGGATTCACGCTGCTGATGGCAATGCTGGATTGGATTCCGGTGCCGCTCAAGCTGACGGTTTGCGGACTGCCGCTGGCGTTATCGGTCAGCGTGAGGATGCCGGAGCGGCTGCCCGTGGCGGTGGGGGTGAACGTCACATTAATCACACAACTGCCGCTGGCGGCAACCGACGTACTGGTGCTACAGGTGGTGCCGCTGGCCGCCACGGCAAAGTCCCCCGTCGCGGTAATGCTCGTGAAACTCACCGACGCCGCGCCATTGTTGGTTACGGTCACCGCGCTGGCCGCGCTGGTGGTCCCCACTTGTTGATTGCTAAAGCTAATACTTGTGGTACTCAGGCTGAGGCCGGGGGCCGTGCCGGTGCCACTCAAAGTCACGGTCTGCGTGCTACCTGTCAACCCATTATTGTTATCAGTGATGGTCAGGGAGCCGTTGAGCAGGCCGGTCGCCGTGGGTGTGAAGGTCACATTGATTGTGCACGTACCGCTGGCCGCGACACTGCCATCGCAGTCGTCAGTCTCGCCGAAGTTGGCGCTCGCGGCGATGCCGGCGATGGAGAGCGAAGCGCCGCCCGTGTTGCTCAGAGTGACCGACTGGGCCGAGCTCGTGGTATTGACCGTCTGGCTTGGGAAGGGCAGGGTGTTGGGACTGACTGATACCACCGGGGTTGCGGTCCCAGCAATCCTGGCCACAAAGGCGTCAGCGGACTGGCCCCCGGCGCCGCAAGTCCCCTTGCAAGCGCCTGGAATCTGGTTGACTCGGGGAAAATCGGTCGAGTAGGTGAAGCCCGTCACATAGGCATTGCCCACTGCGTCCGTCGCCAGGCCGTAACCACGGTCCCAATCGCTGCCGCCCAAATAGGAGGAGTAAACCAACGCGCTACCCGTGGGGTTCAACTCGGTCACAAAAGCCGTGGCGTAACCGCCGCCGTAGGTGGGCTGGAAGGCGTTGACGGTGGGGAAATCGTTCGATTGCGTACCGCCCGTGACGTAAGCGTTGCCCGCGATGTCTACCGCAATGCCGGAGGCGGCGTCATTATCACTGCCGCCCAGGTAGGTGGAATAGACGAGCGCGCTGCCGGCGGGATTCAGCCTAGCCACGAAGGCATTCGCTGCGCCCTTCAGTTGAGGTTGGAGGGGGTTGGCCGTAGGGAAATCGTCGGAACTGGTCCAGCCCGTGACGTAGGTGTCTCCCGCCGCGCCCACCGCGATCGCCGTACCCTCATCCCACGAGCTGCCGCCCAGGTAAGTGGAGTAAACGAGCGCGCTGCCCGCAGGGTTGAGCTTGGCCACGAAGGCGTCGTAGAGCAGGTCGCCACAGCTATCGCAATTGGGCTCAAGCGCGTTTAGGGTGGGGAAATCGGTCGATTCGGTTTCCCCCGTTACGTAGGCGTTGCCCGCCGCGCCCACCGCAATGCCCTCGCCTTCGTCATCGGAGCTTCCGCCCAGATAGGTGGAGTAGACGAGCGCGCTGCCGGCGGGATTGAGCTTGGCCACAAAGATGTCGTGGGACTCGTTGCTACAGTTATCGCAGTTTGTTTGGATCGGCGCGACGGTAGGGAAATCGGTCGAGGAGGTAGTGCCCGTGACGTAGGCATTGCCTGCCGCATCCACGGCAATGCCGCTGCCGAATTCCCCCCCGCTGCCACCAAGGTAAGTGGAATAGACCAGGGCTGAGCCGGTCGAGCTTAGCTTGGCTACAAACGCCGTACTGAGTCCCGTGGCGTTGTTGGTCGCCTGAAACGGGTTAACGGTGGGAAAATCTTTTGATACGGTCTCCCCCGTCACGTAGGCGCTGCCCGCCGCGTCCACTGTGATGCCGAGGCCGACATCTTTTCCGCTTCCCCCCAGGTAGGTAGAGTAGACCAGCCTTGTGCCTGCGGGATTGACCTTGGTCACAAAAGCGTCATAGGTCAGGCTGGAACAGTTATCGCAGTTGGCCTGAAACGGGTTAACGGTGGGGAAATCGGCCGACACCGTTTCCCCGGTAACGTAGGCGTTGCCGGCCGCGTCCACGGCGATGCCGAAGCCTTGATCATCACCGCTGCCGCCGAGGTAGGAGGAGTAGCTGAGCACCGGATCAATCACCAACGCTCGCTGGGGGTCGTACCCCGCCACGCGGAAAGCCACCACGTTGTTGCTCGCCAGCACGAAAGAAGCGTGAAGAGGGACAAGTGACGAGTAGCGAGCATCAAGACCGGAGGCCGGCGCTCCATACGGGGAGGGAGTTGAGGGTACCGCCGCTACAGCCGGTTGATAGACGGCGGGCTTGTGGAAGCGTACCTCGTCGTTGCCCGTCTTCAGCACCAGGTCGCCGCTGGCGGTGTCAACGCGCAATCCATCCGCGCCCGCAAAGCTCAGCTTGATCTGGTTCGGGTCGGCGCCCGGCGCCACCACGAAGTCATACTCAAGCTGCCTCTGGTTACCGTAAAAGAGCAGATCGACACCTGGGTAGACGCCCTCGAACTTCACTCGGGCGTAGCTCGGCACGTTGGTACGCCACTTCTTCGGGTCATTGCCAATGAAGTAGTTGCTGCGGCCGGGAAGTTCGTCGAGGCCGACGACGCGCCCCCTGGCGTTGCCTCCCACCAGTCTCATCCGCATCACCTGCGCCGGCTGAAATTCCGGTCCCCCCGCCATGCGGCCTTTCCCTCGGTTCGGGCCGCGACCCTTTTGGCCGAGGTCGGAGATCAGCGCTGGGGATTTCGCGCCGTCGGCAAGGCTCGGCCGGCGTCCGGCGCCGAAGTCAAACACGCCAAACGGAGAAAGCCGGCCGGGAAGTCCGAACTTGCCGAACTGGGCCATGTCGAGTTGGCCGGGCTCGGATTTCCGCAAGGCCAGCACGGCCTCATCATCGGTCAGAAAAATCGTGTAGCCGCTGCCGCGCGCCAGGAATCGCACTCGGGCGTCGGCCTGGCCCTGGTTGGCTTCAAAACTGAGAGGCAGCTTGCCGTAACGCGCGTCGAGCTTAGGCTGTGCCTTCGTGGGCGCAGCAGATGCTTGACGCGCCGGGAGTACATTCTCTAAGGCTATCGTCCTCCGAACAAGGCCCAACCCCACGAGGACGAAGAATGAAAGCCCCACCCATCCCCAGCAGAGCACTGGGTGCTTCGTCACGGTCCGCCATTGATCGGTAATACTGAATCGCCGGGGCATAAGCCACCTTCCTTTGCGGAGAGATCCGAGGGATTCCATTGAGTGTAAGTCCCGAAAGTGTGAAGGTCAAGCGGCATAGCACCCAATTGGCGCGCTTCTCGGCCTTAGCCGGAAGCCTTGGTTGTGCTAAACTCCCTTCGCATAAGGCAGTGGTTAGTGGACAGTGGTGAGTTGTTAGTGGATACCCAGCGGCCGCTAGCTGCTAGCCACTCGCCCTGATCTGGGGGGGGGACCTACTTTGGCAGCAATCATTCTTGACGGGAACAAAATTCGAGATGAAATTCAATCGGAACTCTTACAACAGATCGCCGACCTGAAGCGTCAGGGCGTCACCCCCGGCTTGGCGGCGGTGCTGGTGGGTGAGGATCCCGCATCGCAGATCTACGTCCGAAGCAAGGTGAAAACCTGTGAAGCGCTGGGCCTCTACAGCGAGAAAATCGAGCGGTCAAAAGACTCGACCACCGGGGAGTTGCTGGAATTGGTGAACAGTCTTAACCGCAACGATGCGATCGATGGCATTCTGATCCAGCTTCCTCTGCCCCCGCAAATTGATGCCCGGCGCGTGCTGCTGGCCGTCGACCCCGCAAAGGATGTGGACGGTTTGCATCCCGTTAACGCGGGGAATCTGGTGCAGGGGCGGCCAGGGTTTGTGCCCTGCACACCGGCAGGAATTCTGGAAATCCTCAAGCGCTCGAAGATTCCGATCAAGGGCGCGCGGGCCGTGGTGATCGGCCGCAGCGATATGGTGGGGAAACCGGTGGCCATGCTTCTGCTCCACGAACATGCCACGGTCACGATTTGCCACTCCCGCACGCGCGACCTGCCCGCGGTGGCGCGCGAAGGGGATATCCTGGTGGCGGCCATGGGGAAACCGGCCTTCGTCACCGCCGACTTCATCAAACCCGGCTCGACCGTCATCGACGTGGGGATCAACCGCCTGACCACGGAAGAGGAAGTGCGCAGAATCTTCCACGATCCCACCGGCCCTCTCGCCACCCTGGAGAAGCGAGGTTCAGTGTTGGTGGGCGATGTGCAACCGGAAGACGCGCTTGCCATTGCCGGCGCCTTCACCCCGGTGCCGGGCGGCGTCGGACCCTTGACCATCGTGATGCTGATGTCGAATACCATTCAGGCCGCGCGGAGGAGAAGAGCAGTGGTTAGTGGCTAGTGGCTAGTGGCTGCTCACCGACCACCAGCGCGAGCGGCAGTTTACTAATCACTAACCACTATCCACTAACCACTGCTCTTCGAGGGGAGTGCCGCTTGCAGGTAGTTGACTTCGGACCCCGGACTTCGGACCTCGCCCTCTCCTTCGGCCTAACCGGAGGCGTTGCCTGCGGGAAAAGCACCGTGGCGCGATACTTCCAGGACCTGGGGGCGTACATCATTGACGCCGACCGTATCGGACACGAGTTGATCGAGCCCGGCCGCGATGCTTATCAGGAGATCCTCGATCACTTCGGGAAAGAGATCCTCGATCCCGGCGGGCGCATCGACCGGAAAAAGCTTGGCCCCAAGGTGTTTGTGGATCCGCAACAACTGCGCCTGCTCGATGCCATCCTCCATCCGCGCATCATCGCGCGCGTGCAGGAGCTGGCGGCCGAACAGCAAAGGCGGAATCCTCACGCCGTAGTGATCATCGACGCGGCGCTGATTTTCGAGTCAGGCATCGGCGGAACTATGCGCAAGATCATGGTGGCGTGGTGCCGTCCCGATCAGCAACTGGAACGCCTCATGGCCAAGACGGGCGTTTCACGCGAGGAGGCTGAGCGCCGCATTCAGGCGCAGATGCCCGCAGAGGAAAAGTTCCGTCGCGCGGACTACCGCATCGATTGTTCGGGGAGCAAGGAACGCACACGCGAGCAAGTGGAGGCGCTTTACCCGGAGTTGCGTGGGATTGTGGAAGGGCGCTAGGAACTGCGGGGCGCCGCCCTAGCTCTTCTGCCACTCCTCCGCGCGGATGCGAAGCTGGTCAAGCGTGGATTGAACTTCCAGCAGTTTGCCATCCTGCGCAGCGTCATTGGCATCCCGGGAGACCATGATGGGGGGAGCGATGAACATCGCGGCGCGGCTGAAGGGCAAGGGGAATTCCGTAAGGTCCCACGTTTTCCGGAACACGAAAGGGTGGCGCACCGCCGCGTGAAAACACAGGATTGCGGCGCCGGTAGCCTTGGCAAGCACCACCGCGCCGCCCTTGGCGACGAAGCGCGGGCCGCGCGGGCCGTCAATGGTGAAGGCCGTATCCCGCCCTTCCCGGTGGCAGCGAATCATCTCCATCAAGGCCCTTCGCGCGCCCCGCGAACTCGATCCCCGCGCCGCGCCGAAGCCATGCTCCTGAATGATCCGCGCGATGTACTCACCGTCAAAGTTCTGGCTGGTCATGACCACGATGCCACGTCTCCGCCAGAACCATGTGGCGGCAAAGATCTCGCGGTGCCAGAAGGTGTAGATCAACCCCTTCCCGGCGCGGCGCGCCGCTTCCCAGTTTCCCCATCCGAAGATTTCCCAGCGTAGACTGCGGCCGATCAACAGCACCGCCCAATAACCCATCCAGGTCGCCAGAAATATCTGTATCCGCTGCCAGCGCGTGAAAGTGCGAGGGTTTGCCTTCAAACGGAACTGGGCATCATCCTGCGAGGTCGGCTCGCCGGCATCCGTCAGCCCTCGTGTTTTCCCGCCTTGATCAGTCATAAATGAGTGCTACAGAATCTTGTCCTTCACGATTGTGAAGACTGGGGGGCTAGCGGGTCCGCCGCCGGGGGTGACGAGTTCCGCGGGCGCAAACGCCCGATCGCCATACGCATCAGAAAGGCGACAGCCAGGATGCTGAAGTACAGACGACTATTCAGCTTCCAAGCAAAGAAGAAACCGTTCAAAGCGAATACCCACAGATGCGCCTCGCCCAGGAAAGCTTGGGACCATCTCGGTTGCAAGCCGCCGGCGGGCAGGCAGGGCCGGAGCGACGGCCAGAGACGCGGGACGGCCGCCCGAAAAGCCCGATACGCTTCACCTTGGGACTGCGCCAAGGCGGTTTCTTCCCGTCCGATCAAGCGCAGCACGATGAGCAGATTCCCCAGGATCAAAACCAGACCGCCCGTTCGGCTGGCCAGAAATGCCATGCCTGTGGCCAGGAGCAGATTGCCGAAATAAAGGGGATTGCGGAGGTGGCGGTAAGGCCCGTCCGCGACTAGTCTTTCCGCATGCACCGCCGGATCAAAGACCACTTCCCTACGCAGATAGGCGCCTCCCCAGGTGCGGATCCACGCGGCGGCAGCAACCAGTGTCGCCGACAGGGCGAACAGACCCTGAATGGCGTGCCGGGCGGCCAGAGAATGCAGATGAGGATCGGTCCCACTGAACATCCAGCGCGCCAGTGCCTCCACCGCATTCAGGTGATCGAATTGGTACAATCCGAAGCCCGCGAAATACGCGAGGCAGATAAACCAGAAGCGGTTGCGGAATTCAAATTCGGTTGCGCACATGCGGACATCTCCGGGGGCTGATATGGGTTACTCGGTCAGGCCCTATGCATACGGAAAAGCCGGAGCCGGGGAATCCTTTCGAGGTTGTGGTCGAGTGTGAAGATGAACGCGTTTTCACGAATCGCCAATGCCGCAAGATCGTGCACGTCCTCCAACTGAAGGAGATCCGGAAACCCTGCATGTTGGTCTCAGGCTGGGTTGGAATGTACCCACTTAGGTAGGGAACTCTGAGGACGATACTTTAGCCCGACAGCCACGTAGGGGCCGTTCTCGTCACTCTCGTTTCTGAAGTTGACGACCTCCCAATAGCCTGAGCCTTCCATGGCAAAGTACAAGTGCTGCTGCTTGTCTGAAAACCATTTGTACCAATCGTAGGAAGAGACCTTGGTGTGAGCAAGGGGAGACCATTCCCCTAAAAAGTCCATGCGAGCGTACAACTTGCCTAAGAGCTCGGCGGAGGAGTACTCGCGCAGTATCTCCACTGCAAAATCGTCATAACCAGGCGGCGACGGAAAAGTACTTTTCTTTGGCCAAACAAAACGACCGTACACGAAAGTGCTCTTCGTTTTCACGGGCATAACTTAGGCTCCGGAATCTCGATGTAGCCCTTTATCTCGTTCTTCTTCTTGCGGTACTCTTCCCGAATCAGTTTAACAGTATTGGCGACCTCGAATCTGTTCCAAGTGGCATAGGTTACATCTTTGACGTTCGAAAATTGCAAGTCCACATCGAGTGGGAACGGACCAATGCTCAGCCCCGCGGACTCACGGACGAATCCCCTTATGTCAACTTGAGCCTCAGCCTCCTTGAACAACATTATAGGGATATTCTTCCCGTGAAGTATACCGTATTCGAAGACCACATTCGGCCGCAGACCATCGAGGCAAACCACTGCGAAGGTGCATCCACCGATCATATCGGTGATCTGTTCGCGCTGACTAGATCCACTTTGGAGGGCTGACGGTGTGATCTTCATCTCGAAGTATCCCTTGAACGCGATACCCAGGCACTCGATTAGGAGTTTGATGTGAGGTTCCCTTGTTGAGTAGGAAACAAAGTAGGTTAGCTTCTTTGGTCCGGGGTGCTTCTTCGACATCAGTGTCCACCCAATCTCATGTCCCTCTTCCCGGCGGGCAAGAGGTCCCTCCAGAGGTCAGCGTGGAAACCTCTTGCGAGGTACGAATATATCATGAAGCCGATAGGGCAATGTCAGCAGTCGTGTCCCTCGTCGTCGCCAGCAGTGCCGACGCCACCCTTTCAACACGATTCACCCCTATTTCCGTGGCACATGGATCCGAGCACCTGACACCTTACGCCTCAAGGTTCCTGGCCACGATTTCCGCGATGTCCAGGATTTCGACGTCGTCGCGCTTGAGGGCGTTGGCGGCGTCGCGCAGCATGATGGGGCAATACGGGCACGCCACGGCCACCGTGGTCGCCGGGGTCTTCATCAGTTCGGCGAAGCGCCGCTGGTTCACACGCACTTTACCCTGCTCGCGAGTGTCATCGGCCACAAAGAGTTGCGCGCCGCCCGCTCCGCAGCACTGCGTGTTCTGGCCATGATGCGCGGCTTCGGTTAGCGTGACTCCCGCGGCGTGCAGGATTTTCCTCGGCGCCGCAGTGATGCCGCGTCCGCGCGCCAGGTAGCAGGGGTCGTGGTAGGTCACGGCCACGGGTGTAGGGCCGAGCGGCGCTCGGCCCCCGTCCGCCGGCGAAGATCGAAGCCGGAGCTTGGGCAGCACCTGTTCGATGAATTCCGTATGGTGCCGGACCTCGATCCCAAGCTGCGCGTAGGAAGCGATTTGGCGGTAATCCTTGTCCAACATCGTGGTGCAATGGGGGCAGCAGGTGACAATTTTCTTGACGCGCGCGCCCTCAAGGGACTCCACCAGCTTGCCGGAAAGCTCCATGAAGAGGTATTCGTTCCCGGCCCGCCGCGCCGGTTCGCCGCAACAGGTTTCACGCGCCAGCACCCCCCAGGAAAGGCCCGCGGCATCCAGAATCTGCCGCATAGCCTGAGCCACGGCCTGCCCGTGCGGATCGAAACTCAATCCGCAACCTAGCCAGAAGAGCCACTCCTGCGTGCCGTCGAAAATCGGGAAATGCTTCGACTCGATCAGCTTTTGCCGCGTGTCGTGAGCGATGCCCCAGGGGTTGTGGGGAGCCCGTTCCATGGTGGTAAAGAGTTGGTTAACCCGGTCGTTCGAAATGCGGCCCTCGCTGGCGAGTCCGCGCCGGAGGTCGAGGATTTTCCTGCCCACGTGCTCGATGCCCACCGGGCACACATACTCGCAGGCGCCGCAGGAATAACACTGGAACAGGTCGTCCTCGGTAATAAAGGCCTTGCCCTGTTTTTTCTCTTCGGCCGTTCCGGCCACCACATCTCCGCCGGACAGAAGGCCCTGGCGCAAGTCCAGGATGATCTCCTTGGGACTCAGCGTTCCTCCCGACAGATTGGCGGGGCAAAGGTCCGTGCAACGGCCGCACTCAACGCAAGCATCGACGTCCAGAACGTCCTTGCGTCCGAGGTCCTTAAAGTGAATCATCCCCAGGTCATCGCCGTCTTCCCGCAGCGCACGCATGGAACTGGTGGTCTCCGATCGGAAGAAAATCGTGACCGGCGCCAGCACCAGGTGCAAGTGCTTCGAAAGGGGGATCACTACCAGCAGCGCAAAGAATGAAAAGGTGTGGAGCCACCAATTCACTTTCCAAGACAGGCTGCTGACCGGAAATACTCTCCAGTCCAACAGGTAGGTGACCATGAGCGCCGAAATCAAAAAGGCGACGGCGCCGGAGGTGGGCGAGAGCTTGCCGAGGGCCTTGGGCCTTAAGACGAATCGCCGGAACGAAAGGCCCATCATCCCCACCAGCACGGCCACGGCCCATACGGCGACGAACGCGCCGTACCAGGTCCGCTCCCCGGTGGCCTTATCAAGCCCTCGCAAGCCCAGCAGCATGTGGTTGGCGCTGACCCATGCGAAGGCGAAAAATCCCCACAAAACGAAGGCGTGGAGAATGCCCACCACCGGCCGGTCGCGCACCACTCGGTATTGCAGAACAACCTCGACAAAAACCCGCCAGAGGCGTTTCGCGATATGGTCGTGAGGAAGATCCCCGTGATTTGGCCATACGGAAAAAAGGCGGCGGTTAACCGTGCGGAAAAAGAGCCAGACACTGCTTAAAGCAATGGCGATAAAAACGGCTTGGGTTGGGCCGCCCAGAAAGAAGGCGGCGCAGGCCAAAAGGGCTATGATGGCAATGGCCCAGGAGTTAGCTTTGCTTGAATTCAGGTCCATTAGGGCGTGAGGCTGGCAATGTCCTGCTTGACGGCTTGCGCCACCGTGGCGTTGGAGGCGAATTCTTTCTCCACTTGCTCGTAAATCTTGCGCGCCTGAGCCGGCTGCGACTCGCGATAAGCGTCGGCCAGGGCCAGCAGCGCGCTCGCCTTGGGTACGGCCAGCGTGGGGTGGTCGGCCAACTCTTGATAGAGCTTGGCCGCCTCCGGCGTCTTGCCGGACTTCGCCAACTCACCCGCCAGAGCGAATTTCGCCATGGAGGCGATTTCCGGGTCGTGGTCCTGACTGGCTTCGGTCAAGGTCTGCATTGCCCCCTTGTGATCGTCCAGAAGCGACTGGCATACGCCCGCCTGGTAACGCGCAATCTCCACCGCCTTGGGCCGCGGGAGCATCTTGTATTTATCCAGAATGGCATCGAATTGCTGAAGCGCTTTCTTGTATTTCTCCTGCGCCGTGGTGAAAGTGGCCGCGCCGGGTTCGCTTTGGCCGGGCGTTGCTTGACCCACGTAAGCGCGGAACGTCGCCAGCGCCTCGCCCAGATCGGCGTTGGCGGCAGCGTTCTGGCGGTCAGTGTAGTACTTCAGGCCGCCGGCCAGCCCCACCACTGCGACCACGATGATTGCGACGTTGAGGATTTCCTTGTAATGCTTTTTAAAATATTCTTCGAGCTGAACTAATGTGTCCTTAAATTCATCTTGCTTCAATTCATGGCGGTGCTGACGTTGCACGGTCTGGCTCCTTCCGAAAGGCTGATCCCTGCCATCTTAGCAACCCGCCCGAACGGCGTCAATTGGCGCGTAAAACACCGCTTAAAACGCCGTTTAAATCGCCGTCCAGGTACGCAAGGTCTGCCAGTTGGCTTCGGAGGGTTAATTCAAGGGCCGGGGTCTCGCCCGGGCAAGACCACAAATCGGCTGATCACGTAACTAAATGCGGCGCCGGCGAAAACGTCAGAGGGGAAGTGCGCTTGCAGGGTAACGCGGGAGAAGCCCACCAAGGTAGCGGCCCCATAAGCCGCCCAGGGAACCCAGCGGTGACTCCCATAACGGTGCGAGAAGACCGTGGCGACAGAGAATGCCGCGATCGTGTGTTCAGAAGGGAAGCCTCCGCCCGCGCGGAGGGGCGGCCGGTAGGTTTTGAACCATGTGTCGGAATAGCTTCCTCCCGGCGGGATAGCACTCGGCCGCAGGCGACCGGTGGCATTTTCCAAAACCCATCCCAGTATCCCCGCGTCGACGGCGGCTTCCCCGGCCAGAAGCGAAGTGTGGGTTGCGTACGAATCCTTGCGCACGTATCCCAAGGCATAGAACGAGGCAGGAACGAGAGCGGTGCCGACGATGGTGTGCGTTCCGCTCAAACCACGGTTGAATCCGGAAAAGGCCGAAGTGGTATGGAAATAAGGAGTGTCGTGCGGATCGACCGCCACGAGCGCTCCCAAGATAAGTGCTATTCCGATCGTGGGCTCCCAATGTTTCCCCCGAGCCAGCTTGCCAGGAAACGTCCAAATGGTTTTTTGGTCGTGATAAACATCGGGGACGATGGATTTCCAGTCGATCGGCCGTTCGTCGTCAAGGGAGACAGGCTCGGTGGGGGCATTCAAGGCGGGCCCGCTTTGCATGTCCTGGGGTGTACCTGCGAAGGCACACACGCTCGCCATCAAGAAAACCCCCAAGAGAGCGGACCTCGCCTCCCCGGTCATATTCATAAGCGCCAATGGTGAATGCTAATTCAGTATGCGATACGTGGCAACTGAAACCTTGCGATCACTGTCACCCGAGAACCCCTTCCAAAGGTTGAGTAGAAAATCCTTTCTGTCGGGGAAACGATCCAATCCCTCGCCGTACCTATCGCATCACGTACACGCAGACATCACCAAGCAAATGTCCGCGCCCGCCCGGGGCTCACTGCGCCGTCCACCCCCCGTCGATGACGATGTCGGTGCCGGTGATAAACCCGGAGGCGTCGGAACTCAGGAACACGGCCAATGCTCCAATTTCTTCCAATTTGCCCCAACGGCCTAAAGGGATCTTGGCAGTGAACTCAGCCATTTGCACGGGGTCCTGCATCAGCGCACGATTGATTTCCGTAGCGAACGGCCCGGGGCTGATGGCATTGGCGGTGATGTTGTAGGGGGCCAACTCCAGCGCCAGAGCTTTGGTCATGCCGAGCACCGCGAACTTGCTCCCACTGTAGGCTGCCCGCTGCGGCAGGGAGACGTGCGCCATGGTGGAGGCCACGTTGATGATGCGGCCGAATTTCTTTTCGATCATACCCGGCACGAAGGCGCGCGTGCAAAGAAACGGACCGTCCACGTTGGTGGACATTACGCAGCGCCACTCCTCCAGAGTGTACTCGTGGAGCGGCTTGCGAATGTTGATGCCCGCGTTGTTGATGAGAATGTCGGGAACGCCGGCTTGCCGGTGCACCTCGCTGGCGAGCGATGCCACGTCGGCTTCCACGCTGACATCGCCAATGAAGACGTAAGCCTCGCCGCCGTGCGCGGTGATTTCCGCGCGCACACTCTCCAACAATTCGCCGCTGCGCGCCACCAGGGCCACCGTAGCCCCCGCCTCCGCCAACGATTCCGCCATCTGCTTGCCCAAACCCTTGCTGGCCCCTGTGACCACCGCCACCCGCCCGTCGAGCTTTTGATTTGTCATCGCCCCCTCCCTTAGAAAGGAAATGTAACACAAGCCCGCGTTAAACCGCTGCACCGGTGCCACAATTCGCATATAATGGCCGCGCCGGGCTCGTCACCTGGCTTGGCAAGGAATTGCACGTTCCCTCACAGGAGAGACCTGTCGCCGTGAAAATCGTCGTGTGCATCAAGCAAGTTCCCGCTCGAGACTCCGCGTTGCGTCTGAACACTGGCGCCGCCTGGGTGCAGGAAGCCGATCTGGGCTTCGAAGTCAATGAGCCGGATATTTTCGCGCTGGAAGAAGGCCTGCGCCTGAAAGAAAAGCACGGGGGCGAGGTAGTCCTGGCCACGCTCGGACCGGCGCGCGCCCAGCAAGCGATCAAGGAGGGGCTGGCCAAGGGGGCCGATCGCGCCCTGCATCTGGACGACCCTGCCTTCGCCACGCTCGATGCTTTCGGCATCGCGCGCGCTTTGGGCAAGGCCATTGAAAAAGAGAAGCCCGACATTGTTCTGACCGGATTGCAGTCCGACGATTTCGGGGCTGCCCAGACCGGCGTGGTGCTGGCGGAATTCCTCGGCTTGCCGCATTCCACCATCATCATGGAGATTCAAGTGGAAGGCGGCGCGCTGCGCGTGAAGCGTGAGTTGGAAGGCGGCTGGTTCCAGTGGATCAGCTTGCCGCTGCCCGCCGTGATTACCATTCAGTCGGGCATCAACAAGCCGCGTTACGCCACGCTGAAGGGCATCATGGGGGCGAAATCGAAGCCCGTGAAGAAACTTAGCGCGGCGGACCTGGGACTCACCGCCGAGGACTTGGCCCCGCGCCAGCGCATTGCCAAAATCTATACTCCGATGAAGGCTGCCCAAACGGAGTTCTTGCAAGGCAGCCCCAAAGAAATCGCCGCGCGCCTCGCCGATAAACTCAAGAACGAGGCGCGGGTTATCTAGTAGGGGCGAGCAGCGCTCGCCCCAAGGCCGAGCGCCGCTCGGCCCTACACCCTAAGGAGGTTCACCATGTTCGTTCACATTTGGAGAATGCGAGCTCGCAAGAAGCGCGTGGAGGATTACGAGAAATTCGGCCGTCAGGTGACACTCCCCTCGCTCAAGAAAATCGACGGCTGCGTGGGGGCTCACTTCATCAAAATCTTCGAGGCGCGCAAGCCCGAGTACCTGTGGCTGGTATTTTGGAGAGATCAAAAGGCCTTGGAACAGGCGCGCACCAGCCCCTTGTGGCGCGAACAAATCAAGCGCTTCGAAGCGGGCAATTACTACAAGTCGATTCCGATGGAATTCGTGTGCGAAACGCTGGAATCCTTTACCGTGGACTTGGCAGGGCCCAAGCGCCCCGCCAGACCGGGAAAGGCCAAGAAAGCTGCGCGAGCGGAAGTACCGCAGCCGGAAGAATCTGCGCCAACGGAATCATCCCCTCCCGCCGTCACGGGACCGACGGTGGAAGGGGAGTAGGTTGTTCGCATTTTGGATTTTAGATTGGCGATTTTGGATTGAGGAAGGAGAGCGGGGAAGGTAGGTGCAAAGTGCCGAGGAGCGGCGCGTGACCCTTCCCCAACCTCCAGCACCCAGAACCTGATACCTGACACCGGATACCTGATACCTACTATGGCTAATCATATTTTGGTTTTTGCAGAACACCAGGGGGGCAAGCTGCCCCGTCCTACGTATGAGGCGCTGGCGGCTGGCCAGCACCTTGCGCAAGGCTTGGGGACCACCGTCAGCGCCGTGCTTTTGGGAAGCCACCTCGCGCCGCTGGCGTCGGACCTGGCGGCTGCGGCGGTCGAGGAAGTCCTGACGGTGGATTCACCCCTCCTCGCGGAGTACACGGCGGACGGTTATACGCTCGCACTGCGAACTGTGATCGAGCAGCAAAAGCCGCGTTTCGTGGTCTTCAGCCACACCTATCAAGTGCGCGATTTTGCCCCCAAGCTCGCCGCATCGCTCGACCGCGGTTTGGTGAGCGATTGCCTGGGCTATCGGAATGAAGCGGGGAAGCTCATCTTCGTTCGCCAGGTTTTCCAAGGGAAGTACTGCGCCGACGTGGAATTTGCGGGTGAGGCGCCCTACTTCGTCTCGTTTCAGGCGGCGGCCTTCCGGGAAGATGCCGTCGAGCGCGGCTCGAGCGCGGCCCCCATCACCCCCGTGGCGGTGGACCTCGCCGCGGATTCCATTCGCGCCAAACCCGGCGAGCGCTTCCGTGAAGCCAAGCAGGCCGTGGACCTGACGCAGGCAGGACTTATTGTCGCTGTGGGCCGCGGGATTAAAGCGCCTGAAAACGTCGCCCTCGCGCAAAAGCTTGCCGACGCCTTGGGGGCCGAGCTTGGCGCCTCGCGTCCCATCTGTGACAATGGTTGGCTGCCCATGGACCGCCAAATCGGAAGCTCCGGGCAAACCGTGGCGCCCAAGCTCTACGTGGCGCTGGGAATCTCCGGCGCCATTCAGCATATGGTGGGCATGAAGGGCTCAAACACGGTCGTGGCCATCAATAAGGATAAGGAAGCGCCGATTTTCGAAGTCGCGACTTACGGAATCGTCGGCGACCTCTTCGAAATCGTTCCCCCGCTGATCGAGGAAATCAAGAAGGTAAAGGCATAGGTTAGGGCGGGGTTCCATGACCGTAAGTCAATTCCGGAGCATGGCGCTGAGCCTGCCCGAAGTCGAGGAGAGCAGCCACATGGACCACCCCGACTTTCGCGTGGGTGGGAAGGTCTTCGCCACCCTCGGATACCCGGATAAAAAATGGGGAATGGTGAAGCTCACGCCCGAGGAGCAGCGGATCTTTATAACAGCCAATCCCAACGTGTTTGCACCCGCCAATGGAGCTTGGGGACGTCAAGGAAGCACGCTGGTTCGTCTAAAAGCCGCTGATGCGGACACAGTCCATGAAGCTATGAAGGTGGCATGGCTCAGTAGGGTGCCGAAAAAATAACTACGAGCTTGAGCAGAGGTGGCACGTAACCGCCTGCTGGCGCACGCTGTTTGGAGGCCTGATGCTGGTTCCAATTCCCAACGAAAAGCCGCGGACCTAAACGACGGGTCCGCGCTACACGTTCGGCCTTTTGGTTCAATGACTTCTGTGGTATCCTCCGCCCATGTCCGACCCACACTTTTCCAAGGCTCCTCCTCAGTTCAAGACGGCCGAATATTCCGGCCAACCTGGGAGCGACCGGTGCAAATTCTGCAACCAGACCCTCACGGGAAGTTATTTTCGCGTGAACAGGTCATTGGCGTGCGCCGCCTGCGCTGAGCGGGTAAGGCAACAAATTCCCAAGGATAATCATGCGGCGTTCACGCGCGGACTGTTATTCGGCGTGGGCGGGGCCATTCTGGGACTGATTCTCTACGCCGTTTTCGGCATCGTTACAGGATTGATGGTCGGATACGTTTCCCTGGCCGTGGGCTGGATCGTGGGCAAGGCCATGATGATGGGCTCGGGGGGAATAGGTGGGCGGCGGTACCAGATCGCTGCCGTGGTTTTGACTTACGCCGCGGTCTCCATTGCCGCGGTTCCGATCTATATTGCGCAAGCGTCCAAAGCCCACAAGGCAGCTCCCGCGGTACAATCCCGATCCGCGCCCAATTCAGCGGAGCAATCTTCCGGGAATCTCGCACCTGCGCCAGAACCAAACCCGACGGCGGGGAAGCGGCCTGCAAATCTGGGGGCAGCACTCGTGACGCTGGCGCTGGTGGGATTGGCCTCGCCATTCCTCGAATTGCGGGATCCTTTCCACGGATTGATCGGTTTGGTGATCCTCTTCGTGGGAATGCAATTTGCCTGGAAGATCACGCAGGGGATAGCACTCCAAATCTTCGGGCCGTTCAAGTTGTCCACGTCCCCGGCGGGACGACCGACTGCCGGTTAGCCCCGCGCTGCTAATACCGTGTCCTCCATTATCCTGCCACCCTCGCAATTCTGTTCAAGCTGCTCGAGCGAGCTACCGCCCGGAGCTCTGGAGTGCCCGCTATGCCACGCCCTGGTACACGCCGAGGCGCTAGAGCGAATGGCCTCGCAAGCCCGGGAGTTGGAAAATCGAAGCAAACCTTGGGAGGCACGCGAGCGCTGGCTGGAAGCGTTGAAGCTCTTGCCGGCAGAATCCTCGCAGGCGGAATGGGTGCGCGACCACGTACAGCAACTGGCCTTGGCGGCGCGGCCCGCGCCTCAGCCGGGTTCCACCCATAAGTGGGCGAGGAAGCTGGGGCCGCTCGCGCCGCTCGCGATCGCGCTGTCCAAGGCCAAGGTTCTCCTCGCCATCTTCAAGCTGAACTTCCTGCTGAGCTTGGCGGCCTTCATCGGGGTCTATTGGGCTCTGTATGGTCCGAAATTTGGCATCGGGTTTGTAGTGCTGATTTTGCTTCACGAGATGGGGCACTTCATCGACGTCAAACGCCGGGGGCTGCCGGCGGAAATGCCGGTGTTCCTGCCGGGGTTGGGCGCCTACGTGCGCTGGCAGGCCCTGGGGGTTTCGCGAGAAACGAGAGCTGCCGTGAGCTTGGCCGGACCGCTTACGGGATTACTTGCGGCGGCTGCGTGTGCCTTGGTCTGGTGGCATACGGGCAATGGAATCTGGGCAGCGCTCGCCCGCGCCAGCGCTTGGCTGAATGTGCTCAACTTGATCCCGGTGTGGGTGCTGGATGGCGGCCAGGCCGCCCTAGCCATGGACAAACAGGAGCGCGTGTGGCTTTTGACCTCTTGTGTCGCCCTCTGGCTTCTGCTCGGCCAGAACGTGTTTTGCCTGGTCGCACTGGGGGCGGGATACCGCATCTTCACCAAGGATCTTCCCCCTCAACCCAGCCGGGCCACCACCGCCTACTTCATCAGCGTCCTCGCGGGGCTGGGTCTGGTGATGTGGCTATTGACGGGGCACGCCGCTCTCGGATCGCGGTAGCGGCGGTTTGAGGGGCCGCACGGGCGGAGCTAAAGATCAAGGTCGAAAAGCTGAAGAAGATAAAAAGTCGAAAACGGAATCACTTTGACTTTTTCGACTTCTCTGACCCATCTTCCTTTTTGTTATAAGCGGGTTTTTCTGTCGAACCGCTTGGGACGAAAGCAGTTAGTCGTTCTGTCGTATGTGGGCCTCCTGACTACAGGGCCGGGAGGGCGACGCCGAGTGCCTTGA
>Ga0326727_10004036_pt1 | contig 45208 bp, 36 predicted proteins | sample MB2enrmetagenome_FD_207643 | JGI IMG/M metagenome (GOLD analysis project Ga0326727, IMG submission 207643) | Lab enriched peat soil microbial communities from McLean, Ithaca, NY, United States - MB29MY | ecosystem: Environmental > Terrestrial > Soil > Wetlands > Peat | place: USA: New York... | reverse complement strand
TGGCACTGAAGGGCACCGCGTGGGCCGAGGCACAGGTCGATACCATCCGCTTGAAGCTGCTCAAAATCGGCGCCATCGTCAGGAGCAGCGTGCGCCGCGTGCGGTTCCAACTCAGCTCGGCCTACCCCTGGAAAGATATCTACGCGGCTGCATTCCACGCCCTGCGTTGTTGACCTCCGCCGCGTCGCTCAAAAAAACGCATCTTCCATCTTCACCGCGATCGTCGCCAGGCGGAGCCGTGCGCAAAAGTCATCACGGCGACCAAGCCGCGGCATAGAACCACCCAAAAACCTCACCTGGCCCATGCCGACTCCCACCGACAACCGCCGCCCTTGCCCCAATCAACCCGATACCGCCAAAAAGCAGGGCGTGTGAGAAATGCAGGCTAGAGCGGCACTTGGAAAAGAAACTGCCCTCGGCCGAGGATCTGGTCAAGACGACCAATTATTTCTTCGTCTTGCCTTCGATTTCTGCCCGTGCTTGGTCCGGCAGATCGTAAATCGAATAATAAAGGTGCATCTCTGGCTGACCGCCGATATTGGGGTCGCGGGGTATCTTCCCCTCGGGGACCTCGAACTCAAAGGGAATCTCCACATGCCATTTCTTCCCGAGTTGATTGACTGGAATGCTGAAAAGAACTTCCTTTCCAGGTCTGACGGTCAACTGGGAGCCGAGTTCAAACCAATAGTCCGGTGGCGGAGTCGCCGGTTCGTCGCTGGATCGCGGTTTGGCAACTGGCGGGGCCTGAGCCGGAAGATCAGCGGGTTCGAGCGAAGTCCATACCTTGGGCCCAGGCACGTCCTCCTCGTCGGTGACGACTTGCATAAAAGGAGGAGGGTCCTTGACGACCTGATCCATTACACCGATCTCCTCCCTAGGGCTGCCTTCCGGCGCTGAATATGCACGTAGCATTATAGGCACGTTGCAGTTGTTCACGAATCTGAGCCAGATTCTCATCTCCGGCTCGGAATCCCATCTCTTTATGCCCTTTCCCAAGTGGTCGAACTTCAAGTAAACGAACTCACGATTCGTATCGATAACGAACTTCGATGAGGATTGGGGTTTTTGAGGGAAGCTCGGGGCAATTGCTCCGCAGACAATAATTGCGAGCGTCAAAAAGCAGATGAAGCGGACCCTCGGCATGGATTCGATCTCCCTTCGATTCACTGCGGACCTGAAGTGTAATTTGGAAACATCGTAGCTCAAGCACCTGTCCGGCTCGACCTTAGACCTTTCGGACGATGCCTGCGAGCCATTCTCACCGCGGCGATTACCTAAGTAAGCGATTTGCGGATTACTGGAGTGGCCGGCTGCTAAAATCGTTTGGGGTCCCGCAGAAACACCCGAAAAGAGAGATTTGCCTGTGTCCGCTACCGAAGTTGCGCCGTCTCTAAAGCCGAATCAGCTCACATTCCAAGATCTGTTGTTCCGCCTGCAACGTTTCTGGGCCGAGCGCGGTTGTATCCTGCAGCAGCCCTACGACGTTGAGGTGGGCGCGGGCACCATGGCGCCCGAGACCTTTCTGCGCGTTCTTGGCCCCAGGCCCTACAGGGTGGGCTACGCGCAGCCCTCGCGCCGGCCGGCCGACGGCCGCTACGGCGAGAATCCCAACCGGCTGTTCAAGCACACCCAGTTCCAGCTCATCCTCAAGCCGCCGCCGGTGAACGTGCAGGAGCTTTATCTCGAGTCGCTTGAGGCGCTGGGCATCGACCTGAAAAAGCACGACCTGAAGTTCGAAGAGGACAACTGGGAGTGGCCGGCGGGCGGCGCATGGGGCGTGGGCTGGCAGGTGATGCTCGACGGGCTTGAGATTACGCAGTTTACCTACTTTCAACAATGCGGCGGGCTTGACCTCGACCCCATCTGCGCCGAGTTGACCTACGGCATGGAGCGCATCGCGGCGTTTCTGCAGGATGTGGACTCGATCTACGACATTGTGTGGGCGCGCGATCCCGAAACGGGCGCGTCGATGACCTACGGCGACGTGCGGCTGGAAGAGGAGCTGCAGTTCAGCGTGTACAACTTTGAATACGCCGATGTGCCAAGGCTGTGGGAGCACTTTTCGAGCTATGAGGCCGAGGCGCAGAAGCTGCTGGAGCAGGCGGGCGTACTGTTGGCCGACGAAAACGCGACTCCAAAGGTAAAGAAAAGATTTCCGCTGCTGGCGACCTACGAGCTGGCGCTCAAGTGTTCGCACCTGTTCAACTTGCTGGATGCGCGCGGGGCCATCAGCGTCACGGAGCGCGTGGGAGTGATCGGGCGGATTCGCAACCTGGCGGTGGGCGTGGCGAAGGCGTATGCGATACAGCAAGCTCTCGAGAGCCAGTAGCTCGTAGCGTCGTTCCAGGCGGTATTGGACTGTTTGCATTTACAAATCGAGCTGCCAGCTACAAATTACAAGCTGCTGGCTTCAGGCTCGAATGAGAATGATTGACTATGTCTGACTTTTTACTTGAAATCGGGTTGGAAGAGGTTCCCGCCCGCATGATTGCCGGAGCCGAGGCCGAGCTGGGCAAGCGCGTGCGCGAGCTGCTGGCGCGCGAACGGTTGCTTGAGGCACACGCGAAGTTGATCACTTTCTCAACGCCGCGGCGGCTGGCCGTGCTGGTGGAAGGCGTGGCGGCCAAACAGGCCAACACCGAAGAGGTGCATGCCGGCCCTTCGTGGAAAGCTTCGTTTAATGACGGCGTACCAACGCCCGCGGCTGAGGCCTTTGCAAAAAAGGCAGGCGTCAACGTCGCCGAGCTGGTGAAGGTGACCACGCCCAAGGGCGAGTACGTGGGCGCTACGGTAAGGCACAAAGGGCGCATGGCTGACGAAATTCTGGTCACCGAGCTGCCGAAGGAGGTTCTGGCCATCTACTGGGCCAAGAACATGTACTGGCGGGCGGGCAAGCCGGAGCGTTTCGTGAGGCCGGTGCGCTGGGTGGTTGCGCTGCTTGATGCAGAGGTAGTGCCCGTGGAGATTGCCGGGATCGCGGCCGGCCGCGCCAGCCGGGGCCATCGCGTGCTGCACGGAGAAGCGCCTGTCAAGATTGGCGAGGCCGTTGCCTACAAAGAGAATCTCCGCAACGCTCATGTCATCGCCGATGCCGCCGAGCGCCAACACAAGATTCGAAAAGCGCTCGACACGGCAACGCGCGCGGTGGCCGGCGCGCGCTGGCGCGAAGACCAGCCCCTGGTGGAGACGGTGACGCACCTGACCGAGTGGCCGACGGTGATCCTGGGCGGATTTGAGCCCGAGTACCTGAGCCTGCCGGAAGAGGTTCTAGTCACGGTGATGCGCGACCATCAGAAGTACTTTGCGGTGGAGGGCGCCGACGGCAAGCTGGCTCCGCATTTTCTGGCGGTGCTGAACACCGAGACCGATGAAGAGGGCGCGGACATCATCCGGCACGGCAATGCGCGCGTGCTGCGGGCGCGTTTCAAGGACGCGCGTTTCTTCTGGGATGTGGATCAGAAGGCGCCGCTCACCGGCCGCATGGAGAGCCTGAAGAACGTCACCTTCCAGAAAGAACTGGGCAGCTACTACTGGAAGACGGAGCAGAACCTGGCCGTGGCGAATGCGTTGGCGACCGCCGCGCGGAATGCCGATCTGCCCTTCGACGAGGCGGCGCTGTTCAAGGCCGTTGAGCTGGCCAAGACCGACCTGACCACCGAGCTGGTAAAGGAGTTTACCGAGCTGCAAGGCGTTATCGGCGGGCTTTACGCGCGGGCGCAGGGGCTGGGCGAGACGGTTGCGCAGGCCATATACGACCAGTACACGCCGGCGTCGACTGAGGACGCGATTCCGAAGACGGTTGAAGGCCAGTTGCTGGGCATTGCCGACCGTAGTCAGACGATTGTGGCAATGTTCGGCATCGGCAACGCGCCCAGCGGATCGAAGGATCCATTTGCACTGCGCCGCGCAGCCAATGCGATCGTGAAGATCCTGGCGGAGTCGGGGTTGCCGCTGACGCTGGGCGACGTGTTGCAGGCGTCGGGCGCGGATGGCGCGGGTCGGGAGCTGGTGGCGGCGTTTTTCCGCGAGCGGCTGCAGTTCTACCTCAAGGACGTTCGCGGCTTTGCCTACGACGTGGTGAATGCGGTGCTGGCCGCGGGTGCTGACGATGTTCGCGACGCGATTGCCCGGGCCGAGGCATTGACAGCGGCGCGCCAGTCGGCGGATTTTGCGGCGATCTCAGCGGCGTTCAAGCGCATCAAAAACATTCTGCGCCAGGCCGAGGAGAAGGGATTCGCGCTGGGCTCGGCAAAGGACGTGACGCTGGCGGCCGAGGCTGAGAAGCTTGCCAAAGACGCGGCGGCGCTGGCGCCAAAGGTTGCCGCGCTGCGGGCGGATCGCAACTATGCCCAGGCGCTCGCCTCTATTGCCACGCTGCGGCCCACGGTGGATGCCTTCTTCGACAAGGTGATGGTGCTCGACCCGAATGAGAAGGTGCGCGGCGCACACCTGGGGCTCATCGACGGGGTGTTGCGCGGATTCTCGGGGATTGCCGACTTCAGCGAGATCGTAACCGCGTAAGTTCGCGTTCGTGCTTTCCCGGGTCCCAAAATAGGGACCCGGGGCACCCGGCTCTCAGCTCTCAGCCTTCAGCTTGTTCTCGCCGCACTCCGCGGCAAGGGCGGCAGGGCCCCGGGGGCGAGCATTCTGCCGTGGTCACCGCACAGTCCCTCAAACGTCTAAAATTGAATACGATGGCCGACACGCTTTATCTGAGCCTGTGGTATCCCAACCTGCGCCTCGAGGGGCTTGGCGACAAGCTCATCCAGGTGCTGGGCGCCTTTGCCGCGCATGGCGGTGAGTCCAGGGTCTACTCCGCCACGGTTTGGCCGGTGGACTGGAGCGAGGCGCCGGTTTTCCAGCGGATTTACGGACACGGCGAGCGCGGCGCCGATCCGGCACAGGCCGTGGAAGATGCTCTCGAGTTGCTGCACGACGACTACGCCTACGAGTTCCAGATCGGGTGGTTGCTTTGGGAGCTGGAAGCGGGAGATGCGGGTCTGGAGACCGGCGGTACGGCCCGCTGGGTGCGTGAACCCCGGCTGGTGCGCGTTACCGGCTACGGGCCGCTCTTCGATGAGGGCGCGTATGAGCAGGACGGGCATATCCGCATCGAATTCGGATCGGATGCGCCATTCCTTGAAGAGGACGCGGAGCTGGGCGTGGTGGGAGCACGGCATGTGGAAGAGAACGTGCGCCAACTCGTGGAGCTGACGGCGGCGGCTGAAAAGGCCAGCGGCGCGACGGCGCGCCTGCTGTGGAGCGAGCTGGGCGAGAGCCTGGCGCAGAGGCTCGCCGCGCGATTGGGAATGAGGAATTAGTTTGCGATTGACGATCGAACGGATGCGGACGCTGGTGTTTGCGGCAGCGGTGCTGCTGATTGCCGCGCTCGGCGTCTTTCTCGCTTCGGCCAAATTCAGGAATTCATTCAAAATCGGCGATGTGCCCAAGAAGCTCGGGCTCGACATCCAGCAGGAAGCTAACGGCTACACCTTCTCTCACGCACTCGGCGCGCACGCGCAATACAAGATCCACGCGGAGAAAGAGGTGCAGCTCAAGAACAATCGCGTGGTGCTGCACGGGGTTGAGATCGAGCTCTACAGCGACGACGGCAGGCGCGTAGACCGGATTGCCGGCGACGAGTTTGAATACGACGCGACGTCAAAGACGGCGACCGCTACCGGGCCGGTTGAAATTACGCTGATGCGGCCGGGTCCGGAGCAGGCTGAGGAAGTGAAAGCGGCCGCGCCAAAGGATAAAAAGCTGGCCAGAGATCTGGCGCCGGTAACGGCGTCGCACGCGGGCCCGAACGACGAGATCCACGTAAAGACAAGCGGCCTGACGTTTGACGAGAACACGGGCGTAGCTGCGACGGGCCGGCGCGTGGACTTCTCGACGGCGCAGGCCGGCGGAAGCTCGATGGGCGCAACCTACGACTCGCAGCAGGGCTTCCTGGTTCTCGACCGCGACGTGGAGTTGACTGGCGAGCGAAACGGCGAGCCCGTGACGGTTCACGCAGCGCACCTGGAATTCACGCGCGACACGAGAATCTGCAGGCTGCAAACGGCAGTGGTGGAGTATCGCGGAGGGCAGGCGACGGCGGCCGAGGCGCGGGTGCTCTTTCGCGACGATGGAACGGCCCAGCACCTCGACGCCCTGGGCGGGTTTACTGCAACCACGGCCACGGGCGGACATCTGCAGGCGCCCAGGGCTCAGATGGATCTGGATGAGAAGAACCAGCCGCGGCATGGGCGCCTTGAGGGCGGCGTGGTGATGGATTCGGTGAAAGGTACGCGCACGCTGCATGGAACCTCGCCGGCCGCGGAGATTGAATTCACACCCAGGGGTGAGCTGCGTCATGCCCATCTCGAACGCGGCGTGACTATGGATAGCGCCGAAACCGGCGAGCAGACGGTGAACGGCCAGCCGGTGGAGACGCGCCTGAACCGGACCTGGCGTTCTCCGGTTGCGGATGTGGAGTTTCGCGCCGCGGGCAGCGGGCAGGTAGAGCCGGCGACGATTCACGGATTTGGCGGCGTGACCATCCTGAGCTCGACCGAACGGGGCGGCGCGGCGCCGCTGCCGTCGAAGCTGGTCGCGGACGAGGTGACCGGCGAGTTCGGCGCGGATTCGGCGCTGAAGTCGTTGACCGGCGTGGGCCATGCCGGCATGGAGCAGACTTCAGCGAATGGAGCCTGGCAGATGGCGAGCGGCGATCGGCTCGATGCGCAGTTTGTAAACGACAGGGACCGAGCCACCCCAGCGAACAAAGATCGTTCGCCGGGGACCCCGGCAGCCACCCCAACGAACAAAGATCGTTCGCCGGGGACCCCGGCAGGGAACAAGGGAACGGGACAAGGCATGGGCGATGTGCAATTGGCAACCCTTGACGGTCACGTGGTGCTGCTGCAGCGGCCCGCGGCAAGGCCTGACGCACAGCCGCAGCCAGAGTTGCGGGCGACGGCAGGCCACGCGGCGTACGAGGGCGAAGGGCAATGGCTGCATCTGACCGTTAGTCCGCGCGTGGTGGATGGGGGAATGGAACTGGCGGCGGGCAAGATCGATGTAACCCAGGCAACCGGCGACGCCTATGCCCAGGATCATGTGAAAGCGACGTGGACCAACAGCGGGTCGGGCCATCCCGCGGCGGGTAGCGTGGCGCTCGGCGGCCAGGACCCCGCGCACGTGATTGCCGATGCGGCCAGGCTGCATCAGCCCACCGGCGTTGTGGAATTCGACGGCAATGCGCGGCTCTGGCAGGACGCGAACTCGGTTGAAGGACCGGCGATCGTGATCGATCGCGAGCGGCGGACACTGACGGCGCGGAGCACAGGCGCGGCGAATCCCGTAAGAGTGGTGCTGCTGAGCAAAGGTAACGCGGGCGCGGTCAAAGCACCGGGCGGCTCGGGCGAGCGCAACGCAAAGTCAAACCCGCCGGCCGTGATCCGCGTGCGCGGAGGAGATCTTTGGTACTCCGATGTGGAGCGCAGGGCGGTGATGCGTGGCGGAGGGTTGGGCGCAGTGACAGCCGAGGCGGGAACGGCAACGTCGGCGTCGGACCAGGTTGAATTGCAGCTTGCGCCGGCAGAGGGGCGCGCCAGCGGGCAGTCGCAGGTGGAAAAGATGACGGCGAGCGGCCACGTGGTGGTGACATCGCAGGGCCGGCGCGGGGTGGGCGAGCAGCTTGTCTACACCGGCGCAACCGGCATCTACGTGTTGACCGGCACGGCTGTGGCGCCTCCGCGGATGAGCGATCCCGAGCGCGGTACGGCAACCGGTGAGGCTTTGATTTTCAACACCCGCGATGATAGCGTCAGTATCGAAGGCGGGGGACACGAAACCGAGACACAGACGACCGCCCCGAAGCCGCGCCTGGGAACGGAACCGGGAAACAACAAAGGAACGCAGCGAGCCGCTCAGCCCAGGGGACAACAGGGCAGCGGAAGCGAGCAAGACAAGTAGGGCCTGCGCACATTACTGGGATGGCGGCGACAGGAGCCAGTTTTTTCGAGTTCTAGAAGAGAGGAGCGACGCATACCGGGTGTCTGTTAGCGACGAACGACAACGAAATCGGAAAAACTGGCCCCGTCCCTTCGGCTTCCACCCAAACACGCAAAGATCGCGTGTTTGGGGCCCGGGGTTGCGGCGAAAATCCGGGGTCCCCAGCGACGGGTCTTGGTCGCTGGGGTGGAAATCCGGGGTCCCCAGCGACGGGTCTTGGTCGCTGGGGTGGAAATCGCGCCATACTTTGTTGTCGCCCTTGACCTTGGGGCCGCCAAAGCCGGCGGGCTCCGCCTCGTCTGGCGCGATATTCGCGCGCAACGCCATCCATCCCAGTAGTGTGAACAGGCCCTAAAAATGGAGACACTTTTCGCCGAGGGAATCGGTAAGAGCTACAAGGGACGCCAGGTTGTCAGAAGCGTGAATCTGAGGATCTCGCGCGGCGAAGTGGTGGGGCTGCTGGGCCCGAACGGCGCCGGTAAAACCACCAGCTTCTACATGATTGTAGGACTGGTGCAGCCTGAAACCGGGCGGGTGCTGGTTGACGAAACCGACATCACGCGCGTGCCCATGTATCTGCGGGCGCGCAACTTCGGCATCAGCTATCTTCCCCAGGAGCCGTCAGTCTTTCGCAAACTGACGGTGGAAGAGAACATTCTGGCTGTGCTCGAGGCGCAGCCACTGGGCAACCGCGAGCGGCGCACCCGGGCCGACCGGCTGATCAACCAGCTGAATCTGGGGCACATCCGCACCACGCGGGGTTATGCGCTATCGGGCGGAGAGCGGCGGCGCGTTGAGATTGCGCGTGCCCTGTGCATTCAGCCCAACTTCATCCTGCTCGACGAGCCGTTCAGCGGCATTGACCCGATTGCGGTACTGGAGTTGCAAAAGATTATCTTTGATTTAAAGGCTGGCGGCATCGGAGTGCTGATTACGGATCATAATGTTCGTGAGACGTTGAGCGTAACCGACCGGGCGTACATTATTGCGGAGGGTAAGATCTTTCGTTCCGGGACGCCGCACGAACTGGGGAACGACATGGAGGTGAGGCGCGTGTACCTGGGCGAGGGTTTCTCGCTGGGCTGAGTTCTTTGGCCGGCGCTCTGGATGTTTCGCGGCAATTGCCGGAAAATGGTTCCGGGATGGGATCTTACCCAATTTGGCACGACTCATACCAACGGGTGATTCGACTTCGGACACTTTCTCTCTTAAGCTTCTAACTATGCGATTACACTCACGCTGAGTGCAGATCGAGGAACGAGTTCCAGCGATGGCGCTGCTGCAGCCAAGATTGACCCTCAAAGTCTCGCAACGACAGGTGCTCACACCGGGCCTGATGCAGATGGTGAGCGTTCTGGCGTTGAACAGGCTCGAGCTGAAGGAGATGATCGATGCCGAGATGGTGGAGAATCCCGTCCTGGAGGAGATTGACGAATCGGTTCCAATGCTGGACCAGGTCGCCGGACGCGAGGAACGCCTGGAACGCACTGCTGAAGAGGCGGCGGCCCCTCCCAAGGACGTCTTCAGCGAGATCGACTTTGGATCGTACTTCCGGGATTATCTTGACCCGGGCTATCGCACGCAGCCTGAGTATGAAGAGAGCGAAAAGCCCTCGTTTGAGAACTTTCTCTCCCAGCCTACAACTCTGTCAGATCACCTGGCGTGGCAGCTGGGATCGCTGAGCGTCGACAGCGAGCTGCATGAGGTGGCTGAGTTCGTTATCGGCAACCTTGACGAATGCGGCTACCTGGCCGCGAGCCACGAGGAACTGGCGGCGGCATATACGCAGTTCCGGACCGAATCGGCCCGGGCAAATCTTGAAGGCAACGGCAATGGCCATGTGCCCGATGCCGGCAAAGCGCTCGATATTGTGGGGCGGGCCATCGAACTGGTGCAGGGGCTTGACCCGGCCGGGGTTGCGGCGCACGATCTGCGCGAGTGCCTGTTATTGCAGATCAGGGCGCAGCAGCAGGAGTTTGAACACTTGTACGGGAGGGCCCTTGAGGAGACGGGCGAGGATCCGCATCGCGGCTTCAAAGATGAGGCCGACGCCAAGATCGAAGAGCGGCGCCGGGCCATGGATTGGGCGGCGCTGATTGTGGACCGGCACTTGCAACTGTTGCAAAAGCGCGACTTGAAGGAGCTGGCGCGCGCGGCGCAGATTTCAATTGAAGAAGCGCAGGCAGGGGTGGAGTTCATTCGCACGCTCGATCCCAGGCCCGGGTTGCTTTACAACCGCGATCAGACGCGGCTGATCGAGCCCGATGTGGTGTTTGTAAAGCGCGGCGGCGAGTGGATTGTGAGCATGAACGAGGAGGAACTGCCCAGCCTGCGGCTCAGCCAGCGCTACCGCCGCATGCTGGTCTCGGAGTCGACCGACAAGGAAGTGAAGGACTACGTCAAGGAGCGCTTCCGCTCGGCCATGCAGCTGATGCGCAACATTGCGCAGCGCAAAAGCACCATCCTGAGAGTTTGCGAAGTGATTGTGCGGCGGCAGCGCGACTTTCTCGATCAGGGAATCGAGGCGCTGCGGCCGATGATGATCAAGGAAGTGGCCGAAGAGATCGGCGTGCATCCCTCCACGGTGAGCCGCGCCGTGGCCAACAAATATGCGCACACGCCGCAGGGCGTGCTGGAACTCAGGTTCTTCTTCTCTGAGGGCGCAAACGGGCCCGAGGGCGCCGATACGCCGCTGCTGGTGCTGAAGCGCAAGGTGAAGAAGCTCATCGAGGATGAAGACCCGCGCCGCCCGCTCACCGATGACCAGCTTGCAGCGATGCTGCAGGCGCAGGGCATCCAGCTCACGCGACGCACGGTGGCCAAGTACCGCGAAGATATGAATATTCCGTCGACCCACCAGAGGCGGCGGAGGGAGTAGCTCGAAGCAGCCCCTACATTGCCTCCGGGCTCTCAATCCCGAGCAGCGCCAGCGAACGAACCAGTTCGCGCAGAGTAACCGCCGCCGTCGCCAGCAGAAACGTCTTCCGCGCGGGGTCCTCTTCAGTGAGGATGTGGTGCTTATGGTAGAAATTGGCGAACTCCTGCGCCAGCTGGAAGGCGTGCTTGGCGAGATACGCCGGCTCAGATGAGGCAATGCACTGATCCAGAACCAGAGAGAAACGGCCGACCCGGAGCCACAGCGACCAGATGTCTTCGTTGTCGGAGCCTGAAAGGTACGCGCCTAACTCCGCTAACCCCGCTAGCTCCGCTAACGCCGCTTCGGGGCTCGTTCCCCCTTTGCGGAAAATGTTGCGGATGCGCACCACGGCGTACTGGATGTAGGGTCCGGTCTCGCCTTCGAAACTGAGGGCGTCTTTGAAGTCGAAGGCGATGACCGTGTTGCGCGTGTACTTGAGCATGAAGTAGCGCAGCGCGCCCACGGCGATCTGCCGGGCGATCGTCTGGCGCTCGGCCACGGCATTCTCGCCTGTTCCGCCGGTCTGGCGCGCGTCCACCTCGGCGCGCGTGGCGGCGATCAGCTTGTCGATGAGGTCGTCGGCCTTGACGCCGAAGCCCTTGCGGCCGCTCACTTCAATGTAGGCGCGGCTCAAGTCCTCTTCGGGCACGTCGTAGCCAAGATCGATGGCGCAGCGCGGCGTGAGCGCGACCATCTCGTACGTGAAATGCCTCAATTGTTCTGCCTGCGTCGTGTACCCCATACCGCGCAGTGCTTCCTTGACGTTGGCTTGCGCATCTGCTTGCCGGGCATCGATGACATTGAACACATAATCTGCCCCGCTTGCCTTGAAATGCACGGGAACTCCGGTTCCGGTGGGGACACCATTAATGTCACGGATACGATTATCGGCTGATCGGTAGCACTGCTTGCCGCTTCGATAGCTGAAAAAGGCTTCGTCGCCGAACTCGCGACCCGGGAGCAGACGGAACTTCCAAAGGTGAAATGCGATGTCTTTCCCGACGTAAGTGACGGTGTCATTAGAACGGACTATCACCTTGGCGTCTTCGTCAGGGCCATCATCGTCTCGGGTCGGCTCGATTTCTGCGCCGGGGCGGGTCATGACCCAGCAGCCGACGTTTTTTCCGTTCGTTTCCTTGTAAAGAACCCTTTTCTCTTTCAACTCCTCGAAGGCTGCTTCCCAGAACTTGAGGTGCAGGATCTCGCTCTCGCGTGGCAGAAAGTCGTACTCGATGTCGAGGCGCTCCATGGTTTCAAGATGGCGGCGCAAAACTGCGTTGGAGATGAGGTCGGCGATTTCGGCGGTCTCGTTGCCGCCGTGTTCGATTGCGTGCAATGTATCGAGGCGGATTTGCTTTCTCTTCGCAATAAGAGATTGATCCGATCCCCAAGGATTGGGAAGACCCTGATCATCTTCGAGCCCCAAATACCATGTGGAAACTCGCGCGTACAAGTTCCAGCAGTAATAGTCAATTGGCATTCCGGCTGACTCCGCGGATTCGCTGACGCTCGACCCTGAGTTAAGCGCGGCGCGGAAGTCACGCTCCAATTTGGTGATGAGTTGCCTAACCTGACTAGGCGACATCTTCTCGAGGTGCAGAAATCCGACGACAACGTCGGCGACCTGGACACCAGTGTTGTCGATGTAATTTTGCACAATAACGGTATCCGGACTGGAGCTTGCCGCCTTTAGCAGCCTTGCCCATGTGTCCCCGAGAATCGCGTTGCGCAAATGGCCGATGTGCGCGGCCTTGTTGGGATTGATCGACGTGTGTTCGACATTCGCGAAGATTGCGGCTCTTCTTTTCTCTGCGGGAAACGCCGTGCCTAATGCAAACACCCTCCGGTCGAGGCGCGCATTGATATAGCCGGCGCCAGCCGCTTCGAATCCCGCAAAGCCCTCGATCGCGCCCAGCGCTGAGACGATCTCCTGGGCTATGATCCTGGGCGCTTTGCGCAACGTGCGCGCCAGTTGCAGAGCGATGGGCGTGGCTACTTCGCCAAAGCGCAGGTCGGGCGGGGTTTCGAGCGGGATGCTCTCGATCTCGAGCGAGTATTTTTCTTTGAGCAGCGCGCGGATGGCGCTGCCGAGCCTTTGCTGCAGTTCAAGATACACAGTCGAAGCGCCTCAAAAATCCTTGATTTTACAGGGTGATTTTATCATCCGCGGTGTGCAGACCCTGCCGCTCGGCAGCGGAACCGCATCATAACGAGGCCTTTGAATGCCGTAAGATGGAGGTAGACCTCCGATCCCGCTGCCATCATGGTGTGCGCGAACGGAATGCGCCGCCCATGACCGAACTTGGCTCCAATTCAAAGCATTTTTTTATCACCACGCCCATCTACTATGTGAACGCGCGGCCGCATCTGGGCCACGCCTATTCGACCATCGTGTGCGACGCCATTGCGCGGCGCAAGCGGGCGCTGGGCATTGAGACCTGGTTCCTGACCGGCACTGACGAGCACGGCCAGAAGATTGAGCGCTCGGCCAAGCTCGCCGGCTGCACGCCGCAGGAGTTTGCCACGCGCATTGCAGGCGAGTTCCGCGGGCTGTGGGACAAGCTGGGGCTCACCTACGACGACTTTATCCGTACCACCGAGGAGCGGCACAAGCGCGGCACGCAGAAGCTGTTTGCCCAGTTGCGCGATCGCGGCTACATCTACAAGGGATCGTACACGGGGCAGTACTGCGTGAGCTGCGAAGAATGGATCGAAGGGCCTCCGGGAACGATCTGCTCCATTCACGGCATTGTTACTGAGACGGTGAGCGAAGAGAACTACTTCTTCAAGCTTTCGGCCTTTGAGAAGAAGCTGCTTGAGTTTTACGAGGCAAATCCGGGATTCATGGGGCCGGAGTCCACGCGGCGCGAGGTCATCAGCTTTGTGCGCAGCGGCCTCAGGGACCTTTCTGTCAGCCGCACCACGTTCGACTGGGGCATTCCCGTGCCAGGCGACGAGAAGCACGTGGTATATGTGTGGCTCGACGCGCTGGTCAATTACATTTCTGCCCTTGGCTACGGCTCGGATGACGACGAGAAGTTCAGGAAGTACTGGCCGGCAGATATTCACCTCATCGGCAAAGAGATCAGCCGGTTCCACTGCGTGTACTGGCCGGCATTTTTGATGGCTGCGGGAATTGAGCCGCCACGTTCCGTACGCGCCAACGGCTGGCTGCTGTTTGACCAGAGCAAGATGTCGAAGTCACGCGGCAACATTGTGCGCGCCGAGACCGTTCACACGGTTTTAGGTTCTGACGCATTGAGGTACTTCTTACTCCGCGAAATTCCCTTCGGGCAGGATGGCAGTTTTTCTTTTGACGCCCTGGTTCAGCGGTACAACGGAGACCTGGCCAACGGCTACGGCAATCTGGTGAGCCGCGTGGTCAACATGGTGCACAAGTACTTTGGCGGGGTGGTGCCCGATTCGGGCGCGGAGACTGCGGCCGAAGCATCGCTACGGGCGAGCGCGGAGGCGGCGATTGCGGGTTTCGGGCCGGCCTTCGACGAGATGAACTTTTCCGACGCGCTGAAGAGCCTGTGGGCAGTCGTTGCCGAGACGGATGGATACCTGACGGCGAATGCGCCCTGGAAGAAGCCCGCGGAGCGCTCTGAGGCCGATCACACGGCGCTGCAGGCGCGCGTACTGGCGACCGCGGCCGAGGCCATTCGCGTGATAACGGCGCTGGCGTATCCCGTGTTGCCCGATGCGGCGGCGAAAGTATGGCGGCAGTTGGAACAGGGCGAGATTGCCGATGCGGCCAAAGATGCATTTTTGAGCAAACTCGCGTGGGGCGGATTGAAGGCGGGCACGAAGCTGGGTGAACCGGCGCCGCTCTTCCCTCGCGCGGAGAAGGACGCGGTAGAGCGTATGCAAAACCTAGAAGACGAAAACAACAAGAGCGCGGTTGAAGCGGCCGCCGGACAAGACGACGCGGCAAAGACACCTCCTCCGGCAGCGGCTCCGGCTGCGCACAAAGCGGAGACCGAAGAGCATGGAACTCGGAGGCCCGAGGGAGTCCACTCGTACCTCAAGCACCCGGGGCCAAGGGAGATCGCAGCCAGGGAAGAGTCTGCGGCAGCGAAACCCTCGGTTTCGCCGGCAGCTTCGGCGGAGCCTGTCGCCTCACCCACGCCGTCAGCGCCAGTGGCGGCAAGCGAACCGGCCGCCGAGGAGAAGCAGTTCATCACCATCGACGACTTTGCCAAGGTGGAGTTGCGCGTGGCACAGGTGCTGGTGGCCGAGCGCATTCCCAAGGCCGACAAGCTATTGCGGCTCGAGGTCGACCTGGGCTACGAGAAGCGGCAGATCTTAGCCGGTATCGCCCAGTACTACGAGCCGGAGAAGCTCATCGGCCGCAAGATTGTGATTGTGGCCAACCTGGCTCCGCGCAAGATGCGCGGCCTTGAGTCGAACGGCATGCTGCTGGCGGCTTCGCTGCCCGATGGCGCGCCGGTGTTGGCCGGATTCCTTGAAGAAGTTCCGCTGGGGGCGAGGCTGAAGTAGCAATTGCATTGAGCAGCTTCATTTAAGTTTTGAGCGCGATCAGACGTGCGCCCGCAGGAGACCGCTTTGCTTATCGATTCCCACGCACATCTCGACAGCCCGCGCTACGCCGAAGACCGCGAAGCCATGCTCGAGCGCGCCTTTCAGGCAGGAGTGGGCGCGGTGCTCTCGATCGGCATTGGCGAGGGGCCGGCGGAGATGCACCAGGCGCGAGATCTTTGCCGCGAGTTCAACCCGAAGCGCGAGGCCGGGGCCAAGCTGCCGCGCTTGTTCGCCAGCGCGGGTGTCTATCCTCACGTAACGCCGGAGATTGACGAGGCGGTGCTGGCCAAGCTCGATGGACTGCTGGCCCAGCCGGAGGTGATTGCCTGCGGCGAGATCGGCCTCGACTACTACCACGAGGGCGCGCCGCACGACGTGCAGCGGGCCATGCTGACCCGGCAGCTAGAGGTTGCGGCGGGGCGCAAGCGCCCCATTCTGATTCATTGCCGGGGAACCAACGAGTCTACCGACGCGTGGCGGGATCTTTTCCTTGTCCTGGAGGAACATTGGCGGCCGACCGGGCTGGGCGGCGTTATGCATTGCTTTGGCGCGGGGTGGGAAGAGGCGCGGCGCTCGCTCGACATGGGGTTCCTGGTGTCATTTGCGGGGAACGTGACCTATCCCAAGGCGCAGCCGCTGCGCGATGTGGCGGCGAAGATGCCGCTCGACGGCATTCTGGTTGAAACCGACGCGCCCTGGCTGGCTCCGGCGCCCAATCGCGGCCAGCGCAATGAGCCGGCGATGGTAGCCTTGACTGCCCAGGTGGTGGCGGAATCGATGGGCGTGGGAGCTGGCGAACTGGCCGAGGCCACGACGGCGAACTTTTTCCGGCTGTTCCCGGTGCGGTAAGACGTGGGAAACTGTGAGAGGCGGGGTCGCGGGGGCTTAAGCCCCTGAATCATCTTTTGCGGACCGGTCACGGCACGACTGAAGTCGTGCCCTTTCAAAGAGGGTTCGACCCGGCGCTCGGGCATAACGCAACACGGAAGAAGAAGATATGGCACAGGACAATTCATTCGACGTCGTCAGCAAGGTGGACATGCAGGAGGTCCGCAACGCGATCGACCAGGCGCTCAAGGAAATCCGGCAGCGCTTCGACCTGAAGGATTCGCACTCCGAGGTGAAGCTGGCCGAGGACGACAAGGAAATTCAACTGGCTTCGGCCAATGAGTACAAACTGGAGGCGGTGAAGGACATCTTGAGCCAGAAGCTGGTGAAACGGGGCGTATCGCTCAAGAATCTGACTTACGGTAAGATCGAGCCCGCCGCGGGCCAGAGCGTGCGGCAAAAGATCAGCCTGCAGCAGGGCATTCCGGTGGAAAAGGCCAAGGAGATCGTGAAGCTGATCAAGGACGCGAAGAAGAAGGCGCAGGCTTCGATCCAGGGCGATACGGTGCGGGTTTCAAGCAAGGACCGCGACGAACTGCAATCGATTATTGCCATGTTGCGGGCCAGGGACATGGGCGTGGATTTACAATTCACGAACTATCGCACGAACTGAGTTTCGAGCCAGGTCTCGAATTCGAGCGGTCGGCCGGGTTCCCCATCCCGCCGCGATCGCGACAAAAAGTCCGCAGTGCGGGCTCGCGAAGCCCGGCGCGACGCAAAGGCCGTAGAATCGGAGAGTATTGAGCACATTCACCATAGCGTCGGCGAGGGAGATCTTTGAGCTGCTGCGGGAGGACCTTGTGGCGATCGAGCAGGAGCTCGGCCGCGACGCGGCTTCCGGCGTAAGCACGATCACCGAAATTGCCGAATACCTGCGCGAGGGCGGCGGCAAGCGCATCAGGCCGTCGCTGTTGCTGCTGGCTGCGCACCAGTTGGGCTATCAGGGAAACAGCGCCATCAGGCTGGGCGCGGTGGTTGAAATGGTGCACACGGCCACGCTGGTGCACGACGACATTATCGACGGCGCCGACACGCGGCGCGGGCGGCCCTCGGCCAATACAACGTGGGGCAACGAAAAGTGCGTGCTGGCCGGCGACTGGCTTTACATGCAGGCCTTCAAGGTGGCGCTCGAAGAGAAGAACCTGCGCGTACTCGACCTGCTTATCGGGCTTACGCAGCAGATGGTCGAGGGCGAGCTGCTGCAGATTCAAAAGCTGGGCAAAGCCGTCTCCGAAGCCGAGTACTACGACCTGATCTACCGCAAAACAGCGTGCCTGTTCTCCGTTTCGATGCGCCTGGGTTCGGTGCTGGGCGGCGCGACTGAGGCTGAAGAAACCTGCCTGGCAACGTATGGGCGCGCCGTGGGCCTGGCCTTCCAGATTGTGGACGATGTGCTGGACCTGACCGCAACCGAAGAGGTGCTGGGCAAGCCGGTGGCAAGCGATCTGCGCGAGGGCAAGGCGACGCTGGCGGTAATTCACTCCTACGATCACGGCACGGCAGTTGACCGCCGCGCCATTCAGCGCGTGCTCGACGACCGCAGCTTTGAGAATGTGAGCCGGCAGCAGATCCGGGAGACTCTGGAGCGCAACGGATCGGTGGAGTACGCGATGGCCGCGGCCGATCGCTACGCGGAACAGTCGCGCCAGGCGCTGTCGCACTTGGCCGATACCGAGTTCAAGAGGGCGTTGCTATGGGTTCCCGACTTTGTGGTGGCGCGGGAGAAATAGATGGCGTTACCCAAATCGGGCAGACAGCTTTGGACCGCGGTTGATGAGTACTTTCGCGCGCTGATTGCGCCCGGCGACAAGTACCTTGAAGCAGCCGTCAAGGCCAATCGCAAGGCCGGATTGCCGGCCATCGATGTTTCGCCTCTGCAGGGCCAGCATCTGAACATCCTGGTGCGGATGACGCAGCCCAAGCGCGTGTTGGAGATCGGCACGCTGGGCGGCTATTCGACCATCTGCATGGCGCGTGCGCTGCCCGTGGGCGGGCGCATCGTAACGCTCGAATTCAGCCCCAGGCACGCCGAGGTGGCGCGCAAGAACCTGAAAAATGCCGGCGTGCTCGATCGCGTGGATATGCGCATGGGGCCTGCGCTCCACATCCTGCCCATTCTCGAGAGCGAGGGCGCCGGGCCCTTCGATTTCATCTTCATCGATGCCGACAAGCAATCGAATGCCGAGTACGTGAAGTGGGCGCTCAGGCTCTCGCGGCCGGGAACGACGATCGTAGTCGACAACGTGGTGCGCGACGGCAAGGTGATCGATGGCAAGAGCAAGGACCCTGACATTGTGGGTACGCGGCGCATGGCCGAGCTGATCGCCAAAGAATCGCGCTTGAGCGCAACCGTGATGCAGAACGTGGGCGCGAAGGGCTACGACGGGTTTCTGCTGGCGGTGGTGGTGCAGTAGGGATCAGGGAACAGGGATCAGGGATCAGGAAACGAAACACGAGCAGCGGTGAGCCAGTTGCTGAGCTTAACGCTGACCGGCGCCCCTTTACGCATCCTGCACAATCGTTCCCTGGTGGTAGGCGATCTTCCAGCCGTCGGGCGTGCGCTGCCAGATGGTGGCGCGGCGGGTCAGGCGCTGGCGGTCCTGCAGCAGCGTGTAGGTGAGCAGATAAACGTTCTCGGCCAACTGCCGGCAATGGAATTCGCTCGTTTCCCAAATATCTTCATAGGGGCCGCTGGCGTAGCGCCGGTCCATCTCATCCAGAATGAGCTCGCGAGCGTATCGCCGTCCCGACGCGCCGGTCTCCCAGTAATCGGCGGCCATCAGCCGGTCAAAGTCGGCGCGGGTGGTTCCTAACTCAGGGCGATGGAAGATCGGCTCGCGGGCCGACAGTTCGGCGAGAATACCGGCGAGTTCTGGTGGAGTGATGCGTTGGGGTTCCATGGGTGAAAGCATAGCCGGTGTGTGTCTCTTCCTGGCGCAGCGTGTGGGAGTGTTTCCGGTTCAAAATGTCAGGTATGTCCCCGGTCCGTACCCCTTTCGAGGGTATCCCCTCCCCCCCATAAAGAGGGGTTAAGTGGTTTATTTTCAGCCACTTATATATCCCCAGACCCTCCCGTAACCCGTTGAAAACAAAAGGGTTACGACTCGAAGACGTCATAAATAAGGACTTACGAGCAGATTTTGCACTGGTTTTGGTGCGCAGCTGGTTAGAGCGAAACCAGAATAGGTGTGCACTGTTGGGCCTTGCACAGGGTCGCCGCTCCTTGGGGTCGCGTCGACTTGGGTACTGAGGCTTCGGTATACAGTCATTCTGGTTTCGCTGTAGCCTGCGGGAGGTCCTGGGACGCCTGAAATGATTCTGCGCCCGATGGAAGAATTTATCTGCAAACCAGTGGAGCAACCGGTAACTGCCGGATAGGCGGTCATCCAGGCATAAAACGGATCGACAGCCTGCACCGACTGAGAATATTTCAGCCGAGACTTATCGAAATGGAATTGTTGCGCTAAAAGTCTGTATAGGTGCGCAGGCAGTTGGCTTATCGCTAACCTTGCCTCCTGAAAAAAGGTGCGTGATACATTCGTCAGGGACGGCCTCTTCGATGGGGGTCTTCCCATCTTTGTCCTTGATTTTTGGATTCGCGCCGGACGCAAGGAGAAACTGAATCGCTTCGTAATTTTGGTACATCACCGCTGCATGGAGCGCAGTTTGTCCATCTACTTGATCAATAGCATTGACGTTAGCGCCATTTCTCACTAGAAGCTCAGCCGCCCCCGGAATCCTGGATTCAACAGCCCTCGTGAGGGGGAACTCCCAATATTGTGCGAAGTTGTTTGGGTCCGCGCCCGCCTTCAAGAGAGCCTCAGCAATGTCAAGACTATCTTGGTTGAGAGCGGCCAACAAAGGCGAGTACCCGTCTGCAGATTCGATATTGGGAGACACGTTCAAAGCCAGAAGTTGCTTAACCACCTCAGCCTTGTTTTCTTTGGCTGCTAACGTGAGCGGATCGGACCCATCCAGATCATACAAAGGCGATTGCTTCCACACATTAAACAGATTGGCTACTGCAGCGGTATCACCTGTGTGGATTGCAGCATAGAAATCGATTATCTCTTTTGGGCGTGACTGCGACGGCGAGAATCCGATCGTTCTCCCGTTTCCGCAGACAACGACGCGATTGGGCGTGGCTTGAACTACGACCTCCGGCGCTTCAAAATGCCAAACTACATTTCGGTCCGAATTGTCGACAACGATTACCTGGCTGCGGTGAACGAAACGAGGAAAGACGAATTCAAACCACGATCTCTTGGCAAATACGAACTTGTCGGTGTGGACCAGCGGTTCAAAACCGTCTGGAACAATCGACCTCGCAAGAGAAACGTTAAGGGGCATGAGACTGCCCCCGGATATCTCCGTCTTGGAGTCGCGAGGCAGGGGCTCCGGTGCCACCGGCTTCTCTGAGTGCCTAAGGACCCGGCCACTCGACAGATCGAGAACCCACTGGTGGTTGTCCACAAGATATTCACGGTCAATCACCGTTACATCGGTCGCATTCAGCTGCAGTCCCCCTTCGCACCCGAACGGCATTGACCAGAGTGGAACGAGTGTATCGCCTACCTGAGATGTCCTGAATTGATTTCCGCGAGGACCGCAGCCGCTCATGCACGCAAACATGAGGACGTAAATTCCAAGTCTTATCGGACTGAACATGTCGACGTTCCACTGTTCATCAAATGTGATTAGTTTAGCGCGGTTGGATCTCCAATGAATCCCATTCGCCTAGCGCCTGCTGTATCCTCGCCAAACCGGAAGTATGGCGGAACTCAAGGTGTGAAGAACAAACGCAGATCCTTCACTGCGTTCAGGATGACAGCGCATTTACGATGCAAACTTCACGGACGGGACAATGGAAGCTGGAAGCTCAGCTATTTCTCCATCAGCGCCCTGAGCGCCGCGGCGTAGTGCTGGGGCAGGGGCTTGCGCTGGAGCTGGTCGTCGCAGACCACATGCACGGTCTCGCCCTCGGCGAGCAGCGTGTTTTCGCCGCCGTCAGGGGCCTTGCGCAGGATGCGGTACGCAAACCTGATCACGCTGCTTCGAACCAGCGACGGCCACGACTCGATCAGAATTTCGTCGTCGTACTTCGCCGGCGAGCGGTAGCGGCAACGCGCCTCGATTACGGGCAGAATGCAGCCGTGATCCACCTCGAGCTTGCTGTAAGCAAGCCCCAGCGACCGGAGCAGTTCGACGCGGCCGAGCTCAAACCAGACCAGGTAGTTGGCATAGTAGACGATACCCATCTGATCGGTTTCAGCGTAGCGGACGCGGACCTGGGTGGTGATTGGCATCGTGTAAGTCGTCATTCGTGATTCGTGGTTCGTGGTGCGTGGACGGTAGACAATTATCAGCCCAGCCAGTAAACAACGCCTTGCTCAGCAGTGGTAAAGGTTCACGACTCACGATTCACGACCCACGGACCACGTTTCACGGCTTGATGTGGTTGAACATGGGCAGCTTGGTTACGTCGCTGAACATGATAAATGCGAAGAAGACCAGCAGCAAAAGGAAGGCGGCCTGGTAGATGCGCTCCTTCAGCAAGACGTTGATGTCGCGCTTCATGAAACTCTCGATGACGAGGAACATGATCATGCCGCCGTCGAGGATGGGGAAGGGAAGCAGGTTGAGAATGCCGAGGTTGATGCTGATCTCGGCGGCCAGGGTGAACTTGGGCTGCCAGCCTTTGATCTCCGCGGCTTCTCCCGCCATGCGCGCGATGCCCACCGGGCCCTGAAGCTGCGAGATATTCACCTTGTGCGTGAAAAGGCGCTCAAGAACCTCGAAGATGATGAAGGCATTCTGGTCAAAAAACTGATTCGATTTGGCCATCGCCTGCCCAAAAGGCAGAGGCTGATTTCGAAACGGCACCGGAGCCACCGTAAAGCCGAGTTTAAAGCCGGTATCGAGCTTGGTGGGATGCCCGGTCAGGCTCAGAGTCTGACCGTTGCGCAGCACAGTCAGGTTGATCGGCTTTCCCTGCCCCTCCTGCATGTAAAACAGCAGCGAGGAGACGGTATGGAACGGATGGCCGTCAACGGCCTCAATCGCATCGCCCGCCCGCAGGCCGGCTTGCTCGGCCGGCAGCCCGGGCGCCACATCCGCAACCTTGATGGGGCCGTAGTATTCCTGGGGCAGCAGGCCCTCGTCGGTAATGTCGAAGGTGTCAGTCCTGGCAGAGGCGGGAACGCGAAGATTAAGCTCCAGGGTCTGGCTGCCGCGCTGAACAGTAACAGGGATGATTTGATTGGCGTTGAGCCGCGACTGCGCATCGATCTGGTCCCAGTCAGGCTTTTTGAAGGCATCGAAGCGCAAAATCTGGTCGCCGGGCTGAATACCCGCCTGGGCGGCAGGCGAATCGGGAACAACCCACTCGACGGAGGGGATCTTGACCTCGATGGCCGGCACTTCGTTGAAGACGGCGTAATAAAAAACCATCAGCACCCCGGCCAGAATGAAATTGGCCACGGGTCCGGCCAGGCCGATGAGCATGCGCTGCCAGCGGGGGTGGGCGAGGAAGGAGCCGGGGTCGTCGATTCCACCGGAGTGATTGGAGCCATTCGCCTGGTTTTGGCCGGGGAGCTTATCGTAGGCCTGGACGACAACGGGCGTGCCGGGAACCTCGAGGTTCTGCTCGGGGTTTTCGCCGGTCATCTTCACAAAGCCGCCCAGCGGCAACAGGCAGACCTTGTAATCGGTTTCGCCCCAGACGAAGCCAAAGAGACGCGGACCGAAACCGATTGAGAATGCTTCGACGCGCACTCCGCAGAGCTTGGCGACAATGAAGTGTCCGGCTTCGTGCACCACGACCATGATGCCGACAAGGACGATGAAAGCAACGGCAGAGACCAGAAATGCGTGCATAAATGTGCGGCAGATCCTTCAAAAATTCCCGGAGAACCAGTGATCCAAGCCTTTCCGTGGAGAAACCGCCAGAGCGGACGGCAAGGAAGGGTGCTTAAGCCACAGGATCGCGAACGTCAGCCTTTTGTGCCGATGAACGCATGAGCCATTTGACGCGCTTCCCGGTCAGCGGCGAGCACCTGTTCAATCGTAACGGGATGCGTCTCGACCGTGGATGCGAGCACTGTCTCAATTGTACGCGGGATTCCCATAAATGGAATTTTCCCGGCGAGAAATGCCTCGACGGCCACCTCGTCGGCGGCATTCAGGGCGATGGCATGCGCGCCGCCTTTTTCAGCAGCCTCAAAGGCCAGGCGCAGACAGGGGAAGCGCTCGAAATCGGGCTCTTCAAATTCGAGATGCCGGAGCGATGCGAGATCGAAGGTGAGGGTGGAGGCCGGGCGCTCGGGATATGCCAGCGCGTAAAGAATCGGCAGGCGCATGTCGGTGACGGAAATCTGCGCCAGGATCGAGCCGTCGACGTACTCCACCATGGAGTGAACCGTCGACTGAGGGTGCACGATGACCCGCACTTGGCTGGGCGGCACATCGAAGAGGCGGCAGGCCTCGATGACTTCCAGACCCTTGTTGAGCATGGTGGCGGAGTCGATAGTGATGCGGCGGCCCATGACCCAGGTGGGGTGTTTGAGGGCCTGCGCGGGCGTGATGGATGCGAATTCCTCGAGCGGCGTGTTGCGGAAGGGCCCTCCCGAGGCCGTCAGCCAGATGAACTTGACTTCGTTGTGGGCGCCGACCCGCAGGCACTGGTGAACGGCGTTGTGCTCGCTGTCGATGGGCAGAATTGGCACGTTGCGTTCGCGAGCGGCCGCGGTCAGGATCTCGCCCGCGGCGACCATGCACTCCTTGTTGGCCAGGCCGACGGGTTTGCCGGCCAGGATAGCGGCATAGGTAGCCTCGAGCCCGGCGACGCCTACGATGGCCGAAACCACGAAATCGGCTTCAGGGTGCGTGGAGACGGCGACGGTGCCCGGAGCGCCGTGAACGATGTCGATTCCGGCGACGCCGGCCTGGCGCAGGCGGGCGGCAAGCTGGCCGGCGAGTTCTTCTGTGGCGATGGAAATGAGTCTCGGGCGCCAGCGAACGGCCTGGGCAAAGGCCTCATCGATGTTGCGGCCGCAGGCCAGCGAAGTTACGGAATAGCGATCGGGAAACTGCTCGACGATGGAGAGTGTGCTTTGCCCGATGGAGCCGGTGGAACCGAGGATGGCGAGATGCTTCAAATTTTTCTTTCCTGATGATCTCCTATCCATTATCGCTGGCCGGGAAGGACAATTGCTCCAGAGCAGGGGACTGCGCGTAAAAGGCCTGCCGATTCGCTCCCTCGGTCCCTATTCCCTGATCCCTGGTCCCTGCATCAAAACCTCTGGTGAATTACCTGCGCGTACCACAACGCCGGGGCGGCCAGCAGCAGGGCGTCAATTCGGTCGAGGACTCCGCCGTGGCCGGGCAGCAGGCAGCCCGAGTCCTTGACCCCGGCGGAGCGCTTGATGGCCGATTCGACCAGGTCGCCCACCTGGGCTGCGATGTTGACCACCACGGCCAGGCCAAGCCAGTACAGGACTTCGTCGGGGAACGAGAGCAGAGCCGAGTCGTGGGCCTGGAGGATTTCGGCGAGACCGAGCAGGACTCCTGCGGCGATGAGGCTGCCGGCCAGCGAGCCCAGCGCACCCTCCCAGCTCTTGCCGGGGCTGAGCCGCGGGGCCAGCTTGTGACGTCCCCAGGCACGACCCACGTAAAGCGCGGTGGAGTCGCCGGCCCAGACCACGCAGAGAAGAAATGTCACCAGTGAGGGGCCGTTGGCCTGCTCATGGAGCGAGGGCAGCGCCAGCAAAGTGAAACCGACGTAAAACATGCAAAAGATTGAGGCTGAAGCGTCGGCCATCACCTGCTCCGCCGGCGAGCGGAATGTGCACAGGATGATCAGGCCCAGATTGAGCGCGCCCATGATAGCGAGCGTGGAATCAGGCCATAGGTAGTTGCCGGCAAAGAGCAGAAGCAGCGCCGCCACGACCGCGATACGCGGCGGCCTGGCTGCACGGTTCTGGGCAAGCCCCAGATACTCCCACCCGGCGAGAGCGGCGACGACGGCGACAGCGCATACGAATGGACCGTGCCATCGCGGCCCGAGAAACACCAGAAACAGGACCAGAGGAATCAGTATTGCAGCGGTAAGGATACGTTTCATTCAGGGTTGAGAATACACCGCCGGGGCGGGGTGGGCCTACGGCGGCACGTGCCGCTCAGCTTGCCGCGATGTGGATGCGGTCGGGGTTTTCCTCCACTTCGCCGCCGTCATCGCCGAGGCCGCCGAAGCGGCGCTCGCGCTGCTGGAAGGCGGCAATGGCTTCGAGCAGGTGAATGCCGCGGAAGTCAGGCCAGAGGCGCTCGGTGATGAAGATCTCGGCGTAGGCGATCTGCCAGAGGAGGAAGTTGGAGATGCGCAGCTCGCCCGAGGTCCGGATGACCAGGTCGGGGTCGGGCATATGCGCGGTGTAGAGGTGGCGGTGAATGTCCTGCTCGGTGATGTGGTCGAGAGGGATGTGTTTCTGGCGGACCTCCGCGGCCAGCGCCCGAAAGGCGTCGACCAGCTCGCTGCGCCCGCCATAGTTGAGGGCCAGGGTGAGGGTGGTGCCGGTGTTGCGCGCCGTTTCTTCCTCAATCCAGCGCATCTTGTCCTGCACTTCGGGAGGCAGATCGTAAGTGCGGCCGATATAGCGCATGCGCACGTTGTTGTCCATCATGCGCTGCAGGTTGCTTTCGAGGTAGCTCTTGAGAAGGCGCATCAGGAAGCTGACCTCGGCGCGCGGACGGCGCAGATTGTTTTCAAGCGAGAAGGCGTAGAGGGTGAGCCAGGGAAGGCCGATGCGCGAAGCCGTTTCAGTAACGAGCTGCACACTGCGCGCTCCCTGCTGATGGCCAAGGAAGCGCTTGAGCGAGCGGCGCCCGGCCCAGCGGCCGTTGCCATCCATGATGATGGCGACGTGCTGGGGCAGACCCTCAGGCTTGAGCGTCGCGTAGACGGCCCGCTCATCGGGGGGCAGTTCATGGATTCGAAGCGTGGAGGATGATTGCAAAGAATCCGCCTTGCTCTCGATTATACGAAGACCGGCGTGAGCATGCTCAAAGAGTATGTTACCAGCGAGACCATGCAGGGAACTGAGGCCGCTGCCGCGAGAGGTCCTATCGCGCTTGAAGAATCAGAAGCCGTTGCGCACGTGACGGGTTGTGCGCAAAGTCACTCAACGCTGCCGGCCGGGAGGCGGCGCCGCCAACGTTGAGTGCGGAAGATAAAGACGCATCAGGCCGTGCGGCGCTGGCCGACGGCGGCGTCGCGAGCGGCGCTCATCACCAGCGTACGGTGCAGCGAGTCGAGCATCGGCAGAGCGGCGGCGACCTCGGCCAGGAACGGATCGTTGAAGATGGCGGCCACTTCCTCTTCGCGGCGGCTGCGGGCGTCGCGAACCAGCTGGCAAACGTCAACCTCGAGCGCCCGGGCCAGCCGCTCGAGCGAGCCCAGGGTGGGAATGGCCTTGCCGTTCTCGATCTTTGAAATGTAGGTGCGGGGCACCTGCATGCGGCCGGCAAGCTGGCGCTGGCTCAGGTGACGGGCGCGGCGGATGTCGCGTACCTGCGCGGCCACCTGGAGGCCGGCCTCAGCCGACTGGCCGGCCTGGCTGGTCACAAGTTGCGGCGCAAGACGAACCGGCTCCTCGACATCGAGGGGTCTGTGGCACCTTCTGCAAAGGGAATTGCTTGTCCTGTACTGGATCAAGCGGCAGTTGCGATAAGCGCAGCGAACGATCTCGCGCGTTTCCACGCTGACTGGAGTTGTAGCCATCGGGTAGTTGCGGAGCGCCAGAGCGAGCTCTCCGTGGTGCTTCTTTTTTGCACCGCGACTGGTGATACTTTCGGGGAAATGAACCATAATTGTCAAGTACAAACTTGGTGTCAAACCGATGACACAGGGATCATACCCGAAAAAACTCGGAAACGCACGAACCAACTTGTGCAACTCGGAGAAGAATAAAACATGAATCGTCGAGAAGAGGCCCATAACCGCGAGGCTGCCTGGAAGCTGCTGACCGAATGGACGGCGAGCGAAAACCTGCGCAAGCACGCGCTGGCGGTTGAAGCGTGCGTGGTGGCGTGCGGCGAGGCTGAGGCTGACCGTTTGCAACTGGCCGGCGAGGAGCGTGAGTCGTTTCTGGAGCTCTACTCGACTACCGCCCTGCTACACGACTTTGACTATGAGCGGCACCCGACGGCGGCGGAACATCCGTTTGTTGGTGTGAAGGAGCTTGAGCGCCTGGGCTGGCCCGAGGCGATGCGGACCGCGATCCTCGGACACGCGCAATATTCGGGAGTTCTGCGCGAAACCCACCTGGCCAGGGCGCTGTTTGCCTGCGACGAGCTGGCCGGCTTTTTGACCGCGTGCGCGCTGGTGAAGCCGACTAAAGCGATCAGGGACGTGGAAGCGGCCGGCGTGCGCAAGAAGATGAAAGACAAGGCCTTTGCCAAAGGCGTCAACCGGCAGGACGTGATCCAGGGCGCGGCGGAGCTGGGCGTGGATCTGGACGCGCACATCGGGTTCTGCATTGAGGCGATGAAGAAGCGGGCGGATACGCTGGGGCTGTGAAAAGCAGGGACCAGGGACTAAGATGTGGCAACGGCGCTGCTCTGCGCAAGCTCAGCCAACGGCTCTCACGCCATCGGATTCTTGCTGCGCAGTTCCGCCACGACTTCAGCGGCGGCGGCGCGGGCTTGATCTTCCTGGTCAGGCGGGAAGCTGATGGCGCCCACGCGCGCATGGCCTCCCCCTCCGTAGCGCTCGCAGATGGCAGCCAGGTTAACCATCTTCCCGGGGTCGGCCTTGGTCCACGGATTGGAGCCGACGGCGACCTTGGTGCGGAAGCTCGATTTCGACAAGCCGATGGAGTAGGTGGCGTCAGGGAACAGGTAATAGGGGATGAACTTGTTGAAGCCCTCGAGCGGGTGATCGGTAATGTCGAAGAAGATGGTGCCGTCGCGTTCTTCAGCTCGGCTGCGAATCAGCTCGAGCGATTGCCGATGGCGTTCGAGAAGCGGCGGCAGGAGCGGCGCTACGAAGGGCTGCTCGAGGACTTCACTCAGCGACAGCTCGGTGAGCAGGGGGATGAGCCGCGGAATGAACGCGGGGTCCTGCGTGGATTCGATGATGAGGGTCAGCTTCATGGCCGGCGCGGCCATTTCAACCGCGGCCTGTGGACTCTCATAGCGTGCGCCGTCGACGATGTCGGCCCAGTGGATAAGGTCTTTGACCGGCTCGGTGTTGAAGCCGAATTTTGTTGACGCAATGTGGGCCAGAAAGCTGGTGCACGAGGTGTAGGTGGGGTCGAAGAACTTGTGCGAGGCGCAATCGGGATCGCGCTGGCAGGCGCGGAAATGCTCCTGATCTTCAGCGGTGAGGAAGGCCGAGAGGTGATGGTCGAACCACCATGTGATGCGCGGCGAAGTGGAGTACTTGAAATCGACGATCGCGTTTTCGTCGCCGGTGAACTCGGTCTCGTCAAAGAGAGCCCCGGCGCGGTGTACGAGGCCGTGGTACTCGTAGCTCGCGCCCCGCGCGATGCACTCACTGTGGAACCGCGCAAACAGTGAGGCGGAACAAGCTCCGTCAAAGCATTTGTCGTGATAAAAGACGCGAACCCGCAAGACCTTACTCCCTTTGGCCGGAGAAAAAGCTGAGATACCGGAACTGTTTAGCATCAAGGGCGCGGCTGGTTGTGTCAAGGTCCCGCGTCCCACTTGACCGGGCCGCACCGGGCGCAATGCGTCACTGGCGGGCATGCCGCCGATCATTTACCCTTGTCTATTCCCGACAATGACGACGGACGCCGCGCACGCTCGATATCCGCTCACACAGGGCGTGAACCCATGGCTGGTGGTTTGCTCTGTCATGCTGCCCACGTTCATGGAGGTGCTTGACACCGCCATTGCGTCGGTGGCGCTGCCCTACATTGCCGGATCGGTGTCGGCCTCGAACTCCGAAGCCACATGGGTGCTGACCAGTTACCTGGTGGCGAACGCGGTGATTCTACCCGCGTCGAACTGGTTCGCGCGGCGTTTCGGTCGCAAGCGGTTCCTGCTCACTTGCGTCACCATCTTCACCATCGCCTCGTTCTTTTGCGGCGCGGCGCCCTCGCTGGCCGTGCTTCTGCTGGCCCGCGTCATGCAGGGAGCCGGCGGCGGAGCATTGCAGCCGCTCTCGCAGTCGATCCTGCTGGAGAGCTTTCCTCCGGCGGAACGATCGAAGTCGATGGCCGCTTACGGCCTGGGCATTGTGGTTGCGCCCGTGCTCGGGCCCACGCTGGGAGGGTGGCTTACCGACACCTTCAGCTGGCGCTACGCCTTCTACATCAACATTCCGGTGGGCATCCTCGCAATCATCATGGTCAGCCGCTTTGTTCACGACCCGCCCTACATCAAGAACGCCAAGGTGGGCCCTTTCGACAATATCGGGTTCGGGTTGCTGTGTGTGTGGGCCGGCTGCCTGCAAGTCGTTCTCGACCGCGGCCAGGAGGACGACTGGTTTGGGGCGCTGTGGGTGCGTTGGGCAACCGGGGCGCTGGTGGTGGCGCTCATCCTCTGGATCTGGCGCTCGTGGACCAACCCGAAGGGGTTGGTGGACCTGCATGTGCTCAAGGATCGCAACTTTCGCACCGGCTGCTTCCTCATCGCCATGCTGGGCATGTGCATTTACATCACGATTGCGATTCTGCCGCTCTATTATCAGGAGATCCTGGGCTACACGGCGTTTACTGCGGGGTTGGTGGTGGGGCCGCGCGGCATTGGTTCGTTTGTCGGCTCGCCGATCATCGGCTTCCTCGGCTCGCGGATCGATAACCGCAAGCTGCTGTGCGCGGGTTTCCTGGGCTTCGCGGCCTGCTCGTTTATCTTCGGCACGGTTGACCTCGATATCGGCCCTTTTACGCTGCTTGTGCCCATCATGCTCACCGGCTTTGCGCTGAGCTTCGTCTTTGTCCCCATGTCGACCATGATGATGGCCACAATCTCGAACAAGAATATGGGCGCGGCTACCGGCCTGGGCAACATGCTGCGCAATATCGGGGGTTCGATCGGCATTGCCATGGCTACCACGGCGCTGATCCGCCGCGAGGATCTGCACCAGACCTACCTGAGCGGACAGCTCACGCCGTCAACTGCTGCGCTGCAGCAGAATTCGCGGGCCATCGCAATGTATCTGGGGCGCCACATCGGCCCGCGCGCCGCGCAGCCAGGCAGCTACGGCCTGATTTACGGGTTGATGCAGCAGCAGGCGGCGCTGCTTTCATACATCGACGTCTTCAGATGGACGGCGGTGCTGGCAGTGTTCTGCGCCGCGGCCACCTGGCTCTTCAAGAAGCCGACAAAGAATGTGAAGGCCCCGCCGGGGGCGCACTGAGGACAGGATATTCGCTTAACGCCGTCTGCCGAGCGCCTTCTCAAGGGCAGATTTTATCTCTGTGAGCATAGCGCCCGCGACCCGCTCCGCAAAGATCGAGAGGCGTATTTGCAATACGCCAGAAATGGCGGGGAAAAGCTCACTAATCCGAGCGGTGAATGACTCTTTACCGTCCGCGCGCTCCAACTGGACTTCGTCGTCGTCATCTGAGTCTGTTGGCAAAAACAGATGGTAGGTCCGCACCGAGACGGCATTGGGGGGCGTAGTGGTCTGGAGCCGAACATCGAGCCTTCGAGCGCCGGTGAGTGGCAGACGATGAGTAGCGTCGGACGGGTTCCTGCCCTCGCCGACGAGATTCGTCTCGTAACGCAAATTCAGAGAAGGGTTCTTGGAAAACACTTTTGTCAGCTCGTCCATCAGCAGATTCTGAAGTGCAGAACCCCGAGCGTCAACCTCAAGCTGCTCGTAGCCACCCTTTGTCGTGTAAAGCATGTCGATTGCTTCTACACCGCGTTCGGGGGAAGTTGAGAGGCTGCCAAGCAAGCTTTCATTGACTAGTGCAATCGTGTCGAGAGACCTCGCCATCATGAAATCAACAAACCGTCGATACTCCCCTCGATCTGCCGCCTCCAGCGCATCCAAATACGCCCCTTTGTGCTCTGAAAGAATCATGATCGGCATTGAGATTGCCCGGTACGTAAACACTGACGCCAAAGCGCGAGCTACGCGGCCATTGCCGTCGGCAAAGGGATGAATCACAACGAGTGCATAATGGGCATAGGCAGCTTGCATCACCGGATGGGCGCTCTGAAAGGCCTCGCTCCGAATCTCATTCATTAGCCGCGCCATCTCAACCGGCGTTACGTCCACAGGCGCATAGGAATGCGTAGTTCCCTCGCGAGTGTGGATAACGTGGTTGGGCAGGATCTTATAGCGCCCTTTGGGGAGAGGCTGCTCCTGAAAGCCAATGGCCGTTACTACGCGATAGGTGTCCTGTGCCGCGCAAACGACCTCGTGAAGCTTGCGAATTGAGGCTTCCGTAATCTGTTCTGCCTTGGTTGCAAGGTCGAGAACGTAGTCGTAGGCATGCAACTGCGCCTCGAAGAGCGGGCGAACATTTTCGCCCTTCTCCGCAAGTATTGTTTCCCATGCTGTCGTCTCGAAGGCTACCGTGAACGTGAAGCCACGATCCACCTCGTAAAGACCCTCGATTGCGCCGGTATCGAGTGCGGTTGCACGTTTTACAATCTCCTTCGCGCGCCTCAGTGCGTCGACTGACGCTTCTGATTTATCTTGAATTTCGGCAATATAGCGGTTCCATCTGGCTGTATCCACCGAAGCGCGTGAAGACCACTCGGCGAAGGTTGGAAACGGCTTATATGCTGCGTCGAGCGCGTGGATGTTCGGTTCGCTTCCGGTCATGACGTTAATTCCTTGAGGCTGATGATAGCGCCCCAGGGAGCGCACTGACCAATCCCAGAAGTCCCTCAAAATGAGTGCTGTCTCAACCCGCCTCGCGCGCGTTATAGTGGCGGCATGTCTGCATCAAACCTGCGCTTCCCCAGCCTGAAAGTTACGGCACTTTTTGTTGTTGCCTGCGGTCTGACGTTGGCGGTGCGTGCGCAACCTGCCGGCGCCCCGGGCGCGCACACGCTGGTCATCGACGGCCTGGGCAAAGGTGCGGCGCCGCTCGACGGCCCCTGGCAGTTCCACCTGGGAGACGACCCCGCATGGGCCGCGCCCGGCTATGACGATTCTCATTGGGAGCAGCTCACCGCGGAGAAGCCCTGGGGCGCCCAAACCCATCCCAGCTATACCGGCTTTGCCTGGTACCGCCGGACTCTCAGCATCACGCCCGCGCCCGGCGCCGGACCGGATTTCGCGCTGCTCATTCCCGGAATTGACGATGCCTACGAGATCTACTGGAACGGCGTCAAAGTGGGGCAACTCGGCACATTGCCGCCTCACATGACTCTCTACGAGGGCGTTCCCGCCCAAACCTACGGCCTTGGACCGGCCCGAACAGGCGTCCTTGCTGTACGCGTGTGGAAGATGGCGCTGGCTTCAAACGACCCAAGCAATCTGGGCGGATTTGAAGGTCCGCCGCTCATCGGCAGTCCCGGTGCCATCGCCGCGGAGAAGGGGAACCTGGATTTCACATGGCTGCGCAGCCAGCAGTTCCGTTTCGGGCTCACCTCGCTTTATGCGCTGGTGGCCTTTCTCAGCTTTTTTGCCTGGTTGCGCGACCGCAATCAATGGCTTCTCTTCTGGATGAGCGCCTATGCCCTCCTGCTTACGCTCGACGTGGTGCTGGGAGGCTTGCGTCTTCCCTATTCTTTTGCGCTCGCCCAGGTATTGATTCAGACGGAGATCGCGATTCGCGAAGCTTCTGCCTGGTTCCTGCTCATCTGGCTGCTGCAGCTCCACCAGTCCTCAAGAGTGGTGCACTACATCAAGCTTGCCGCGATCGTTGGCGTGGTTAGCGCCGCAATCGACGGATCCCTGGCCTATCTGTATCCCGATTTCATCTCCATGATCCACATGCAGATTGCCGATGCCATCACCACCGCTCCCGCGATTCTCTTTGAGGCGATTCCGTCTGCCTTGGTCGCCTTCGCATTCATCAAGCGCAAGCGTCTCGACTCGGCCCGGTGGCTGGTCGCCCTGCTCGCCTTCCTGAATGCAACCGTGTATTGGATGGAGAATATCTTTCAGCAGGGCGTCCGCTACACCCACTTCACCATCTCCGAGCGGATCGATCACCCGCTCTTCACGCTTCTCGGTAATCGTTTCAATCTCCCTACCATCCTGCGGACCCTGCTCTTTCTCTCCATCGTTTATGCGGTCATTCGATACACCATCGAAAGCCGCCGCCGTCAGAACGTCCTGGAGCAGGAGTTCCAGAACGCGCGTGAACTGCAGCAGGTACTCGTGCCTGAAAGGCCTCCGGTTCTGGCCGGCTTCAGCCTGACCAGCGCCTATCGCCCGGCCCAGGAGGTCGGCGGCGACTTTTTCCAGATCATGCCGCTGGAAGGAGGATCCACGCTCGTGGTGCTGGGGGACGTGAGCGGCAAAGGCCTCAAGGCGGCCATGGCTGTGTCGATGATTGTGGGCGCTATTCGCACATTGGTCGAGACTACTTCAGAGCCTGCGGAGATTCTCGCCGGCCTGAATCGCCGGCTTTGCGGCCGCTGGCAGGGAGGCTTTGCCACCGCGGTGGCGCTGCGCCTGGATGGCGACGGCGCCTGTACCATTGCCTGCGCCGCCCATCCGGCCCCCTTTCTCAACGACCAGGAACTCGCCTTTCCGGGCACGCTTCCGCTCGGCATTTTGCCCAATGCGGCATTTGAGGAGATCAGGCTCCAGATGGTAGAACGCGACCAGCTCGCTCTTTATACCGATGGACTGCTTGAAGCCAGAAGCCAGAACGGCGACCTCTTCAGCTTTGGCCGTCTCAAGACGCTTTTCGCAAGCCGTCCCACCGCCGAACAGGCCGCCGAAGCTGCCATCAACTTCGGCCAGGACGACGACATCACGGTGCTGACGCTGACGCGCGCAACCGCAAACGCCTGAGGGCGGCGGGCCACCATTGGCGGGCGGCACATCAAGAATCAAGCTGTTGAGGGAGAGCGAAGTATTCTCCCTCATTTTTCTTGCGTGGCGGGGATGGTCACGCCAGCGGCACAAACTTCTTCAGCTTTTCGTCGTACTCCTCGATGCGGCCGGTGAGGATGTCGTAGAACCAGCCCTGAACGGTAAGCCGGCCTTCGGCCTCGGCGCGGCGCACCGAAGGCTGCGCGTGCAGGTTCAACAACTGCGCAACCACGTTTCCGCGGATGAGCGAGGCCAGCTCGACATGGGTGCCGTCGAGCGGGTTCAGCGGCTGGCGGTGGGCGAAGGCCGCCTCAACGTGCTCCAGCCAGCGCTTTGCCTTGGGCAGTTTTTCGAGTTCTTTGCGGTTGAGCGCGGCCTTCATGGCGCCGCAGTCGGAGTGGCCGCAGAGGATGGCATGCCTCACCTTGAGCACCTCCACCGCGTACTCGATGGTGGCCGTGCAGCCGTCCACGTCCTGCGCCGTCACCGGCACCACGTTGCCGGCGTTGCGCGTGATGAACAGGTCGCCCGGGCCGGTGTCCAGAATCAGATCGGGGACGATGCGCGAATCCGAGCAGGTGATGAACAGGTACTCGGGATGCTGTGAATCGGCCAGCAGCTTGAATTGGTGCCTTCGCGCAGGAAATACCTCTGCCAGGAACCTTTTGTGCCCCTCGACCAGCTTGTCCATTTTTTGACCTTTCGCGCCCTTCCGGCTCGGAAGCCCGCCCAATGTCAGCCTACCGCACCGGGCGCCGGTCTGTTACGTTGATCCAAGCTGCAAAGTGCGGCTTTGATTTCAGCTTGGGGAGGGGCGCGGCAATGGAGCGCAGGTGCGGTAATCGCTTGATGGCAGTTGCAGTTTTTAGTCTTTTCTTTGGATGCATGCTCGTCGCATGGAGTGCGAGGGCGCAAACCGTCGATACCATCTCGCCCGATCTGCGCGCCAGGATCGATCGCATCGCCGATCAGGTTTTGCAACAAACCGGCGTGCCCTCGGCTTCGGTTGCGGTGGTGCAGCACGGCAAGCTGGTGTACACGCACGCCTACGGCCTGGCGCGGCTCGACCCGCCGACGAAGGCCACGCCCGATATGCGCTACTCCATCGGGTCCATTTCAAAGCAGTTCACGGCGACGGCGATTCTGCTGCTCCAGGAAGAAGGCAAACTGTCGATCGACGACCCGGTGGGCAAGTACATTTCCGGCCTCACGCGCGGCGGCGACGTGACCATCCGCCAGATTCTTTCGCACACCTCCGGCTACCAGGACTACTGGCCCGAGGACTACGTTATGACCCCGATGCTGCATCCCGAAACCGCGCAACAGATCATCGACACCTGGGGCAAGAAACCGCTGGACTTTGAGCCGGGCACTCAATGGCAGTATTCGAACACGAACTTTGTGATCGCCGGGCGGATTGTCGAGGTGGTCAGCGGAGAATCGCTGTGGCAGTTCCTGGGCGAGCATGTCTTTCATCCGCTGGAGATGAAGTCGGTGTGGAACTCTGACGAGCACAAACTGACGGACGTGGACGCGACGCCCTACTACCGCCATGCGCTCGGTCCCTTGCGCACGGCGCCCAAGGAGGGAGTGGGCTGGATGTATGCGGCCGGCGAACTGGCCATGACCGCGCACGATCTGGCGCGGTGGGATGAGTCTCTGATCGCGGGTTCGGTTATGAAGCCCGAAAGCTACAAGCAGATGTTCACCGAGGTGAAGACGAAAGACGGCAAGGGAACGCACTACGGTCTCGGCGTTGGGGTGCGCGACGTGGACGGGCATCGCGATATTGAGCACGGCGGCGAGGTGTCAGGATTCGTCTCAGACAACGAGGTGCTGGTGGACAATGGCGCGGCGGTAGCCGTGCTCACCAATCAGGATGCGGTGGGCGCGGCGTCGATGATCGGGCGCCTTGTGTTGCCACTCGCGGCCGATCTTCCGCTGAAGTCCACCGAGCAGCAGGCGCTCGATATCTATCGCGGACTGCAGAAAGGCACGATCGATCGCAGCCTGCTGGCGCCCAACTTGAACGACTACTTCACCCCCGAAGCGATCAGGGATTATCAGACGAGCCTTGCGCCGCTGGGCGAGCCGCTCAGCCTGACCCAAAATGCCGAAGAAATGCGCGGCGGCATGACCTTCCGCGCGTTCACAATTACGTATCCCGACCGGAAGTTGCGCGTGACCACCTACACCTACCCCGACGGCAAGCTGGAACAATACCTGATCGCGCCGGCGCAGTAGCCGTGCGCATGGGCCGCCGGGGTGCGAAGCGCGCCCCGGCCCACCGCAGCGATTGCAGGCGTCAGGAGCCGCCGCGCTCCGGCTCCCACTCATCCCGCCGTTCGATGATCAGTCGATCGCGATCCAACCGGTCACGATCCAGTCGATCACGGTCCGATCCGTCACGGCGGTTTTCGCGCTCTTCCAGCTCGCGGCGTTTTCTCTGCTCCTCGCGCTCTTCGCATCCGTCGGCCATGGACTATCCCTCGGCTCCAGTCTAATAACTTCGATTGAATGGCGCGAAGCGCGCCTGCCCTGCCGCAGGTGGTCCGATACACTGGAATTGGACCTATGTTTGATAACCTAACCGACAAATTACAGCGGGTATTCAAGAATCTGCGCGGCCAGGGAACGCTGACCGAGGAAAATATCGCAGAGGCCCTCGGCGAGATCCGCGTGGCGCTGCTCGAGGCCGACGTGAACCTCGGCGTGGTGAAGGACCTGGTTGAGCACATCCGCGCCAAGGCCGTGGGCGCCGAGGTGCTTACCGCGCTTTCGCCGTCAGAGCAGGTCATCAAGATCGTGCGCGATGAGCTGGTTGAGATCCTGGGCCGCGACACCGCGCGCTTCAAGTTCGCCTCGCAGCCGCCGACGGTGATCATGATGGCCGGACTGCAGGGCTCGGGCAAAACCACCACTTCAGGCAAGCTGGCCGCATGGCTCAAGAAGGGCGGCCACCGGCCCATGCTGGTCTCGGTCGACGTGTATCGCCCCGCCGCTCGCGAACAGCTGAAAGTCGTCGCCAAGTCGATCGAAGCAAGGCTCTATGAGGGCAACCTGAAGGGCGAGGCGCCGGGCTCGGCGCTGGTTGAGCGGCTTGCCAAGGAGGCGCGGCGCGAGGCCGTCATCATGGGCTGTGACACGCTCATCGTGGACACCGCCGGCCGACTGCACGTTGACGAAGAGCTGATGGGCGAGATGGAGCGACTGAAAAAGCTGCTCAATCCGCAGGAGATTCTGTTCATCGCCGACGCAATGACCGGCCAGGACGCCGTGAACTCGGCCCAGGATTTTCACAAGCGCCTCGGCCTCACCGGCGTGATCCTGACAAAGATGGATGGCGATGCGCGCGGCGGCGCGGCGCTCTCAATCCGACATGTGACCGGCCAGCCCATCAAGTTCATCGGCGTGGGCGAAAAGGCGGACGCATTCGAACCCTTTCACCCGGATAGAATCGTGGGCCGCATCCTGGGCATGGGCGATATGCTCTCGCTCATCGAGAAGGCCGAGGAGAAGCTCGACCGCAAGAAGAGCGAGGATATCGCCAAGAAAGCGCTTCTGGGCGACGGGTTCTCGCTCGAGGACTTCCGCGAGCAGTTGCGCCAGATCATGAAACTGGGTTCGATGGAATCGATCCTGAAGATGATGCCCAGCGTGGGCCCGTTCGCCGGCCTCAAGCAGGCGCGCGAGAGCATCGACGAAAAACAGTTCGTGCGGCTCGAGGCGATTATCAACTCCATGACGCCCAAGGAGCGGCGCAACCACGAGATCATTTCGGGCTCGCGGCGCAAGCGCATCGCGGCCGGCTCGGGTACCAGCGTGCAGGAAGTGAACCAGCTTCTGCGCCAGTACGCGCAGATGGCCAAGATGTTCAAGCAGATGGGCAAGGGCGGCCTGGCCAGGCAGATGCTGCGCGGGGGGCTGAGCGGGATGGGGCAAAGGCAGAAGTTTGGGCGGTAAGATTAACTGGAAGAGGAGGGCGCGATGACAGATAGCGGAAACAAGCAGCGTCCATTGCGCAAATTAACGGTCGATAACTTCTCGGTGATCAAACACGCCGAATTGGAATTCGGGAAGATTACGGTGCTGATTGGGCCGCAAGCTAGCGGGAAGAGTTTGCTGTGCAAACTGGCGTATTTCCTGAGCAAAGAAGTCCTTGAAGACGCCCTGATTGCCATAGTGAGCCAGAGTCCTTCATTCCCGACTCCTTTCGATGAATTCAAGACATCACTGCGCCGAGACTTCCTTGCATGGTTTCCATTCGAGACATGGCAAATTGAAGATAGCCGTGTGACATTCGAATCGCTAGCTTATCGGGTGCAAATCTCCGCAACGAAGCCATCTGGCGATCTGGAGATCGTATTTTCCCCCGAGTTTGAGGCGCTGTTTAGCCGCTTAGCTGAAATGTTTCGGACGCCTGCTAGCGGAGCGGAGCCCAGAAGACTAATTACGGAGCAGGTGAGGGCGCAATTATACTTATTGCTCGCAGGAACTTTCGTCGACCGCCCTGTCTACATTCCGGACGGTCGAGCATTTTTTGCAAACCAGTCATTGGGGTTCAATCTGGTCAATAATCCCGACATAGACCCCATTCTCAAAGAATTCTCCCTCGAAGTCTCATGGGCAGGCGCTCGCTCGCCTGACCCCATATTGGGTGAAGAGGGAGTCCGTGTCCTATACGAAGTCTCGCGAGAGATAGTCAGGATTGCGGGTGGACGTATAGAAGGCCGAAATGGCTCCGCGCGATTTATAAGAACTCTAGACGGTAAATCCATCCCACTTCCGCTCTTGTCCTCGGGGACACAGGCCATGCTCCCCATGTTGAATGTCCTTTGGCAGATGATCACTGAACAAAGGGGTAGAATCCTGTTTCCGCGCCCGGATAATCTTCCGGGCATGCCAAACAAGATCATCGAGAGCAAAGGCCTTGTGTATCTTGAGGAGCCGGAAGCCAATATCTTCCCAAGTACTCAATACGAGCTGATCCGCCTCTTTGCATGGTTGAGCCAGGAGTGGCGCTTGGATTTTTCCTGGGTCATTACCACGCACAGCCCCTACACTCTCTCCTCATTCAACAACCTGATCTATGCAGGCCAATTGGCAAGCCAGAGGCCCGAACTTAAGGATGAAATTGCGCGTATGGTTCCGGAGCGTTACTGGATCGAAGATGGGAGTTTCCGGGCTTACTCCATCCACGACGGCCTTCTCAAACCCATTCTCTCCGAATCTGGCTTGATCGACGGCGAGTACCTTGACTGCGTCTCCGATACCATTGGCAACGAATTCGACTCGCTGCTGAGGCTCGAGTATGACCATACAAAAGCCTCCTAGCCAGCCGGGATGGACATGGGTCGAAGAGTGCATCGAATCGTGCGATGCAACTTCGATTTATGTTGAAGAGCGAGGCGTCGGAGCTACATTTCAGAATCCGCGCCGCATTCAAATCCGCAAGATTCACTATGACGGCTGCTACAACGAAACGCCGAATGAGTTGAAGGCAGACTTTATCGTCGGTATGCCTGGCGTTGTCGATGTAATTGTCGAGCTCAAGGGTTCAGACTTGAAACATGCCTCCGATCAGGTAGGAAGCACGCTCCGGGCTTGGCAACTCAATCCAGTCCGTTTCCCAAGGATCGGGTGCCTTATCATATTCGGGCGTGTTGAAGGCAAAAGGAAGATGGCGGGTCGAACTCCCCGCATGAACTCAATGAGAGAGTCGGTTGAAAGGGCGTTTTTGCGCAGGTACAAAACGCTGCTTAGGATTCACGAAAGCGGCGAAAAGCAATTCGCATTCAGAGATTTTCTTCGGAAGAGCGATGCCCGCTAGCCTCCAGGACCAGCTCGACGAGATTACCGCCAGCACGCGGCGGCTGGTGCAGGCCGAGCGGCTGGCCGTGGGCGAGCGGGCCGTCCGGGAGCTATTCGAAACCGGGATCGAAGAAGGAATTCTGCCTGTCGGCGCACAGGCCCCCGAGTTCACGCTGAAAGACGCCTCGGGCCGGCCTGTTTGCTCGGCCGACCTGCTGGCCCTCGGTCCGCTGGTCGTCAAATTCTTTCGCGGGCGCTGGTGCCCCTACTGCGTCACCGAGCTCGAGGCCTGGCGCGAGCTGCACGAGCGGCTGCGCGAGGGAGGGGCGCTGCTGGCGGCCGTCAGCCCGCAGACCGTTCGCCAGAGCGATTTTATGGTCGGTCAGCACGGGCTTCCGTTCCCGGTTCTGAGCGACCCCGGCTGCGCGGTCGCCGGAAAATTCGGCCTCGCTTACACGGTGCCCGAGTTCTATCGCGACTACTTCCGCTCCATCCTGGTCAACATTCCCTTTGTGAACGGCGACGAGAGCTGGCGGATGACCCTGCCGGCAACCTACGTGATCAGCCGCGAAGGGCGCGTCGTCTACGCCGAGGCCCACGCCGATTTCCGCGTCCGTCCCGAGCCGGAAGAGGCGCTGGCGGCGGCCTGCGCGCTGAGGCGGTGAGCGGATTGGGCTTCGGCAATTCCGACACTTCAGTGGCTGATAGCCGTCCCAGCGGCATTCGGATCGCTATTTTTTGCCGGACTTTGCAGCATTCTTCTTGTACGCCTGGTTCAAAATCGCGAGCTGGTAGCCGCTGCGCGTCGGATATTTGAGGGTTGCCAGATCGGAGGGCAGATCTTTGACCGAGAGCAGCCGCCAGGCCTCGGGCGCAGCCCACGGGTCGTATCCGGCGTTCGAGAGCAAGGTAAGAGAGATGCGGTCGCGCTGCTTTCGCAAGGCAATTGAGAGAGGTGTCTCGACGGTTTTGCTGAGAGCCGAGTCACCGGGCAGGCCCGCCAAAAGCCCCACCGCGCCTTCTGCCAGGCCGGCCTCTTCGGAGTGGTGCAGCACCTCAACGGACTGCCACTCCAGGAACCAGGCCACGCCGTCGGCCAGCACCGCCGCCAGCTCCGCGTCTGTCTTCAGCCGTTCGGCCACCGTGCGGGGAACCAGCACAACGCCGCCGCTACAGAACAGCTCGGACCGCACCTTGTCGTCCTCAACAGCAAAAAAACGGTACTGGATTTTCAATCGGTCGTTGGCCGCCATCTGCTTCTGAAAATCGGGAACCACGCTCATGCCAACGCGCCATACGCGCGACTGCAGGTTGGGATCGTCCGCGATCTTGTGCCATCCGCACCAGCCGCCCGCATCGCTCATCCGGATCTTGCTGTGCGGGCCGACGAAAGCTCCATCTGACGCTACCAGCGTCGCGCCCGCTGGAATGGAATCGGGCTTGGCCCGTTCCGGGTGTTCCTGATAAGTCACAAAAGAATTCCGGGTGCCGCTGAAGAACTGCGCCTCGGCGGCCACTAAGGTTTCATCGTTGTCGTGGCCTCCGGCGTACTTTATCCAGGTGCCGGCTTCCACGTCGGCCATGGACTTGAGCTGACCGGCAAAGCTGACAGCGGTCTTGGTCGTGATGCGGATCCGGTAGCCGTCGGCGTCAAAAACCGGCTCGGGCCCCGGCTCGACCACCTTTAAAATCAGGCCAAAGCCCTTCGGCTCCTTCTCCGTATCCTGGCGGATGGTGACGGCGTCAGCGGTGATACCTGGGCCGGCGGCGGCGCCGCAAACCTCCACGTATGCCCCAACCACAATATCGTCAGGTCCGGCGGCGCTTGTTTCTTTACCCTTGCTGGTCACGCGGTTGTAAACAGTCTCCATGCCGGTGGTCACGTGAGCGCCGTTCACATCGAAGCTACCAGGTTTCCGCACGGCCGTGACGTAACCCTCGATTGTGGGGGTGGGCTTGGCATCGGCAGCACAGAGGAAGGGAAGGGGAACCGCGGCAGCCAATAAGACCGTTGCAGCCAGGAGCTTACCTGGGGCGGCAATGCGAATTTGGATCATCGTCAGGCCCTGGTGAAAGGAGTTAGCCAAGTATAGCCCCGAATTGGCCACGACAGGAGCCCTCCGATCCCGCATTGGAACGCCCCCAAAACGGCCCCAATATTTGCATCTTCTTTAGGGCAATAGCATCAAAGAAGTTGACAGTAATTCACTCAATCTGAGATTCTGTGACCGCAGAATCTCTTCTCCAAAGGCGGAAACCATGGCTAAGATTATCGGAATTGACTTGGGCACGACCAACTCTTGCGTCGCCGTTCTTGAAGGCGGCGAGCCCAAGGTCATTGCAAATGAAGAGGGTGCGCGCACGACGCCCTCGATTGTTGCCTTTTCAAAGAGCGGCGAGCGGCTGGTTGGCCAAGTAGCCAAGCGGCAGGCCATCACCAACCCTGAGAACACCATCTTCTCAATCAAGCGGTTCATGGGCCGGCGCTACAACGAAGTGAGCAGCGAGATGAAGATGGTGCCCTACAAGGTGGTGGAGCAGGGCGATCATGTGGCTGTGATCGCGCAGGGCAGGGAGTACACACCGCCTGAGATTTCGGCCATGATTCTGCAAAAACTGAAAAAGAGCGCGGAGTCCTACCTGGGCGAGGCCGTGACCGAGGCCGTGATCACCGTGCCGGCCTACTTTAACGACGCACAGCGCCAGGCCACCAAGGACGCAGGCAGGATTGCCGGCCTTGACGTGAAGCGCATAGTGAACGAGCCGACGGCGGCGGCGCTGGCCTACGGGCTCGATAAGAAGAAGGACGAAACCATCGCTGTGTACGACTTTGGCGGCGGCACCTTTGACATTTCCATCCTGGAAGTGGGGGAAGGCGTCATTGAGGTTAAGTCGACCAACGGCGATACCCACCTGGGCGGCGACAACCTCGACCAGCGCATCGTGGACTGGCTGATTGCCGAGTTCAAGCAGGAGCACGGCCTCGACCTGACCTCGAAGGGCAACGAGATGGCCCTGCAGCGGCTGAAGGACGCCGCGGAAAAGGCCAAGATCGAGCTCTCAACCACGATCGAGACCGAGATCAACCTGCCCTTCATCACGGCAGATGCATCCGGTCCCAAGCACCTGGTTCGCAAGCTGACCCGCTCCAAGCTGGAGCAACTTGTGGAAGATCTGCTTGAAAAATCGCTTGACCCGTGCCGCAAGGCGCTGGACGATGCCGGCATTACCACCAAGCAGATTGACGAGGTGGTTCTGGTGGGCGGCCAGACGCGCATGCCCAGGATTCAGGAACTGGTGAAGCAGATGTTCGGCCGGGAACCGCATCGCGGCGTGAACCCCGATGAGGTGGTTGCCGTGGGCGCCGCGGTGCAGGCCGGCGTGCTTTCGGGCGACGTGAAGGATCTGCTGCTTCTCGACGTGACGCCGCTGACCCTGTCGATTGAGACGCTGGGCGGCGTGGCTACTTCCATGATTCCGCGCAACACTACGATCCCGACCAAGAAGAGCGAGACCTTTTCGACGGCGGCCGACAGCCAGACCGAGGTTGAGGTGCATGTGCTGCAGGGCGAACGGCCCATGGCGGCGCAGAACCGGACCCTGGGCAAGTTCAAGCTGGGCGGCATTATGCCGGCTCCGCGCGGAATTCCGCAGATCGAGGTCACCTTTGACATCGATGCCAACGGCATTCTGAACGTGACGGCCAAGGATCATGCCACCGGCAAGGACACGCGCATCACCATAACTTCAAGCTCGGGCCTGAGCAAGGAAGAGGTGGAGCGCATGGCCAAGGACGCCGACGCGCACGCCGCCGAGGACAAGGAGAAGCGCGAGGAGATTGAAGCGCGCAACGCGCTCGACGTGCTGGTCTACAACATCGAGAAGATGCTGAAGGAGGCCGGCGAGAAGGTTCCCGCCGCCGACAAGACCGATGTGGAGGCGCGGCTGGCTGAAGCCAAGAAGGCGCTCGAAGGTGCGGGCAATATCCGCGAGCTCAAGGCGGCGCACGAAAACCTCACCTCGGCAAGCCACAAGCTGGCCGAGATCATGTACAAGGCGCATGCAGAAGCGCAGGGAGAGAACGTTGCTCCGCACGCGCCCGAGCAGGCCTCGCAGCAGAAGAAAAAGGACGAAGGCGTGATCGACGCCGAGTACGTTGACGTGGACGAGAAGAAGTAAGCGGAGTTAGCGGAGTTAGCGCGCGCTTCGCGCGGTTAGCGGAGTTACCGGGGTGGGCGACGTATCGTCGCCTACCCGGGGTCTTTGCGGCTCGGTTGGAGGCACAAGATGGCCGACGGCTTTTGGCAATCTCTAACCGCGCAGTCCAGTGCACTCGCGACTTGGGTCGCCGCTATTGCGACGGCGGTCGCGGCAGTTGCAAGTGTCCTACTGCTCCGTGGCTTATGGCTGACGAAACGTTCGATTGAGGAATCCAAGCGGACCACTTTGTTCCAATTGATGTTTCAACGATTTAACGCGCCTAATATGCGTTATTCTCGGGCGACTTTCGCCAAGACCTATTTGGGACGTTACGACAGTGGAGGTTTTGACCGGATCGTCAGGAACAATGTGCCCCCGCGGCACGGGTTCCAGATTCTCGAGTTTCTTAATCAGGTTGGATATCTCGTGCAGACCGGACAACTCAACCCTCAAGACGCGGCATTGGCATATTCGACGCATATCCAGATCATAGGGAGAAAATGGAATAGCCAACTCAACGAATATTTCCGTGAAGATCGCTATAAGCCGTTTTTCGAACTCCGTAGACGCGTGAACGCCATGGCCCAGTTGAAGACTCTCAAGACTGAGCTGGAGGAGGACTGGGTGCCGGCACAACGAGCATTCTTGGAGAGCGAGGCCGCACTGGACCCAACGGCGAAGAACGAGGACGAGCTGTCGTTGCCGCCTGATGCGTGATGCGCTACACTTAACAGGTGATCAAGAACTTTCGGCACGCGGGCGTTGAGCAGTTCTTCAAGACGGGAAGCAAGGCCGGAATTCTCCCCGCCCACGCAGCCAGGCTTGCGAACCGGCTTCAAGTGCTCGATTTCGCAAAGTCGGCGGCGGACATGAAT
>Ga0326727_10004035_pt1 | contig 45225 bp, 39 predicted proteins | sample MB2enrmetagenome_FD_207643 | JGI IMG/M metagenome (GOLD analysis project Ga0326727, IMG submission 207643) | Lab enriched peat soil microbial communities from McLean, Ithaca, NY, United States - MB29MY | ecosystem: Environmental > Terrestrial > Soil > Wetlands > Peat | place: USA: New York... | reverse complement strand
GAAGGACCTCGCCGATTTGACGGAACGAGGCGCGACACTTGCTACTCGCATCGAAGAGCTCCATCGACAGATCCGTGAGATTCAGAGTCTGGAGGCATCCAATCGGGATACTGAGCGCACGGTCCAAGCTCTGGATGCCGAACTTAGAGCGAGCCTGGCCGAGCTTGAGCGCGTACGGGTGGAGCGTGAAGAGCTCGCGGTAGTACCCTGCCGGGGCGAGGGTGTGTACGCCTCGTGCCCCAAGATTCGACGCGCCGTTGAGGCAGGTCAGAAGATTCCCGCATTGGAAGGAGAGGCCGCGACACTCTCACTAGAAGTCAAGGTCCAACGCAGTTCGCTGGTGCAGATTACCACGCCATCCTTCGAGCTCACTCGGACACTTGAAGGCTGTGAGCGGGACCGCAAGAAAGTTGATCGGGAGCGGGAACGGTACGAGGAATTGCGGGCCGTCGAGGCGCGGCGGGACGAACGGCTCAAGGCTTTGGAGCGTCTGGTTCAGGCCCGAGTGGAAGTTACCGAGGAACTGGGAAGGAAGGAATCTGCGCTCTCTGCATTCTCGGGCCTCGACGGTAAAATGCAGGCTTCCCGACGAGAGATTGAAAACACGGACCGTCTGTTTGTCTCCTGCCGCCGTGAACGGGACAACCTTATTGCGCGCCAGGCACAAATCAAACAGCGTGAGGAGCAACTTGAGGGTGCCCAGACCCGCATGGCCCGGCTCGAGGCGGAACTCGCCACGGCAAAGACTGAACAGGAAGACTACGCCTATCTCGCCAGGGTCTTCGGTCCGGACGAGATCCAGCTTTGCGAGATCCAGTCTGCCGGACCACAAGTCTCGATCTTGGTTAATTCTTTGCTTGAGGGGTGCTTAGACAACAAGTTCGAAATCCGATTCAGGACGCAGCGCCCTAAGGCGGACGGCAAGGGGATGGTAGACGATTTTGATGTGGAGGTCCGGAATAAGAATCTCGACCGTACGTGCCTTGTGGATGAGCTTTCGGGTGGGCAGTTTGTGTTGGTCAACGAAGCCGTCAACCTGGGCATCGCCATTCACAACATGAGGCAGGGCGAAGGCATTCGTTACGAAACGTTATTCCGGGACGAAACGGTGGGAGCTCTGGATGCCGCCAATGGCAAGGAGTATGTGCGCATGCTGCGCAGGGCCATGGACCTCGGTGGGTTCCATCAAGTGATCTTCATCTGCCACACGCCACTGGTTTGGGAACTGGCGGATCGGGTCCTTTCAGTCGCAGGTGGGGGTGTGGTCATGGGCGACCGGGGAGCAGTTGTTTCCGAGTGACGCGATTCCTCAGCAACGGGCTAGGAGATCGCCGATGTTCGTGGCCTTGATGAATTGGGCGGCGGGACTATTGTACCTCCCGAGTTCGGCGAAGTGCGCTTCACCGCACTTGATCTTAGCGCCTTCCTTTTCGCGTAGGTCCTCGCTAAAGAGGCTGCTCTTGGTTTCAACCACAAAATAAAGGCGCTCAGCTCCGTCCTTTTCCACGAGCACAGCCCAGTCAGGGTTGTATGCGCCAAGCGGTGTTGGCACTTTGAACCAGCCGGGGAGCTTCGCGTAAACCTTGATGGCCTCGTTCTTCTCCAACTGCTCGGCGAAGGTGCGCTCGGTGTCCGACTGGTAAATGATCTGCTCGTAGACAGCCTTGGAAGCGTCGATCATGTTCTTAAGGTACCCGATTAGTTCCTCTTGCTCGAACAACTCCTGCGCGTAATATTCTTCGTTGCCCAGCCGCTGGTATTTTATGCCGTCGACGAGCGCCAAGTGCTTCGCCCGGTTGATGGCCTCTGCGGTAAGTTCGATGAACTGCTGTGGGTTACGCTTGAAATCGTCCAGCCGCTCACTGTTAGTAAGGATACGAGAAATGCTTCGGCGCGTGAGCTGTGTCTTGTCTTGTAAGTCGGTTAAAAGGTCGGGCAGCTCGATGTCACGCTCGTCTAACACGACCGGGGCGGCTGTGACCGTCTCTGTGGCTTCCACGCCGGCGCGGCCGATGGAGATGTCGGCTATGCGCCATTGGAGGCGTGTCTTGCTAATGGGTGGTGCGTCCTTGATAGCCTCGATGCATTTTTGGATTAGGCCATCGTTGTCGAACTGCACGCGGTAAGTGGTCTTGTGCTTGATGCGGTCCCACAATGCCTTGAACTCCTCGCTATGGAGCACGGCCTGCCGAGTCTTCACCTGCTTCCTTTCGTCGGCATTCTTGATCTCTAGCTTGCCGGCGACTTTACGGAGTATTTCTTTAACCTGTGAGAGCTGGGCAGTGAACGGCTCGGGAACAGTGAAGGTCCCATCTTTGAGAGCCTTCCGCAGCGTGTCCTGAACCTTCCCTTTAGCGTCCACGTACCCAGCTGCGCGCAGATGCGCCCACAAGACCTTCGATCGCTCAAAGCCCAGCGGTGTCACCATGCCATCCGGGCCGGTCACTGTGACCCCAGCGAACTGATGATCCGCCACGATGCCGAACCGGATGCCTGTCTCCTCCTCGATCTCCTTCTGGAGATACTCGGCGAATTGTTCGTAGCTCTCAGTGGCCACGACGGTGAGTGTGTTGACTTCAAACCCCCTCAAGCGTTCGCCCTCCTGGTTCACGCAGAGGCGCAGGCCGCGTCCGATGGTCTGGCGTCGCTCGCGTTCGGTGCCCATGTCGCGCAGGGCGCAAATTTGAAAGACGTTCGGATTGTCCCAGCCTTCGCGCAGCGCGGAGTGGGAGAAGATGAACTTCAGGGGCGTCTCAAAGCTGAGGAGCTTCTCCTTATCCCGCATTATGAGGCTGTAGGTGTCATCGTCTGCCTTAGAGTCACCGCGGGTGTCCTTGAATACTTCCACGGTCTTCGTGCCAACCTTCTTTCTGTCGATAGAAAAATACCCGTCGTGGACCGCTTCAGCCGCGGTCTCCACATCCACTTCTTTGAAAAGGCCCTGATAATCCGGGTGTTTCGCCAGTCGGCGGTACTCTTCCTCGAAGATGGCCGCGTAGTCTCCTTTCACCGGGTTGCCGTCTTCGTCATACTTGCGGTAGCGATCCACGGCGTCGATGAAGAACAGGCTCAAAACCTTGATTCCCTGTGGCGCGAGGCGGAATTCCTTGTCGAGGTGTTCCTTGATGGTGCGGCGAATCATCTCGCGCTGGAGGGCCAGAGGCTCCAGATCGCCGTGCGCTTCGCCGGGCTTGAGGTAGCGCTCGCCTCCGGGATAACGCAGTTCCATGAACTCGTTGCCTTTTTCCACGCGAATCTCGCCGACGCGGCAATCGGCATAGATCGCACGTTTGGTTGTCTGTTCCAGGTTGTCGCCGTCCTGCACAGCGACTTGCTGGCGCTGCACGCCGGTCAGCGTCTGCACGTCCACTTCGACCTTGGCCGCAATGCCGCCGCGCTTGGAACCGACGGACAGCACCCGCACGTAAGGTTTGTTGTATCCGCCCTCGATTCCTGCCGCCGCTACCTCAATTTGCTTCACCAGCTTGCGTTCGTAAGCATCCACCGCATCGAGCCGATAGACCATGTGGTGCTTGTCAACGTGCGTGGCGGAATAGCGCAGTGTGCAGAGCGGCTTCATGGCGCCAAGTGCTTCCTTGCCGCGGCCACCTAGTCCGCCGTCCACGCTCTGCGGTTCGTCCACGATGAGGATCGGCCGGGTGACCTTGATGACGTCAATCGGCTTCTCGCCGCCCGTCTTCTCGCTGTCCTTATAGAGGTTGTTGACGTCCTTCTTGTTGATGGCGCCGACTGTGACAACCATGATCTGAATGTGTGGGCTGGTAGCGAAGTTGCGGACTTGGCCGAGCTTGGCGGAGTCGTAGAGGAAATACTCGAACGGCGTGTTGGCGTAAAGCGCGCGGAAGTGCTCCTCCATGATTTGAAGCGACTTGTAAACGCCTTCCTTGATCGCTACCGACGGGACGACAATCACGAATTTCGTGAAGCCGAAACGCTTGTTCAGCTCGAAGATCGTGCGCAGGTAAACGTAGGTCTTTCCCGTTCCGGTCTCCATCTCAACGGTGAAGTCGCCGGAGGCAAGCTCAGCGGACGGAGGTAGGCCGTTTCGGAGTTGAATGTCATTTAGGTTCTTGAGCAGTTCGTCGTCGAGCAGGGTCAGCCGGTTGCCGATGCCGAGGTCGCTTTCGGCGAAGGCCATCCGCTGCTGCGGGTCGGCGAGGTCGCGGGTGACGGTGAACTCCGTGCGGCAGATTTCCTGTCCGCGGAACAGGTCGCATATTGCCTGGATGGCGGCGTGCTGGTAGTCAAGATTGGGTTCAAAATGAAGCCTCATCATCGGTTAGCCTATAACGCGTCGATTGCAATCTCCAAAGCGGCAAGCCCAGCCATAATCTTGTCGAAAGTTCGTCCCGCTCCCAAAAGCGCTCCCCGCATGGCTGGATAATCGCATTGCAGCTCATTGAGATTATGCACTAGGGGCAGTAATCGCCGACTTCCGGGGACCTGGACTGAGTATGTTCAACTCAAGCATCCTTGGTATCTTTCCAGTCCTCTTGAACTCCGCGTAACACCTCGGGTGCATTATGACAATTGAGTCGTACCCTTGAACAAGGGCGGCTTTTTTAATTCGTGCGTCAAGCGCGAATCTTTTTCCCAAAACGTTTTTATCATCATCGTTTGGAAAGTGAATGAATTTTCCGAATAAAATCCGACATACTGCACGCTCGCTGCCAACGAGTGGCTTGGCGACGTGTGGCCTTTCTGGTTCGTCGAGGGGTCTTCCGTAAAACTCTGCTTCAGCAAAACTGGAGGCAAGAAATTTCCCTCGCTTCTGATACGCTTCCGGGTCCAAAGGAGGAACATGCCACCATGCTTTTCGGTTTATGTGCGAAATCATCCTCTGGAGAAATTCCTTCTTGATCCGTCCCATCATTACCTCTCAAAATGGCTATTCTCGGAAAAGGCTGCTGGCACACCCCTCCTTTTGCTTTTTTGGTCATAAACTCCGCACGCTCTCCAGGCCGTGTTGTTGGAGAATGGCGGTGAGGTTGGTCTTGGCAACGTCATCTGTGAAAGCGCTGTCGCGGAAGACCACGGTGGTTTCGCCGGCCGGGGCCAACGCTTTGAACCAATCCGCGATGCCGAGCGCGAGGTGCTCAACCTCTTCACGGGTGATTTGCGAGGCAAGACAGACGAGAAGCGTGCCTGCGCCTATGCTGTGGACAGTCTTGCCAGCGATGACCTTCTCTTCGATTGGCACCGTCAGGTCGAGGCCGAGCTTAAGGAGCAACTCGAAGAGGATGTCCTGCTCGGTGCGGTCGGTCTTGAGGTGCTCGACGGAGGCTTCAAGCGTTTGCGGAAGATTGTCCCGGTCTGGTTCCCACGCCCGAATATTGCTGGAGGCGAGCTTGAGGACACGAAAGCCGAGGTCACCTGTCAGCAACGGATTCTCTTTCCGAACCTTTTCCCCCACACGGCGCAACCGCTCTTTCGCCAGGTCCGCGAGGGTAACATAATCTTTTCGCCCAGTTGGTTCTGGGAACTGCACTAACATGAACCGCCTCTTACCACCATCTGCCAAATTCTGCTCAATTGTTGCGTGTGCGGTTGTTCCCGATCCAGCGAAGAAATCAAGGATTATGCCTTCATTCTCCGGAGTTGCCTGCTCGATCAAGGTCCTCAACAGGCTACATGGCTTCGAGAAAGGGAAAACCTTCTCGCCGAAGAGATCTTGAATGACACGCGTACCCTCCGATGTCTGTCCGACTTCATCGAGCCACGAGGAGAAGCCAGTCTCGTGTCGAGTCACTTCGTTGAGAAACTTCTTATGCCTCGGGCGACCGTCGGGCTTCGACGGCCAGATGATACGGTCTTCCGCAATCCACTCCTCCATCGTATCCTTCGCGCATGACCATCCCCTTGTGGGCGACGGCGGATAGACAACACCGGTCTTCGGGTTCACAAGATCGTAATGGAGATTCGGCCGCTCTTCCCTGTTTGCGATGCCTGTAAGATCAGCGCTGAACCACGGTCCCCGCATATCATTGTCAGGATTTGAGTACTTGTTAGTGTCGATAGGGTTCCCCTTCAGCTTTGCTTCCAACATCTTGTAACATACAACATACTCATGATCTGAAGATGCCCGATCCTCGTTTCGGCTATCTGCCATCGAACGCCTCCTCCATACAAGCTGAATCAAGAAGGCTTCCTCGCCGAATATCTCATCGCCCAATCGCCGCAGATTCTCCACTTCATGATCGTCGATACTGACCATGATCAATCCGTCTTTGCGGAGGAGGCTTTTCGCCAGCTTCAAGCGTGGATACATCATGTTGAGCCAGTCGGTGTGAAAGCGGCCAGAGGCTTCGGGATTGGAGGTGAGGTTGCGACCGGCGCCGTCCACTTGGCCAGTGAGTTCAAGGTAGTTCCTGATGTTGTCTCGAAAGTCGTCCGGATAAACAAAGTCGTTGCCAGTGTTGAAGGGCGGGTCGATGTAAATGAGCTTTACCCTACCGGCGTAGGATTTCTGAAGGAGCTTGAGGACTTCAAGGTTGTCACCTTCGATCATAATGTTCTGCGTCGTGTCCCAGTCCACGCTCTCCTCTGGGCAGGGGCGTAGGGTACCAGTCGAGGGGGTGAGGGCGATCTGGCGGGCTCGGCGCTTGCCATGCCAGTTAAGGCCATACTTTTCCTCCCGCTCGTCCACCGCTCCGCCCAGAAGCTGTTTCAGCACCTCGAAGTCCACCTTGCCCTCAGTGAGGGCCTCCGGAAAGATCTCTTTGAGGCGGACAATATTCTCCGCAAGGATGTCGGCGGATTTGGTTTCGGGGTCAGCGGGGGTGAGTGGTTTCATGTTCTTGTCCTTGAGAGTGGTTTTGCCGTTCCGAGCGGGACCAGCAGAAACTTGAACCGCTCCACAATAAGTTTCTTGCGGTTCTCGATGAAATCCTCGAACCGATCCATTTCCCACAGGTCGGGATTAGCCGGGATCAAGTGCTTATCGAGGTAAGCTTTATCTTTGCCGGTAAACCAGTCTTCCGGGAGAGTGTCCCACTTCCCGCCAGCGCCGTTCTCCTCTCGGCTGAGAAGCATGCAGTTGGCGAGCTGGTCACGGTCAGCATCTCGATATTTCATGAGGTCTTTTCGGCCCGTTTTCGGGTTCTCAACCTTAATCCTTCGGAGCGCGCTCTGGGGGAAGATGTGATCCACCTGTGGCAAGTTATTGTCGTAGGCGGGCGTTTGGTTGAAGTCCCGGTACCAGAGGTTGAATAGCAAGTGGATGGCCTCTGAACCGTAACCCATCTGCCAGAAACGGTCTTCCGTAAGTTCCAGGCTCCGGCCTTGGGAGCGGATGACGCCGAACATGTCGTCGAGACTGAAGACCTCCTCGTCGGCGAGCTTCTTAGTGAGGGCATCAAGAAGATTGTCCGGATTGCCACCAAAGGCTCCGGCTAGGGAGCACCGCAGGATGTAGCTGTCGACGTCCTTGGCTGTCTTCCATGCTTCCGGAAAGTGATAGCGAAAATAGACGAGGGGGATAAGGACCAAGTAGCTCGGCAGCGCCTTGTCGCATTGGATGTAGGTCTTGCCCCGGACAAAATCCAACACATCCTGAATTGCCTTCGCAATGTCATCCCATTTTGACTCCATGTCCTCGCGGACGCCCGGTTTGCGAAACTTCTTCACTTCGTATCTTGCACCGTGCCCGAGAACGGCGAGCGAGGTTTTGAGCACGAAGTCCCGGTCAAATGCGAAGCCGTGTTTGTTGAGAGACTCGAGTAAATCGTCCATCTTTTCATCCGCCACTTCCCAAACCACGTTGAGAAGGGAAAACAACAGGTCGGACTTTCCGAGCTTCGTTCCACCGGAATTGGCGCGGATGAACACCTCGACTACATCGTCCTCTGTATAAAGCGATGGGTTATCGATGCTGTCGAGCTCTTGGTAGGTTACACCCTCATCCATTTTGAACGTCCGATCCACCAGATCAAGGTGATCGTTGAGCTTGTTCTCTTCCGCGTCCGTCAGGTCTCGCCCGGCCGCACCCTTGATTGCGTCCATAACCTCCCGTTTCCTCTTGGTGGTGAAGACAAGCTCCTTGAATTTGACCCACGGGAAAGCGGTGGAATCTGAATACTGAAACTTGAACCTGTATCTCACGTCATCGGGAGCGGCGACTTCTCCGCTGAGAATATCGAAAAACAATTCCTTGCCTTCGTAACTTCCGCAAAGCGCAATAAACAGGCTCTGCAGGCGCTGTTGGCCGTCAAGAACAAGGCACTTTTTCTTAGTGTCGTCAGGGACATAGAAATCGCTTAAGCGAAGCGTATCCTTCCAGTTATCGATGAATCTGCGGTGGCGAATGGTGCTCGCGGTTTTCCATATTAACAGCGTGCTGATTGGATATTCGCGCAAAATGGAGTCGAAGAGCCTGCAAATTTGTTCCTCACTCCAAACAAATGGGCGCTGGATGTTGGGCAGCCAGAAACCCCCTTCTTCGTCAGGATTGTTTAGGAAGCTTACTATCCTGCGTATGGTCTGCTTTTGGTTCTTCATATTTGTCCCACTCTCAGAGCTCCTGTTTCGTTTTTCCGAGTTCAGCTTCGAGGCGCTTGATTTCAAGATTCAAATCAACCCGACGGTTAACCTGTTTTTCCTTCTCTGCCTGGCCGCGAAGAGCTGCGATATCACGCTGGAGGCGGGCATGATCGGCGAGGGCCTGACGCCGGGCTTCCTGGGCCGCGGGGTCGAACGCCGGCTCCAGCTTCCCAGTGATCTTCGCGGCTAGAAGCGCTTCGAGACAGGCAATCCAACCATTATAGAGTGCCAGAAGATGGACGCGGGGTTGCGCGGCGAGCGAAAGGCCGGCCAGGGAATCCGCAGCGGGTTGCCTCCTGGCATCCAGCAAGCACGTGATTGGAGCGTCATCGAGCACCACGCGGCCGGCTTCGTTTTGAGCAAGACGTTTGCTGGCCAAAGAGAGAGTGACGGCATTCGCCTGCTCGGTAACGAGGAACACCGAGTATGGGATGGCGCGGTGGATGAGCTCCATGAGCCGGTTGGCCTTAGCCTCGGGGCGCAAGGCCAGTGAGAGCACGGCGATTTCGAGGACTTCGCGGTTGGCGTCGCGGTATTCCGGCACACCGATGGTAGTAGGCTTGAGGGCAGCGACCCAGAGCAATTCCTCAATGCCATCGTTGATCTGGCGCTTGTCGGCGGCGGTGGGAGCACCGTGTTCCACGAGGAGCTTCTTCGGCACGCGCTGATCCACCCGTGATCCTGGCGGCAAGGCAAGGGCGGTGATAATATCGGCGGCTGTCATAAGGGCAGCTCCGGGAGGACAACAAGAAAGGCAACAACCTCGAAGTCGTTGATGCCGGCAAACTCTCCTTTGATGACGTGAGTGCCACCGGGCGAGAACAGGCTGGCGACAGCGCGTTCCTCTTTCTTCCCAACAATGGAGGCAACGGAAGCAGCGAGCAGCTTTTGGGTGGCAGCCATGTTTTCGCCACCGCGGGTGGCCTTGTCGAAGCGGGCAAAGGCGTCTGCGTCGGGCAGGTCGCGCCCAATGCAAAGCTTCTTCAGGCGGTCGAGCAACTGCTTGGCCTGTGTAAAAGGCAGCAGCACGGTGCCGTCGTCGCCGACGTGGACAAGGTAATGCGAGGCGAGAGGGTAGCCCGGTTCGACGACCTTGAGCGCCGCCTCGCCCTGGGCGCGGAGGCAGAAGATGACTCCCGGCGGGATGGCGTTCTCACCGGAGCCATTACTGGTAGTGACCGCAAAAGAGCCGAGGACCAGGCTTTCCAGCCGCCGCGGATGTTCCCGGACGTAGGCAGCGAGGTCGATACGGAAGTCCGTGAGCGTGAGGTCGGCGATGGAAACTCCGCTCGAAAGGTCTTCGAGGTCGATGACGGCATCCTGAAGCTTGAGGAGCTGTTTCCGGCGATACTCCAGGTCGTTCATCTGGTTGCCGGACTGCTGCTCGATGATATTCTCCTCGCCGGTAGCGGAGATATCGAGGAGCACCATGCGCCCACTGACTCGCTGTTCTAGGTTGATATATTCCTCCAACTCGATATTCGGCCAAAAGTTCACCAACTGGATGCAGTCGTTCGGCGAGCCGAGACGGTCGATGCGTCCGAAACGCTGGATGATGCGAACGGGATTCCAGTGGATATCGTAGTTGATGACGTAATCGCAGTCCTGGAGATTCTGGCCCTCGCTGATGCAGTCCGTGGCGATAAGGAGGTCGAGCTCGCCTTCACTCGCAAGGTCCTCGGGGCGTTCCTTCGAGCGCGGCGAGAAGGACGTGATGATGCTTGCAAAGTCTTTGCGGAGGTTGGGTAGCGTGGTCTGGTTGTGGCCGGTGCCGGTGACAAGGGCTGAATGCAGGCCAAGTTCCTCCTGCGCCCATGGGGCGATCTGCTCATAAAGATACTGGGCAGTGTCGGCAAACGCGGTAAAAACGAGGACCTTGCGGTTGCCGGGATTGATGGGGTTCTTCGACTTTTCAGCGATAACCTGGCGGAGGGTTTCGAGCTTGGCGTCGCGGGCCGCTCCAACCTGCCGGGCGGCGGAGTAGAGCGTGGCGAGGCGGTTGCGATCCTCAGTCAGGTCCTGCTTCCAGCGGACGAGGTCCACGTCGTGTAGCAATACCTTGACTTTGCGCCCAACCAGCAGGCTCTCGAAGGCGGCATCGTCCACGTCGACGTCTTCGATGTCAATCTCTTCTATGGCTTCGGTGTGAGCGTCGATCTTGGCGAGCGTGGCCTCCACGTCAGCGAGCTGGCGCTTCACGGTGAGGGCAAAGGAGGATACGGCGCTCTCCATGCGCTTGAGGACATTGACGCGAAGGAGGTGAACGAGGCTTTCCTCGCGGTCCACTTGGCGGAAAAAGCTTTCGCCGCCTCGAATCGTTGTGCTGTATTTGGCGTCGTAGGCAGCCTGCTTGTGCGGAAGGACGTAGCGGAGAGGGGCGTAGGCCGCGAGCGTAAGGCGTCGGATCTCGTTGTTGATCTCGCGGACCGGGCGGAACTCGCCGGCGCGGTCCACATCAGGCTTGAAGTTGATCGGCTTGAGTCGGTCTGGAAATTTGCCGGTCTCCACTGTTCCGTAGTACTTTTCAATATGTTTGCGGGAACGGGCGATGGTCAACAGATCCAGCAACTTGAAGTAGTCAAATCCCAGCATGTCGATGAGCCGGGCGGAGGTGCGCTCGGGATCATCGAGGGCCATCCAACGATTGAACTGAAGCTGCGCTTGCCGGACGGTGGCCTCGATGCTCGGGATGCCGTGGTCGAAGAGCGCGGTGTCGTCGCCTTCGGTGATGAACGCGATCTGGTTCTTGAGATCGGCGAGCCGGTTGTTCACCGGCGTCGCAGAGAGCATGAGGACGCGAGTCTTGACACCTTCTTTGATGATGCGGCGCATGAGCCGGTCGTAACGCGTCTCGTGGCCCTTATGGGCAGCTTTGTTGCGGAAATTGTGAGACTCCTCAATGACCACAAGGTCGTAGTTTCCCCAATTGACGTGCGAGAGGTCGATGTCACCGGACGAACCGCCGTCACGGGACAGGTCCGTGTGGTTGAGGACATCATAGTTGAAGCGGTCGGCGGCGAGGAAATTGCGGCGGTCGTTGGCCTTGTAGAGTGTCCAGTTGTCGCGAAGGCGTTTGGGGCACAGAATGAGAACCCGGTCATTGCGCAACTCGTAGTATTTGACAATGGCCAGGGCCTCGAAGGTCTTCCCAAGGCCGACGCTGTCCGCAATAATGCACCCACCCAGCCGCTCCAGTTTATCTATGGTGCCAATAACGCCATCGCGTTGGAATTTGAAGAGTTTCCTCCAAACGATAGTATTGCGGATGCCAGTCGCCGACTTGACGATGCGCTCCTCGTCCAGGTCTCCTCCAAGGTCCTTGAAGAGATTGTGGAGGGTGAGGTAGTAGATAAGGGATGGTGCCTTGGGGTCCGCGATGTCCTGGAGCCGGGCCAGAACGGCGGCTTTCTGCTGGTCGGACGAGGGCAGGCCGTTCCAGAGATTTGTAAACCACGCGCCCAGCAGAGCGGATTCCTCCTCGCGTTCCGAGCATTGGATCAGGCTGAACTGGTTGCCAGGAGTGATGCCTAAGCCCTCAGTGGTGAAAGCACAGTTACCGGTGATGACGCGATGTAGGTGGGACTCCCGCCTCCCGGCGATGAGGATGGATTGCGGGAGCGACGCCGGCGCACCGCGCAACTCGACCTGCTTCTGGATCCAACGTGCGCACTCGCGGGCGAGCCAGCGGACTTGGAGGCGGTTGCGAAAGGCGCGGTCAGCATCGGTGCCGGTCAATCCCAGATCGTAATCATTCGCCGCTGGTAGCACCACTCGGCAAGCGTCGAGCTTCTCCAATAGCTGACGCAGCTCTGCGAAGGCAAAAAGCGAAAACGCCGGGGAGGCCAAGTCCAGGGATGACTGGGGCAGGAGGCTCTGCCGCAACTCGTCAATTACCCGGTCGCCGCCTGCGTTCCTGATGAGTTTCATGGGTGTTGCGGTTATGAATTTCCGCTCAGGCGCGGCTCCAACCGCTGAGAGTCAGGCCTTAAGAATTAGGTCAACAGAGTAGATAAGCATTGTAGCACTACCCCAGGACTAGACATCATGTGAGTCTTCAATACAATGGTGTACCAAAAGAACCCCTTTGATGCAGAGCAAATGGAACCTCGGTGATCTCAGACCTTGAACGGTTTGCCAGAGGGCACTTCGACTTCGTTGCTGGCCCCATTTTACTTGGTTGCTGGTCGTGGACGTGCCGAGCCTAGCATCTTCGGCCACGGTCAAAACGGGATTTCGTCATCGGCAATAGCTTCGTATTCATCGCTAGCCTCGGTTTCCGGCTTCGAGCTCAGGAATTCGAGCAGTCGTTCTCCCTGAGCTAGCATTTGGTCATAGGTCATCACTGCAATGCCCGCCAAGCGACGGTTCAGTCCGTGCAACGCCCTTAGCTGTGAATCCTCCCATCCCTCCGAGCGGCCTATCACGATGGTCGCGCGAGGGTGGTATGCGACGACTTGAGGATGGTCTCGCAACCCCTGGCTAGCCACCTCGTGCAAGACGTCCAAATACCTGTGGCACTGGCCAATTGCACGAGAGACGTCGGCGGAGAAATAGTAATTTCGGTGGGCATCGTCATAAATCAAGACCTTCATACTAGGCCGCTTGAGTTCGATAATGTCTCGATAGCGTGAGATGACCGTCGGGAGGAGGATGTCGAGTTGATCGGTGGGCGAAATGTTGCGAACTTCATCTCGCATGACATATGCGTTTCCGAATGCCCAAGTGTGGTGTTCACACCACCGCAAATACATTTGCTCATCGTCCTCCCCGGATTCAAGGTACTGCCGCAGCTGAGAAACTGCGGAGCGCATCTCCTTTAAGTGAATGGCACCTCGGAATGCCTTAATCAGTTCCTCACTAAGCTCAGTTTCTCCGATGTGCTCCATGATGTCTCGCCGGCTCAAAACCTTTGCGAGCGCACCAGCCACGGCCTTTGGGTCATGCTTTCCGATCTGGGCAGTGCCCTCGGACACACGAATCAGGATGTAACTCCCGTCGTCACCGCTCTCTGCGACGGCCAGATGTTGCTTCAAACCCTTCAAGAGTGCTCGAGAGGCCTGTTCGTCCAAGGACAAGGACTTCTCTTCCATCAAAATCCAAGTGGGCGGGGAGGGTACTTTCCGGTGCGTGATTAGCTTGACGGCAAGTTCTGTGCCACTGCTTCGTCTAATGTAAAATGGCACGAGAGTTACACGTCGCTTGCTCGTGTCGTGCAATACGACCGGATTACTGTAGCTGACCCGCCCGGATTTTGCTTCGCGCCGCGTAACACTTAGAACATCGTTGTCTCCGCTTCCCATGTGTCCCCCGCTTCCTGTACGACTGGACTTCGGGCCAGGGAACTTCTTTCGGAATCCCTAGGTTAATCGTGAGTGTACACCCCACCACCCCGTTTGGAAACGTCCCGATTCTCCCACACAGTACCATGGACCATGGAGGGTTTAACTTCAGTGTTCGGGGTGGGAACGGGTGTGTCCCCTCAGAAATCCTTGCTGCGACCACAACGGGGGATATCGCCCGTCGTTCTTCCGGCTCAGGTAAAATACATCGAAAGCAATATCGACAACCACATGGCCCACTGGAAAGTCATTGCGCTGGTCAGCGGAAATATCGATGCCGTTTCAGATCCGGCTGCTCAAGACCGGCCGGGAGCCCACGAATGGATGGTCTGGCAAGGGGAAGCCGCTGACAAAGCTGAAGCCTTCCAAAGTGCAGAGAGAGCCGATCCCCGGGTCGACCTAGAGTGGATGCGCATTCGCTACGAGAGGGATCTTACCGTACGGTAGGATCTCACTTAGCCCCTTGCAGTCCCTCGCTTCATGCTGGGGATCGTGGACGCAGATTAGCCGTAGTGCGTCACTGGATCCACTTCGTCGGTGGTTGGCGCGTCTGTTCATTTTCCGCTAGGCCACCGATTCGCGCCTTCGAGTACTCCTGGAACCTTTGCATCGCTTCACGCTTGTGCTCCTCCCAATCATGGATGTAGTCCCATCTTTCCTTCAAAGGTTCTCACATCCAAAAACTCCGGAGCTCGCTGAGCTCAATGTCGGAGAGCATGTCGGAGGCGATCAGGAGCAGCGTCCCGCAACCGGGACGACACCTCTTCTTTCTGTAGGCGAAGTCCCACTTGCAATGGGGACATTTGTAGCGCTGTGGTCTGACTCTCAACAGCTTCCTTCTTCCCAGGGCCGGTAGCGGGGCAACGGTTTTTCCGTGCGCTCTCAAGGCGGCGCCCATCCGGCTCCAGGAGCACGACGACACAGGATAACCCTCCTCGCTGACTGCCCGCGGGCGGGCCCGGACCGGCCGATGTTAATTCGACTTCACCTAACTACTTCTTCTTAAGAGGCACGACGGCGTCCTTGAACGCTTTCGCAAGACGAAACTTCACCACCGTCTTGGCCGGAATCTTGATAGCCTCGCCGGTCTGAGGATTGCGGCCCGTTCGAGCCTTGCGATTTGCCTTCACCGCCTTGCCCAGGCCGGGAACCACAAACTGCCCGCTGCTCTTGGCTTCCTTCGCGGCCACCGTGACGAGTTCTACGAGAACCGCGGCGGCAGTCTTCTTTGGGATCCCTACGTTCTGGGCCAAATGCGCGACGATCTGAGATTTTGTCATCATTTCTTCTGCTCTTCCTCTCTCCGTTGGATTGTAAGGACTGCGATGTTGAAATCGTCGTTCAGCCCCCACTCTACGTAACGCACGAATGGCTGTCAAGGCAGTTGCAGAAAGGAGCCTCAACCCCGTCGCAAGGAGGTTTCTCTTCCGCGTTTGTTGCCCGTCCAACACGATCGTGGTTATTTGCGGTCGCTACGGGCTGTCGGGCAGGCTATCCATGTCCCAGCAGCTTGTCGAATACGCCCACCGGCTCTCCCCGGACTTCTTACATCCTACAAGCAAATATTTCTGCCTGGACGGAAGCCGTTCAATCTGTACTGCAGTCTAGCCACTGTCGTTTCAACGGGATAGGAAAATCGAGGCTTGGCATTTGGCGTGCTCTTGCATAGGAAGGGAAAGATCATGCCGCGCGTGTGGCACGATGACAGCCCCGGAAAGAGAAAAACAAAAAGGCTATTGACCGCAGGATATTTCTCTTCGAATACGCCAGGGCTTTTATTCTCTAGACTATGAAGAACGGGCGGAAGAAAAGGATATTCGTCCTCGGCGGCGCTATGATCCTGGGGCTCTGCGCAATTATCATCTGCGTACGCCGCAGTCATCCTCTACACAGGAAAGTACCTGCAGCGCTGAAGGAAGCGCAGCATCGCGATCCCCAAGTTCTTGGCACAGAAGCCGACCGGCTGGCACTCCTGGGAAATTGGATCGGGGCGCGCCCATTGTATGCTGAGGCCGGACAGATCCACGAGCAGGGGGGTGACGAGCGCAGTACCCGCTCGTCGGAACCGAAACAGCTGCAAGCGGCCCATGCCTTGCTCGACCGCGCACTCTATCTTGCTGATCTATACAACTGGGCGGATGCTGCGCCGAAGTTCAGCGAGTCCGAGAAAATGTTCGTCGCAGCGGGCGATAAACGGAACGCCCTATATGCGAGACTGGGCAGGATCCGGTCGAACATAGAGCAGCATAGGTTACCAGCGATCTCGGCCCAGCTCGCAGCCGAGTTAGATACGAACCCCCTCCTCCAAACTGACAAACAGCTCCGAATGTTTTGCCTGATTGTGAAAGGGGATATCGACGGCGAGATCAAATCCGGGACAATGCGCTATGATTGGGAACAGGTAGGGGTGCTGGCACATGAATTAGGGAATACAAAATGGCAGTATCGTGCGTTGGCTCAGCTCGGACTGGTGGCCTTCTACGAGGGTGATCTGGCGACGGCTCGCAGGAATGTCGGCAGCGCCATAGTTGCGGCGACAACAGCCGGTGACGCAGGCGCTCAGATCCGGTATTTGACTGTTCTAGGGATTGGCTTGGTCCAATCCGGGATGTGCGAGCAGGCACTTCCTTACTTGGACAAGGCTCTCAATATTGCCAGCGGCACGCCCGATGCCGGCTATCCATTCCTTACCTACGAGGTGCGCTTGGAAGCACTTATCGGGTTGAAGCAGCTCGATGCAGCTCAAAGTTTAGCCACCGACATCTTGACGCACGCACAACGGCAGCACCGGCCCCAACACGAAGCAGAGGTGCTAATCTCGAGCGCACGCATTGCCCGAGCCCGAGGAGATAACAAAACAGCGATGTCCGTGCTGGAGCAGGCACTTTCCCTGTCTAAATCGGCCTACTTTGCGCGGCAACTCGTTCAAGCACAGGCTCTACTCGCGGATATTTACCGCGAACAGGGAGATCTAACCAAAGCGGAGCAGTTCGTTGCACTCGCAGCCGCTACTACGCAGGCAAGTGGAGATATCTCGGCGGTCCCCGAGCGGCTCCAAACACTTGCCGAATTAGAGGTCAGCCGAGGCGCCTACGCTAAGGCCGACCGTGTCTACGATCGAGCAGCCGCTTTCATCGACTCCACGATAGGCAACGTCTCGGGCGTGTTGGACAAGACTGCTCTAATCAGGGCCTCAAGCGAGTTGTACTCGCAGCATTTTTGCCTGGTTGCTCAGCACTTCAACGATCCGGCGAAAGCCTTCTCGATTATCGAGCAAGTTCGCGGTCGCGTCACGACGGACCAGCTCATGGCCGGTTCCGTCACGCCGCAGCAGGCAAGGAAAGAGGAGCGCACGATTTCGCAACTGCAATTAAAACTGATGGCCGCGCGTTCGACCGCCGAAGAGCGCAACATTCGTGACCAAATCTTCATGGCGGAGCAGTCCCGGTGGATAACTCCGGATGTCAGCATCCTGAAAGCTCGGGCGCACGCATTGGTCGGGGTGGAGCGAGTCGAACACAGCCTCAGTCCATCGTCGCTTATCCTGGAATACGTTGTGGCAGACCCGCAGTCGTATTGCTTAGTGATTTCGCACAGCGGTTCCCGTCTCGTTTCGCTAGCCGGCAGAGAACGCATCAATGCGCTCGTTGCGGCCTATCTGAAAGCTGTCAAAGCGAAACAGCCAGCGCGTGAGGAGGGACGCCAGCTTTACGACGTTCTGCTTCGACCAATTGCCGAGACAGCCAAAAAAGAAACTCTCGTGATCATTCCTGACGGACCGTTGCATCTAATTCCGTTTGATGGGTTCGTTGATGAGCCGGGGCGATACCTTGTCGAGACGCACACCGTCATATACGAGCCGTCTGCAACCAGCTTCTATCTGCTCACACAGGAGAGGGGCCTACCCCGCACTTTCGCACATATGCTCTTAGCAGTAGGAGGGGTTCCTTACGACAAGAGTGAATTGAAACAAGCCTCGCTCACCCGTGGTTACGATCCAAACGAGCTGTCGAATCTGCCGGCATCAAAAGATGAGGTGCTTGCTGCGGAGAAAGCGATTCAGGACCCGACTGATACTCTGCTGCTCGGGTCGAAGGCTACTGAGTCGGCTTTTAAGCGCGCCGACCTGGCACAATATCGCATCATTCACCTAGCTGTTCACGGCTTCGCGAGCAACGTAGATCCAAATCGCTCAGCCTTGGTTCTTCTGAGCGATCCGGCGACGGGCGAAGACGGTTTCCTGCAAGCTTCAGAAATCGTCCAACTTCGCCTCAACGCCGATTTAGTCATCCTATCGGCTTGCGACACGGGGGTCGGGCTCATAGAGGGAGAAGAGGGCATTGCGGCACTTTCCAGGGCCTTCCTCCTGGCCGGTGCGAAGGCAGTCGTTTCCACTCTTTGGTCAATCAACGACGCCTATTCGCTCGTGGTCATGACGCACTTTTATAGACACGTTGCGGCACATGAGCCGGCCGCTGAAGCGCTCACACACGCAAAGCGGGACACATTGCGAGAATTCGGCCCCGCCGCAGCCCCGTACTACTGGGCTGGCTTTATTTTCCAGGGCGCAGTTGATCGCGCCACGACCTCTCATGATGATGAGCAGAGACGCCACCATATCGCCCAGTCCGCAGGAACGCGCCAAAATCCTAGCGTCCATTAAAACGGCGGTTCTGAAGCATCACATCAACGTCGGCGGTGTGCGCTACGACGCGTGGACCGCGCTTGTCGATCAGCGAACCCCAGGGCTGCTCGAAGTAGACACCAACAAATTCGAAAGCAGCGTCAAAGAACTTCTATCGGAGCTTAAGAGCAGCCATATCGCGTTCTTTCACGAAGGGGGGAAGCAACTCCTCCCCCAACATACGCTTAATGTGACTCTTCGCAGTTTTCCCTCCGTTGGTGGGGAGCGCTGGTTTTTCCTGGACGTCTTTGAAGGCGGCCCGGGCTACGTTGCGGGCATCAAACCCGGCAATATGTTGCTCGCCGTGAACGGGACCGAATACGTTCCACCGACGATGCCACCCTTCAATGTGGGAGAGACCTACGATTTGAGGATTGCTGATGCCGGAGGCGAAAACGCTCGGCACGTGCCAGCGACAGTACCAAAAAGAAAAGGCACGAGGTCGCGTCCACCCATTGTGGAGCCTAAGAGCCTATCACACGCAATGGTCGCGCCGGGCATCGGGTTAGTGAGGGTGACGTATTTCCCCGGTGAAATGGGGATTGGGTTTGCCAATGCCTTGGATGCGGTGATGAAATCCTTAAAGGAAAGCGGGGCAAGCCGTCTCATTATCGATGTGCGAGGGAATATAGGAGGTGGTTTGGGACTGGCGAGGCTTGCGAGCTATTTGTGCCCTGGCCAAATCCCGATTGGGTATAGCTTAACCCCTGGACGTCTTCGCAGAGGATACAAAAGAGAGGACCTCCCCTCCGTTCCAATGCCGAGCAGCAGGATAGGGCTTCTCTGGACCTTGGCGCGCTTCACATTCCGCGATAAATCCCTCTTCCTGCTTACTCAGGGTCTGGGTCCCCAGCCCTTTCATAGCAAGATCGTCCTGCTCGTGAATGAATGGACCAATAGCGCAGCCGAAATGGTAGCAGGCTTCGCCGCCGAGAATAGCTTGGCGACTATCGTAGGCAAGAAGACAGCCGGAAATATCCTCGGGGCGGCGAATTTCAAGGTTGGTAGTGGGTACTGGGTCCGTCTACCGGTATTTGGTTGGTACACGTCAAAAGGGGAGTGCCTCGAAGGCAAGGGAGTTTCACCGCATGTCTTGGTAGACGTAGATCCATGCCAATTGAACGTTGGCGTCGATCAACAGATGAACAAAGCTATCGAACTCCTGACCGAGTTGGAGAACAGTTCGAGGTTGCCTGCGAGCACGATCGGGTAAGCCGCAGTACGGCGTCAGTCATTCTGTAGCGAGACACAGTTTAGGGTTGCGGTGTCTCACTTTAGAACGAGGGGAATGTACGTCCAACTTCGACCCTGGCGGCGGAAGGCAAGCAAGTATAAGCCTGGGTTAAATTGCCTCAAGTCAACCTGCACCCTAAGCGTGGCTTTGTAGTTCTCGAGTTTCGCCTCTTGTTGTGCACTCCAGATGGGTTGGCCGGGCTCCCGGACCACCTGCACGTCGTACATTCCGGGTTCACTCCCAGCGGGCAGATAGAGTGTCACGTTGAGGTATCCTTTCGCGAGTTGCAGAGGAGGGTTTGGTGTATTGCCCTCGGGCCCGCGAAGGGTAGCCCAGTGAGAAAGATCTATCGTCACCGGCTGCAAGTGACCTGGTCCGATCGGATTCCTGACGAAGAACCAAGCCACGATGACGGCCACCACAAGAACGCCGCCGGCCATGGCGGCGACTCGCTGTAAACTCCGCCTTTGATGGTCCTTCCGAAGTTCGGAGAACTCACGTGTGCAGGGCGAGCAGGAACTGAGATGATAGATCCAGGGCTCCGCTTCCTCGAGCGTAAGTTTGCCGGAGGCTATCGCTTTAAGGATGTCGGAGCCAGGACAACCCCGCCGCTCAGGGTTCGGGTGGCCGTCAAGAAACGTGCGTCTTAGCGCCTCTCGAAGTCGTTTATCTTCATGCTTGGACAACACGGCGATTGTTTATCCTTTGCGCAAGGTCCTCGGATCGCTCACTCTGGATCAGAGTGTTTTCCCGAGGGCTTTTGGAGCAACTTTCGAAGCTTTCGAATTCCATATTCAAACCGCTGTCTAGCCTTTTCCTTTGTCAGCCCAAAAAGAGCGCCGATTTCCTTCCACGAAAAATCATGGGAATAGCACCACGCCATGGCCTGGAACCAATCATCAGTCCGGTCCAGTGCCTCTTGAAGAGCAATCCTAGAGTCAATCGTTTCGACCCAGGACATGTCCTTCGCCCCCTCCACGTTAGCTAGATCGTCGGTATCGGGGACGAACTCAATGATTTGTCGTTTTTTACGTTCCCCTGCGAGAAGTCGTTTCAGACGGTATGAGAATATAGCAAACAAATACGAATCCAGATCAGAAATCTTCGCGCTCCCAAGTTTGTCCATCGTCCGCAACGCGGAGGAAAGGGCTTCCTCCCAACACAAGGTCGCAATACTCTTGGGATCATAGGGAAGACCTGCCTGGTCAGAGGCTTGCTTCCCAGCGGCAGCCAGAGCAGCGGGCCACAGACGACGTGAGGCTTCCAGGAGTCGAGCCTCATTCTCCGTTGGTGCCCTGCCCGTGATTCTCGCCGCGAACAAGGGCCAGTTTTCGTCCATAACCTCATTCCTGAGAAACCTCGCAGGTAACCTGCTTAGTTTCAACCGGGTCCGACGACCGGCCCTGGTTCGCCCTTAAATGAAGAGTGTCATACCTTCCGCCAAAGTGTCAATGCAAACACTGACAACATGTCAATTCTGGTGCTTGCAGAAATCTTGAATCGCTTTTCATCGCTTTTGGTCTCCCGATGTTCCTTAAATAGGTGAAGGCCAATCTTGCCTCTGTTCTTGAGAGCAAGGACGTTGATCGTGGCCTATTTGATCTTTTTCTCAGGCCTATTGGGAGGAACACGTTTCTTGGAAACTGGAGAAACATCAGGAAAGCCATCAAGAACCGAGCGCCCGCCGGTTATTACCCCAGAACAGATTGACGCGGAGGTAGTAGAAGGAGGAAAAAATGAAGCGCGCAAGGACCCTGTGGTGTGGACTTCAAAGCTAGACGCAATAATCCGTGAGGGGTACGCACGAGGCTGGTCTGAGGCACGGGGAGCCATTAATAAAATTCAGAGTCTGCACCCCAAGTGGCGCAGCCACAATATCTGGGAACGAGCGAAGGAACTCGGCTTTGATCAAAGGTACGTCCAAGAACGCCCGCCATGGTCGGCTGCGGACGACGCGTTTTTGCTCGATTTCGCGCAAGAGCAATCGGTGAAGACGATTGCTCGTTTGCTCCACCGAAGCGAGAGGTCAGTGCGGTGGAGGTTCGCAAGATTGGGCGAGAGCTGCAAGGTTCAAGACAACTATTCGCAGGAGGACCTGGCGAGGGACTTGCGCGTGAGCCCGAAGACGGTACGGCGCTGGGAGGAAGCAGGGTTCCTGGAGCGCCGCGACGGGCGGATCACTCACGAATCATTAGAGGAGTTCTGTCGTAAGCACGCTTCGGAAATAAACTACGACGCACTCGATAGGGAGATGCAACGCTGGCTGAGAGAGGATGCGGGTTTCGTCCCAACTCAGAAGCAGCCGAAGAATGGAAACGGGACCCTCAAACATCTTCAGAAGGTAGGCGTGTGCGCTTGGTGTGGCCGTAAGACGCGTGGGAACGCCCATGGGCGGCACGTCGAAGCATGTGCTCGAAAAAACGGTTCGAATAGGGGCGTAGAAGCGTCAGGGAGTCAGACGGCGGCTGCTCGTTCGCTTCCCACCCCAACGACAAAGCCATCAGCCGCACAGCGCCATTCCTGGAACGAAGGGCAAACCTCAAATGGGCAGCTTGACCAATGCTCGTCCCAATAGAACACCCAGTAGTCGACGGTCCGAACACTTCGCGGATGCGCTCGCGCCTCATACACGACCTCGTGGAACCAGCCTTCTTTGTGCATTTTGCTGAAGAAACGATTCTCGCCCCACTCGAGAAGGGCTTTCCACCTCTTGGTGTAATCCTCCGGCGAGAGTGTGTTTCGAAGTTCTTCGTCGCATTCAAGGAAACCTGGACAGCGGCGTTGTAACTCCTTTACTACGGCGTCAGGGAATTTGGCATCTGACTCCAACAACGACCGCAACCAGTAAGTGAAAGCTTCCCACTCCATGTATTGGGCCACTGCTGCTGCGAAACGCTCGGGACCAACCATCCTGGAGACCTTGATAATCTGACGTTTATCTTCCTTCATCTCGAATGCGTCGAGAACCTCGTCAGCACACCGCTCGGAGGCTCTTCTCCACTCCTCGAATGGTGGGTAAGCTGAAGGGCGCTGCCGCTTCCATTGCACCTCGCAGTGCTGCGAATAGGCGCAGTCCCGCACGAAGGCAGGATCTCGGACCGCGTAGAAGGTGACTGCCCGCAGCCACCCTTCTTCCTTAGCTTGGACAAGCACATTGGTCTCGAACCAATCGAGTACTCGCCGGTAGAGGTGTGGGTCCTCGTGCCTTATCTCGGATGTTCGGTCAGATCCCAAAAGCCTAGGGCAGCGTTCCTCGAGAACCTTCACGAGCCATGCGGGAGCGCAACCCTCGGCTTCTGCGATCGCGCGCGCCCACAGGCTGAAGGCGTTCCACTCGACGTACTGCTGTCTCGCTTCCAGAAGGCGTTGCCATGGGATTCTCCTTCCATGCCGGTCAGCTTCCCGGCGAGCCATCTCTGACACACAGGCCTCCGCCTTACTGGTTCGCGCTGTTCGCTGTTTCGGGCTGTCCACCATTATTGATTAACGCCTTTTCCGTATCAGGCAAACCCAGGCTCTCGGCGGGTTGGGGCGGTTAGATCCGAAAAAGCCTGAAACGAGCGAAAGGACTTCGAAGTTGGGCTCGACAGCGTAAACAATTTCTCTTGCGGTCCGTTGTGGCGGACCAGGGCCATCACGTTGTTCATCCGCGTTGCCAAGAAGACTCAGCCATAGGCCGTCTTCTTCTAAATGGCGGTTTACGTTTACAGCAAAGCTTTTCCGCTCTTTATCCGAACCCATTGTATGAAAACACCCTCGATCGAATACAAAGTCAAATGGCGCCCCTTCGATATGGCTTGTGAGAAAGTCGCTGACCAAAAAGGCACATTTGGTATTGGCCTTCGAAGCTTTCTCCTTGGCCTTCTGAATTGCAATCTCTGAAGCATCAATTCCCAGCACGTGGAAGTTTTGTTGGGAAAGCCATATCGCGTTATCGCCAGTCCCGCATCCAATCTCCAATGCTTTACAGGGTTTTATGGGCGTCGTGGTTACGGTCTGAATAAGATTCGAATCGGGTTTGCCAATATCCCAAGGGGTGTCGCCCGTCTGATATCTTTCCTTGAAACGGTTTTCCTCTGCCATCGTTCTCCCTTCGAAGGCGGGCTGTGTCAATCCAAAAAGGCCGGACCGCCCGAAGCCCCGCGCTCGTAAGGATCGAGGAGCTCGTTTTCGAGTTCTTGGTATTTTAACTCAGGAAAAGCTTTCGTGGTTCAGGTGCCCAAACATGACGGGGATTAGCTGGCACGCAGGTGCTCAAATTCCGGCACTACCTTGAAGGGTATGTCTGGCGCTGTGACCTGGCCGGCAAGCTGATCGGTCAATTCCGTTGAGGCGTTGCCCAAGAATTTCACGGCTTCATAGATGTAGGGAATCCTTTCCGGCTTGAATCCCATGAGCCTCGCACACGTTGCATCCGCGGCTACGGGATCATCTGAAAGCACGATGCTGTGGAGCGGCCGGGAGGTCCCGGCAAGAGGACCGTTTCCTTCCATCGCCACGATGCCATCAGCGATGACGAAATGAATAGGCACCGTCGCACAAACGTCGAGGATACTCTGCTGGATTCCGCTCCAGTGCAGGATGTTCTTGGGCCAGCCGTACTTTGTGCCTGGGACAACGCCAAACATGTTCTTCATGCTTAGCGTGACACCCGACCAGTGATGGGTTTTCACCTTGGGCATGGAAACGACGAAGTCATGGCTGACCACTGTGCGTGGGAGAAAAAGATGGCCCAGGCCAGTGTACTTTGCACATAACCTGATCTTGACCAACTCATCGCGGTTCAGATCTATAAAGGGAATATGGTGTTTGGCTAGTTCGTTTTGGAACCCACTTTCATAGAGCACCAGTTGTGTATCGCGCTGGTGCCCCGGGCCTTCAGCGACGGTGACAGAGCGAGCACCGAGCCGCCTGAAGCACTCCGCGGCGGCAGTGACTAGAACGGGGTGGGTGTTGATGTGGACGCCCGGCACAAAGTCCACGAGATTCGGCTTTAGGAGCACCGACTTTCCAGCGATATTGAGATCAAATAACCGGAAAGCGCTCATCAAGGTCCATTCAAGCCGTTCTGAATACTCGTCTGCTCGCACGATGGCGACACGTGAACGGGCGGGTCGCCGGACTCGGTCGTATTTGGGCAAGAGAAAGGGAGCGGCAGTCGCGGCTCCCGCTGCAAGTCCGACAGAACCGGCTAGCAAGCTTCTTCTTGTCATACGATCACCTTGAAAACGTTGCCTTCGACCAGGCAATCAATGGCCATGATCACAGCGGCCAGGGTGGCAGAATCCGCAACGAAACCTTTATCGGTGAGAGTGCAGAGGCGAGCAAGCAAAGCCTCAACGGGCCGGCCATAGGCATCAAGAGCCAGGATGGACCAGGCCAAGCTCCAAGGCGCGGAGCAAGTCGCCGCCCTGCGCTCGAGCCAATCGAGACCGAAGGCAATGGCGCCGTTGCTCTGTTCTCCGCCCAGAGCGAGCAAGGCGACGGCGGTGGCATCCAGATGTGGCGCCAGAGGAACTCCGTAAACCACACCGTTTCCGGCATTCCAGCCTCCGCCGGGGCAGGCGCGATCTAGCAGCATCTCCTTGCCGCGCCCGATTCGGAAGCTGACCTGCTCTGGCTTGCAGCACACGAATCCCTGCTTCAAAGCAATGATTGACAGAGACGTAGGGATAACCCAACTGCAAGTGCCAGGTAACCAGGGCCAGCCGAACTTGTTGGGGTCAAAGCGAACGTGAGTATCCGTGGTCTCAAACTTCCATCTCCAAAGCCAGTGTGATTCTCTTCCTTTCAATCTCAGCAGCCATTCGACTCCGCGCTCTGTTTGAAGTGCCATCTCGCCGTTGTTGATGAGCGCGATCACGGCCAAGGCCGTTAGACCTGAACCCTCGGAGTCGTCGCCACTGAACGCAGGCCAGCTTCCGTTGGGATTCTGCATTCCGAGCAAAAACTCAAGGCCGAGGGCACGGGCAGGACTAGAATCCCATCTCAAAGCCAGGAGAGCGAGACACGTCGGCTCGAGGGCAGCCTGAGTCGGCGCTCGACCATAACTCCAGCCTCCGCGGGAAAGCTCCTGTTTGACGAGGGCACTCCTTAGCTCGGCTCGCAGCGCTGTGTCTATCATGGCTTGGTTGTAAGGGAAGATGTAAAGGCAGTCAAACGAGCGCCTCTGCCTCGGGCTCGAGTGTAGTTTGGGCACTGGGCGAACAGGACGATAGAGCTTTGAATACTACCAGTTGCGCGAGCATTAGGGCGCGCGAAGATGCTCTGGCAGGTGGTTCTCACATTTGTCGACCGGTGAAAAAAACTGTGTATTGCCCCCCTGGAGTGCTCCGCAAGCCCAAGCCTCAAGCAAGCAGCGGCGAGGGTGGGCACCCACGACCAAACCGCGGTCGGCCATGCTCCTCATGTCCCGCCACGGGTTCTTCGATCTCTTCCCTCTGCCTTCGGAACCGCTCCCTCTTTGTCGGCTTTGCCCAGAATTTCACAGCCTTCCAACTGTTCCGATGGCCGCCGGCGCTATTGCGCTTATTTTATCCCATGAAACATGTATGCCCGCTTGACGCTCTTGTTTTACCTTGTGCAGATATTGTAAAATAAGGTCGTTGGAGCTGTCTGCATGGATTCGTGCTGTAAAATAAGCAGCTAAATACGGTCTGCATGTTATGCGCGCTGGAACTTATGTAAAACAAGCAACCGGTTACCAGGCCTTCATCCCCGCTCCCTTGCCGCCTGATCCGCCCGTCGTAATCGATGCGGAATTGGGTCGGCTCATGTCAGAAGCGGATCGAGCCCTGGGCCGACTGGACGGGGTCGCGACCGTTCTCCCAAACCCGGACCTCTTCGTCTCCATGTATGTCCGGCAGGAGGCAGTGCTGAGTTCTCAAATCGAGGGCACCCAAAGCACCCTTGAAGACGTTCTCCAATTTGAAGTGGATTCGAAGGGGCGGGAATTCCCGAAAGACATCCAGGAAGTCGTCAACTACGTGCGCGCTATGAATTACGGCCTGGAACGCCTGAAGACCCTGCCCTTGAGCCTGCGGCTAATCCGCGAAATCCATGGCAAGTTGCTCGAAGGGGTGCGTGGCTCGCACCGCGCCCCAGGCGAGTTTCGCACCAGTCAGAACTGGATTGGCCCACCGGGATGCACACTTAGTGCCGCAACCTTCGTGCCTCCTCCTGTCCACGAAATGCATGAGGCGCTGGATAATACGGAGAAGTTTCTCCACGACAACTCACTCCCGTTGCTCATCCAATGTGGGCTGGCTCACGCGCAGTTTGAGACCATCCATCCGTTTCTTGATGGCAATGGCAGAGTCGGACGCCTCCTCATCACCTTTCTTCTCTGCCATCGACAGGCGTTGGGACGACCCCTGCTTTATTTGAGCCACTATCTGAAACAGCATCGCGCCGAGTACTACGACCGGCTGATGGCCATACGCAACGACGGTGACTGGGAAGGCTGGCTGAAGTTCTTTGTCCGCGGTGTTTCTGAGGTGAGCCAAAAGGCTACGGAGACGGCGCGGAATATTGTTCGGCTAAGGGAAGAGCATCGCCGGGTGCTCAGTGAGAAGCTGCTGCCGGAAAAGCCGACGACTGCGGCGCCCGACTCGCTGCAGTCGCGCCGCCGCAGAGCACTGGCGGGGCACTCGCGAGAAGAGGTGACGGCTACGCACTACGACCTGCTCTTGCTTGAATACTTATTTGAGCAACCGATCATTACTATTCGCATGGTCGAGCAGCGTCTGAACTGCGTCTTCGTCACCGCGAATAAGGTGGTCAACCGATTCATGAAACTCGGTTTACTTGAAGAGGTCACCGGCTTTCAACGCAACCGGCGCTTTCGCTACGCTCCTTACCTTGCTTTGTTCGAGCCGGCCCGTGCGCTGCCAATGCCCGCTTGAGCAGCTGTATTGGTTCAGCCTGAAATGGAGAGAAGGCGCTCTCCGTTAGTGAGTATTCCACCCCTCAGGCGTGGATATTCAAGGTGTCGATGCGACCACCGGGCTAGCCCTCAGCATGGTTGCGTCCCCGCAGAGCCCGCTTCCGTTTCGCCCGATGAGATCATCGTAACTCCACCACGTCCAATGGTCTCAACTTCCGGATGGCTCGTTATCCGGGACTCAGTGCGACCGACCGGGGTCGGTAAATGCTGGGCAACTAGGGTGGAGGCATTCCGTCAAACTATGTTTTTGGACTCTCCCCAACGCGCCAGTGTGTCACTTGAAATTCCGCCCGATACCGAGGATAGTTATTAATGCCGCAGCACTCATCGCGACACCGACTGCGTTGCGCCTGCAGATCAAAGGGAAACTGGTAAATGGATTGCGCACAGTTTGATGCCGGAACGGCTCCCGGGACTCTTTACGAGCTCGCCGTAATGGGGGCTCCGTCCGACACTGAGATAGCGGGCTTAACGGAGCACATTTCTCGGATCATCGGGGCGTTCAGATTACGTTTGAACAACGAAGTAGCATTGAGGATACTGCCCAGTGAGTTTAGGCCTAAAGGAAGAACGCCGGCCGCGGTGGTCTTCTTTGGCCGCGAGGGTGTTCCGGTTACCGGATTAGAGAGTGTCTTGGCGAGCGGTGTGCCAGTGCTACCAATAGCGTCCACTGATGGTCGCATTTCAGACGAGATTCCGATCCAACTCAGAAAACTGAATTGTCTGACTTCTGCGCACCATGGCTTGCAGAGGATAGCGACGGCTGTGCTTGAGTGTGTCGGTCTGCTGCCACGACAGCGACGCGTATTTGTCAGCTATCGTCGAGATGACGCCCGTCAGGCGGCGTTGCAACTGTTCAACGCCTTCTCTGCAAGGCTATTTGATGTGTTTTTGGATACTCACGGGATCGCGCCTGCGGAAGACTTCCAAGCGGTTCTCTGGCATCGACTGTGCGACTCCGACGTTCTCGTCATGCTCGACACCCCGGGGTATTTCGAAAGCAGATGGACCGTCGCCGAATTTGGTCGAGCACTGGCGAAGGGGATATCCGTTCTCAGGGTGGGATGGCCCAAGGTTAGTCGTCCGGCGCGCGTGGGAACAGCAAGCCAAGTGGAACTTGAAGCTAATGAGGTCGAGAATTCAACCGGAGAGCTCGCCACCCCGGCTGTTGAACGAATTTGTGCCCAATTAGAGTTTGAGCGTGCCCAAGGCCAGGCTGTTCGCAGGCTGAATTTTTTCAGCAAGTTGCAGCAAAGTATCGAGTGCATAGGGGGCAGGGTGGTGGGCGTCGGATTGAACCACTGCATCTATCTCGCTCTACCGGACGGAACTGAGGTAATTGCCTATCCGAGCATTGGAGTGCCTACCGCCCTGACCCTCAACGAAGCCCTTGATTACGTGGATGGCCGCACGGTGGCCCTCGTTTATGACCACATTGGCCTTCATCAGAAATGGCTAAAGCATTTAATATGGCTTGAGAGAAACATACCGGCATGCCGTTGGGTCAAGATTACTGAGGCGGCGTGGGTTTTCGGCGGGTGGGGAACGTTATGAGCGCAATTTTCTTATCAGCCAGCGTGCCCGTTCCAGGAAGGGGCAATTATTACGAAAACTCCGACCCGTTCCTGATTCAGACTGCAGTGCGGGAGTTTGTGACGGCAGTCCTCGGTAGACGATTGATCATTTGGGGAGGGCACCCAGCCATCACGCCAATGGTTTGGGCGGTGTGTGAAGATTTGGGCGTGAGCTTTGCGAAAAGTGTGGTGCTTTATCAGAGCAAGTTTTTTTCAGAGCTGTTCCCTGAAGAAAATCGTCGCTTTGGAAACGTGATTTACGTCGATGCAATCCCAGGTGATCGGAATGCAAGCCTGCTTCAAATGCGGCAGAAGATGCTCTCTCGGGACGACCTGTCAGCTGCCGTCTTTATTGGAGGAATGGAGGGAGTTCTAGAGGAGTATCGGCTTTTCAGCGAGTTTCATCCTGGGCTCAAGACTCTCGCCATTCCGGCTCCGGGTGGTGCCGCACGAGAGCTCGCAGGGCGCATAGGCAAGCTGAGCTCTGCCGACACACAAGATGTAAATTTTGCCAGAATCTTTCATGTCCAACTTGATTTGGCCCCCAACGAGCCAAGGACATTATAGGGGTTAGGATCGGCGGGCGGCGGCGCACTCGATAGCTGCGACCAGGTCGGCGGTGTCACCCCAACGCGCCACTGGAGCACCTATGTCCCACAGTAATTGAGGCGCTCGACCCCGTGAGTCTTTGAGGCGTATCCCGCAAATCCCTTTGTGAAGATCGCAGGCGGTTCTTAGCTCCCACTCAACCCATTCCCGCCAGGCAGTGCCGTTTCCGATAAGGCAAACGACAACTGAGGCTCTCTGAATGATCGACCGAATTTGCCCTTTGATGTAAGAACCATTGGTACTGTTTATTACATCCCGAAGGCTGCCGTCGTAAAATTCTATGTCTAGGTTAGGCGCATGCGCCATGAGCTGGAAGCCTCTTACCTGGGGCAGATCTTCAACGTGAAAGCTCAAGTAAATGCGTCGCCTTCTTGAGTGATGGTCTAATTGTCCTCTGTACGCTTTCAGAAGTTGTGACAGCGAGTCGAACCCGCGCTCTTCTAACAGATTACCCAGTTTCATATCTCCGCGCACATGCAAATTGATGTTATAGCGCTCCTCAATAGTCTTCACTAGAGTGTCGTCCCTCGTCGACCGAAACACTTCAACGCCTCGATTCTATGGAACGGCGATTCCGAGTGCCTTGATGTCACCCTGGAGCCTTCGTACCCCTGCTAACGCGTCGGGGTGACAGCGCCTAATTTGGTCTTTCTTCTCACAGAAACAAGGAATGTGGCCTTTCATGTAAGGTTTCTGTCCGAGCGCCCGCTTTATGTCCGGCCATGCCGGATAGCGAGCCAGTTTCTGGAGACATTCTGCAGCGCGACCCTCCCCTCCAAACAGCGAGTAAGCTTGGAGGAGACCGGTGACGCCGTGCGCGTACTCCTTCCATGGCCAGCGTCCATTAGAAGAGTAGTATAACTGGCCGTACAAAAACGGGATGATTAACTGCTCGAGAAACGCTCTAAACTGGAGCTCAGGCTTCAGGAATTCGTCCTCTTCGAACGGACTGCATAAACAGGCGCTCTTGTCGTCGGGTGAAAAGTGTCGGTCAGAGATGGGATCTACGTCGTCAACGTAGACTGCCGGCAAGCGCGACATAGCACACCGCATCCTTTGTTCGATTCTTATCCGAAAGGAGCCCGCAAGGACTACCGCTTCGGCTGGGGGGCTAATTGCGTTCTCAAGAATCACGAATAGATTACTCAGTTGGCTGTAGCCGGCTGTGATCTCGATAGTTCCAGCGACAGCATCACCCACGGCGGCAAGAGTTGGGTATTTCTCGCCCATCCAGTGTGCGTCGTCCTTATTCACCATCATACGAGCACCACGGAGATCTGGGCACAAATCCGACTGTTGCCGGAGCCGCAGAGGACGCATATAACCCGCTAGCTTTCACACCTCCCGTTTCATCAATTTTATCGTCCTTTCCATACTTCGCCCGAATCTCTGCTGCTTCGTCAGCCCATTTCCCGAGATTTGTTCGACCGTCATCCAACACCCAATCGCGCGTTCTGCACACCGACGAGAGCAGCGTGCCGTCGCTCAGCTTAAAACCATCGAAGGGATTTCGGCCTTGGGAGTCGGTGTTTCCATCTTGGTCTTTGACGTTATGGATTCGGACGCCTACGAGGCCGTTGCCGCGATTCCAACTTTTGAGTATCTCGTGTCGAACCCATTCACGATTTGCGGTTTCTGCTCCGATCAGCACTACCGTTGCGGACGTGTCTTTAAGCTGATCAGCAATCCACCGGCGAACGGCCTCGTCCCCTTGCTTCTTAAGGGATTCCCAATCGACGGCGTCAATGAACCCGTACCGGTCGTCGCTCGAAACAACGTTGGAGTTCCGCACTTGGCCCGCGCGCCAAGCATCACGTTCGTAGTGAAAGCTGAAGAAGATTTTCCTGGCCATTTGTATCCTCCTGGGCTCCTCTCGTCGCGGACTTGCATCCGTCGGCGCAAAGTGCCATTATTGGTGTCCGTATGGGCAACCCTGTCTCATCCCGGATAAATCGAGACGGGCTAAACAGGACAGCTTTATTGCATCGTTCGTTGTCCATACAGACAACAGTCTATCATAATTCCAGATTGTGTCAAGAGGAGGTGTAATGGCTCAACCCGCTTTTGGGTTTCTGCTTCAACGTCTGCGCGAGGGACGGCGCCTATCGCTGCGGGAGTTGGGGCAGCTTGCAGATATCGACCATGCGTATATCTACCGTTTGGAGACTGGGGACAAAGAATCCCCGTCGGAAGAAGTACGTTCGAAGTTAATCCGGGCTCTGAAGGCTACCAAACGCGAGGCAGACATGCTTCGTTATCTAGCTGAACATCCGCAGACCGATCCGGGACTTGTCGCGCACGCGCTGGCCGACGCTTCGGTGACGTTTGAAGAATTCTGCTCTGCTGCGGGAGTAGCGTACCGTGGAACTGGACGGCCTGATTACCCGAACCTGATAGGGCGCATTCGAAGGATGTTGAGGGAAGAAAATGGCGATTGATGAATTTACAGCAGTTCTCAGGGCTCGGGAATTCGTCCGGAAAGTAAATCCCATCACTATTCCCGTGGCCGTTGAAAAGTATGCCGACGAGATAAAGGCGGTGATCCGGCCACAAGCCGATCTCGGACCGGACGAGGCGGGCTATTCTTTTCAGGGCAGTGGAAAGTATTTCATCTGCACTAATGCCAATAATAGTTTGGAGCGTCAGCGGTTCACGATCTGCCACGAGCTTGCGCACATCAAGCTCAAGCTTCCCTCACAACATCAAGCGTTACCATGGTGGAGCTACGCGAAAAGACCATTGGCGGAAATACTCTGCGACATCTTTGCGGCGGAGCTGCTCCTCCCGTACGATCTCTTCAAACCGGAAGCAGAAAGGTCAGCCGTCAGTCTCGCGGCCATAGAAAATCTTGCGGGCCGCTTTGAAGCTTCCCTCACAGCTACGGGTTCACGTTTTGCAGCCGTGGTCGGCACGCCACTGGCGTTCGTGCTTTCGGAACAGGGCAAGGTTCGGTACGCGTCGAGGTCGGCACCGCTTAAGGACGCGGGTGCCTGGATTGCGCCTCGTCTAGATTTGCCCAAGGGATCACTTTCCAAGAAAGTTCGCGGCGGAGCTCCGAGTGATGGGCCCCAAAAAGTCGATGCGGATATTTGGTTCAGTGACTGGGAGCGCGGCGGAACTCTGCTAGAGGAGGCCCGTCACGTCATACAATGGGATCAAACACTGACGCTCTTGTGGTTTGAAGATGAACAGATTCCGCCGCGAAAGGTCCGGAATGAAAGGGGCGAGGTCGAGGAGCAGGAGGAAAACTTGGAGGGAGACGATGGACTCCTCAAGGAATTGGACGGGCATCTTCGCTGGCCAGAAAAGCGCCGCCGGAGGTAGCAGCCTGTTATCTGCCCATTCGAAGACCAACAGAGGGGACCTATGACTACAAGCGATCTCGAAGAGTCGCTCGACGAAGCGGCGCGGTTGCTCCTAAATCAGCTGGAGTATTCGAATGGCTTTAGTACTCTCGGCGAATCGTCGCTCGCTGAAGCCACTCTGGTGATTCACGTTGCCGCCGCCCATGTGCGGAGGGGCGCGGCAGTTTGGGCAGAGTCACCGTTCACGCCTAGCCACACAGACAAGATCAATCACCTAGACCTTTTGATCGACCTCAGTGCGTTTGATCAGTCCAGCCCGGATCTCGCCATCGTTGAAGTGAAGGCCGTTCCGCCGGGCAAACTCTCTACGAAGATTCCTGAGATTATTAAAGACATTGCACGAGTCTTGGGATGGACTAAATTACCGCTCCTCTCTCGCCCCACGTTCTTCTATTGGTCCACCTCGCGCCGAGTTCGGGGGGTGGTTGCGACTGTCCTGATAGAAGAACTTGCAAAAATAACTCGTACTCGCCAGCCAGGTGCGCTCTCTCTGTGGTGGGAATCCATGGAAGGTGATGCCGCAATCAAGGCGGAATTGCGAGTGCCGCTGCGGCAAAGCCTCTCAAACGCATCGCTTCGAAAGGTACTCTCCGGTCGCACACAAGATGGAGGCTTTCAAACGTCTGTCGCGTACGCGGTCTTTAATTGCGAGGTACCGGAACCAACCGATATACAGAAGACGGCGGAGCACGAGGCCGCACACGCCATCGTCGCTCTTCGCTTGGGACTGCCAGTGCAAGAGATTGCTCTCTTCGAAACAGGCGAGCACAAAGGTGGGGTCGTGTGCCATTGGAAGCAGGCGCGAGGGAGCAGACCGGATAGCGAATTGGTTATTGCTGCTTGTGCAGTGGCATATGCTGGAGCGGCCGTTGAGTTAAAGTACAAGCAGAAAGGCAAGGACCTTCAGGATGTGCTCAATGCTCTTCCTTCCGATATGGAACGACTCAAGGAGTGCAGAACTACAGCGATCGAATGGGGAACCGCCCAGACGGAGCGTGATACAGACCAATTCACAAGAGCTGGTTTTGAACTCGCCTTCAGCCTCGTTCCTAGGAGTTGGCCTCTTATCACTGATCTAGCCGAAATGCTCATGGAAACCGAAAGAATTGATGGGGACGCATTGCGAAACTGGTATAGCGCGGTAATCGCAAGTAGCCAGTTCTCACAGAGCGACGCTAATAGTTGAGATCACAGCAATGTTTCAGCCCTTAGTGATTTCGGGAGAGCGGCGAATGTCCTGGCAACGCCATCAAGTTATTCAGTTCCCGAATCGTCCAACCGGAAGTAACTCGTTTCATCCGTCAGGCGGCCCGCTGGCGGCGATTCTTCCGCTGCTGTCTCGCCGCCTCCAATTTCCGATCCCGCTCGGCGCGAATCTCCGGCTGACGCCCTCCGAGCATGCCGTCCTGGTTCTCACAATCATCGACCCGCAAAAATAATTTCTTAAATCAGCGTACCTCGCCGAAAAGCGCGTGGTGCTTGCCTTTGCGGCCTCTTCGCGATTGAGGCGGGCTCTGCGTGCCGACTTCAAATGGGCGCTTCCTGAAAAATTGCAGTGTATTGTGTGCCTCGGGAGGCGGTAGACGTGTTTCGATCAAGGGAGGAGCTCTCCGGCAGGCTGCGCGAGGCCAAGTATGTCATCGACGAGGTGACCTTGGAAGTGGTGTATCTCGCTGCTCGCATGCAGAAGCCGTTGCTTGTCGAGGGGCCACCCGGCTGCGGCAAAACCCAACTGGCATACGCAGTGGCGGAGGCCGCCGGAACGTTCGTCGAGCGTCTCCAGTGCTACGAAGGCATTACCGATGACAAGGCCATCGGCAAGTTCGACGAAGCCTTACAGAAGCTCTTCCTCGAAACTCAGGGAGATCAATTGAGCAGCGACTGGGACTCTATTCGCAAGCGCCTGCATTCGCTCGATTTCTTCGCTGAAGGTCCCCTGCTGCGGGCTTTGCTTTGCCAGGACCGGCCCTGCGTGCTGCTGGTAGACGAACTCGACAAGGTAGACCACGAATTTGAAGCATTACTGCTGGAGATCTTGAGTGCCTGGCAAGTGACGGTTCCAAAACTAGGGACAATCAAGGCGGAAACGGTTCCTTTTGTGGTTCTGAGCTCGAATGAAGAGCGCCGGCTGGGTGATCCCCTGCGAAGACGCTGCTTTTACTTGCGCGTGGAGTACCCGACCGTGGAACGGGAGGCGGAGATCCTCGCCGTGCACAGCACAGATATGGACCCCGCCTTACGGGGACAACTGGCCGGTTTGGCGCGAGCATTGCGCGGGTGGAGTCTGGAAAAACCACCGTCCATTGCGGAAATGCTCGACCTGGCAAGGGCTCTCGAGATCATGGGCGTAAGCGAAATTGAACCCGAGCAACGGGATGTACTGCTTGCTCTCTTGGCCAAGACTGAGGCCGACCGGAAGCGTCTGCTGCTGCGTGCCGGATTCGATGGCTTGGTCGCGGACTCGAAGAGATATCGTGACGAGCTAACCGCGAGGAGCGTATGAAGACGGGCATCAGGGTGTTGATCGTTTTATTTTGGTTCGCGTGTGTGGCGCCAGGAGCAGAGCCCACACCGTGGCGCGATTATTCTGCTCGTTGTGCCGAGTATTACGCGAATGTCTACCAAGTTCCGGTTGAGTTGGTTGAGGCGGTGATCGAAGTGGAATCGAATTGGCAGCCTTATGCGGTTTCGCCGAATGGCGCCGCAGGCTTGATGCAACTGATGCCGGCGACTGCCGTGAGACTTGGAGTGCGGAATCGATTTCAGATCGAGGAGAACGTTCGCGCGGGCGTTGAATATCTGGCTTGGTTAATACACCTCTTCGGAGGTGACCTAAGGCTGGTGACAGCAGCCTATTACGTGGGAGAGCGCCCGATTCTCGCGAGGGGACTCGATTACTCTTCACCGGATGTTTATAGCTACGTCAGCCGTGTGGCGCGTCTTTATCGCACGAAAAGGGTTGAGAGAATGCGACGGGTACCCGCAGCGGGGGTCGGCGAAAGGAAACGAGGTGATCAATGAGCACGTTTAGTAAGGCTTTTGTAATCTGCATCTTGTTCGTTTTCCGGTCGGCAATGGCGCAGGTTCCCGAGGTCAAGCCTCGGGTGCTGACCAAACTGGAAATGGATGGGAAGGTCGCGGTAGTCGAAGTCGCCGCACACTTTGTGACGGCGATCCGCATGCCGGAGACTGTGAATTCCGTAGTCGTGGGTGACCCGACACTATTCAAAGTCGAGCACTCGGACCGGGAGCCACAACTGGTGTTCGTTAAAGCGCTGACGGAGAAGCCAGCAGAAACCAATGTGCTGATTTCAACGACTCACGGCCGCGAGGCAAGCTTGCTGCTGGTGAGCCGAGGGGAACAAAAATCAAACGACCCCGAAAACGTGGACCTTCTGCTCAATTACAAATCTGCCAAAGGCTTTCTAATCGAGCCGGATTACCCCTCTGCGCTGGTAGCCAAGACTGTGGAAATCGGATCGCCCGGAGCAGGTACCGTGCCAGCAGTTCTTGAGACAGCAAGCACGGGCGGGGCGGCGACGGATGTCAAGCAAGCGTCCTCCGTCGCATCTGACCCACCGGATGACGCCGCACCGACGGGGTTGGATGAGCTTCTTGCTCGGCAGGAACGGTCTCCACTGCCAGCGCTCTACGGCGAACATGTGTCGGCGGAAACAGCCACCGGAGACCGAGTGCGCGCCGGCGTAGGCGAGGTAGTAGATGGCGGAGGGCGGGTCATCGTGCTGTTCTCTGCCCTCAATCCAACCGGCCACAGCATTCTGATTATGCCGCCACAAGTCCAGCTTGGAGGCAAGGTCAAGTCAGGGAAGATCATTCGGCGGTCTCGCTGGACGACAGCCGAACAGCTTCCTGTGCTGAATTTTCGTTTGAGCAAGCGCCGTTTGGCGCCTGGTGAGCGCGCGGACGGGGTGGTGGTCTTCGATCGTCCCCCCTACAAACAATCTAACGAGACGCTTTTCTTGCAGATTGCTGAGGCGGGGGCCGTGGATCACCCTGCCTTGGCGCCCATCGGTTTTGGCATCAACACCTTGAAGGAGGATTCTACCCATGGAGAGCCCATCAAAGGAAAATAGCACGCTGCAAACGACGCCAGCGGAGTCACGAGCCGATCTGGGGGAAGCCGCGGAACCGGAAGCGGCGGATGGGAAGCGCGGGATTCAATGGCGCGAAATCATCCGCCAAGCGTTTGACAAGGCGCGGCAGACCCAGCAGCCCAGAACCACACGCCGCGAACTCAGCAAGGACAAAAGCAAGTCGCTCGTGGTGCTGGGTGGTGCGGCAATTGCTATGCTCCTGCTGTTCTTTGGAATATTCTCTTCGCCTCAGAAGGCCAAGAGAACAGGGGGACAGGCGGGCGCACCGGACCTGGGGCGCAGGATAACGCCGGGCCAGGACACTGGCCAAAGCGGATCTGTAACGCCCATGTTGAACGCCGAGGTAAGCGGCGACGAGGCAGTGAATCGGGGCGACGTGACACCCGACGAGATCGGGCGAACGGCGCGGCCGGGTCGTCCAAAGGCCCCCGCCGCACAACAAACGACTCCGCAGTATGCGCTTAATAAGATTGATTTCGATTCCACGCTGCCGCAGGAGCCAGCCTATCAACGCCCAGCGCAGCCTCCCTCACCTGACGAATCCCCTGAGGCTGCTCTCCGTAAGCCATCGCTGGTGTTTGTGCGGGGGACAGAGACTGGTGCTGCCGGAGGCTCCCTGATGAGGTCGGCCGTCCTCGAACAGAGCGACTTCGTCACTTTGCTGCCGCCCGGCACCCGCCTCGTAGCACGGCTCGAATCGGCGGTCAGTACAGGGGTGAAAGAGCCGGTTGTGGCGGTAATTGAGTACAACTTCGAGCGCGAAGGTGAGATTGTGGTGCCAGCGGGAGCAAAGGCGATCGGCCAGTTGCGTCAAGCCGACCGCTCGGGGAACGTCGATATCCGGTTCGACAGGCTGGAAATGCCGGATGGAACCACTCAGAGGATGGATGGGGTAGCTATGGACCTGGGGTTTCGACCGCTTAAGGGGTCCGTATCCGGAAAGAAAACAGGGACCAAATTCCTGGTGCAGACATTCACAGGTCTCGGGACAGTCGCCGCTTACCTTGTTGGAAATGGGGGCAGTAGCGGACTCTACGGCCCGCTTTCTGAGAGCGCGCTGCTCCGGGAACGGGTCGCTAACAATGTCGGAGTCGCAGGCGACGAAGAGTTAAATGAGCTGGCGTTCAATCAGAACATCGTGGTGACCGTCCCTGGCAATATCAGGTTTTACATAGTGCTAGGGACCGGCGCCGTAGGCCGCGACGCAGGAAGCAAACAGGCGGTCGCACCCGTTCCCGCAGGGTCGAGAGTCGCGACAACGCCGAGCCTTGAAGAGCTCCGACAGTTGATGCAACTCAGGCAGGAACTCAGCGCGATGTATCAACAGACCGCTACGCCTGCGGTGGCAAGTCAGGCACCACAGTAGGATGGGAGGGGAAGGGGTTGCTAAATGGCGCGATCGATGCGCAATTTGCGCCCTCGTGTGCCCGGCCCCCCAAAATCACGAGGCCTGCGGAAAGCCAACACAGCTAAGCGAGCCGGGAACGACAAACCAGCGGCGTTTCCGCGGGCATCGGCCGCCGATCTTTCGGGGATTGAAATCGGAGGCTTCGCCGAGTCCGTCAAAGGATTATGTGACGCGTCGTCAACGCAAACCTCCCCGCCGTTCCTGTTCGACCGGCTTCGCCGCATATGACACAGTGCGGACGTCTCGCATAATGGAGAGCCTTGGTTCTGAAGCAGGTGACGGTTTCCTTGATCGAATGCGGTAGCGGGGTTGCAAGGAAAGGCTGAAGGAGGTGGCGAATGACCAGCATTCCAAGCGATGCTGCCCGCATGTTCAAGTCCATTACTGCGGGTGCGTTGAGAGGAAGGTCGTTTGAGTAACCCATTGCGATAATTCGGTCCCTTTCTGCCGCTCCATAACCCTCGAGCCGCAGGCGTTCCTGGCTAATGAATCCAGAGCAGAGTAAACAGGGACGCCCGGGAGCAGAATATGAGACACGAGAATCCAGGCTTTGGACCTCACCACCCGTGGCACCTATTTCTGACCCAAGATCCACGTAAGGGATAATGTACGAGTAGGCGACCTCCGACATTATGAGGCGCGGCCAATCTCGGTCGACGCAGCCAATGATCATGTCGCATCCCAAAAGCTCGCAAGCGACATATGGATCGCGTATATCTCCGCCCGGTACTACGGTAACTTTGGTTGGCATTCCGGTTTCCCCAATAGCCCGTTTCAGACACTCACCCTTGTTTGCAGCAGATTGCACATCCTGCTTTGTGAGGTGAAGAACGCGGTTGAGATTGGTTTCATCAGCATAGTCAAAATCAAAGATGACGATCTCTCCGACGCCCGCGCGCATCAGCAGTTCAACCATAATTGAACCAGTGCCGCCCGCGCCGACAACGGCCACACGACAGCGGGAGAGGCGGTAGAGAGCGCCGCGCCCTGTGATGACAGAACTTCGATCGAAGATGGCTTGCGGCCCCATTGGCTCTTCGGCCGATATACCATCCAGATTGAGGAACGATAACTGTTCGCCGACGCGAACTAAAGTGCTGAGGTAATTCGGAACTCCACGGTGCCAAATGCGCGCACAGCCCGAGGTTTTTCCTAAAACGAGGCTCCCAAACACGCCTGACGGCTCCAATTCGTATAAATTCGCCATCAGCTGCGGGTCCTGTTCGTCATCGTACGTGGAGAACGAGACCGTTCTGGTCGACCGAGGGTGTGTGTGCACTGTGACGAAGCCCTTCAAACCCCGTTCCCGAACGGCCAAGAGTGCTCGCCGCAAAAACGGGCTGCCGAAGGTAAGGCCTCCCGCTGCCTGTTCAGTGAGGTCGCCCTCACGCGGTGAGAGGACACCCGCCACGACCAAGCTGCTCGCTGTCGGGTTGTCGTTGCGTGCGACGAGCAGAATGCAGCCACTTTCCGGAGGAAAGCGAGCCGCCTTCGTAAACGACAGCGATGTTAACGATCGTACTTTTTTCCAGTCTATTTCTGCTATGCGAAGGTTCATCCTCGAACGCCCCTTCTTAGAAAAAAACCACGGCAGTGCACTACATGTGAGGCAAGATCATCTCGGGTCGGGTCCCAAGGCCGACCATTGGCGTAGTGCCAAGAAATTAGAGCCCATGAACGTCCCTCGATGGCGACGACGGATTGCTGGTTGGGCACAGTCCCGCCCCAGTCCACGTTCCGCTCGAGGTAAAAACCGTCGAGCCCTCCCTGGGGGTACGTCGCTGGAACCGCGATTAAGATATTGGCCAGGCTTTTCGACCAAGGCGGAGAGGGTATCGCTAGATTCCTCACCTCCACATACTTCTGGCCGGACTCAGTAACAAGGCGAACACAGACGCCACTCGATGAAAGGTCTGCGGTGTCGTCTTCTATGGTCTGGCATCCACGGGCTGGCGCTACGGCTGCGGAGCCGTAGCGCCCGTCTTTCTGCGCCTCGAAGCACTCCCCACGCGTTATCGTGATCGGCGTGTCGGGAGGCAGAGGCTGGCTGCTGTTCAAGTGGTAAAGCGTGAACTGGGCGGGATCGAAGCCGAAAGTCGTGAGGATGAGTCGCGGTGTCATAACTGGTTCCGGAGCCACACCCCATTTTGCGTTGATCCGAATCACAAGCCGATACTCTATTGCGAACTTCGGCAACAGTCCGTGCGCCATGGCGAGCCACAATGGCGTGTCGAGATCCTCGATTGCCTCACTCCATTCGTGGCTTTTCCGTTCTCTAGCACGAAGCAAGTCTAGGGGAGGTTCCGGAGCCGGCGGAAGCAGAGGCATTTGGATCGCCTGGGCCCCTTTTCGCATCATCTCAAGAAGCGACTCGGAGAGCCGAACCCTGATGTGATGTTCCTTGCCCTCAGGCCACTGGCAAACACTGACCAGAATCGTCAGCCTGTCTAGCCCCTCGGGAACGCCTCCTAACCTTGCAGCTTCGACGATGTGCTCGGGGAGGTCAGTAAGCACATTCGCTTCTTGCTCAGCAGTAGTTATTATCGATTTGTCTTTCATTCTGTTTCTCCTGGGGCATAAGTGCCCATTTCCGGGTTGGCCCTTTCTCGATCATCCACCAACCTCAACAACTATTATTAGCTATTTTTTAGCTATTGTCAATGTGTTTTTTATGCCACGGTCTCTGCGCGTTATCCTCCAGGGCCTGGTACCCTGGCAGATTGCGCTAACTCCTCACAGCATGCTTAATTCCAACGTAATGCTCTGTCTCTAGGCGCTATTTTCTCAGGAAAGAATGGCCGTTTGACATGGATCAAAGTGAACAACATATAGCTATTTTTTGCTTGACATTTCAAATAGTTCATGTAACATTGGGCATGGGAGGAACAACGCCTTGGCTAATAAGAAGACAATGACATTGAATTTGACAGAGCCTGAGATGCAGGTCCTTGAGGAGCTGTCACGCCAGAAGGAATTGAGCAAAACGGCTCTCCTTAGACAGGCGATCAGGCTCTATCAGCTTGTGGACGCTCGCCTTGCCCGAGGTGAGAAACTCCTCTTTGAGGACGAGAAGAAGAAGGCTAAGGCCGAGCTCATGATCCTATGAAAATACCGGTGGAAATTATAGATAGAAGCACCGGGGAGCCTGTTAGGGCGACCCTTTTCGATGCGATCACTGTCGAGCACTTCATGGAAACTCAAAACGAGTGGAGGCCGTTAGTACTTGAGGCGGCGCGACGACAAGCAGCCTCCGCCCAGGCCGCACGTGCCGACATCCCCGTCCACTTTCATTGGGATTGGACGAGAAAGGAATCGCAACTCGCGTTGTTGGCTGTCCACTTTTATGGAATCGAGTATTTGGGGAAGCTTCAGGGGATCATGAAGGCCGAGACTGTGGGGCATGTTTGCAGACTCCCCGAGCAACGCGGGAAGCCCTTAATCTACATCGACTATCTTGAGGTGGCACCTTGGAACGTGAAGTCAATCATGGAAGCTCTCGCTAAGCCCACTCGATACGGCGCCGTTGGAACGCGTCTCGTTGAAGCTGCGGTGCGCCAGAGCATTGAGGAAGGATTTAAGGGTCGCGTGGGATTGCATTCGCTGGCCACAAGCGAGTACTTCTACCTGGAGGTATGCGAGATGACTCCCGTGGGTCGCGACCCCGGCAAGCAGAACCTCCTCTGGTGTGAGTTCACACCTGAGCAAGCCCTAATATTTGTCGGAGATTAGAAATGATAATTATGAATAGCAATAGAGAATGGCTTCGGAAGAAGGCGGAGCAGGAGGACGGGTGCTATGTCTCGGTCGGTGGACTTCTCGACGACGTCACGAGGGTAGAGACCCGACCGGAGGCCTTTGAGGTGACGAGGCACGCGTTCATTCGACTCCTACAGCTTGCGCGAAGAGCAAAAGGGCTCACCCGCGAAGAGCTGGCACAGGAGGCTGATGTTGAGACTGAGGACATCGCGAATATTGAAACGAAGCCTGGCTACGTCCCAACGCCGCGCACAGTATACAAGATTGCACAATATCTGAAGGTCCCTGAGAAGAAGTTGATGGCGCTATCCGGATTGGTGCAGCTCAAAGATCCTCAATTCAATAGGGTGGCCATACGCTTTGCGGCTCACTCAGAGCGTGTGGAGAAGCTCACCGGTGAGGAGCGCCAAGCTCTCGAAGAGTTCGTGAAGTTTCTTAACGAGAAATGAGAAATAAGTATCTCGACCAGCGGACAGCGTGGGACATCGACCAAATCGTGTCGAAAATTCTGCGGGACCTCGGAGACCCCAATCCGCCCCTGAATCTTGACGAAGTTCGGGAGCTGCTAAAACTCAACCGGGAATACTATTCCTCAGCGGACGACAGCGCACTGCGAGAGTTCGTGAACCGGGCAATCATCGCCGGAAAACAGATACTCATGCGTCCGACCCTTATTCTGGATGTTGTGCGTAAGTGCGACCTCAAAGCGCTATACCTCCCCGACCGCAAACGTATTCTGATCGATTCCACACAACCACAGATCAAGTGGAGGTGGTTTGAAGGACATGAGACGATTCACAGTCTTGTCGGGTGGCATGGGACAGTCATGCATGGCGATAGTATCTTAGAACTTAGTCCCGCTTGTCACGAGCAGCTCGAGGCGGAAGCAAATTTCGGGGCGGGCAGGCTGTTGTTTCTGCGGCAAAAGTTCGATGATATCGCCAAAGGATCCCAACTGTCTTTTGACTTGGTGAAAACCATCAGCCGCATATTCAAGAACACCTTAACAACAACCATGTGGAGACTGATCGAGGCCGCGGACGTCCCTGCGCTCGGCGTTGTGAGTCAGCATCCACGATATCCCGACCAGAGTTTCGACCCCCATAACCCCTGCCGCCATTTCGTTCGGTCGAAGAAGTTTATCGAGAGATTCTCCGCTATTACTGAAATCGAAATCTACGCCCTTATGAGGAAACATTGCTCGTTTCGCAGACGGGGACCGATAGGGTGCGCCGACATTGTGCTTTCTGATGATCGCGGTGAAGAGCATCTCTTCTACTTTGACGCGTTTCATAATGGACACGAAACTCTGGCTATCTTTGCGTACCTTCGCCCTCATCCCGTAGCTGTCGGGTTGCCCAGATCGATCTAACTCGTCCCCATCACGCATCGCCCAGGGGCCGAACGCGGGCTCGGCTCGGGGAGCAAGTAGCTCGGTAAGCAGAACCGGGTGGTTCAAGATGTCTTGGATCTCACCCTTCGATGCCAAGCAAGATGATTGGGGTCGGGCCAACGATTTTTTCCCTTGGCATATTGAGCTGCTTACCGCTAGTTGCATGGAGGACGTTTAGAAGGGGTATTTTGATACGCAACGAGCTCCCGTGTAGGTTCGCGTTCTTCCTCCAGGGTATCTGATCGACTAGTCGCCCTCTTCCGAGGCAAGCTCCGCGTAGTTGCCCCCACACGGGGTTCGAGGAAATAACTCCTCGGGAGTGGGCACAGCTTTAGCAATCGCCTGAGGTCTCACTACGCCGGCACTTTGATGAGACAGGGGCTAACTGTGCTTTAGGTCGTCGCCGCCAAACCACACGTTACAAAAAATGTACGCCGACCAAGTGAACATCGCTCAACTGGTCGCGCAAGCGCTCGTGAAGATCGATTTCCATGGCGTGCTCTGCAGACTAGACTAGGCAGCGCGACGGGCCCTGCCCAAGAATGGCAAGCTCTACACCGCAGGCACTGCACACGAAGGTAACACAGCGAGCGGCACGCCTGATGACAGTGTCCTCGCTGAAAGCCCTGTGAAGCGAACTAGTTCTCACATCTGTCGACCCGCGAAAAAAAGTCGGTACGCCGCGTTCCCTCTCCATGAGCGGACGGTCGGATCGTATTGCCTCTCGTTGATAAAGCGATTGATCCTGGCTTGGTTCTCACAATCGCCGACCCGCGAAAAATAATTTCCAAGCTGGACTAACCTCGCTGAAATGCGCGGGTTGCTTGCCTTTCCTACTTCGTCGTGATTGGGGCGGACGTTGCATGCTGGGTGAGCGTGCGATCCTCGCGAGAGGGCTAATAGCTTAAGTAAACCTCTCTGTTTCTGCCCTGTGTTCTGCTTCCCGCAGGCCTCCGACCTCATTTGACGCAAAAACCATCTCCGATTACTTTTCGCAACGGGCCGCCGTTGTTCAGCAGTTTTCGGAATCGGAACAACAGCAGGCGGGAAAGGAGGGTACCGATTCATGCGCATGAAGTGGGACAGGGCACTGAAAAAGCCGCTCGCGGCGGGCGCGATTTGCCTTGTGCTGGCTGCGCAGTATGTCCTGGCTCAAAACCTGGGTCAAAACCCACAATTCAACGTAGCTGTTCAAGGTCAAACGGGATCGCAACCGGAAGGTGCGTTCCTCAACTTCATCAACT
>Ga0326727_10004033_pt1 | contig 45271 bp, 45 predicted proteins | sample MB2enrmetagenome_FD_207643 | JGI IMG/M metagenome (GOLD analysis project Ga0326727, IMG submission 207643) | Lab enriched peat soil microbial communities from McLean, Ithaca, NY, United States - MB29MY | ecosystem: Environmental > Terrestrial > Soil > Wetlands > Peat | place: USA: New York... | reverse complement strand
CGCCCAGGAAGAAAATCCTTGATCTTCTCCCATTGCAAATCACTCAATTCATAACGGCTAGGTGACATACTCCCACTTCAACAGCTTGAAACCTCGCTGCAAAGTGTATATGTCGATACGGCCTAGTAAAACAATGCCAATCAATCAAGAAATCGATCCGAAACAGTTGACAACGGGAGGAACCAAGAGAGATACTTCGCGCGTATTCCTCCCCTTAGGTCAACAACCCCGAGGTCAACAATATGGAACAGGAACAGCCCCCCAGCCGGGCGGGAACGCGCAGCTTGCTCAAGCGAACCGCCGCGTTGGCGGCTTTTGTCGCCATTGTCTTCTATGCGGTGCATAATTTCCCCATCGCCGCCCATAACCTTTCCAGCCTTCTCGAAATAAGCGGCTGGCGATTCCTGCTCGAACCGCAGTTCATCTTCCTGATCTGCGGTTTCGCCTTCGAAGCCTTCCTCGGTCTGATCCTTCTCGGGGCGGCATTCTCGCCCAGGCCGATCCCACCCCCGGTGAAATCGACCTGGCCAACGTCTACATCTTTATCCTGTTTGTGATTGCCACCATCTTTACGGAAATCGTCACCGGGCTCACCTTCGCCCCAGGCGGGCCTCCTGGATGGGTCATCGCCGTCCTGGTCATCGTTGCTTCGCTGCTGGCCCTGTTGGCCACCTTTATCTGGCTCTGGACCAACTGGTGGATCCTTGCCCGCCGCAACATCTGTTACTCCTTCGTTCCCTGGTTCCGCTCCCAAACCCTGGCCCTGTGGCTGACCTCTATTGAGTGCCTGCAATGGTCCGGGCAGTCTTACCTGACATGTGCGCAGTGGGGGCTGAACACTCTGCAGGTCTGTGCAAACTGGGTCTCCACCACCGTTCAGGAGTGCATACAGTGGTCCACCACCACTTCGACGCAGTGCAAATCCTGGCTTCCCTCATTCCTTGGCTGGATCTGCTCGGTCGCGGAGGTGGTTGTCGACATCGTTTGCTCCCTGTTCGCGGCGGTTGTGGTCTTCTTCTGCACACTCTGGTTCATGCTGGTGGAGATCGTCTGCCTGCTCTGGGTGATTGTTACGGTCCTGATCTGCCTGCTCTGGATGGTCATTTGCACCCTCATCCTGATCCTCGTACTCATCTTCCTGGGGCTGCTGATCATCTTCTTCCTCTGCTGGTGAACCGCGATGCCCGAGGCGGTAGTTATCGATAGTGAAGACACTTTGCTCAGTCTGACCGCCGCGCGGGCTTTTGTCTTTCGCCTGCACGGCGGCGAGCTGGCGCTAAACTTCCCCGCAGCGGCCGAAACGCGCCAATACTGGCAACGGCGGCTCAACAGGTCCTACTCTGACTGTGGTTGCGGTGTCGGCGCTATGGTCACGCTGGGCAGCATCGCCGCCTATTTGGCATTCCTTGCCATGCACACACAGACAGGCTCCTCGGCGCCGCACATCAAGGTGCTGGTGGGATTCGGCATCGCGGCGGTTTCTGCTGTAGCGGGGAAGTTTCTTGGCCTCTTTCTGGCCTGCAAAAAGTTCCGCGCCGAAGTGGACGCGTTCCTCAGGGATCTCCGGCAGTCCAACATCGCCTTGGATTCATCAAGGGAGCAAGGCTGAATCAGTACTCCAGTCGCAACACGTCTATAGGTTCCCATTCATCACAAGGTCGATATTCCGGCCTGCCTCTGATTCCTGCCCCCTTGCCGTCCCTGCCCCCGGCCCGATAAAGCGACGAAGCCCCTCCCGCGCGTGCCGTTCCCGGCGCCCCACGGTCTATTCCTTTGCGCGTTCGAGCACCAGCGGCAGCACATGGCCCATCTGCGTAAACGTGCCATCGATCGAGTCCAGGTTGCCGGCAATCTTGCCCTCGAACGCTGCCCCGATGCCCGTGATCTCGATGGTGAGCGATGGTCCACTCCGCCTGACGGCGGACGCGGCCAGCCAAACCGGGCTTTGATCGGGGCTCTGCATCTTGGCGGTCAATCCGTCCTGCGTATTCACGATCTTGAAGAGGATATGCAGTTTGGCTGTGCCTGCATCGAGCAATCCCGACCAAGTCCCGTCGATGTCCGTTGGCGGCGCCGGCTTAGGGGCAGGTGGTGGTGCGGCTTGTGCCGCCGTCGCGCGCTTGAAGTTCAATTCAAGAGACTGTCCTTGCGTCCAGGTGCCGTCAATTTCCGTCGCATCCTTATTGACTGTTCCGGTATAGGCGCCATGGACGGCGTCCACTATGAGGTTCAGCTTAGAATCGCTGAGCGAAATCGAGCTCACAGGGATGCCATATGCACCCTGGTCCACGCTGTCGAGCGTGGCCGTGAGTGCCCCTTCCTTGCCCGCTGCGATGTGCAGGACCAGGCGCAACTGGGTGCCGCCGGCGTTGAGGGTTCCCTGCCAGTCGCCGGCCAGCTGCGCCTGGGCGTAGCATTTTCCGGCGAGCGCCACAGCCAAAACTGCCGTAAACACGATCCACCGACTCACGATTGCTTTCATCTGTTCCCCCTTGCGGGAGAAATGATAGCAGAGCCGTCCGCGGCAATCGCTGACGGGAATCACGACTTGCCCTCCCTGCCTCCGGCCCGATAAAGTTTGAGCGATAAGGCATTTTGCGCGTGCGGCGTCTTCCCGAGTGTTGCCCAGCGCTGCGCGCCCCGCGAAATCCGTTTCCCTAGAGGACCGTTCATGTCTACGACGCCTGTCTCCGCCGCCGTCAATCAGGATATCGACTCCACGCTGCGGGAAAACCGTGTCTTTCCGCCGCCGGAGGAGTTCAGCGCCCGGGCCCATATCAAGAGCCTCGAGGAGTACGAGGCTCTCTACAAGCAATCAATCGAGGACCCCGAAAAGTTCTGGGCTGGCGTGGCGCGGGAGCTGCACTGGTTCAAGCCGTGGGACAAGGTTCTGGAATGGGATCTGCCCTGGGCCAGGTGGTTTGTTGGCGGCAAGATGAACCTGAGCTACAACTGTGTCGACCGCCATGCACTCGGTGAGCGCCGCAACAAGACCGCGCTCATCTGGGAGGGCGAGCCGGGCGAGATTCGCCGCCTGACCTACGCCGAATTGCACGCCAAGGTACAGAAGTTCGCCAATGCGCTCAAGTCGCTCGGCATTCGAAAAGGCGATCGCGTGGCAGTGTACATGGGCATGACGCCGGAGCTGGCCATTGCTCTCTTGGCTTGCGCGCGCATCGGCGTCGTGCACTCGGTCATCTTCGGCGGATTCGCAGCCAACGCCATTGCCGACCGCGTGGCCGACTCCGAATGCGTGGCCATCATTACCCAGGACACAAGCTACCGCCGCGGCAACGAGATCAAACTCAAAACCACTGTCGACGAGGCCATGCCCGCATGTCCCACAGTGAAGCACGTGGTGGTGTTCAAGCGCACGGGCACGCCGGTGAAGATGTTCGAGGGCCGCGACCACTGGTGGCACGATCTCGTAGCCAGGGCCGCGCCCGAGTGCGCTGCCGAGCCGATGGATTCCGAAGATCCGCTCTACATTCTCTACACCTCGGGATCGACGGGAAAACCGAAGGGTCTGCTGCACACCACGGGCGGCTATGCGGTGCAAACCTATCTCACCTCGAAATATGTCTTCGATCTGCGCGATGAGGATATCTACTGGTGCACGGCCGACATCGGTTGGGTGACGGGCCACTCGTATGTTGTGTATGGGCCATTGCAGAACGGCGCCACAGTGCTGATGTACGAGGGCGCGCCCAACTGGCCGGATTTTTCGCGCTTCTGGAAGATCGTCGACGACCACAAGGTGACCATCTTCTACACCGCGCCCACGGCGATCCGCGCCTTCATCAAGTGGGGCGCCGAGTTTGTCGACAAGTTCGATCTCCGATCGCTCAGGCTCCTTGGCACAGTGGGCGAACCCATCAATCCCGAGGCGTGGATGTGGTATCGCGAGAAGATTGGCCGCAACCGCTGCCCGATCGTGGACACCTGGTGGCAAACCGAGACCGGCGCGATCATGATTGCGCCCATCCCCGGCGCTGTGGCCACCAAGCCCGGCTCGGCCACGCGGCCTTTCTTCGGCATTCAGCCGGAGGTGGTGACGAAACCGGATGCGAACGGCCATTTCGAGAAGGTTCCGGCGGGCCACGGCGGACTGCTGGTGGTGCGCAAGCCGTGGCCCTCAATGGCGCGTACCATCTACGGCGATCCCGAGCGCTATCAAAAAACCTACTGGTCCGACGTTCCCGGCTGCTACTTCACCGGCGACGGCGCGCGCCAGGACGCCGACGGCTACTTCTGGCTGATGGGCCGCGTCGACGACGTGATCAACGTGAGCGGCCACCGGCTGGGCACGATGGAGGTGGAATCAGCGCTCGTTGCCCACCCCAAGGTGGCCGAGGCCGCGGTGGTGGGCCGGCCCGACGATCTGAAAGGGCAGGCCATCGCGGCCTTCGTAACGCTCGAAAGCGGCAACGCGCCCAACGAATCGCTGAAGGACGAGCTGAGGAAGTGGGTTGCGAAGGAGATCGGCGCGCTGGCGCGGCCCGACGATATTCGCTTCACCGAGGCGCTGCCCAAGACGCGCTCGGGCAAGATCATGCGCCGCCTGCTGCGCGAGCTCGCCACCCACGGCGAGGTGAAGGGCGACGTGACTACGCTTGAGGATTTCACTGTCATCGCCAAGCTGCGCGAAGCGGAAGAAGGCTGAACCACTTCAATTCGGATAACGGCGGCCATGCTTCCGGGTTGCCGACCAACCGCCCAGGACCCTGACTCTGGGCGACTGCTGCTTGTCTGATCTCATTTCTCGCGCACGCAGGTATATCCGAGATGCAGATCCTTCGCGCCGGACGCAGTGGGTCTCTCTGGTGGTTCAAACATGGCCATGTCGTCTGGAGTCCGTGGGTCAGAAAAATGTGAAGGATGTGCCTGCCGAGTCCCATATACCCGATCGACGACAAAACCCTCGCCGCAATTCCCGTAAAGCACAAAACCGCCTGTGAGGAGGTAACTCGCGTATGCCTGCCAGGGCCGCAGTTCCTTTCCCGAACTCAACACGCGGACCAGGATAGGGTGATCACCGGGTTCAAGGTCAAAGTGCATTTCCACCCGATACGCACTTATCGCTTTGTCGGGCTTTGCATCGGAGTAGACGGGGAACGGTGCTTTCAGATCGCATTTTCCGATGGGCTCAATCTCTCCTAGCATCTGGCTGACAGGAAGTGAGTAGTAGCCGGTAGGCGAGAAGCCAACGAAACCCGTCGACCTGACTCGACAGCCCCTTAACGCCTGGAGTTGAGGCGAATTCTCAGGCACAAGTTCGATGGATCTCTGACCGCATTGAGCTTGGTCCAGTCGCAGTTCAAACCACCGCCGAATTCCGTCGTGGAAGACTAGCCTGCCTTCTAGTGTTCGGACCACCGACCCATAATCAGGAGCGGCTGCGCTGGACTGCGGGCATTGTTGGCCGAGCGCAGACACGGCAGCCCAGCCGGTAAGAGCGACCGCCAACACGAAATGATTCATGCGCCTTGTATAGCACAGAACAGGCTTCTCCGCCGCACATCGCCATTGTTGACGGCCCCCAAAACGGAGGCTTGCGAGGCTCCGGGAGTATCACCGGCCATCCGGATTTGGCCAGTATCGCAGTGCTTTGTAGAGCCGCGTCCTCCGCCTCCCTATAATGGATAGAGATTGGCCGAGCGCGCGGCGCGCTCGGTGACTTTTTATTTTGGGGAACGCATGGCTGCACTGATTGAAGCAATCGATGTAAAGCGCAAGATGGTTTTTGAGTTTGAAGGCACGCCGTATTACTGCCTGGAGGCGGAAGTTTCCACGCCGACGGCCCGCGGCGGCCAGACTCTCGTCCGCCTGAAGATGCGCAACCTGCTGACGCGCGCGGTCTTTGACAAGACCTTCAAAGCCGGCGAAAAGTTTCGTGAGCCGGACCTGGAGCTCGTCGAGTCGTCCTATCTTTACAGCGACGGAGATGGCTCCTATTTTCTTGACCAGCAGAGCTTCGAGACGCACGTGCTCTCGCCGAGCATGGTGGGCGACGCGCTGGACTTTCTGGTGGAGGGAGCGCTGATTCAGTTGCACAAGTTCAACGGCAACCCCATCGGCTTGCAGTTGCCCGCCCAGGTTGAGCTGAAAGTTGCCTACACTGAGCCCGGAGCGCGCGGCAACACATCGGGCGACGTGACCAAGCTCGCCCGGTTGGAGACGGGACTGGAGATCAAGGCTCCCCTCTACATTCAGGAGGGCGAGAAGGTGAGAGTCTACACCGAAACCAGGGAGTTCGCCGGGCGGGCGTGAACGGCAATTCCCTGATGCGGATCGTGACTGGATGATTTCCAATGGTAACCGAAGCGAAGATAGGTCGGATGAGCACGATTGATTCCGCTGAAACGCAGCGCGATGGATCAAGCAAAGCCCGCGCTTCAGATCTTCTTTCACGACCTGATTCTGATTTCGATCCCTCAGATCCCCCAAACGCCGTCTCTGTGATCGTGCCCGCTTACAACGGAGCAAAATATATTGCAGAGACCCTCGAGAGCATTCTCAAGCAGACGGTTCCGGCGGTCGAAGTTATTGTGGTCAACGATGGCTCGACCGACGATACCTCTTCCATCGTCCGGTCGTTTGGCAAGGCCGTAACCTTGATTGAGACGCCCCAACAAGGCCGTTGCAAAGCGCGAAACCTGGGGGCCCAGAAAGCCGTCTCGAACTGGCTGGCCTTTTGCGACCAGGATGACATCTGGCTGCCGCAGAAACTGGAAAAACAGCTCCGGCTCGCCAAGGAGCTTCCCGAGATCAATTGCGTGATCACCGACCGTACAACGTATGTAGATGGCGTGATCGGCTCCCGAAGTCACTTCTCCTACGCACCCAGGGACTTCTGGAATCTTGAGCCCTCTTCCTCCGGCTTTGTCGTGCGCCAGCCGATCGCCGGAAGGATGACTACATTTCAGCCCAGTATTACATCGGTACTTTTCGTCAAGCGCAAGTTTTTCCGCCAATTTGGCGGGTTTGATGTTCATGCCCAGTGTTGGTCAAGCGAGGACACGTGCGTGCATTTCCAGTGTTTGAGCGTGGTTCCTTTCGGCGTGATCCCTGAGGTGCTCACGCTCTACCGTAGGCATCCCGAGGCCTTGAGCGCGGATCCGATCAAGCAATTGCGCAACACAGTTGATGTTTGGGAGTACATAATCGCCGAGTATGCCGAGGCGCAGCCGTGGAAGGATGATCTTCAGGCGGGCTTGACCCTCCTGCGCAAAGAGGTTCGCGAATGTGTTCGCCACCGGCGGCGGCAAAAGATCAAGAGAATCCTCATGCGCCTTCGCTTGTGGCGCTCCTGAGGCCCCCAGTTTCGTTTTTGCCGTGCTTGCTGTACACCGCGTAGAGATACCACCCCAGCCAGGCCGGTGCGGTCCAGATGTAAAACGGCGAAGTGAGCCGGATGGCTTCGGCTACGCCGACCATGCCGCCGGCTGCGATCAGGGCCAACAACACCCAGGATCGAGGGTTCTTCTCGGCGGCGTAGATTCCTGCCAGAACCGCGGGCAGCAGCACGGTTTGATCGCTGAACCAGGAGTAAGGCGCAGCGGCGAGCGAGACCATGAGCAGCAACATGCCCTGGCGGTTCCACTCCCACCTCTCGCGCTGTGTCCAGAAGTACCAGCAGGCCCAGGCGCAGGCCACGGCCGTGGGAACGAACTCGATCCAATGTGCGCCGCGGTCGATGGCAAAGCGCAGGGCCACACTCGCCGTGGGCAGGAAGACATCCATGATGCGCACCGAGTGCGTCAGTTGCCGGTACTGGCTCCAGATGCGCGGATCGATGCAGAGGGTGAGCGCGCAACTAACGGCCAGGGTGAGCAGAAACCCGGCAGGGACGCGCAGATCCTTGCGCCGCAGCGAGCTGAGCGCGAGCACGGCGGCCAGCGGCAGAAACAGGTGCGGCTTGAGCGCGCAGGGCAGCAGGGCCGCTCCGGCAAGCCAGGGCCGCGTGCGGTTGCAGCGCAGGAAGATCGCGACGCCGAGCAAAAAGAAGATGCCCAGTTGGCCGGCCATCAGGCAGGAAAGCGAGGGTGGAAAACAGAGCCCGATGAAGTGGTATCCGGTCGTTGGCCGGCCGAATTCCATCCATAGCAACCGCACCGAGAGGCCAAGGCTGGCGAGCGAGACCAGCAGCCATGCAATCAGTCCCGTCTTGGCGCTCACGAATCCCAACGGCAGCGCGAAAAAGAAGGCGACCGGCGGGCTCAACGTCACTTTCGGATCGGAGTCTGTCATGCCCGCGGCCTGTTGCTCGCGAAGAATCAGGGTGGGGTCGTAGGGATTGCTGCCCGCGGCCAAAAGCCGCTCGGCTGCCCAATACTGGATGTAATCCCGTCCCGTAACGCTTTCATTGTCGAGCCCGAGCGCATAGGCGCAAATAATCATGCCGGCGCCGGCTACCGCGATTGCCGCCGCGGCCAGAATGCGTAAGGGTTTGGCTATTGCGGGCATGAACTCATCTTACGTTACGGTTGGTTTGGTGTGGCGGCGCATGCGCAAGCCTCAATACGGGCCAATGCCGGCCCCCGGCCGTGGCGCGGATGTAACCTTGCCGATCCACTTTGCCGTCAATCCCTATGTGAGTACCGCAGTCGAAGCCCGTTATCGCTGCCCCTGCTGTGGATACAAAACCCTCGACGCCCCCGGCGCCTTGCGGTTGTGCCCCGTCTGCTGGTGGGAGGATGACGGCCAGGAAGACGAAGACGCCTCCGAGGTCCGGCTGACGGTGAACGGCCAGCTCAGCCTGAACCAGGCGCGCACCAACTTTACGCAATTTGGAGCTTCGCACTCGCGCTTCCTCCCTTATGTTCGTAAGCCCCAGGCCGCAGAACAGTAACGTGCCTTCGGCGATGCCTTTCGACACGCCAAGCGGCTTCCGGGGTTTGACCCCTCCTGCAAAGCCCCGTACCATAAAGAAGGGTTTTCCCCGGCTAAATGGCGCTTTATTACCTTTGAGGCAGCCGTGGCCGCATGGATAACGGCGCGAGCCCCCGGAAGGTACATCTTGACTGCCAGCGGCACCCTCGAAAGCAACTCCGAAGCGGCTGAACCCCAGCACAACCACGATCACGCCGAAGAGCATCACGACCACTCCCACGGGCCGGTTCTCAACCCCGAGTGCACGCGGGAGCTGGTCATCGACGTCCCCGCGGAGGAAGTCTCCCGCGCCTGGGCCAAAGTGGCCGCAAACTACCGCAAATACGCCAAGATTCCCGGTTTCCGCGCCGGCAAAGTGCCGGAGTCGGTCGTTCGCCGCCGCTTTGGCGCCGAAATCCGCAAGGAAGTCATCGACACCCTGTTGCCGGAGCGATTCAACAAGGGTGTCGCCGATCTGGGCATTCGTCCCGTCGGCCAGCCGCGGGTGACCGAGCTTTCGGTCGAAGATGGTACACCGCTGCACGTGAAGGCGGTCTTCGAATTCATTCCCGCGTTCTCGATCGACGGCTACAAAGAGGTCACCGTGCCGAAGCCCTCGGTGGAAGTGACGGAAGAGGAGTTCAAGCAGGAGCTCGACCACCTTCGCGATTCGCGCGCCACCATTGAGCCGGTGGAAGAGGAGCGCGCGCTCGCGGACGGCGACTGGGCGCAGATCAGTTACAAGGGCGTGATCCAGAAAGACGCCGCCGAATCGGCTCCCGAAGGTGCCGAGGAAGCGCAGCCGGTCAGCGGGGAAGATACGCTCGTCGAAATCGGCGGCAAGGATACGGTCGAGGCTTTCACCAGCGCTCTGCGCGGGGCCAAGCCCGGCCAGGAGTTGAAGGCCGAAGTGATCTACCCGGCCGACTACGCGGAGCCCAAGCTGGCCGGCAAAACGGTGGCCTACGAAGTCACCGTGAAGGCCATCAAGAAGCGCATTCTGCCCGAGCTGAACGACGAATTCGCCAAGGAGATGGGCCGCTACGAAAGCTACGCCGAACTCGAAAACAGCGTCCGCGAGTACCTGGCGAATCGCAAGCGCCGCAGCGTCGAGTCCGAAACCAGGGACCGGCTCTTCGCCGCGCTCGGTCAGAAGTTCTCCTTCGCGGTTCCGGAAACGCTGGTCCAGGAACAGATCGACACGCGTCTCGAACGCGGACTCCGCGCGCTCGCGGCGCAGGGCATGTCGGCCGAGCAGATGCGCCAGCTCAACTTCGCGCGGCTGCGTGCAGCGCAACGGGACAGCGCGGTCGCCGAGGTGAAAACCAACATCCTTCTCGATCGCATTGCCGGCGAGGAAAACATTACCGTCAGCGATGATGAGATGGACAAGGAACTGCAGATTGCCGCCATTCAGTCGCGCGAGCCGCTCGATACCCTGAAGGTGCGATTGACCAAGGAAGGCGGACTGGCTAGGATCAGGGAGCAGATCGGGCACGAGAAAACTGCGTCGATTTTGTACCAACGCCTGCCTGCGTAAGGCAGCGAGTGGCTGGAGCGTGTTTCAAGTATCGGCCTTGTAACAAGGGCACGGCTTTAGCTGGGCCGAAAAGCGCAGGAAAACACGGGGCTTTAGCCCCTGCGGGACGACAACTGGAATCCACATAGCCTCTTTTGAAAAACGCTGTAAGACCCGGGCGGTTGAATCTGGGGAAGACCGCCGGTAGGAGCGCGGAAAGGCTAGAAGCTAGGAGCTAAGAACGCATGGCATTGGTTCCCATGGTGGTTGAGCAGACGAGCCGGGGCGAGCGCGCCTACGACATTTACTCCCGTCTGCTGCGCGACAACATTATCTTTCTCGGCACCCCCATCGACGACATGGTGGCCAATCTCATCGTGGCGCAGATGCTCTTTCTGCAGGGCGAGGATCCGGAGAAAGACGTTTCGCTCTACATCAATTCGCCGGGCGGCTCCATCACCTCGGGCCTCGCCATCTACGACACCATGCAGTTCATTAAGAACAACGTGGTCACGTACTGCATCGGCCAGGCCGCGAGCATGGGCGCGTTTCTGTTGCTCGCCGGGGCCAAGGGCAAGCGTTTTGCGCTGCCCAATTCCCGCATTCTCATTCATCAGCCTTCGATGGGAGGCTTGAGCGGCCAGGCCACCGACATCGACATTCACGCGCGCGAAATCCTGCGCATTCGGGAGATCACGAACAACCTGATCGCTCGCCACACCGGCCAGCCGCTCGATCGCATCGAGCGCGACGTGGAGCGGGACTTTATCATGAACGCCGAGCAGGCCAAGGATTACGGCATCGTGGACGAGATTATCGACCGGCCACGCACATAGCAGCTATTGGGGAATAGGGATACACTCGTCGGGGGGAGCAAAGGGGATGAAAACGCGCATGGGACCTGAAGAAGCGTTACGCTGCTCGTTCTGCCACAAATCGCAGGACGCCGTAGCCAAATTGATCTCGTCGCCCAGCGACTATCCTCGCGCCTACATTTGCGACGAGTGCGTGGCCGTCTGCAACTCCATCCTTGAAGACGACCGCAGTGGCGACGCTCCCGCCACTACTGCCGGTCATCTTCCCAAGCCCACTGAGGTCAAGAGCTTCCTCGACGATTACGTGATCGGCCAGGATCAGACCAAAAAGAAGCTCGCCGTCGCGGTCTACAACCACTACAAGCGCATCCAGATGAACAAGGTGCGCTCGGGCGAAGTGGAGCTCGCGAAGTCGAACATTCTGCTCATCGGTCCCACGGGCTCCGGGAAAACGCTGCTGGCGCACACGCTGGCCAAGATGCTCGATGTGCCGTTCGCCATCGTGGACGCGACCACGCTCACCGAAGCCGGCTACGTCGGCGAGGATGTGGAAAACATCATCCTCAAACTGCTGCAGGCCGCCGACGGCGACGTCACGCGCACCCAGCAGGGCATCATTTATATCGACGAGATCGACAAGATCGGCCGCAAGGACGAGAACCCCTCCATCACCCGCGACGTTTCCGGCGAGGGCGTGCAGCAGGCGCTGCTCAAGATTCTCGAGGGCACCGTGGCCAACGTGCCTCCGCAGGGCGGGCGCAAGCATCCGCACCAGGAATTCACCGCCGTCGACACCACCAACATTCTCTTCATCTGCGGCGGTGCTTTTGTCGGCCTGGAGCGCGTCGTGGGCCGCCGCATTGGCAAGAAGGCGCTCGGCTTCCGCTCCGCCGATGCCGATGCCGATCAGGCCACCACGCGTTCGCATCGCGACACTGAGCTGCTCCGCAAAACCGAGCCGCAGGATCTGATCAAGTACGGACTGATTCCCGAGTTTGTAGGCCGGCTGCCGGTGATGGGCGTCCTCGACGAACTCGACGAGGCGGCGCTCATCGAGATCCTCACCAAGCCGCGCAACGCCATCCTCAAGCAATACCAGCGCCTCTTCGAGTACGAGAACGTCCGCCTGCACTTCACGCAGGAGGCCGCTTGCGCCATCGCCCGCGAAGCCCTGGCCCGCAAGGTGGGTGCGCGCGGCCTGCGCATGATCCTCGAAGAGCTGATGCTCGACCTCATGTACCACCTGCCCTCGAACAAGCGCGCCCGCGACATCGAAATAACCAAGGACATGGTCGAGCGTCGCGACCTCTCGCTGTGCCTGCTCGAGAAAGCCGGCTGATTTCTCCGGAATCTCCAATCGGAATCTGTCATCCTGAGCGAAAAAGGCCGTCCGCGGTATGGACGGCCTTTGCAGTCGAAGGATCTGCGGTTGCTGTTCGGAGCAATTGCAGGATTGCCGGAAACGCTCTATGCCGCAGCGCCTTTGGAGTCCGCAACCGTGGCGTCCATGTCCTGGAACTGCTCAATCTGAACTTCCCCTTCCGGAAACACCGCCTTGATCTGCAGTTGCCCGCCCATCGCCTGAATAAAGCTCCGCAGGGTGGACACATACATATCCGTTCGTTTCTCCATCTTCGACACAGATCCCTGGTTGACCCCAAGAATGCTTGCGAGGTTAGCCTGTGTCAGATCCCTTGCTTCGCGAAGTTGATTAAGCGTAACCGCTTCGACGACAGACTTCACATACTGCCGCGTTTCTTCTTCCCGTTCCGGCGAAAGCGTTCTTCGGATGTCTCTCCACTTATGGGCCATGAGGTCACTCTCCAATCTGTTCAAGGTGCTTGGCATAGATCGAGTCTGCTCGCCGAATGGCGTCAACGTACCACTCGGAATCTCCTGTCTTGTCGCCTCCCAGGATCAGGTATGCATACCTGCGTGGGTCGAAGGCAAACAGAATGCGATAGGGCCTGCCCTGATGTTGAATGCGCAATTCCTTCAAGTTGGGATACCGCGACCCTTTCAGGGTATCGACCTGGGGCCGGCCCAGAGCCGGACCCAACTGCGCCAGCGCCTCGACTACATCGTTGATGCTGCCGCATTCCGCTTCGGTCAGCGATGCGTACCACTGCTTGAACTCATCGCTGACTTCGATCTCCCAGGCCATTCACCAATTATTCCTCAAAAGCGATATTCCGTCAAGGGAATAATCAGCAGCCTCCGCCCCCACCTTCAAAGACCAAGGAGACCTTACCATCCCGAATCCCGTAAATGCGGAAAAACTGGGTTTCTGGATCGCTTACCGTCTCAACAATGAAATCCTTGCCGTTCTTTAAATGGATCACGCCTAAGAGCTGCTGATTGCCATCTTCCATTCTTTGCCAATAGAGTAGGTTAAAGTGGCCGTGACTCATGCTCCCTACGGCAAAAACCGAGTCTAGGTGGAAATCTTGCTTACTCGCGAGGTATTCAGGTCTCCGCTGCCAATCCCGAAGCGCCCGTTGCACGACAAGGAGTTCCTGTCCCTCGAGTTGGACTGAATAGACGCGCAATCCCAGCGCCGGGTCGATTTTTTCTTCGCCAGCTGTTCTGTACCGCTCGACGGTTTCGCCGAGTTTCTCACCGGCAGATTCTGCAAACGCCTTTCGAATCGGCTCCGCCTCCTCTTCTGAGAACCGCTTCGCAGAAGGCCCTGCAATGAAGGGACGGGCCGATTCCGCCGCCACGGTCGCGTAAGCGATCGGCACGCCGGAGTAAGTCCCGACGCCACCATACCCGAAACAGGAATCGGGATCGTCCTGAGGGGTTAAACTCATCTTTTCGATCTGGATGACTGCACCTCTTCCATCGGCGCTAACAACTGAATAGATGTGCGCTTTCTTCAGGTATTCCCGGTCGAACCGAGCACACGCCTCCGGGCGATCGAAATCGCAGTCGATGCTCTTCCAATCTCCGGACGGCGTGAGCCATGCCAGCGGGTCGACAGCGACCGTACCGCCTTTCATCCGCGTGCCGGAGGTGGTGCCACCTTCGTACACAGAGGTGTCGCGTGCTATGGCAACCACCATCACATTGGAGCTTTGCGCTTTGCCTTTGTCAGGCTGCTGCGCCGGGACGATAATCGATGCGCTCAGGAGCGCCCACACATAGAATCGGGACATTTGTAGGGTTCTCCTCTCATTCCGGATAGCGATACAGAAATAATAACGCCAACCGGACGCGCGGGAGTTCGTGCCTCAAAGCCGGCTCTTTGTTCCCTCGTTTCCTTGTTCCCGGCTTCGCTGTACAATCCCATAAAGACCCCGCGTCCGGCGTCGCATTTCGGCGGTGGCTGCGGGTGTACGATATTGAGACGAACCGATGACTGTGCCTCGCGACAAAAACGAACCGCGCAAGCTGCCCATGATGCCCATCCGCGACATGGTCATCTTTCCCTACATGATGACCCCGTTCGTGGTGGGCCGCGAGTCGAGCGTGCGCGCGCTCGAAGAGGCGCTCAACGGCGAACGCAAGATTTTTCTGGCCACGCAGCACGACGCCTCGATCGACGAGCCCAAGGCCAAGGACATCTTCCAGGTCGGGTCCATCTGCAACATCGTGCAGAGCGTGAAGATGCCCGACGGCAACATCAAAGTGCTGGTCGAAGGCGTGGAGCGCGCCAAGTCCCTTGAAGTCACCGACCGCGACGGCTTCTTCGTAGCCACGGTGCGCACTGGCAAGCGCGAGTTCGAGATGACGCCTGCTGCGGAGCAGCTGATGCAGCGTGTGACGACGCTGTTTGAAAACTACGTCAAGCTGCAGCAGTCGCTGAACTACGAGACCATCATCGCCACGGTGCGCATGGACGAAGCCTCCAAGCTCTCCGACACCATTGCCGCGAATCTGCAAGTCGGCATCGAGGAGAAACAGGAGCTGCTGGCCATCTTCGATCCCGCGCAGCGTCTGGCCCGCCTGGCCGACATGCTCGATGTGGAGATCGAGAAGCTCGATCTCGACCGCAACATTCAATCGCGCGTGAAGCGGCAGATGGAGCGCGCGCAAAAAGAGTATTACCTCAACGAAAAGATCAAGGCCATCCAGAAGGAGCTGGGCCGCGGCGAAAAAAGCGAGTTCGACGAACTGCGCAAGAAGATTGAAGCCGCGGGCATGCCCAAGGACGTGCTCGACAAGTGCGTCCAGGAGTTGAAAAAGCTCGAAGCCATGCCGCCCATGTCGGCTGAGTCCACCGTGAGCCGCAACTACATCGACTGGCTGCTGGCCGTGCCGTGGAAGAAGCGCTCCAAGGAAACGCGTTCCATCGACTTCGCGGAAAAAGTTTTAAACACCGATCACTACGGCCTGGAAAAAATCAAGGAACGCATCCTCGAATTTCTCGCCGTGCGCCAACTGGTCAAAAATCCAAAAGGCTCGATCCTGTGTTTCGTCGGGCCTCCCGGCGTAGGCAAAACCTCGCTTGGCATGTCTATCGCCAAGGCCACGGGACGCAAGTTTGTGCGCCTCTCTCTCGGCGGCGTGCGCGACGAAGCCGAGATCCGCGGCCATCGCCGCACCTACATCGGCGCCATGCCCGGCCAGATCATCCAGCACATGAAGCGCGCCGGGACCAAGAATCCCGTCTTCCTGCTCGATGAAGTGGACAAGATATCGTCCGACTTCCGCGGCGATCCGGCCTCGGCGCTGCTTGAAGTGCTCGATCCCGAGCAGAATGTCACGTTCCAGGATCACTATCTCGACGTGGATTACGATCTCTCGCAGGTGCTGTTTGTGGCCACGGCCAATGTGATGCACACCATTCCCCCGGCACTACAGGACCGCATGGAGATTCTCCGCCTGCAAGGTTACACCGAGCAGGAGAAACTCGAGATTGCGCGCCAGTATCTCGTCAAGAAGCAGCGCCAGCAGACCGGCTTGAGCGAGAAGAACATCGTTTTCAAAGACGATGCCGTTCTCGAAATCATTCGCTATTACACGCGCGAGGCCGGCGTGCGCAACCTGGAGCGCGAGATCGGCAACCTGTGCCGCAAGGTGGCGCGCAAGGTGGTCAAGGCGGGCGCCAAGCACAAGGAAGAAGTCACCGCGTCGAACCTCGCCGATTTTCTCGGCGTGCCCAAGTTCCGCGACTCCGAGGTGCACGAGAAGAGCGAAGTCGGCCTCGTCACCGGTCTCGCGTGGACCGAAGTCGGCGGTAGCATTCTCACCACCGAGGTCCAGGTGCTCGATGGCAAGGGCAAGCTCACCATCACCGGCCAGTTGGGCGACGTGATGCAGGAGTCGGCGCAGGCCGCGCTGGCCTACATTCGCTCGAAGGCGCACGCGCTAGGCCTTTCGCGCGAGTTCTACCGCAACATCGACATCCACCTGCACGTGCCCGAAGGCGCCATTCCCAAGGATGGTCCCTCGGCCGGCATCACCATGGCCACGGCTCTGGCAAGCGCGCTGGCCAAGATTCCCGTGCGCCGCGACGTTGCCATGACGGGCGAAATCACGCTGCGCGGCAAAGTGCTGCCCATCGGCGGCCTCAAGGAAAAATTGCTGGCCGCACTGCGCGCCGGACTCTTCGAGGTGATTCTGCCCCGCGCCAACGAGAAGGACGTGGCCGAGCTGCCCGACAACATCAAGAACGCCATGAAGCTGCGCTTTGTGGACGCGATGGACGAAGTGCTGGCGCTGGCCCTGGAGCGCCCGCTCCCCGCGCCCCTGCCCGACGAGACCAAAACCCTCGCCGCCGTGCCGGGCGAAGTCGGCAGCAATCTTCCCGCGCCGCAGTAGCGGCCGCGTCAACCAACTATCTTGTCATCCTGAGCGAGTCCCGGCGCGCCGGGACGAGTCGAAGGATCTGCGGTTGTTTCTGTTCCCTGTTCCCTAATCCCTGTTCCCTACCTTTTCCAGCGCGTCGCACGCACTCTTCACGCCGTCCTCACGGGCAACTTCTTCGGCGGCGATGCGCGCCTGCTCCGCATACTCCGGATCGGCCAGCATCTTGCGCACGCGCCGCGCCACGCGCCACGGCTTGTACTGCGAGCGCTGAATCACGCGCGCCACGCCCATGCGCCTCATGCGCCTCGCGTTGTCGGGCTGGTCGTGCGAGTAGGGCATGATGAGCATGGGTCGCCCCGCGCGCAGGCATTGCGCCGTGGTGCCCACGCCGCCCTGGTGCACCACCAGCGACGCGCGGGGAAAGAGCCCCGAGTAAGGCGCGTATTCCGCCACGCAAATCGAACTGGGCAGCTCCTGCTCGGGCCGGTTTCTCGGGTCGGCGCCAACCAGCAGCACCGCGCGCACGCCCAGCTTCTTGGCCGCGCGCGCCGACTGCTCGTAAAAATCTCCCGCGGCCAGCACCGCGGCCGAACCCAGCGTAAACACCACCGGCGGTTCGCCCGCGGCAAGAAACTCCTCGAGCTGCGTGGGCAGCGCCGCATTGCCCGCGTCGGCATCGTAAAAACAGAAGCCCGTGATGAGCGTGTTTTCGGGCCAATCCTTTTGTTCGGCGCCCAGCACGCGCGAGAAGAGCGCCAGTACCAGGTTGGGCGAGTGCTTGGCGTCGAAGATCGGATTCTTGCCCTTGGGCAAACCCAGCTCGCGGCGCAGTTCGTAGATCGGCTCCGGCCACTTGCGCGTGACAAACCGCGCCAGCCGCCGCATGGCGCGGCCCATGCCCGGAGCCTTGTCGGCCCGCGCCAGCCGGGGATACGGCGGCAGAACCGGCGGATCGAATGCAGAGAAGAATGAAAACGGCGCCAGCACGTAACTCGCCCAGGGAATGCCCGTGACCTCGGCCACGATCGGCCCCGCGTAGTTGAGCTCGCCCAGCAGCAGCAGATCGGCGCGCGCGGGCCTGGTAGCCGCGTCCAACAGGTCGGCGTAACTCTCGCGCAGCACCGGAAACAGAAACTCGCGCAGCCCGGTCTCCGTGCCTTTCTTCACGTCGTAAATCATCTCCACGAGCTTGGTGTTGGTGGGATCGATGTCGGGACGCAGCTCGCGAAACTCCAGGCCCAGCGGCGCGATCTTCGGCCGGTAGACGTTGGGCAGCGCCATCACCGGCGTGTGGCCGCGGCGCTTCAATTCCAGCGCAATGGCAATCAGCGGGTTGATATCCCCAAAGGTTCCAATGTTCGACAGAACAATGCGCAATCCCAGCTCCCCCGATGCTTGAATCAACCGCAAGATTGAGGGTAAAGCATCGGCGTCGCCGATCCACGAGAAATTCTGTCGCGCGCACCACGCTGATTCCGGCCCGTATCGCACGGATGCAATCTCTTCCGCGGTTCGATAGTATGGTTACGATGAATCTTTGACCACTGACTACTGATCCCTGACCCCTGTCTTTATGAAAGTCATCCTCATTGTCGTCGTGGGCCTGGTCTTCGCCGGGTCGCTGCTGGCCGACTACAAATGGCGCCAGTGGATAGCCGCCCGTCGCCGAGAGCGCGACGGCTCCAATCACCCGTTCGACCGCTAGTCTCTCCGTCCCTGTTTTTCTGTTCCCTGTTCCCTGATCCCTGACCCCTGGCCTTTCCCCCGTTACAATAACTTCAGGGAGCCGTCCAAATACCTATGCGATCGAACCTTGCCGTTCCAGTCCCCGTGCGACTCAACCGTGCCCGCCTGGTGCTGGCCCTGCTGCCCGCGGCACTGCTTTTTCTTGCCCCAGCCGCGCGCGCCCAGTTTGGTGCGCCGCCCACCACGCAGGTGCACGACGCCTCGGCCCTCAAGCCTCCAGCCGGCGCCCGCGTGGCCATCATCGAGTTTTACGATCTTGAGTGTCCGCAATGCGCGCAGACCAATCCGCTGCTCATCGCTGCCGCCAATCAGTACAAGATACCCTGGATTCGCTACGACCTCATCATCCCGAACCACATCTGGAGCCGTCAGGCAGCCATCAACGCGCGCTTCTTCGACACCAGGAGCGTGAAGCTGGGCAACGACTATCGCGACTACGTCCTCGCCAACCAGAACGCCATCGAAACGCTCGTCGATCTCAACAAGTGGACGCAGAAGTTCGCGCAGGCTCACGGCATCACGCTGCCATTCGCCATCGATCCCATGGGCAAGTTTGCCGCGGAAATCGAGGCCGACATCGAAATTGGCCGGCGCATCGGCGTCGAGCACACGCCCACCATCTTTATCGTTGCCAGCGGCGGCCACGCTCCGGCTTACACTGAGGTTGTGGACCGCAACCGCCTCTTCCAGACCATCGACCAGGTGCTTGCAGAAACAAAACGCTAGGGACGGAAGGACCAGGGAATAGTGTGAGTGTGAGTGCGCGCCGATCACTGACCACTCACACTAACCCCTGTCCACTGACCCCTGCACTTGGATCTTCACCAGCTCCTGCCCGCCCGGCGCCACCATGCGCGTTTGCGGAGTGCGCCAGTGGTCGATGTAGCTGATGCGGTGCACGCAGCCGATGGTGCAATGCGGCGCGCAGCTCTTGGCCGTCACGAACTCGCGCTTCACGTCCTCGCGCGTGTACTCGGCCACCGGCACGGCGGGATAGCCGCGCTGTTGCGAGCAGTAGTGGACCAGGCCGTCCTCGCACACGTATAAGTATCGCGAGCCGGCGCGGCAGCGCCAGTTGTTGGGCCGGCCCTCGACAATCGCTTCCTGGAACTTGTCGAACTGCGCGTAGTTGGTCTTCCTGCGATCGGTCATGGTGTGGAAGACGCGCGCCTCCTCCTCGGCCAGCGGCTTCAGTTGCCCGTCGCCGTCGTGGATAATGCCGATGGTCGACTCGAAGCCCAGCTCCAGGGCGCGCTTGCCGATCACCAGCGCGTCGTTGGGATTGCGAATGCCCCCGCCCACCACCGAGTTGATGTTCACATGGAACTCGGCGTACTCGGCGAGCATCTCCAGGCGCTTGTCGAGAGTCTTAAGCGACTTCTTCGACACGTCATCCGGCTCCAGATTGTCGATCGAAATCTGCATGTGGTCCAGGCCGGCCTCGTTCAGGCGCAGAATCCGCTCTGGGCTTAGCAGAAACCCGTTGGTAATCATGCCGGCGATGGCGCCCGTCTTCCTCATGCGGCGGATGATGTCGTCGAGTTGCGGATGCGTCAGCGGCTCGCCGCCCGAGATGCCGATCATCGCCGTCCGCAGCCGTCCCAGCGCGTCGATGCGCCGGTACATCTCTTCGAGCGGCACCGGCTCGCTCACCTTGTCGTACTCGTTGCAATAAGCGCAGCTCAGGTTGCAGAAGCGCGTGGGAATGATCTGCACCAGCACGGGATGCGCGGTGTCTGCCAGCGCCCGCAGCACCATCGCGTACTCGCGCGCCTTGCGCGTGACCCGCTTCCATAGCCCTCGCGGCGTCGATCTCCGGGGAATGCCCATCTGTTCTATTGAAACACGAAAAGACAGGGACCAAGGGACCAAGGGAACGAGGGACCGCGGAGTTGCGGCGACTATGCTGCAATGCGCCAAAGACTGCTCTTTCTCCGCGGGTCGTTCGCACTGGATTTGGTGCATTTTACCGGGAGAACGGGCGAATTTGCATCAGAATGAGTGCAATTCCAGGTGATCAAGTAGTAAAGGGGGGTACCCCCCTACGGTCTCTGCAAAGAAGTTCTTTGTTTTCATTGGGTTGGCGAACGCGAAATGGGATAAGTTCTCTCATTGCAATCACTTGTGGCCAAAAATCAGACGACAAAGGACTTTGGAGCAGGTGTCATGCACCAGGTTTCAGCTCCAAGCTTTCAGCTCCGGGGGGGGACCGTGGGCCGGATTCAAGCTCGCTGGGAACAGGATACTCCGGGAGGGGGAAATTATCGGCAAAGGAAAAACAGGGACTGAGGGGCTGAGGGACTAAGGGACTGAGGGACTAGGAGACAGCGGCCAGCCCGCAAATAGCCCATCTCCCCAGGCCGTGCCGTGGGGAGTTTGCGGTTTGGGACCGGTAGATGTCGGCGGCTGTGCCCGTCACCGAGACTCAATCGGAAATCTGGTGGCTGGGCTCAGGACACCATTTCGGCGAGCGCGGCTTGGAAGACTTGAAAACTCCTCGACCTGTTTCGTCCCGGCTGCATACGCTGAGCTATTGAGCGGGCCACCTCAATCTTCCGCAGCCCACTATCGAAATAGCCCGCACGCTGGAGATGCCGCTCCAGAGCCTCCCAAGTTCCGCCCGGAATCGAATCCGGATCACGGAAGCCTCGCTTGTACGGCACATTCCTGCTAACGCCCGGATAGGCCTCACAAACAGCCTCCCAATCGCCGAAGAACCACGCCTCCAGCTCTTCTATCACAACCCTGTTCACGACTTGGTATACTCGCCCGCGCGGGTGAGCGCGCGTGGACAGGCCAACACTGCTCGCAGTCCGCTCCAACCTGTTCTTTAGCTGGTTGCAATCGTCATCATCCCGATCCACGACGACGACAATCCGATAATTGTCGGGCAGCCACGCCGAATAGCCTTGAAGCCTTCTTGCAAGATTTGAGAGGAGATCGTTCTTACACTGGAACGGATAAACCTCGAACGAAACGTCACCAATAACCCGCGGGACGATCATTCGTAGGGCAGCCTCCATGGAGGGCTCTTCTACCAAGAACTCAACGTGCTCCGCCCTCAACGTTCGGCCCTCCGATGCAGAGGCAGGGACCTAGGAGCGCCAGAATTCACAAGTGGGTCTCCGACTCCAAACCTTCCCTCAAGCCAGAGTTGCCCCATCGATGCTCCAGCAGCAAGGAACTCCTTCACTCCCTGGATCTCGGAGGCGAGCTCAACCTGAGTAAATCCGCTGTCGTCCCTATAAAGAACACGCACCTCGTCAGGCTTCAGTGAGTTCAGGAAGAAAGGCGAATGTGTCGTCACAAGCAGTTGTGAGTGCTCGCTGGCCTTGCTGCACTCTTCTGCTAGCCCCGGTAGGAGCCTTGGGTGTAGGAAATTCTCAGGTTCCTCAATCCCAATGAATTGAGGCGGGTCCGGATCATAGAGCACGACAAGGTACGACAGCATCTTTAGGGTACCGTCCGAAGCGAAACGAGAGAGGACCGGCTGATCGAATGGCGCATCCTTAATCTTTAGGAGCAACCTGCCGTCAGGCATGGGTTCAGCGACCACTCTATCGAGTCTTGGAATGCGTTCCCTTAGGACAGAGAAGATCCGCTCCAACCGATCGGGATGTCTCTCAGCAAAAAACTGAATCACATTCGGAAGGTTATCTCCCGTCTTGCTCAGACGCTCTTGAGGCCCCGCTTCCGGCTGGCCGCGCGTGTCTTCGATCGAAAGATAAGAAACGTACCAGTCGGTGATGAACTCGCGCAGAGCGGCCACGCGCGGATGCTCGGCAAACTGGCCTAGCGCGTTTACAGCAATCAAGTCCGGCGACTTCAAGGGGATCTCCGCCCGGTGATCGCTCTCATCCGGCATCTCGCCACTAACTGCTTTGCCCTCACCTCGCTTATAGTCCAGAAACTTGAAGGGCTTACCGTGCTCTCCACGACGCCACTGTAACCACTCCTCTTCAACAAAAGCGCCCCTCGGCCCTTCATCAATGGCGAGATGGTACGTGATCAGAGGCTGCCCTGGACGCTCCCTGTACTTCAGCTCGATTACGACAGGGCCCTCCTGTCCGCGTGTTTTCAGTTCCTTGGCACGCCCCCGCCGGTCCCATGCATGACGAAGGCCGAACTGAAAGCACTCAGATAGAAAATTGAAAACGTCGAAGATCGTCGACTTGCCGCTGCCATTAGGACCAAGGAGAACCGTCAGTGGTGTGATCCCCTTGATCTCAACACCGCGCAACGCGCGGTAGTTGTCCACCCTCAACTGCTCGATTCGTGCAGTTCCGGCGTTTGCTCTTTTTGTCACTGCCAGTCTCTTCCCTTCACTCAATTAAGACACTATTCTCTCAGAAGCGGACTCGCCATTTAATTCGACAGTTGACACTTCTGGTTCATCGGCGGTTGGCCCAGTTCTCGGGACACTAACTCGCCGGAGCAGCGGGGGCCTGGGTCCCGATTCTGAGGCCGCTGGACGCGGGCTAGCAGCTAGCGGCTAGAAGCTTTCTTGCCGCTCCGCTCCGCCTCCATCAGGTTGGTCAGGATATCGTTGATGCGGGTGGGGTGGCCTTCGCCTTTGGACTTCAGCCAGGCGAGGACCTGGGGATCGAGGCCCTTCGACAAGCTCAGGGCAGGCTCCCGCTGACAGGGCAATCGCATGAACGAAGAAATCTAGAGAAAGTTGCCTTGAAAGGGCACGGCTTCAGCCGTACCGTAGAACGTTGCCAAAAAATGACTGGCCTTTAGGCCCTGAGGGATGGGGTTGAGCCGGCAAATACATCCTTCGGCGGCTAAAGCCGAGGCCGCTTTGACCTGTCCATTGGCACGGCTGAAGCCGTGCCCTTTCAAACCCCGTTGCCTTCCATGGTCCAACATCTTCATGCGATTGCCCTGTCCCGCTGACGGCCTGCTTGCGTCGCGGGCCGCGCAGGCGCACCATGCTGGCAAGCTGCTGCGGGGTCAGGCGGGAAATGTCCTCGTACTCCTTTTCAGGGAGATCGAGGCCTGCGGCACGAGCCGCGCCCGCACGCCGCATGGCCTGCACCTCGGCCTCAGTCCACTTCCTGTTCCTGATATCTTCTGACGTCATTGTTACGCGAGCGCGCTTCATGAATGACCACCGTGCCCGATTGTCGTCCCGCAGGGGTTTAAACCCCTTGATTTACGGGCCTGTTACGGCCCGGCTGAAGCCGTGCCCTTGTTACAAAGCTTCCTGCTATTGAGTTTTTCAGCGGCGTGTGAAGCCGTGCCCTTGTTACAAAGCCATTCTGAATCCCGGTCAATGAACACGCGGTCCAGGCTGACGAGGCAATTCTCGTCTTCACGGACCAGCGTGGCGAGATCGAAGCTGACGCCGTGCTTGCGCTGGTTCTCGCGGTTCGTGCGCTGGTCCCACTCGTAGCGCATTTGTATATACAACTCGTATTACACGCGTAGACGACCGTCAACCCCGCCGAGGGAACGGGATTGCAGTAGGTTTCTACTGCAAATGCAGTGAATCCGTAACCCGGGCCTAAAGGCCACGATCTGCCGCGCGCCTTTTGCGGGGGTTAAAACCCCCGCCTCCCTCCGCAACGCATGGCGACAAACAGGCAGGCGGGTCAATCATCGGCAATTCAAAGGAGCCGAGAAGAAACAGCCGCGAGAGCTGGCAACCAACAGCCGAACCCTACCTACGGCCGTATCGACATCTACGCCCAGCCCTGGTGGCGGCCATCGCGCGCAATGCGGGCGGTGCAAAGACGACCGCAGATCCTTCGGCTCCGCTTACCCCAAGATTGCGCGGCAATCATGAGGCCCAGAACGCGCTCCGCTCACGATGACAACTTGGATTCAACAATTTAGGCGAAAGTTCTATGTCGATACGCCTACGGCCAATTCCCCGTGAGATGAATCTGCACCAGTTGCTGGTAGGCGTCGCTGTTGAAGCGCATGGTGTTGCCGGAGGAGGAATGGGAGGCGCTGGCGGCGGGACGGTTTGACTCCACGGCACGCTTCCACATTTTGCGGCGCTCAAGGTCGTCCTGCTCGACGACGGCCATCTTCCGCGCCTTTGCCTCCGACGGCTCCGACGAGAAAGGCACGAGGCTGGCCACGTCATCGCGCAGCCGCGCCTCCACGAGGTTGATGGCCTTCACCTCCAGTTGCACGATGGCCTTGACCGCCTGGGCGCGGCTGGCTTCGAGCGTGGGAAGCTGCACCATCATCACGCCGTGCTGCGTGAGGCGGTTCATCGCGTTCACAAAGTCGTTTTCGCGCTCGGCCCGGATGGCCTGATTGAATTCGGCGACAAACTGCGCGTACTGGAGCAGTTCGCAAGGCCCGCTTTCGGACCGGCAGGGCAGAATCATAGGGGTACGAACCGCGGGGCTCTCGGGACCCGGTCCGGGTCCTGGTCCGGGCTCGGGTTCGGGTTCCTCGCTGGGAGGCGGGCCGCCTGGATACGGGATCGGACCGGTCGTTGTCATGGGGGTTGGCTCCGGCGTCTGGGCCGGGATGGCCGGGAGGGTCGGGGTGGGCGGGGTAGGCATTTTTTGTTCCGGGATCGGAATGTCTTGAATGGGACGGCCCAGGAGGATGACCGCGAGATATACCTCGGTTCCGCCGCGCTGCCGGCGTCCATGCGGGATGCTCAGGCTCGAAGTGCTGGCCTCCGTTTTGGCGGCGCAGGGCAAGCGCCGCGCCGCTTCCGAGGCTGGCAGCGGAGCGCCCAGGTCGTCGGGCGCGTTCACCTGCTCCCACGCGCCCAGGCTCTGCCAGTTCTTGCCGTCATCGGAGATGAAGCGGAAGACCATCTCCGCGCCGCCCGCATCGCGGTAGCGCAGATCGCGAATGCCGTCGTCTTCAACGACTACTCCGCTGGTATCCTGCTCGGGATGGCCGCAACGGGCCTCAAGATCTTGCGGCGTCAGAGTCAAAATAGAGTGAAACTGCTCGGGCGATAGCGGCGCACGGTGCAGATGGCGATAGACGAGCACGCCGGCGACGATCAGGACGACAATGAACAGGATGGTCTTGAGGTTGCTCATGGGCGATGCGTGGCTCCTGAGTGTACCTCGCATCGCAAATCGCTGGCAAGACGGAAGGCATGGGAATCCGCGGCGGGACTGCGGGACTACGGGAGTAGGACAGGTTGAATCCATAACGCCGTGAAAGGGCACGACTTCAGTCGTGCCGCAAGAGGCGCATAAAAGCTGGAGGGCTTTAGCCCCTGAGGGAATACGGGACTGCGGTGCGGAGACACAGGAGGCGACGGACAATGCCGAACAAAGAGACTCATGCAGGGCGCAAATCGTTTACGGCGGTGCTGGAGTTGGACGGGACGGCGTTGCAGTGGGTAGTGGCGCGCGTGCCGTTCGACGTGGTGAAGACGTGGCCGGTGCGCCGGGGCCGGCGAGTGCGCGGCGAGATTGAAGGGTTCGCATTCCGGACCACGTTGTTTCCGCATCCCAAGGGCGGCGGGCACGTGCTGCTGGTGAACAAAAAGATGCAGGCGGGCGCGGGCGTGCGCAAGGGCGAGAAGGCGCGCATCTGGCTGGAGCCGGATCTGGAGGAGCGCGCGATTCTGCTGCCGGAGGAGTTGAAACGGGAGCTCGATAGCGACCGAGGGCTGCGGAAGTGGTTCGATGGCCTGAGCGACTCCATGCGGCGCGAGGCCGGCATGTGGGTGGTCGAGCCGAAGAGCGCGGAGAGTCGCAAAAAGCGCGCGACGCGGATGGCGGAGCGGCTAATGCAGGCCATGGAGGGGCTGGAGGAGCCTCCGCCGGTGCTGAAGGCGATCTTTCAGCGGCAGCCGCGGGCGCGGAAGGCGTGGTTTGCGCTGACCCCGACGCAGCGGCGGAATCATTTGCTGGGCATCTTCTATTACGAGACGGTTGAGGGGCGGGAACGGCGGGCGGCGAGGGCGATTGAAGAAGCGGTGGAGAAGACAGGGACCAAGGGAACGAGGGAACGAGGGAACGAGGGAACGAGAAAACGGGGACTACGGGACTTCGGGACTGCGGGGCCCTCAAGGCAGGGAATAGGGAGTAGCCAGTAGGGAGTAGGAAAACCTGAAACCTGAAACCTGAAACCTCTTTCCGATTCCGCGGGCAACTTTTGGAGCGGGAATGGGTTGGAGACTGGCAGGGGGATGACGATCGACAGCCTCTGACCCGAGGGATTTGCGGTCCTGGCGGCGGGTTTTATCGTCTAATTGAGAGAGATGACGATTGCTGGAATACGGCCGTTTTTCGCGAAAGCGCCGATTGCTGCCGACGCGGAGGCTCGGCGGGAGAGCTTTGCCGTCGCCGAAGGGCTGAAACGGCGCAAGGCAGGGCTGCTGGACGAGCTGATTGTGCGCTACCAGCACCGGCTGCTGCGCTATCTGCTCTATTTGACCGGGAACCGCGACACCGCCGAAGACCTGTTTCAGGAGGTCTGGATGCGGGTGCTGGTGCGGGGCGCCCAGTTCAACGGCAAGTCGCGGTTTGAGACCTGGCTGTTTACCATTGCGCGCAACCTGGTAATCGACCAGCGGCGCAAGCGCACCGTGAACAGCCTGGATGAGCTGATCGACGGCGCGGGCGACGACGACCGGGCGATGACCTTCGAAGTGGCGGCCGGGGGGCCGACGCCTTTTGACCACGTGTCGAGCCTCGAGGACCGCGAAAAGATTGCGGCGGCGCTGCTCGAGCTGGATACGCTGCACCGCGAGGTGATGGTGCTGCGCTTCCACGAGGAGATGTCGCTTGAAGAGATTGCCAAGGTGACCAGGGCGCCGCTTTCCACGGTGAAATCGAGGCTTTATCGCGGAATGGCGATGATCAAGCCGCGGCTCGGGGTTGCCGCCGAGCGCTTTGCGGAGGCGGTGTGAGAACGGCGGAGTTGGCGCAAAACGCGGCGGCAAATCCGGCTGGCGGCGCGGCGGCCAGCGCGGAGGGCGCCAACCGCGACCTGTTGGCGGCGCTTGCCGGCAAACAGGCGGCTCGCGACCGCGCCGTGGCCCAGACCACCCGGCGCGTGGTGCTGACCTCGCTGGGCGTGATCGAGGAGCAAAGAGCCGGCCGCAAGCGCAGCCGCGCCTTGGCCCTGGCGGCGCTGGTCTTGATTCTGCTTGCGCTGGGACCATTTGTGTGGCGCGTGACCGACGACCTGATTGGCGGCGAACACCTGGCCGACATTGCCACGCAGACCAGCCTCTGGATCTGCATCCTGTGCCCTGCCGTTCTGGCCGCGGTCATTGTGGCCGGATGGGCGCGGAGCAAGCCGTGAGCGGGCGGAGTTTGCGCAGCTAGCGGAGTTAGCGGAGCTAGGCCGGCTCCCGGCCGAGCGGGCGTCATGCCGGGCGGGATGGATTGCCGGTGGCGCACGAGGCCGCAAACAGCCTCCCCAGGACCCGGGAAAACTTCTAAACTCAGGCTAGTCCGCATTTCTCACAGGTGTCTCGACGGCAGGGAAGATAGTCCATTTTCAACCGCCGCTTGCCCTGCGGGGGTCAGGAGACCCCTGCACAGCCGGTCAGGAGACCGGCGCTACAAATTCTTACCGCGTGTGAGAAATGCGGGCTAGAGCTCTAAGACAAGCAACTTCTGTGTGCCTTCTTCCGTCCATTCGAAGGGGGATTCATCGGTTCCCGGAGATCTTGTGAAAGGCCCTCCGAGGCGAGGCAAGGCTTATGGCCGATCCCGAAGCGATCCACGTGAACGAAGAAGAACGGATAATTCCGGTCTGGTCGATTGTTGCGGCCAGCGCGGCGTTTGTCCTGGTCGAGTACTATTTCTGGATTGTTGCCCCCGGCCAGCACCATCATGCGCCGCCGCCCCTGGGACTGCGCATCTACTTCAATCTTTCGTGGGGCGTGGTGGCCTCGCTCTACTTCCTGATGGTGGGCTACATCAGCAAAGATGCCCCGCGGCGCGCCATGAGCACGCGCTTCTGGATGTTTATCTGCTTCGTGATGCCGGCGGGCATCGGCGCGGTGCTCTACTTCCTGCTGCGGCCGCCGCAGGTCTTCCGTTGCCCTTCGTGCGGCACGCATGCGCAGGCGGATTTCCATTACTGCCCGCAGTGCAACTACCAGCTTGCGGCCAACTGCGGCAACTGCTTCCGCACCGTTCGCGCCGCGGATCGCTATTGCACGCGTTGCGGCCACGAACTGGCCCAGGATCACACGCCGGCGCGGCTGTGTGTGATGAGCGAGTAGAAAAGCAGCTTCCAGCTCTCAGCTTTTAGCTTTTTTCGTGCCGGGGCGGGGTTTTGCGTTCGCGCGCTCAGCGCGAGAAGCGAATCCTGCTACCGGCAGTGTGAGCCAGGAGCCAGCAATGTTATCGCTTCCGATTTCTACTATGGAGTCATTCCCGAGGGTCTCAAATCGTTATCAGGGCCAGCGGATATTCAACGCGTAGATTTCCTGATAGCCGGTGTCGCGCGTGAACACCGGAGAGCCATCCGGCGCGATACTGATCTGAGTACTCCCATAATTCACTACGCGGTGAAGGTCTGTCAGGCTGGTGATGGTCTCTATCTGGTGGTCGGCGAACCGGTACCGCAGGGCCTTTGGTTCCGCGCCTCCTGTCGTGTAATAGAGATACTTGCCATCGGGCGATAGAACAAAGTTCTCCATGTCCCCTGAGATGCCCGGCATGTCAGTCCACTGCTGAGTTTTCAAATTGAAGATCTCGAACTTCGTTCCCGTCGCATCACGGGCCATCACCGTGCTCTGGCTGAGCCAGTAACCGCCACTCTTGCCATCCGAGGAAGGAACCAGGGAACTCTCACCTGTACGCAGGTCAGTGATTTGTGAGCCAAAAGGGACTAATGAGAGTTTAGAGAAGAGATAGGTCCCGTCAGGAGACCAACTGGCAAAGTACGCGTTGTCCGCAACCTTCCGCGGCTGGCCGCCCTGCATACTGACCACGAAGAGTTCGTTTTTGCCGGTGTGAAATGCAACCTTGGTTCCGTCAGGAGAAATTGCCGGAAACCTCGCATCCATCGGAGCGAAGGTAAGCTGCATGGGTTCCGTTCCATCGCTGCGGCTGCGCCAGACAGTGTGCTCCGGGTAGGAGAGGTAGGCGACCCATTTCCCATCCTTGGAAAATGTCGGGTCTGTGACGGAAGTTCCTTGAAGGAATGGCACGAACTGGTGCGATTTCATGTCGTAGCGAACCAGCTGGCCGCGCTGCTTGGTGCCCAGGACGAAAATCTGCTTCCCGTCGCGGCTGACGATTGGAGACGAGTAAGGCAGCGGTCCATTTGTGAGTCGAATCGGCTTCCCCGGGCGGCGCAAAAGCCCCGTATGCATGGGAAGCAGCCAGATATCCGAGTGTGAATCATTGCCGGATTGGTACACAATGTACTTCTCATCGGAAGTCAATCGAGGGGTATTCACATCCGTGGGCTCCTGAATCACACGAAGACCTGTGCCATCCGCTTTAATATCGAGCAGCCTGCGATCCCCAGGGCGCGGCTGCAAGAACAAGATGTGCTGGCCAAATGCCGAAGCAGCCGCCCACCCGACACCGGGGAATGAAATCAGCTTGTATGGGTTCGAGCCATCCTTGTCGGCAACGAACCAGTCCACGGTCCTGGCAGTTCTCTTTGCATCTGTTTCCGGAGCGAACTTAGAGAAGACGATGCGGCCATCCGGGAACATACTCGCGTTGACGACCTCGACATCGCCGACGCGGCGCGGCTCTCCCGCTGGAAGCGGTACCAGCCATAGCGGATCCAGAACATCGGAGCTCTCGCTCGCGCTGCCGACGGCAACCAGCAGAGCGGAGCCGTCGTCCATGGCTCCGATCAGCCAGCAATTCGCAAACCTCGTCTCCACAGGTGCTGTCGGGCCACCCGCCACGGAGACTTGCGCCAGCTTCCAGCTTCCGGTCGGGCCTTCGTTGAAGTAGATCCGCGATCCATCCGTCGCCATCCTGGCCTTCAGCTGGCCATCGTCAGTCAGTTGCGTAATGGACTCGACTTGAGGTTCGGTGGGCGGAATGCGCCACCACACGATCGGCGCAGCGATCAGAATCGCGGCCAATGCCGTTGCCGCCACCCACGACCATCGTGAACGCGAACCCTGGGGAAGCGCCACAGCCGGAGCGCTTCCTGAATCCGACAAGGCCTCCAGGGCAAACGCCAGATCGGACGCCGACTGAAAACGCTGCTCGGAATTCTTCTCCAGGCAGCGATGAATCACCCGCTGCAGTCCCGGAGAAGCGGCCTGCACAATCTGCGAAATGCTGGGCGGATCGTCGTTGAGGATGGCGGTCATGGTCTCCGCCGAGGTGCTGCGGTGAAACGCACGCTTGCCGGCCAGCATCTCGTAGAGAATCGCCCCCAAGGCGAAGATGTCCGTGCGATGGTCGACCGGCTTGCCCCGCACCTGTTCGGGAGACATGTAACCGGCCGTACCCATCACCATGCCGGGATCGGTTCCTACCGTCAGAGTAGCCGCATCGTCGGCAACCGATTGGCGCTGGGTCAGCTTCGCGAGGCCGAAATCCAGAATCTTGACGCGGCCGTCTTTGGTGACGAACAGGTTTTCGGGCTTGAGATCGCGATGCACGATGCCCTTGTCGTGCGCCGCCGCCAGTCCATGCGCGATCTGAACTCCATAATCGATCGCTTTGCGAATCGATATGGCGCCCTGCCGCAGTACTTCCCTCAGCGTGCTGCCCTCCAGCAGCTCCGATACAAGATACGGCGCCCCGTTGAAGACGCCAAAATGATGGACGGCAAGAATATTCGGATGGTTCAGAGCCGCAGTTGCCTGCGCTTCCTGCTCAAAGCGCCGCAGCCGGTCCGGATCGCGCGAAACAAACGAGGGCAGGACCTTGATGGCGACTTCGCGCCGCAACGCCGAATCGCGTGCGCGATAGACCTCGCCCATCCCTCCAGCGCCCAGGAGGCCAACTACGTCATATCCATCCAGTTTCGTGCCTGCGGCTAGCGGCATGTTGAGCCCAATTATATCTTGCCCCCAAACCAGCTCACGCAGTCCTCAATGAATCGGACCCACCATCAGGAGCCCTCGGCGATGATTCCCAGGTCACGGGCAAATCGAAACCATCCTCGAATTGCCCGCACGATTCTCAGTTTGTTGACTACAGCCGGTTTCAATAAATACCCCTGAAGTCCTTGCAACCGGTCTCATCAATACCTCCGAAGTCCCCAGCGCAAGTGGGCGCCCAAGCGACGAGGCGGGGCTCATGCACTCGCCCGAGCACAAAGGATGGTTTATGAGACCGGTTCTACAGGCCGAGGCGCGTTTCCAACTCCGATTCGGCGCCATTTTGCGAGCTCCGGGAGGGCGGCCGCGGTCGCCTCATTTGCCAACCAGCAAACACTGCAAAGCCGGCAGAGTTCACTTTATCGGCCGATCAGCCGCCGGAAAGACCCGACCGGAGCAGGCTGAATCAGACCAGGGGCAGGCATCGCGCCGGTAATTTGCGGTAGACTTAAACTGTTTGGTACGCTCAAGCATCCTTTGTAGGGCAGCGAAAGGAGAAATTTCGTTATGGCAGAGGAAAACAAATCCTACGGATTGGCGTGGTTCCTGGCTGGGTTAGGCGCAGGCGCTATTTTGGGCATTCTTTATGCCCCCAAGAGCGGCCGCGAAACCCGCGAGGACCTCGCGCAAGGCGCCCGCGAGGGCACGGAGTATCTGCGCGCCAAAACCCGCCAGGCCGCGGACAATGTCGGCGCATTGGTCGACAAGGGCAAAGTGCAGGTGGGCGAATACGTCGACCGCGGCCGTGGCGCCATCGATCGCGGGCGGGCCCAATGGGAAGAGTTTGTGGAGCGCGGCAAGAACGTTGTCAGCGATCAATCGGCCCGCGTGTCCGCGGCTGTCGAGGCAGGCCGCGTTGCCTACCAGCAGGCAGCCACCCCCCCACCGGAGACTCACGAGGACTAAGCGCCGGCTTTTTCCGGTTCGGATGCTTCCCGGATTTATCCGGCGGCATCGTTTCTTCCGGGCCGCGCGCGAAGGCTCAAAAAAGGTTCTCAAGCCGGCTCGGGGCGCAGCGGGCTTCTTCGCCCGGTAGCGTGCCCGGCCGGTCCTGACCGGTTTTGGCCTCAAGGTCTTCAGATCCCCTGCGAGAGAGCAACGCCATGCCAAAGCTCGATAATCAGACAATTCAGTTTGCCCTTGTGGTTGCCGTTGCGGCGGCCATGGTGATCCAGGCCATTGTGCTTCTTGTCGCCCTCATCATCCTGCGCAAACTGGCCAAGTCCATCCGCGAGCAGATCGCGGATGTGCACGACTCCGTGATGCCCGTGATCGATGACACCCGCGAACTGATCGCGCGCGTCAAGCCCAGAATCGAGGAGACTACACTGGACCTCGCTCTGCTGGCGCGATCCTTGCGCGATCAGACCGCCGACATCCAAATGGTGGCCGATGAGATCATCGCGCGCGCGCGCACCCAGGCCGGCCGCATTGACTCCATGTTCTCCGGTGTCCTGGACGCCGTGGACCGCGCCGGTACTTTCTTGACCGACACCGTAGCCAAGCCGATGCGCCAGCTTACCGCGTTCCTGGCTTCCGCCAGGGCCGTCGTCGAGTCGCTGCGCAGCCCGGACGCCGTGCCCCGCTCGGGCGCCAATCGCGGGCCCGGCGGCATCGATCCGTTCGATTAACCCGGTGTCCGGCGTTGAGCAGGCTCGCGAAAAGTGTTCCCCATGCGCACACTCGATCCCGCCCAAATCGCGCCCCGCGACATCTACAAGCTCATGATCGGCATGATCGTGCCGCGTCCCATCGCCTTTGTCTCCACCGTGGACGCGGCCGGCATCCGCAATCTCGCGCCCTTCAGCTACTTCACCGCGTGCAGCTCCAATCCTCCCGTGGTTTGCTTCTGCGCTTCCGTCCGCTCCGGCCCGCGGCCTCACAAGGACACGCTCGAGAACATCCGGGCCACCGGCGAGTTCGTCGTTAACATCGTTTCCGAGGAGATCGCCGAGCAGATGAACCTGTGCTCCGCCGAGGTTCCTCCCGAGGTGGATGAATTCGAGCTCTCCGGGCTGACGCCGCTCGAAAGCGGCTTGGTCAAGCCGCCGCGCGTGGCCGAGAGCAAAGTGCAGATGGAGTGCCGGCTGCGCCAGATCCTGGTGGTCAGCGAGCAACCGGGCGGCGGCTCGCTCGTGCTTGGTGACGTGCTGCGCTTCCACATTGAGGAGGCGTTGCTTGACGGCTACAAGATTGACCCCGGCAAGCTCAACGCCATCGGCCGCATGGGCGGCCCGATCTACACCCGCACCCGCGACCGATTCGAGATGCAACGGCCCCGATGAGTTGACGGATCGGGCGGTAATTCCAAGGGCGGAATGTGGAGTGCCGGACTTCTGGCCAAAAACTCTAAACTGGAATGCGTGCCGCCGAGGAGCCGGCAGACCATGACGAGCTTGCTATGCCGCAACCGTGTGTCGGATTTTTCCAAATGGAAGGCGGTCTTCGCCTCCCACGCCCAGGCTCACCGGGACGCGGGTCTTCAACTTCGCAGCCTCTGGAGAGCGGTGGAAGATCCGAACGACGTCTTCTTCCTCTTTGAGGTCACGGATGCGGGCCGAGCGCGCGCCTTTATCTCGAATCCCGCCGCTGCCGAGGCCGCTCAAGCCTCTGGCGTGATCGAAGGCGAATATCACTTTCTTGAGAGCGCCGCGGCCTACTGAGAGTCCTTGCCGGCATCGCGCCACTTGACCCGTCTTTGCCGTTCCCCTGCTGCGAGCGGGCCTGCGCATCGCCGGCCGGCAGCTCACACAATCCAGCCGCCGCCTACCACCTCATCGCCGTCGTAGAACACGGCCGACTGGCCCGGCGTCACCGCGCGTTGCGGCACGTCGAAGGTTGCCACGCACTCATCCGCGCCCGCGGGCTCGAGCGTGGCCCACGCCGGCTCGTGCCGGTGGCGGATCTTGGCCCGCACGCGCATCGGCGCCGTCAGCTCGGCAATGCCGATCCAATTCAGCCGCCGTGCGCGCAAGGTGCGCGTGGCCAGCTCGGCATCCGCGCCCACCGTCACGCGATGGTTCCCAGGGTCAATGTTCAGCACATAAAGCGGCGAGGGCGATGCCACGCCCAGGCCCTTGCGCTGGCCCACTGTGAAGTTCGAGATTCCCTCGTGCCGCCCGATCACTTCGCCGCTCGAAGCCACCAGTTCGCCCGCGGTCTCCGGCATTGGCTCACCCTGCTCCTCGAGATACGCCGTCAAAAACTGCTTGTAATCGCCGCCAGGAATGAAGCAGATCTCCTGCGAATCAGGCTTTTCCGCCAGCCGCAATCCATGCTGCCGCGCCGCCTCGCGCACCTCCGGCTTAGTCATGTGGCCCAGCGGAAACAGCGTCCGCGACAACTGCTCCTGCGTAAGGCCGAACAGAAAATAGGTCTGGTCCTTGGCCAGATCCCTGGGCCGCTTCAAGATCCAACGCCCGCGCCGCTCGTCGTACTCGTTGACCGCATAGTGCCCAGTGGCGATGCGCTCCGCTCCAATGCTCCGCGCCGTCTTCAGCAATTGATCGAACTTGAGATGGTTGTTGCAGAGAGAGCAGGGAATCGGCGTGCGCCCGCGAAGATACTCGTCGACAAACGGCCGCACCACGTCGCGTTCGAAGCGCTCCTCCTGATTCACCACGTAATACGGAATGCCGAGGTGCTCGGCCACGCGCCGCGCGTCGTACACGTCGTCAATTGAGCAGCAGCGGCCGGCCTTCGGCGCGTCGGGAATGCCGTGCTTGCCGGCCAACCGCGTCTGATCCCAAAGATGCAGCGTGAGGCCGACGACGCTCTGGCCCGAATGCGCAAGGATCGCCGCCGCCGTCGAGGAGTCAACCCCTCCGGACATTGCGATCGCAATTGTTGTAGGTTCTGTCATCAATACGATCAAGCCTCTAGCCGCTAGCTTCTAGCCTCTAGCTTTTCCGTGCAAATCGCAATGTTCGTCGACCACGAACCAGCTAGAAGCTAGGAGCTAGAAGCTGGTAGCTGTTTCCGCCGGCGCCAGCGCCCGCAAATGTTTGACGGCCTCGGGAACCACGCGCAACATGTGTTCCACGTCCTCTGCCGTCGCTGTCCTCAGCAAGCTGAAGCGCAAGCTCGCCCGCGCCGCATTCTTATCGAGTCCCATCGCCATCAGCACGTGGCTGGGCTCGGTCGAACCGGAGTGGCACGCCGATCCGCCGCTCACCGCCACGCCCTTCAGGTCGAGCGCGATCACAAGCGCCTCGCCTTCCACCTGCTCAATGCGAATGTTGGTGGTGTTCGCCACGCGCGGCGCGCCTGCGCCATTCACGCCCGTGCCCGCAATCCGCAAAACTCCCGCCTCGAGCCGGTCGCGCAGCGCCGCAATGCGTTCAATCGTCCCATCTGCCAGGCTCTCCATCGCCAACTCCACAGCCTTGCCCAGTCCCACGATGCCGGGCACATTCTCCGTGCCCGCGCGCTGGCGGCGTTCGTGGCTTCCGCCGACAACCAGCGGCTCGAGCGGCGTACCGCGGCGCACGTACATCGCGCCAACGCCCTTCGGCCCGTGCATCTTGTGCGCGCTGATCGAACACAAGTGGCAGCCGAATCGCCGCACGTCGAACTCGACCTTGCCGGCGCCCTGTACCGCGTCAACGTGAAAAAACGCACGTGCCTCCGCGGCAATCTTGCCAATCTCTTCCACAGGTTCGAGCACGCCGGTTTCGTTATTTGCCAGCATCACGCTGATCAGCCTTGTCGTAGGCCGGATCGCCCAGCGAATCTCCTCGGGATCGATGAGTCCATCCGCGCGTGGGGCAACAAACGTCACCTCCGCGCCGCGTTCCGCCACGCGCTCCGCGGCGCGCAAGACTGCCGAGTGCTCGATCGCGGTCGTAATCAGATGATCGCCCGCGCGCACCAAGCCGAAGATCGCGGTGTTGTCCCCCTCCGTGCCGCCGGAGTTGAAGACCACTTCCGCCTCGCGGCAATGGAAGAAGCCGGCCAGCGTCTCGCGCGCGCGGTCCACGGCCTTGCGCGCCCGCTGCCCCTCGAAATGAATCGACGACGCGTTCCCGAAATCGTCCATCAGGTACGGACGCATCGCCTCCAGCACCTCCGGCGCGAGAGGCGTAGTGGCATTGGCATCGCAATAGACGCGGCGCATCGGGGAAGCACTCCTCGTTAAATTGTACGGTGATTCGCGCTTCCAGGCGAACCGGTCGCCGCGGGCCGCCGCGCCGGCCGACTTGCGTGCCGCACTGACTTGATGCCGATGGAAGCTGGAGCGGTGAATCTGGAGCCGGCAGATAGGCAACCGCAGATCCTTCGACTCGGTCGACGCGGCGACCTCGCTCAGGATGACAATTTCACGGTGCTGCGAATCTCTGACTCACCACGCTCGCGTGGATGCCGCAATTTAGAATGCGAACAGTGTAAGTCCACGAATTCCGGAGCTCGACCGCATGAATCGAACCCCCGCCACCGCTGTGAATTCAAAAGGAAATCCCCGCATCCTCATCGTCGGCAACGCCGGACAGCTCGGTCGCGAGCTCGAAAAAATCTTTGCCGGTGTCGGTCCAATCGCCGGGGTCGATCGCGAATCCGTCGATCTGGCCGATCCCGCGCAAACCCGCGAATTGGTTCGCCGCACCGCGCCCGACATGATTCTCAACGCCGCCGCATACACCGCCGTCGACCGCGCCGAAGGCGAGCGCGATCTCGCTTACGCCATCAACGAAGGCGCGCCGCGCGCGCTGGCCGAAGAAGCCCACAGGCGCGACGCGCTCTTTGTCCATTACTCCACAGATTACGTTTTTGACGGCGGCAAATCTTCGCCGTGGATCGAGAGCGACGCGCCGCATCCCCTCAGTGTCTACGGCGCCAGCAAGCTCGCCGGCGAGCTTGCTGTCGAAAACTTCGGCGGCAAATTCCTCATCTTCCGCACCAGTTGGGTCTACGGCCCCCACGGCAATAATTTCCTGCTCACCATGCTGCGCCTGGCGCGCGAGCGCGACGGGCTCTCCATCGTCGACGACCAGATCGGCGCGCCGACTACATCGATCGAGCTCGCCCGCGCCACGCACGCGATCGTCGCCGGAATCCTTGCCGGCCGTTTCGGCGCTCCCGAGGATTGGGCCGGCCTCTACCACATGACGTGCGGCGGTTCCGTCTCATGGTTCGGCTTCGCCCAGGCCATCTTCGCCCGCGCCGCCGAGCTTCTCGCCGTCAAGCCACCCGCTCTCACGCCGATCACCACGAATGAATATCCCACCGCTGCCGCGCGCCCCCGTAACTCCGTGCTCTCGAATGCCAAATTGCACGATCGCTTCGGCGTCGAGCTGACGCCCTGGGAATCGGCCCTCGACGAGACCCTCCAGGTGCTGCGCAAAGCGGAATGAGCGGTGAGCCAGGCGTCTTTGCCCGAGCGCTCGCGATAAAGAAGAAGGCCCTGCGAAAGTCCCAACGCGCGGGCGTGGATGCCCGCACGACAGCCGGTCAGGAGACCGGCGCTACAGTTTTATTGCGTGCGGGCCGGAAACTCCGGTGGGGGATTAAAGAGCAGCGTTACGATTGGCGCGTGTAGGTATCGAGAAGCATGCGCGCTGCGCGAAACGAGGTTGTGCGCCCTTCGGCAACGTCGCGCTCGAGCGCCTCCACGCGGCTGCGCACTCCGGGATGCGCGTCGAACCGCTGCCGCAGCGCCTGATCGATCATCTCGTCGATCCATCGCCGCTGCTGTTCGCGCCGCGCCTTGGCAAACCATCCGTTGGCTCGCGTCAACGCCACATATTGGAGCACGCACTCCCACAGTTCGCGAATGCCCGCGCCCGTCAGCGCCGAGCAGGTGACCGCGCGCGGCGTCCATCCCGAGTCCGCGGCAGGGAAGAAGTGCAATGCGTTTTGCGCTTCGGCGCGCGCCCTCTCCGCCGCGGCCACGTTCGATCCATCGGCCTTGTTCACCGCGACCAGGTCCGCAAGCTCCATCACGCCGCGCTTGATCCCCTGCAGCTCGTCGCCCGCTCCGGCTAGCGTGATCAGCAGAAAAAAGTCCACCATCTCGTGCACGGCAGTCTCCGACTGCCCCACGCCGATGGTTTCGACCAGAATGTTCGGGTATCCCGCGGCTTCGCAAAGCAGCATCGCCTCGCGCGTGCGCTGCGCCACGCCGCCGGCCATGCCGCGCGAGGGCGATGGCCGCACGAAGGCCATCTCGCTCGCGGCCAGCGTCGTCATGCGAGTCTTGTCGCCCAGAATGCTGCCGCCGGAGATCTGGCTGCTGGGGTCGATCGCCAGCACCGCGACTCTCTGCTTCTGCGCGGCGATCAAATAGCCGCCCAGCGCTTCAATCAAACTGCTTTTGCCCGCGCCCGGCACGCCGGTAATGCCCACGCGGATCGAGTTGCCGCTGTGCGGCAGGCAATCCTCAACGATCCGCTCGGCCAGCGCGCGGTCCGCCTCGCGCGCGCTCTCAATCAATGTGACCGCGCGCGCCAGCACCAGCCGGTCGCCGCGCAAGATGCCTGCAACGAACTCCTCACGCGAGAGCGGCTTGCGCTTTTGCGTGACGCGCGGGGCTTGCGGCGTCTCGCACCCGGCAATTTCACGCATGGCGGTCTTCATGGCAAGGGTCCATCCGAATTCTCTACGTCGTCACGCTCGCGCTCAGCATCTCCAGAATCTTTTGCGCCGAAATTGGAATCACCGTTCCCGGCCCGTAGATTCCCGCCACGCCGGCGTTAAAAAGAAACTCGTAATCCTGCGGCGGGATGACGCCGCCGACAACCACAAGAATATCTTCTCTGCCAAGCGCGCGCAGATCGGCGATGAGTTGCGGCACGAGGGTCTTGTGTCCCGCGGCCAGGCTCGAGACGCCCACCACGTGCACGTCGCTGTCGAGCGCAAATCGCGCCACCTCGCGCGGCGTCTGGAAGAGCGGACCGATGTCCACGTCGAATCCGATATCGGCAAACGCGGTCACGATCACCTTGGCGCCGCGGTCGTGCCCGTCCTGGCCCATCTTCGCCACCAGAATCCGCGGCCGCCGTCCTTCTTCGCGCTCGAACTCCTCCACCATGCGCCGCGCCTTCACAAACTCAACATCGCCCGCGCTCGCCGCCGAGTAGACGCCGGCGATGGTCCGCGTCGTCGCTTCGTACCGTCCCCACACGTTTTCAAGCGCCTGCGAGATTTCGCCAAGTGTGGCGCGGCTGCGCGCCGCATCCACCGCAAACTCCAGCAGATTCCCTTCGCCGGTCTTTGCGCATTGCTCCAGCTTGGCGAGCGCCTCGTGCACGGCTGCGGCGTCGCGCTCGCGTTTCAACTTCGCAAGCCGGCCAACCTGCGCCTCGCGTACCGCGTCGTTGTCGATATCGAGCACGGGAATCTCCGGCTCCTCCGGCGCGGGATACGCATTGACGCCCACAATCACGTCGCGGCCCGAATCGATGCCCGCCTGGCGGCGCGCCGCCGCCTCTTCAATGCGCATCTTGGGCAGGCCGGTCTCGATGGCCTTCGCCATGCCGCCCAGCATTTCAACCTCCTCGATCAATTTCCACGCCGCGTGCATCAACTCGTGCGTCAGCCGCTCCACGTAGAACGATCCCGCCCAGGGATCGACCAAATGCGTGATACCCGTCTCCTCCTGGAGATAAATCTGCGTGTTGCGCGCGATGCGCGCCGAGAAATCCGTGGGCAGGGCCAGGGCTTCGTCGAGGGCGTTGGTGTGCAGCGACTGCGTGCCGCCGAAGGCCGCGGCCAGCGCCTCAACACACGTGCGCACCACGTTGTTGTACGGGTCCTGCGCCGTCAGGCTCCATCCCGAAGTCTGCGAGTGCGCGCGCAGCGCCAGCGATTTGGGATTCTTTGCGCCGAAACTTTTCACGATCCTGGCCCACAGCAGGCGCGCGGCGCGCATCTTGGCAATCTCCATAAAATGGTTCATGCCCACGCCCCAGAAGAAAGAAATCCGCGGCGCAAAATCGTCCACGTCGAGACCAGCCTTCACTCCCGTGCGCAGATATTCCAAGCCATCGGCCAGCGTGTAGGCCAGTTCGAGATCCGCCGTCGCGCCCGCTTCCTGCATGTGGTACCCGCTCACGCTAATGCAGTTGAACTTCGGCATCTTCGCGGCGCAATAGCGGAAGATATCGCCGATAATCCGCATCGATCCCTCGGGCGGATAAATGTAGGTGTTGCGGACCATGAACTCTTTCAGAATGTCGTTCTGGATGGTTCCGCTCAACTGCTCGGCCGGGACGCCCTGCTCCTCGGCGGCCACGATATAGAACGCCATGATGGGCAGCACCGCGCCGTTCATGGTCATCGACACCGACATCTGCTCCAGGGGAATGCGATGGAAGAGAATCTTCATGTCGAGGATGGAATCGATAGCCACGCCGGCCTTGCCCACGTCGCCGGTCACGCGCTCATGGTCGGAGTCGTAGCCGCGGTGCGTGGCGAGATCGAAGGCCACCGAGAGCCCGCGCTGCCCCGCCGCCAGGTTGCGGCGATAGAAGGCATTCGACTCCTCGGCCGTCGAGAATCCCGCGTATTGGCGGATGGTCCACGGCCGCGTGGCGTACATCGTGGTGTATGGTCCGCGCAGATAGGGCGGAATGCCCGCCGCGTATTCGAGATGTTCGAGCCCCTCGAGATCTTCGCGCGTGTAAAAACCCTGGAGCGCGATGTGCTCCGGCGAGAGCCACTCCTCCGCATGGTGCGGAGCGGCGATCGCCGTGCGCGGAACCCAGTCGATCTTTGTAAAATCCGGACGCAAATCTAGCTCCTAGCTCCTAGCCTCCAGTTTGCATCGCTCTCTCTCAACTTCTAGCTTCTCCGTTCAGAGAACAACAATTCCCGATCCGGCAAGAAAATGCTAGAAGCTAGCAGCTAGAAGCTAGCGGCTGCTCTTCGATCCCCAACCGCTGTTGCCACTTCGACAAAAACTCCACCGGCTGGCTGCGCAGGTGCACGAAGTCCGCAATTCCCGCCGCCCGCAGCTCCTCGGCGTTCTCGGGATTGCCGGCGACGATCACCGGCGTTGCGCGGCCCAGCGATTTTAGTTTTGGCACGAGCTCGGCGGCCAGCGCCGCGTACTCTTGATCCGCGCTGCACAGCACAATCGCGTCCGCGTCCGCGGCTGCAATCTCCTCGGCCTTCTTGAAGCGCCGCTTCACGATATGGAATCCCGCGCAGCAAAAGAAATTCATCGCGAAGTTCGACCGCGCTGCGCGCATCTTCACGTCGCCGATCTCGGCCAGCAGGATTTGCGGCATTTTGCCGCCTGCGGCCGCATGGCGCTCGGTGCGCAGGCGCAACTCTTCGAACATCCGCGCTCCGCGCAGATCGGCCTTCATGCGCTGTTCGTCAATGCGATCGAGCGCGCGTTCTGACGGATTGGCAAACTGATTCGTGCCCACCAGAACGCGCTTGCGCGTGGCCACGGCCTGCTCGCGGGCCTTCAGGCTCCGCTCCAGCGCCTGCGCGATCGTTCCCTCGGCCTGCGCCTTCAGGAATCCGCCGCGCGCTTCGATCTCCTGCATCGCCTTCCAGCCTTCATGGGCCAAAAAATCCGTGATGGTTTCCAGAGCGTACGACCCTCCGCCGGCATCAGCCACGCGTCCCAGCCAGGCCTCGTGCTTCAGCAGCAGTTGCGTGTTCCGCGCCAGCCGCCGGTTCGCCTCGTCGGGCGCTTTCGCGCAGGCGTCGAAGGGCGCCACCGTGACCGCGTCCGCTCCGCCCAGCACCGCGGCCATGGCCTCGGTGGTGGCCCTCAGAATATTTATGTGCGGATCGTAAACGGTCTTGTTCCATTGCGAAGTGCGCGCCGCGATACGCGCCTTCGCGGCCAGGCGCGCGCCGGCAAAGCTCTGCACCACGCGCGCCCACTCCATGCGGAAGGCTCGCAATTTGGCAATCTCGAAAAAGTAGTTCGAGCCGATGGCAAAGCTGAACTCTAGTGCGGCCGCCGCACGGTCGATCTCCGCTCCACGCTCCGCCAGGCAGGCGAGAAAACCCACTCCCGCCGCCAGCGCGAATCCGATCTCCTCAACGGCCGTTGCCCCCGTATCGGCAAACGCCTCGCAGTGAATCGCGAACGGCACGAAGCCGGAGGGCAGGGCGCGAACGATCTCCGCGGCAAAATCGAGGCTTGCCAGCGCATCGCATCCGGTTGAAATCTCATGGGCGCGCGGCTTCAAGCTTTGCCGCTCGATCAGCATCCGGATCAGGCGCTCATCGGCGCGCGCAAAATGGACTGGAATCGCGTCGAGATTTGCGAGCAGCTTCTCCAGCTGCTCCGCGCTTTTGACCGGAATCTCAAGAAATGCGATGCTTTCCGCGCCGGCAGCCACCAAGCCTTGCGCCATGCGATTCGCTGCTTCCGCATCCGCGGCCTCGATCTCCTCGCGAATCCGCCAGTCGCCCGAGGCGCGCGCGCTGCGCCGGTAGGGAAACTCTCCCGGCACGACATCCACCCAGGCCAGATTCTTCAAATCCTCGGCGCGATAGAAGGGCCTGACCGCCATGCCTTCATCGGTGCGCCAGGTCAGCCGTTTCTCGGGGTCGGCGCCCTTCAGGTCGCGCGCAATCGCCGCCTGCCACTCGGCGGCGCCGACCGGCGGAAACTCCGCGAGCAGTTTTTCATCTTTCATGGTCTTCATTGGCCGGCGGGGTCTTCCACCATCTCGATCAGAATTCCGAAGGCGCCTTCGGCCTTCGACTTGGGATGTACAAAGAATACAGTTGTTCCCCGCGAACCCTTGCGCGGAGCCTCATCGATGAGCTGGAACCCTGCGGAGCGCATCGCGTCGAAGGCCTGCCGCGCGTTAGCCACGCGAAACGCCACGTGCGCCAGGCCGCCGCGCCCGCCGTTCCTGTCGATCAGCTTCTGCAGCGGCGAGTCCGCCGTCAGCGGCTCCAGCAACTGAATCAGGTTCGGCCCCTCGCCGATCCTGAGCAGCGCCTCGCGCACCTGATCTTTTCCGTATACCTCTTCGCGATGAATCTGCTCAAAGCCCAGAGCCTCGTAGGCCTTCACCTGGCCCTCCAGTTCGCCTTGCTTCACCGCAATCGCCACGTGATCCACGAACTGGATCCCCGGAACATTCTTCAGCTCTTCCTGCACGCTGTTCCTTTCAAACTTCGGGCCGCGCCTTCAGCCCGCTTACTCAAACTCCACCAACACCTGGTTGATCTTGACGGAATCGCCGGCCTTCACGTACACGGTCTTCACCGTTCCCGAGTGCGGCGCCGTCACATTGGTCTCCATCTTCATGGCTTCGAGCACCAGCATCAGCGCGCCTGCTTCTACAGCCTGCCCCGGCTCGACGTTGACTCGAATCGCCAGTCCCATCACCGGGCTCTGGCAGACCTTTCCATCCGCGCTCCACGCGCCGCCGGGGTTCTGCGGGTGTGCGCCTGCCGCGCTGCGCGTTGCCTGGTAAGGCGAGCGGCTCGGCGACACCTGGCTCGACGGCTCCTGGCTCTCCTCGTCCTCCAGAAGCGCTACATCGACTGCGTAGGCTTTTCCATCGATCGTGATCTGAAGCTTCAACGTACGGCTTCCTTTCTGGCAAAACCGGTCAGTCTCTTAGCGCGGATTGTGCGAGGTCTGCACATTCACGCGTCCCTGCCGCGCCCACGCGCCGGCGCCATCCTGCGCTCCGGGGAGCAATTGCGCCGAGCGCACCCTCGCCGACTTGCCTAGAAACGCTGTCGCCGCCGCGGTCAGCGCCGCTACAATCTCCGGCTCGGTCTGCGCCTGCTGCGGCGCGCCCGGCGTCTCCGCCGACGCGGAGATTGTGGCCACTTCCGTCTCACGCGCCTCCTCGAGCCTGCCCAATTCCGCTACGCGCGCCTGCAGGGCCTTTACGGTCGCGGCCATGGCATTCATCTGGCGCTCCATCTCGCGCTGCTGCTCGCGAACGGCGCGGCGCAATACGCGCGTCAGCACGGCATAAATCGCCGCGCAGCCCGCGCCGGCAATTGCGATCACCAGCGCCCAATCCATCCCATGCAGTTTCATGCGGCTCTCCTTTCATGCCACGGCGCAAGAGTTGAGCGCCGGGCGCGCAGCCTAAAGCGGAATCAATCCATGCTTCTTCTGCGGCCGCAATTCGCGCTTGCTATGCAGATATTCGAGCGCCCGCGCCACCGCTCTGCGTGTTTCCGCCGGCTCGATGATGTCGTCCACCAGCCGGCGTCCCGCGGCCACAAACGGGTTCGAGAAGGTGTCGCGATACTCGTCCACCAGTTCCTTGCGCCGCGCGGCCTTATCCTCGGCCGCGTCGATCTCCTTGCGGAAGACTATCTCCGCCGCGCCCTCGGCGCCCATCACTGCGATCTCCGCCGTGGGCCACGCCAGCACGCGATCCGCGCCCAGCCCGCGCGAGCACATGGCAATGTAGGCGCCGCCGTAGGCCTTGCGCAGCACCACCGTGATCTTGGGCACCGTGGCCGCCGAGTAGGCAAACAGCAGCTTCGCCCCGTGGCGGATAATTCCACCGCGCTCCTGCTCCACGCCGGGCAGAAATCCCGGCACATCCACAAACGTCAGCAGCGGAATATTGAACGCGTTGCAGAAGCGCACAAACCGCGCCGACTTGTCCGAGGCGTCGATGTCCAGCGCTC
>Ga0326727_10004032_pt1 | contig 45273 bp, 43 predicted proteins | sample MB2enrmetagenome_FD_207643 | JGI IMG/M metagenome (GOLD analysis project Ga0326727, IMG submission 207643) | Lab enriched peat soil microbial communities from McLean, Ithaca, NY, United States - MB29MY | ecosystem: Environmental > Terrestrial > Soil > Wetlands > Peat | place: USA: New York... | reverse complement strand
GATCCTCTGGGCCACCGTGGAATTCGGGTTTCTCAAGCTGCCCGAGGCGTTCTGCACCGGCTCGTCGATCATGCCGCAGAAGGTCAATCCCGACGTGCTGGAGTTGGTGCGCGGGAAGACGGGGCGGGTGGTGGGGAACCTGCAGGCCCTGCTGGTGTTGATCAAGGGTCTGCCGCCGGCCTACAACCGCGACTTGCAGGAGGACAAGCAGCCGCTTTTCGACTCGTTCGACACGGTCCGCGCATCGCTGGAGATGGCGGCGGCCGTGGCGGCCCGGACGGAGCTCCGCCGCGAGGCGATTGCCCAAAAGCTCGACCGCGGCCACCTGGACGCCACGGCCCTGATGGAGTATCTGATCCGCCGGGGCGTGCCGCAGCGAACGGCCCACGGCCTGGTCGGACGGCTCGTGCGGAAGGCCCTGGACCGGGGCGTGCGGCTGGCCGACCTGCCGCTGGGGGATTTCCAAGAGGCCCTGCCCGATTTGGACCGGGGCGTTTACGCCGTCTTGGGCCCGCGGCAGGCGGTGGCCGCCATGACCAGCTACGGCTCAACCGGCCCCGAGCAAGTCCAGCGGCAAGTCGTGGCATGGAAGGAGCGGTTGGATCACCCTGCCTGAAATTCCTTTGCGCCTTGGCGCCTTTGCGTGAAACATGCGGACGTTGCTTCTTATGATGCACCGCGTTGCAAAATGGCTGCTGCTGCCGCTTTTGGTGGCCATGTTCTTCGTTACCGGCGTCCGCGGCCAGGACGAAGAGCTTCCCGGGCCGAAGCCGGTGGCCAAGAAGGCAAAACCGTCGGGGGTGAAGGGGAAAGCAGCGGCGAAGACGGAGGAGGCGCCCGTTACCCCGGCCAAGACGGGCGCCAAGGGCCCGCCCGAGCTGCCGGAGGACCCGGCCATCGTGGCCATTCTGGCCGTCAAACCGAAGACGCCGGTGGAGTGTTTCCAAAAGGCACGGACGCTCTGGCGGCTGGGGCGGCCCGAATTGGCCCGGCCGCTGTTGGGGCAGATCCTGGCGGAAAAGCCGGACGACGAGACATTGGCCGGGTTGGTGAAGGAGTTCGGCTCGCCAGCGCTGACGGACCTGAGCAATCAGCCGGCCTTGTTGCCCGAGGCCGAGCAACTGGCCGCGGCCGCCCTGGGGGCTGCCAACCGGCGGCTGCAGGACCCGCAGCGGCTGGCCGGCCTGATCGGGCAATTGCAGGACCCGTCCGAGGCGGTGCGCGGCCAGGCGGTGCTGGGCCTGCGGGAGGGCCGGGGGGCGGCCGTGGGGGCCCTGTTGGCCGCGCTGGCCGACCCCGCCCAGGCCGCCGGGCGCCCCGCTCTTCAGGCCGCCCTGGTGGCCATGCGCAGCGAAGCCTTCGAGCCGCTGGCGGCGATCCTCGACTCGGCCGGCCCGGACCTGAAAATCCAGGCCCTCCAGGTCTTGGGCGAGATGAAGCTGCCCGGCGCGGCGATCTGGCTGGTGGGCCCGGCCTTCGACCCCTCCAGCGATGCAAAGGTCCGCGCCGCGGCCGTCGCCGCCCTGAAGCGGCTCCTGGGCGGTATGCCCACGCGCGCCCAGGCCGTCGAGTGGCTCGACGAGCAGGCCCGCAACTACTTCCGCGGGCGGATCGTGCTGAAGGTCGATGCCGACGCGCGGGTGCAGGTGTCATGGTGGGACGCCAAGGGCGGGCGCTGCGTCACGCGGAATTGCACGGTGGATGAGGCGTGCCGCGTGATGGCGGCCCGCCTGGCCCGCCAGGCCCACGCCATCGCCCCCGACGACCGGCGGGTGACGGTCGTCTGGCTGGCGGCGACTTTGGACGAGATGGTCTACAGCCGGGGGCTCGATCAGCCGCTGAATTTCGAGAAGGACGCGGCCGTCGGTCAGATCGCAAAGCTCGGTCCCGGCATGCTGGAGGCCGTGTTGGACTACGCCTTGGCCGAGGGACATCCGGCGGCGGGGCGCGCGGCCGCCGAGATCCTCGGGCGGATCGGCACCGCCCAGGAACTCTTGCGCAAGGGGCAAGAGCCCGCGGCGCTGGTGCGGGCAACGCGCAACCCGGACCGCCGCCTCCGCCTGGCCGCCCTGGAGGCCATCGTCCGCCTGGAGCCGGACGGACCCTATCCCGGCTCGAGTTGGGTGCCCGAGTCGCTGGCCTTCCTGGCGGCGACCCAAGGCACGCGCCGTGCCCTGCTGGCCGGCGCCGACCCCAACACGTTTGTGGATCTGGCCGCCGCCCTGGCGGTGGCGCACGTGCAGGCCGACCGGGCCGGCTCCGGCCGCGAGGCACTCCGCATGGCCCTCGGGTGCCCGGACTACGAAGTGCTGTTGATCGACGCGGGCATCGGCAACCCGCTAGTGGAGACGGTCGTCCAGCACCTCCGCCAGGATTACCGCACGGCGGCGGTGGCGATCGGGGTGGTGGCCCGCGAGGGATTCTTCGAGCGGGCGGAGCGGCTGGCCCACGACGATCCGCGGACGCTGGCTTTCGCGCGGCCGCACTCGGAGGAGACTGCCCGGGCCGAGCTGGACGCCTTGGCCGCGATCCGGCCGCGGGAGTTCGTCGCGCAGCCGGAGCGGCAGCAGCAGGCGGCCCGCGCCCTGGCGTGCCTGGCCACCTTGGCCGCCTCTTCGCGGAGAGTTTACGATCTGGGGCCGGCGGAAGAGGCGGTCTCGACCGCCCTCTACGTGCCGGGGCTGGGCGGCCGCGTGGCCGCCGTGCTGGCGAACCTGCCCAGCCGCGCCAGCCAATTGGCCCTGGTCGAGTTGGCCAGCCGCCACGTCCAGGCGCTGGAGGTCCGCAAGGCGGCGGCCAGGGCGTTCCGCGTGAGCACGCAGAAATACGGCCTGCTGCTTTCGCCGGAGGCCGTCCAGAAGCAGTACGCACGCTACCAGCGCAGCAAGGACCTGGACGCGGCCACGCAGCAGGTGCTCGGATCGCTGTTGGATTCGATCGAGGACAAGCTGGACACTCCCCGGCCGCCCCGCGAGCCGGCAGCCAAGGGCGAGAAACCGGCGGAAAAACCGGCGGATAAGAAGGCGAAGGCGAGGGCAAATTGAGAATTGCACATCTCTCGTTCCCACGCTCCGCGTGGGAACGCATTGCATGGCCGCTCCCGCGGCCTTTCCCGGCTTCGTTTGGCGGCGCTGCTGGGAGCCCGCGGCTGAGGACGCGGAGCGTCCGGTCAGTGCGTTCCCACGGAGGACCGTGGGAACGAGGCAGAAAGGCGGGGGAGATTTCCCCATGACCCGTCTGCCCGCCCCCGCCGCCGACAGCACCCCGCCGATCCCCGGCCTGATCGGCTCTGGGCCGGCGATGCAGCATTGCTACCGCCTGGTGCGGCAGGTGGCGCAGTCCAACGCCTCGGTGCTGCTGTTGGGCGAGACGGGCACCGGCAAGGAGCTGATCGCCAAGGCCATCCACCGCCTCAGCCCGCGCGGCAGCGGCCCCTTCATCCGCGTGAATTGCGGGGCGCTGCACGAAAACCTGCTGGAGAGCGAGCTGTTCGGCCACGTCCGCGGGGCGTTCACCGGCGCCGTGGACAACCGCACCGGCCGCTTCGAGGCCGCCCACACCGGCACGGTCTTCCTCGACGAAATCAACTCCACCACCGCCAAGCTCCAGGTCAAGCTGCTCCGCGTCCTGCAGGAGCACGAGTTCGAGCGGGTCGGCGACACGCAAACCATCCGCGTCGATACGCGGGTCATCGCCGCCAGCAATCGCGACCTGCTGGAAGAAGTCGACGCCAACCGCTTCCGCGAGGACCTCTATTACCGTCTCAACGTGGTGACCATCTACCTGCCCCCCTTGCGCGAGCGCCGCGAGGATATCCCGCTCTTGGTGGGGCACTTCCTCCGCATCTACAACGAGCAGAACCTCCGCCACGTGCCCTACGTCCAGGCCAAGGCGATGGACATGCTCTGCGGATACGATTGGCCGGGCAACGTCCGCGAGCTGCAGAACTACGTGGAGCGGGCGGTGGTGCTGGCCCCCGGCGACGAGCTGTCCTGCGACCTCTTGCCCGAGGCCGTGCTGGGGCAGAAACCGCGGCGGATCGGCCGGCCGCGGCCCGCCAACCTCGACGCCCTGGCGGCCGAGCTGGTGGAGCAGGGCATCGCCGCCGCCGGCCCGCAAAGCGACAACCTCTACGCCTCGATCGTCAGCCGCGTCGAGCGCGAGCTGATCCTCCAGGTTCTCAATGCCTGCGACAACGTCCAGACCAAGGCCGCCGACCGGCTCGGCATCAACCGCAACACGCTCCGCAAGAAGCTGGAAGAATACGGGCTGGACAAGTAGGAGGCAGACGTCTCACATGCCCAACGAACTTCAGCCGTCCCCACCCGGGGGGCATCAGTCGCCGTTTGAGCGTATCCGCCGCACGAATGCCGCGGGGGTGGAATTCTGGTCTAGCCGCGACTTTGCCCAGGTGCTCGGCTACGCCGATTACCGCAATTTCGAGCAGGTGATCCAAAAAGCCAGGACCGCCTGTTTCAATTCCGCCAATCGCATCGAGGACCATTTCGTTGACGTCACCGAAATGGTCCAAATCGGTAGCGGGGCGATGCGGCCCGTCCAGACGGCCTACCTCTCGCGGTACGCCTGCTATCTGGTGGTGCAGAATGCCGACCCCGGGAAGGAAATCGTGGCCCTGGGGCAGACCTATTTCGCTGTCCAGACACGCCGCCAGGAACTCACCGATCAGGCCACGGAAGCGGAGCGCCGGCTGCTCCTGCGCGAGGAGATGAAGCTGCACAACGTCAAGCTGGCGGGCGCGGCAAAGGACGCCGGCGTCGTCGAACCGATGGACTACGCCATCTTCCAGAACCACGGCTACGTGGGACTCTATGGCGGGCTCGACATGCGGGCCATCCATCGCCGCAAGGGGCTCAAGAAGAGCCAACAGATACTTGACCACATGGGCAGCACCGAGCTTGCTGCCAACTTCTTCCGCGCCACTCAAACGGAGGAGAAACTCCGCCGCGAGAAGATCAGCGGCAAGGTCCGCGCCAACCAGGCGCACCGCGAGGTCGGCGCGAAGGTGCGCCAGACGATCCGGGAACTCGGCGGCACGATGCCCGAAGACCTCCCGGCGGCCGAGAGCATCAAGAAGCTCGAATCCCAGCAACGCAAGGAGATCAAGAAGCAGGAGCCGGACGACGCACAATGACGCTTGCTAAGGGCTAATCCGGGCTGGCCCACCAGGTGATGAAGCCGTCGATGAACATGGCCGCCGTCTCGACCGCCAGGATCACGATGATGATGATTTCCAGCAGCCGCTCGCGGCGGGAGTTGCGGTACTCGCCCATCCGCTGGCTGGCCAACTCGTAGATGTACTCGTAGACCTCGGTCTTGCTGTCCAGCGATTCGATGCGCTCTTGCGCGCGGGCCTTGCGGCGGAGGAGGTCGCCCAGGCGGCGGGCCGCCAGCGGCAGGTCGGCGGCCGCGTGCCGCAGGTGGGGCTCGATGCGGGCCTGGCGGATCCGCCGGTCGAACACGGCCACCGTCCGCCGGCCGAGGATTTCCTGGCGGGCCAGGTCCCCGGCCGTCACGTCGTAAGCCAGCGGGGTGTCCTGCTCGGCCTCCGGCCAGGCGGCGGCTGTCTCCGCCTCGAGCCTGCGGAGTTCCGTCTCGTAGAAAGCCAGCTCGACCACGGCCAACAGGGCCGGCTGGATCTCGTCGGCGGGGGCCAGGATTGCCGCGCGGCCCGGGCCCCACCACGCCAGCACGTCTCGGACCTTGACCGAGACGGCCCGTGTTTCGCCCGAGCCAACCCAGTCGCGGAGTTCCTTGCGCCAGCGGGTCTCGTCCTGTGGGCCGCCCACGACGACCAGGACTTCCAGGCCTTCGGCGGGTGGGGGGGCGGCGGATGGTGGGACTCGCTCGGCTCGTCCCACCCTACGTGCCGGCGGCCGGATCGTGTCGACCGCCTCGGCGGTGCTCACTGCCGCGGCCGGCGCCGGATCGAGGAACTCCAGCAGCACATCCTGGCCCGGCTCAGCGTGCCGGCAGAACTCGATGCGATAGCGGGTTGTCCGATCCGTAGATTCCGCGCGGGCATGGGTCGATTGCAGCATGGGAGTCTTTGGTCCCGGATTAGTTTCGGATTTCGTACGCGGGATTTCTTGTCGGCCGGTCCTTACTTGCTGTTTGCCCGCTGCGGCTTGGGCCGGTTGCGGTTGGCCCCCGGCCGGCGTGGCCGGTTCTTCGGCGTGGCCTGCGGGCCGAGCATCGTGGTCCGCCCGTCCTGGTCCATCAGGTACACGCAAACGTTGGTCAGGCTGCGGAAGCTCTTCATCCAGCCGGGCACTTCGTGCGTCAGGTGGACGCCGGGCGGCACGCTGCCGCCGGCCAGGCACAGCGCCGAGGCGATCACGCCGGAGGCCACCAGGACGCAGGTCGCGTTGGTGTCGGGCGGGATGTCGGGGGTGTTGGCCAGTTGGCAGTAGGCGCCCACCCAGGTGTCGTCGGCCAGGTAGCGGCAGGCCACGCCGACCACGTCGCGCCCGACCAGGGGCCGGGCCGGGTCCTGCACGAGCAGGTGCGGCCGCCAACCGTAGCCCGCCGCCCGGATGCGGCGCATGTTCTCCGGATGAAAACCGTAGACGAACTTGGCGGCCGTGTCGTGCCGCCAGCCCATGTAGACGCATTCCTCGTGGCCGATGAGCAGGCTGTCGGCCCCCGCCGGGATGCCCAATTCCTCGATCGGCACGCCGCACGCGGAAAAGCTCTGCGGGTGCCAGCTCAGGGCGTCCTCGTGCAGGATCACGGTGCCCTCTTCCACGACCTCGAAGGTCCAATCCTCGCTCATCTCGTCGCCGGCCTCGCCCTGGCTCCAGGTCGTCGAGGGACCCGCCAGCACGCCGTCGGCGGGCAGCGTGTCGTCGTACTCCCAGTAGCAGATGGCGTCGGGCCGATCGTAGGCGGCGATGATCTCCTCGGCCATCGCGTTGATCGCCCCCGGGTTCATGCCCGCGGCCACGATGTGTGGGCAGCGCGTGGCCGGGGGCCGCCGGTCGAGGAAGTTGAAGGCTGCGATGTGGATGTCGTCCTTGTAGTCCACCATCGTGGAGTTCACCAGCGACACGCCCACCGCGTCGCAGAGCACGATCGACTCGCGCTTGTCGAGCGTGGGCGTCAGGTCGATCACCAGGTCGAAGGGCTGCCGGGCGAGCCGCTGCTGGAGGTCGTCGAGGGTGAAGTGCTTGTCGGTCCAGTCCAGCAGCGTGCCGGCCAGGCGGTTTGCATGGTAGTCGGCGTGGGGCGGGCGGACCGGGTCGACCGCCGAGACCCGCCAGCCAAGCCGCTGCAACAGATACAGGGCGGCGGTGCCCACCGGGCCGGCGGCCCCGAGCAACAGGCAGTGCCGCGGCCGGCCGTTGGAACCAGGCCGGCCGTTCCGCCGCGGTTTCACCCGCCAGGCCGCTAGCGGCGGCCGGCCGTTTCCCCCAGTGACTCTACGCTTCATGGCAAGACCTTCAGCTCGAACAGGCCCAGCTCTTTCTCGATCGCGGCAATCTGGGCCAGCACGTCCTTGAATTCGTCCTCCCCGAAGACCGCTTCCTGCCGCTTCTCAAATTTCTCCGCCATGCGGTCGAGCTTCGCGGTGGGCAGCAGGTCGTAGAGGGTTTGGAAGAGGTCGGTGGCCTCGCGGGCCATGTGGGGGCGGCAGAGGCGGACCGTCGTCCGGCAGGCCTGGGCCAGGGTCGCGCGGGCCGCAGCCGCCGGCGGAGCTTTAGCAGGGTCGCCGGCCGCCCCAAGGGCCTGCAAGATGCTCTCCGTCACCAGCCGGCCTGCGGCGTGCTGGGCCTTGAGTGTTTTGACCAGCGGCCCCAACTGGGCGTGGCTCTCGAAATGCGGAAAGATGTACTCCTCTTCGAGCCGCTGGTGGAAGTCCTCGTGGAGCTTCCGCACCAGGGCGGCGGCCTGTCGCAAGAGGTCGGGGGCACGCTGGTCCTGCGGCGTCCGCAAGCGGTCGGCCAGCTCCTCGTAGACGCCCAGCAGCCGTTCTTGGATGGCGTGCTCGAGCATGAGGTCTTCGGGGGGGGAATTGGGTTCGTCCGCATCGGATTTGGACTCGGCTGCTGCGGCCTTTTCCTGCCTCTTGGATGGTAGTATCCGAGGGGGGGATGCAAGTAGGGCCGCACCCGCCCCGCCCAGTCCCCCGAGCCCCAGGCCCGCAACGGCCACCAGGAACTCCCTTCGTCGCCCGTGCATCGCTCCCTCCACGGCTTGTTAGCGATCAGTAAGCGCCTATTGTCGCCGATGACGGCAGCCGACACAAGGGTCCGCTGGAAGGCGGGAGGGGGGCGGCCCCGGGCCTTATAGCGTGCTCGGAAAGCCGGCGTCTGCCGTCCCCTCTCCCTCCGGGAGAGGGAGGGTGAGAGCCGGGAGCGAAGCTGCAAGCATTTCTCGCGATCCGGCCCACAACGCCCTCACCCCCGGGTCGGGCACCACGCAAAGCGTGGTCGTGGGTGCCTCTCCCAAAGGGAGAGGGGAGACTTTTCCAAACACGCTCTTGGGTCTTGGGCCTTGGGCTTCGAGCCCGAAGACCCAGGGCCCAACCCCCGCGCCGCGATACTTGCCGCGCCCGCGATTTTCGCGATAATGGAGGCATGAACGCATTAACAGAGACTGTGGTGTCTGGGCCGTTGGATTGGGACGCCATCTACCGCGAGGGCACGCCGTCGTGGGAAACGGGGGTTCCGGCCGCGGGGCTGCTGCACGTGCTGGACGAAGGCTGGCTGCGGCCCAGCGTCACCCTGGAGATCGGCTGCGGCACGGGGGCCGACGCCGTCGAACTCGTGAAGCGGGGCTTCGAGGTCACCGCGGTGGACAACTCGCCGACGGCCATTGAGCGGGCCCGGGCCCGCGCGGAACTGGAGGATGCCTTGCCACGGTTCGTGCTGGCCGACATCTTTGAGTTTGCCCCGACGGCCGGCCAGTTCGATTTTGTCTACGATGCCGGCTTCTACCACTTTGTTCGCAACTACGACTTGAACCGCTATCTCGACGTGCTCTGGCGGGTGACTCGGCCCGGCTCGCTCTACTTGACGCTGGCCGCGGCCAGTGAGGCGGCCGAGGGCGGCCCGCCCCGGGTCACCAAGCGACAGATCTACCACGACCTCGGGCGGCTGCTGGAGATCGTCCAACTCCAGCGGTGCCGGCTGGAAAGCCGCTTCCAGAAAGACGGCCAGCCGGCATGGTTGTGCCTGATGCGTCGCCCGATGTTGCCGGGAACGGTTTGAGATTTCAGATTGGCCGCTAGCGGCTTCGCAAGCACTGATCGTCGACCCCTGTCCCGCCACAATGTCGCCGCTATCCTGTTCGCACGCCGGGAAGAATCAAGAACCGCTTCGCGGGGCCCTGTGGATGCGCGCCGTCGCGTGGCTGGCGTTGGTCGGCGGAGCGATGCTGGCGGTGGGCTGTGGCACGGCGGAGCGGGACCAGCCGGCCGGGACCAACCCTGGGGCGGGCGCTGGCCCACAGGCTGCAGAGGAGCGTACCGCCGCAGTCGCGCGACCCGCGGCCGCGGGTGCCCCGGCGGCTGCCAGACTGCCGCAGCCCGCCCCGGCGGGTACGGCCGCGGGTGCCCCGGCGGCTTCAGCGGCCACCGTGGAGGCAACCCCGCTGCAAAGCGCCGCCGGTCCGCCTGCCCCGATGAAACGGGCCATCCTTGGCACCCTGAGCCAAGCGCGGAAGTCCAAGGCCCAAAAGGCTGCCGACGAGGCCCCAAGCTTCAAACGCTGACGCGGCCGGCCGGCGCGTCACCGCCGCGCGCGTGCGCCGCGGCCACCCCGCGCGTGCCGAGCAAATCCCGCGACGCAGTCGCGGGGCTTTTCTTTGATTTCTGCTCCCTACTCCCGTTTCCTCCCCCGCAGGTAGCTCGCGCTGGATTGAAAATACTTCCGCCGCCGCTCTTGGCCGGCCTGGCGGGCTTCCGCCTGCTGGCTCTCGAGATCGGCCAGGTTCGCCTGGCAATAACGACAGCCGACCACCTCCAGATGAAACGCCAGGTAGCGGGCCGTCTCCGCAGGCAGCACTCCCAGCAGAAAACTCCCTAACTGCTCCCGCGACGCACAACTCAAGCGGTGCCGGCGCCACACCTCGCCCACGGAAAGCACGCCCGAGTCGCGCCGGGCGTGGATCTCCGCCAGACGCCGGACCAGCTCCGGGGCGTCGCGGAGGGCCTTTTCGATCTCGGCCATTTCCTCGACCGGCAACGCCTCGTCGAGGTACGCTTCCAGATCGGCCTGGCCGGGGGAGAAGGACATAGTGGGCAGTAGTTGATGGTCAGTGGTCAGTTGCCAGTTCGCGCGAAGCCGCGAGCGGTCCCGCCCGCCAAACGCCAATCGCAATTCCCGAACCCCCGGATGCAATCCGGGGGCTTTTGATGCCAAAATCCCCCAATCCCCAAATCCCTAAATCCCTTCTCTCCCTACGGCCGCGCGGAGCTTCGCGATCGTCTCGAACTTGTAGTTCGCCACGGTCTGCTCGGAGAGGCCCAGCCGGGCTGCAACCTGTTTGTTGGACCAGCCGCGGACGAACAAGAGCTCGGCGGCCTGCAGCCGGTCCCACTGGCTGCGGCTCCGCCAATGGTCGATCTGCCGGCCCAGGGCGGCGGCCAAGGCCGAGTCCTCCAGCTCGCGCCGCTCGCGGCTGCGGGCGAGGCTGCTGGCCGGCCGCGCCGAATCGGCCGGTTCGCGGCCGCCGCTGGCCGAGTCGCTCACCAGCGGCAGTGTGGGCCGGCGGCCCTCGCGGCGCAACAGGTCGGTCAGCTTGTGCGCGGCGATCGAGAACAGGTAGCCCTCCAGCGGCTGCCGCGGATCATAGTTCGGCAGGCTGGTCAGCAAGCCGACGAAAGTTTCCTGGACGAGGTCCTCGGCGGCGGCGCGGCTCGGTGCCCGGCGGATCACGTACCCCAGCAGCCGCCCCTCGAAGCGCGCGATCAACTCGGCCCACGCCGCGGGCTCGCCCGCGCGGACCCCGTCGATCAACAGGCTGTCGGACCGGCCGGGGGCCACCTTGTGGGCGCTTTCAACGCGAGAGGTTTCGGATCACTGCGGTCAGGGGCAGGAACATTGCGGCGGCGTAGAGAACGCCAAGCAGCACCACCGCCCGGATGGCAGTGCGGTTCCACGTGGCTCGCGTGGCTTCGCTGTTTACCAGGATCTCCTTGGCGATCGTCAGGACGAACACCGCGCCGACAATCCAGGCGAACAGGGTGGATCCGAGGACGACCGTCGGATTGGGCAGGACCGTGCCGAAGTCAGCGAAGATTCTCATAAAGGCGCCCCGTGTCGTAAGCACCGCGGCCAGTAATGCTCCCGTGAGAACCATTGCGATGATGAAAAGAGTAGGGAAACCAGCCCGCGGTCCGGACTCCGCAGCGGCCGTCGGGTGCTGCACGCTTTCGGAGAAGCCGCTGCCGGCGGCAGCGCCCCGCTGTGACGCTACCCCGGCGCCTTCGCGCTGGCGGCGGCCTGCGGGCGGGACCCACTTCAAACACGCGAAGACGACTGCCAGCGCCAGCAGCACGCCGCCCAGACCGATGGCGGCCACCCGCAGCCGCCCGGCCGTGGCTTCGCGCCGTACCGCCGCCTGGACGCCCTCCTGCATCTGGCGGTCGAAGGCCAGCCGCAGGTGCAGCACGACCATCGGGCCAAACGAGGTCTCGACCGGCTCTTGCCACTCCTCGCGGAGCAAGCGGCGGCGGAGGTCGGCGGGGTCCCAGTCCCACCGGCCGGCTGCCCCGGCTCCGACATAGATCGCAGCGTACCTCTCCACCGCCTCTTGGAGGGCTTGTGGCACCTCGGCCTCGCACTGCTCGCGCGTCTCGAAGGGGCCGACGGGAATGGACATCACGTAGGCGTTATCGGCATAGTGCGGCGCGGCATCGACCCAGTCGGGACGCCCGGCCGCGGGCGGAGCGGCCCTGGCGGCCGGCGGGGACGGCTTCGAGTTGCCGGAGACCTCCACTGTCGGCGGCCTGACGCTGTGCGGGAGGACGTCGGCCAGCGCGTGGCCGATGGCCGAGAGCACGCCGCCGCGCGGCGGGGCCTTGTCCGCGGCGGATCCCTGCTCCCGCGCGGATCCAATCGCATCGGGCGGCACGGGAGCCGACGGGACCGTGGCGCTCGGCGTTTGCCTTACGGTTGCCAGGCCCGACGGCAGGGGCGCGTACGATGGTGCGCCTGCGCCGAGCCAAAACCATCCCAGCACAACCAGCAGTACCACGGCCGCCAGGATCGTCAAGCCTACCGGCCGCGTCCGCGGGTTGGCCAGCAGGACGATCAACCCCACGATCGCGCCGAACCCCACGAAGAGCAATAAGATGGCAATGGGAGCGACCATGTTTTGTCTTGCCCTTTGGCCCTTCAGACCATCATTTTTCGTTGTGGACGGAGCCGCGCGCGGGGCGGCACCCAGGGACTAGCCAACTGCACGGAGGCGGACATCACGCCGGCCACCATAACCAGCCACGGTTGCGGGAAGTCCCAGAACCCGGCCACTACCAGGGCCGCCAAACAGGAAACGGCCAGCGACCACAGCCGCAGCCGGCTGTCCCGCACCCGGTCCGCCTGCCGCCACCAGCGCAACAGGGCCAGCAGGGTGCCAAACACGGCCATGTAGGCCATCGGGTGCGGCCGGCCGTCGGCATAGAAGCTCGGCGGCACTCTGGCGGGCGATGCGGGGCTCGGGATGCCGGGTTCCCGCGGCAGATCGACCAGCAGGGTTTCCGCCACTGCCCAGGCCGCCAGCCCCAGCCCCAGGCCAAAGACCATGAGGATGAACCGCCGCAGCACGGCTTCTTCCAAGCGGTTCTCCCACAGCTTTTCGAGCAGCAGCACGCCCCAGGCGCCGAGGATCCCCACCAGCGCGACCCAGGCGAATTGCTCGGGCGCCAGCGCGGCGTGGTGCTGATAGCCGCGGATGACGATGATGATCATCACGGCGGACATGACCAAGGCGATCACGGCCGCGGCCAGCAGCGAGCCGACCAACTCGGTGAAGCGGTCGCGGGCCGACAGCACGATGGCCGGGATGGCCGGCCGCGTGTCGGTCGGCGGCCGGGCGGATGGGGCGATGGCCGGCGGCACGGCCCGGACCGCCGTCGGCGGGCCGCCGCCCGGGCCAGGGTCCGGCGTCAGAACGAGCATCCGCACGAAGCGATAGAAGAGGTAAGCGAGCGTCAGCGGGATGAACAAGTAAATCGCCGCCGGCGCCAAGAGCACCACGGGGATCAAGAGCAGTATCTTGCCCAGCAAATTGCGTTCGGACCAGGCGGCGCGGAACTTCCGTCCGAGGGCCCGGACGCCCCGCGCGATCGGTTCCTCCCCAGGCGGGAAGACCTTGTGGACGGCCTGCGAAAGGCTCGAGCGCAGCGGGCCAACCGCGGCATCTAGCGGCCGCGCCCTCACCCCCGGGTCGGGCACCATGCGCAGCATGGTCGTTGCGGGTGCCTCTCCCAGAGGGAGAGGGGCGAACGGAAGGGCTGCTCCTGGGATCGCCGGCAAGGTGGCCAGCATCTCGCGGACCGTGCGGAACCGCCGCTCGGGGTCCTTTTCCAGCGCCCGGGCAACAATGCTGCGGTACGGCTCCGCGAGCATCGACACGTCCGGCCGGGCCGTCAGGTGTTTCATGAGCACTTCGCCCACGCTCTCCCCGTCGAAGGGCACCCGGCCGGTGAGCATCTCGTAGAGCATCACGCCCAAGGCGTAGATGTCGATCTCTTTGCCGTAGCGGCCGGTGGCCACCTCGGGGGCCATGTAATGGACCGTGCCGATGCTCTCGGTGTGGCCGCTGCGGCGACTGCACGAGATGAACTTTGAGAGGCCGTAATCGCCGATCTTGACGATGCCTTCGTCCGAGAAGACGTTGCCCGGCTTCAGATCGCGGTGCACGATCCCGCGATCGTGCAGGTAAGCCAATCCGGCGCCGATGCCGTGGATCCAGGTGAGGACCTCGCTCGAGGGCAGGCCGCCGGGGTGGACGGCCAAGACGTTTTCCAGGCAGTCGCCGGCAACATATTCCATCACGACCCACGTGTCGCCGTGGGCGTCCTGGCGGATGTCGTAGAGGTCCAGCAGGTTGGGGTGTTTGAGGTTGAGGCACACGCGGATGCCGCGGAGCTCGACATCGAGGTTGCGGCGGACGAGTTTCAGGGCGACTTCCTTGCCGGCGTCGCTCGTGGCGTAGTAGATTTCGCCGAAGCCGCCCTGGCCGACGCCGCGCTTGAGGGTGTAGCCTTCCAGGGGGCGGGAGCCGCTGGGGTAGAGGAACGGCCCCGCCCCGCGGGGACCCGCCAGGCCGGGACCAGCTCCGCCGGTGCCCGCGGCGCGCGGATCGGCTTTGCCCGCCTCCGCGGCATCCGACGGGTCGCTCGTGTTATGCGAGTCGGGCTGCACGGCAACTCCCCGGGCTGTTGCGAAATCGCAAGCGGCCTCCCCACGAGTATTATCCCAGCGGCTCCAGGCTAAAGGCGAATCCCTCGCCCGAGACCCGCGAATTCGGCTCGAGCGGCCCTTGCTCCCGCAGGCAAACCCCGTCGATCTCCAGCCGGCCGGACGTATGACAAAACAGCTCCTTCCCCTGCCGGGAGAGGACAACCGCCTGCAGCCAATCGGGGCACACGACGTGGCTCCGGGCCTGCGGGCCCAGCACGCACGTCTCGGCCCAAAGCAGCACCGCGCCGCAGGGAGGCTCGGTGCGGTGGTGGCTCGCCAATTCCAGCCGGGCCGTGGCACTCAAGGGGTGCGGGCGGCGAAACACAAGCCGTACCCCCTCGCCCAACTCGATCCGGCTGCCGTCGGCCAGCCAATGGACCGCTCTGACCGGGCGGCCGTCCACCCGCACCTCCCGCACGCCGCGTGCGTTTGAAAGGGCCTCGATCAGGTAGTTTTCGCCGTCGCGGCGGATCAAGGCGTGACGGCTGCCGAGGTCGGCCAGGATCGGGATGTCCACCCGCATCCCCGCGCGGCTGTCCGGCTCCTGCGGCTGACCCAGCAGCACCTCGTCCGCCAGGCAGAGCCGGTAGCCCCCCACGGCGTCTATCCAGAGCATGAACTGCTCCGGCGGGCATGATGCCCGACCGTGCTCCGCGCGGTGCCCGGGTCGCCCCGGCTTGGCAGCATCGAGCGCCATCGCCACGAATCCCCGGAGGTGCTGGACCAACGATACCATGGTAGCATTCTCTCGACCGTTACGCACGGTCCCGCGAACCCCCGGACGCAGTCCGGGGGCTTTTCTACGCAGTCCGGGGGCTTTTCTACGTAGTTCGGGGGCTTTTCTACGCAGTTCGGGGGCTTTTCTACGCAGTCCGGGGGCTTTTCTCCTGACCTCTGTCCCCTGCTACTGCTTGGCAACGGCGGCCGCGTCCGGCCCCTCGTGACTGAAGTAATGGCCGATCTCGTCAAGGATGTTCTTGGGCGTGGCCTTGTCCAACGGGATCTCGCCCTGGAACTCGGTTTCGACGTTGGTCAGCCGCTCGGACACGTCGAGCCGGGTGCGCAGGTTGGACACCAGTTCCTTCACGCGGCCCAGTTGGCTCTCGTCGAACTGGAAGCTGCTGGCGGTCTGGGCGGCCGCCACCATTTGGTTGCGGGCATCGAGATTCTCGACGTCGACTTGCAACTGCCGCCGGGCAGCCAGCATACCGTCGAGCCTTTGCCGGGCAGCGGCCAGGCTTCGTTGGCGGGCCTCATAGATGCCCTTCAGGCTGGCCAACGTCGCCTCGCCCGTCTTGTACCGCTGGAAACGATTGGCCAGATCGGCCTTGACCTCCTCGGCCGTGTAGCTCCGGGTACCGTAATGGAAGGGACCCGGGCCGCCGGCCAGGTCCTCCTTCAGCCGCAAGACCTGCTCTTTTTCCTTGGCCAGGCGGGTCTCGGCCGCGGCAATCTGCTCCTCCAGCCGCTTCAACTCCACCTCTTCCTTGGCGATCACGTGCATATTCTTGCCGACCTCGGGGGTGAGGTCCTTGATCATGTTCCGCGCGTGATCGATCTGGAATTCGACCGGCACGGCGTTCTGGGCCGACTCCCGGACCATCGTGAGCGACGTGCGGAAGTACCCGATGGCATTGCGGCCGAACAAGAAGGCAGCCACCAGAAACGCCCCCCCCGCCACAAGAATGACTTTCTTGATCATGATAGTGATCCTCCTGGACACCTGCGAAATCAACAAATGGTCGGAAATCGTGGGCGCCGCGAGTCCGGCTCCCACAACGGGCTATTCGTCCCCGGATGCCGAATCTTGGGATCGCAACTCCGTTGTAGGGCGTGACGAGACTCGCTAGAATCCTCTAGCGATGAGCACGACCGTGGAATCTTTCGTGCAATTGATCCACGATGCCCCCGGGCAGATCGTGCTGGCGGTGACTGGGGGCGGGAGCCGAGCCATTGCCGACCTGCTGGCCGTGCCCGGCGGATCGCGGACGCTGTTGGAGGCCATAGTCCCCTACTGCGAGGCCGCGTTGGTTTCCTGGGTCGGCGGCAGGCCGGACCAGTTCTGCTCCCCGGCGATGGCCCGGGCGATGGCCGTGGTCGCGTTCGGTCGGGCGAGGACGTTGGGGGCCCCCGACGATCTGGCGGCTGGCGTCGCGGCGACGGCGGGTCTGAGCACCGATCGTCCCAAGCGGGGGGCACACCGCGCCCATATCGCCTTGCAGACCGCCGCCCGGACCGTTACCTGGTCTGTCGAACTGCAAAAGGATCTCCGTTGCCGCGCGGAGGAGGAGCGGATCGTGGGCCACATGGTCCTGAACGCGGTGGCCGAGGGCTGCGGCCTGCCCGTGCGGCTCGATCTTCCGCTTGTCGGGGGGGAGGAGGTCGACGGGCAGCAGACCGTTGCCCCACTCGCCTGGCAGGACCTGCTGCTGGGCAAGGTCGGGTGGGGCTGGGCTGGCGGAAGGGAGGCGGCCGGCGGCGCGGGTCCTCCGCCACATGCCCTGCTGTCCGGGGCGTTCAACCCGCTCCACGCCGGCCACCTGCGGATGGCTGAGCTGGGCCGCGAGATCCTCGCCGCGCCGGTGGCCTTGGAAGTGTCCATCTATAACGTCGACAAGCCGCCGCTGGACTACCTGGAGATCCAACGCCGGCTGGGCCAATTGCCGGCCGGGATGCCGGTATGCCTCAGCCGGGCGGCCACGTTCGAGGAGAAGGCTCGCTTGTTCCCCGGCGCCACGTTCCTGGTGGGGGTGGACACGCTCCGGCGGATCGCCGCCGAGCGCTGCTACCCCGGCGGCGCGGCCGCCTGCCTGCGGGCACTGCAAACCATCGCCGGGCGCGGCTGCCACTTTCTCGTCTTCGGCCGCGACATGGGGACGGGCTTCGTGCGGCTGGGGGACCTCGAACTGCCGGACGTCCTCCACCGCATCTGCCGCGAGGTTTCGCCGGAGCGGTTCCACGAAAACGTTTCTTCGACCGTACTGCGGCAGTCTGGGGCCTGGTGAGCGGACAGGGCACCCACACTGCCGCCAGCTTTAGAAGAGGCGGAAGGCAGCCGGGGAGCCGGGAGCGTCAGCTCCCGGATGGGCGGAAGGCCTTACCACAAGTTCCAAACCTCCGGGGATGTCTGGCCGGCGGTGACGACGTAAACGCCCAAGAGCAGGTTCGTCACGGCGTGGGCGGCCACGCAGTCCCAGAAGTTCCGCGTTTTGACCATCAGCCAGGTTCCCATCCCGAACCAGGCGATGGCCGGCAGCATCTCGGCCGGATGGGCGAGGGCGGGGATAATCAGGCTCACCGCAATGGCAGCCGCGTTGACGCGGCCGAACGGTACGCTAGACCAGTCGTCGGCCACCACCAGCGGCATCAGGAAGCCGCGGAGGAAGAACTCCTCGATGAGGGGCACGATTGCAACCAGGCCGGCAAAGCGCACTGCCAGAAAGGCCCAGGCCAGGGCCCGCCCGTCGCCCATTTCGCTGAAGGGGTTGAAGGCCGGCCGGGCCGCGAGGCTGGCCAGCTTTTCCGCCGGTCCGGCAAGTCCCACAAAGCCCAGCAGCCATCGATCCAGCGCAAGCCGCCAGAGGCCGACCCAGACCACCACGCCCACCAGGCCGACGGCCAGGGCGGTCATGCTGGGGCGCCGCAGCGGCCGCGGATAGCCGGGAAGCACCAGCGCTATCGCCGCGAGCGTCAGGCCGATCTTCAGCGTGTAAACGAGGGGGTAGGCCTTGTAAGGAATGGCCAGGCCGATCGCGCGGCCGCCGCTTTGGCCCGGCGACGGCTCCAGCCCGCCCAGCACGGAATAGATCAACAGCGGCAGGACCGGGGCGACCCAAGGGTGACGCCCCCACCAGCGCCTGGGAGCGGGCGCGGCCTCACCCTCACCTGCAACATGCTCCGGCCCCGGCGCGAGGCGGGTTGCGGCATCCGGCGGATCGCGGGGATCCGCGGCACGCTCCGGGCCCGGTCTCTCAGAATCGCTCAAGTCCGTGCGGCCCTCATTCGGACAGGTCGATGAAGACCTCTTCCGACAACGAGCGCTCGGCCGCGACGCCCAACTCGTCGAGTCGTCGCCGCTTGCCGACGGTGTGCCAGGCGCTGACGCCCCGCAACTCCGGCATGATCTCGACCAGTTGATCGGTGAGAGTCTGGGCCATCAGGCGGACCGTGTCCTCGGAGGACTGTTCGAAGATGGCCAGCGCGGTTTTCATGAGCCGGACCAACTGCGCCCGTTGCATGAGCGGCTGCGCCAACGTGTCCGCCGACTCGATCAGCAACTCCGCGACCGGAACGTCCAACGCCTTCTGCCACTCGTAGAGCTTGCTCAACGGCAAGTCGGCGGTCTCCTCCTCCTGGTGAGCCACCTCGGAGACCTCCACGTTCATTCGTCGCGCCAACGTGTGGCGAGAGATCCCTTGCAGCCGGCGCACGATCGCCAAACGGTGCAGTGCGCGTGGGTTGCCGGGAAGCCGCACCTCTCCTTGTCCCTGTCCCTCTGTCCGCGATGAAGAATCCACGATGCTCATGAGACGCTCCTGGCGCAACGCTGGCGAATCAAGAAAGCTAGCAGGAGAACGAACGTGTTCGGCGCACTCGATACCCCGATCCGCCGAATGCTGCGCCTTTGCCCGGGGACGATGTTTGCCCTGTGAACACCATCGCCAGACTACCCGACAGCAACTGCCGAAAGAAAAGTCCAAAGCCACCAGTAACAAGCAGTTGACCAACGCGCCTCTTCTCTGGTCACATAATACACCCGCAAGAACCGCTTAGCAAGAAAGGTCCACGCGAATTTTGCGGGCCGGCATCCCTACCCCTGCCGGGTGGGAAAGCGAACCCGAATAGAAGCACCTGATCCTGCGAAATCCCCGTCAGCCCCGACAGGCGTTCCGCTAGGCGTAGGGTGAAGCTGCACGACGGCTCCCGGCCTCGGGCTGCTGGAGCTGTTTGGACCGTCCCAAGTAGTTGGGTCGGGCGGGCTTGCTGGTGTGGTGCAGGCGTTGCAATGCCAGCCGGTCCGGTTCCCGGATGACGACCGTGTCTCCCTGGCTCTGGGCCAAGCCCGTCCGGACCGCCTCCTCTCGCCCCAACGGCTGGCTGTGGCGGATTGCCCGCACCTGAGGGTAATGCCGCACCAGCTCGTGGGCGACCTCGCTGGTGGCGTCCGTCGAGCCGTCGTCAATGATCAGCAACTCGATCCGCTGCGTCCAATCCGAGGCCACTTCCAGGACTTCCGCCACGGTGTCGGCCAGTGTCGCTTGGACATTCTGGACGGGCAGCAACACGGTCAGCGAGCGTTCCAATGCCTTTCCTTTCCGGCAGAAGAGAGATTCCGGTGCTGTAATTAAGCTTCGGACAGCCCCGCGCGCAACTCCAGCGAAGCTGAAAATGGCGCGGCTGCGCCTGCGGTAGGGGTTTCGCCTTTCTTGCCGCTTGGTGCGGGGAAGGGGAGCCTCTCCGCCCGCTTGTCCCCCCTGTTTTCCGCCCCAAGACTGGGTTATAGTGGAGGCATGTGCGAGTCTTCCGCTTCCGGTCCCGACTTCTCCCGCGGCGACGGCCTCCTGCCGGCGATCGCCCAGGACGCGCGAACGGGCGAGGTCCTGATGCTGGCCTACATGAACGCCGAGAGCTATGCCGAGACGCTGGCCACCGGCCGGGCGGTCTACTACAGCCGCAGCCGCCAGCGGCTGTGGCGCAAAGGGGAAGAAAGCGGCAACGTTCAAGTCCTGCGCGCAGTCTACGTGGACTGCGATCGCGACGCGATCCTGTTGTCGGTCGAGCAGGTTGGCGGGGCCGCCTGCCACGAGGGATACAGCAGTTGTTTCTTCCGCCGCGTCACGCCCGAGGGGCTGGAAACCGTCGGCCGCCGGGTGTTCGATCCCGCGGAAGTCTACGGCAAACGCCCCGGGGAGGCGGGATCGAACCGGCAATGACGAACCTCCTGAAACTCGGCATTCCCGCCGGCAGCCTTCAAGAGGCCACGGCCGAGCTCTTCCGCCGCGCCGGCTACAAGATCACCACCAGCTCGCGGAGCTACTACCCGACGATCGACGACGACCAGATCCAGTGCCTCCTGATCCGCGCCCAGGAAATGGCCCGCTACGTCGAGCAGGGCGCGCTGGACGCCGGATTGACGGGCTACGACTGGATCGTCGAGAACGGCGCGGACGTCCGCGAAGTGGCCGAGCTGGTGTTCTCGAAAGTCAGCCGCCGGCCGGTCCGCTGGGTGCTGTGCGTGCCCGAGAACTCGCCCATCCAGAGCGTGCGTGACCTGGCGGGCAAGCGGATCGCCACCGAGGCGGTCGGGTTGACCACCCGCTATCTCCAGCGGCACGGTGTCTCCGCGAAGGTCGAGTTCAGTTGGGGGGCCACCGAGGTCAAACCCCCGGACCTGGCCGACGCCATCGTCGAGGTGACCGAGACGGGCAGCTCGCTGCGGGCCAACAACCTGCGGATCATCGACGAGGTCCTGCAGAGCACCACGCGTTTCATCGCCAACCACACGGCCTACGCCGATGCCTGGAAGCAGCAGAAGATCGACGACATCGCCTTGATGCTCCGCGGCGCGATGGCCGCGGAGGGCAAAGTGGGGCTGATGATGAACGTCCCCCGCGACCGCCTCCGGCAGGTGCTCGGCCTCCTGCCCGCGCTCCAGCAGCCCACCATCTCCAGCCTCGCCGACGAGCAGTGGGTCGATGTGAACACGATTGTCGACGAGGCGGTCGTGCGGCAGATCATCCCGCGGCTGAAGGCGGCTGGGGCCCGCGGAATCGTCGAGTACCCGCTGAACAAGGTCATCGAGTAAGGTCTTGGGTCTTAGGTCGGAAAGCTAAGACCGAAGACCTAAGACCAAAGTCCCAGAGCGCCATGACGCCTGACGAAAGACTTGCCGAGACGCTTGCGGAGTTGGGCCTTGTGCTGCCGCCCCCGGCGGCGCCCAAAGGCGTCTACCGGCCGTTGCTGGTGGCCGGGGGGTTGGCCTACGCCTCGGGTCACCTGAGCGTCCGGGCGGATGGCCAGGTCGTCGCCGGCCGCGTGGGAGCCGACCTGGACGTGGCGGCCGGCTACGAGGCGGCACGGCTGGCCGCCCTGGGCATCCTGGCCTCGATCCGCCACGCCCTTGGCTCTCTGGATCGGGTCCACCGCCTGGTCAGGCTGCTCGGCGTGGTTTGTTGCACCCCGGAGTTCACCCAGCATCCGGCGGTGATCAACGGGGCCAGCGAGCTGTTGGCCCAGGTCTTTGGCCCCCAGGACGGCGTCGGGGCCCGCAGTGCCCTAGGCGCCGCCTCGTTGCCGCTGGGCGCGGCGGTCGAAATCGAGGCGGTCTTTCAGCTCGGTTGACAGGCAGGGGACCGAGGAGCCGGTAGCCGCGGATGCATATCCGCGGATGCAAAGGCCTTTCGGGTCGGTTGACATCCCACAAAGGCGCTAGCAGAATTAAGTGATTAGTGGCCGGGGAACTTGCGGACAGCCCCCCATTTGGCAAAACCGGCTACCGTTAGTCACTCGCCGCCAGTCACCCGCCACAGGTCACTATCCCCATGACCGCCCCCTGGATTACCTATCGCCCCGAACTGAAAGTGCTCGACTGCACGATCCGCGACGGCGGCCTGTGCAATAACCACGGCTTCGAGGACGGATTCGTGCGGGCGGTGTACCAGGCCTGCGCGGACGCGGGCATCGACTACATGGAGCTGGGCTACAAGGCGGCCAAGAAACTCTTCGCCCGAGATGCCTACGGCGCCTGGAGATTCTGCGACGAGGACGACCTGCGGCGCATCGTCGGCGACAACCCCACCCCGCTGCGGCTGGCCGCCATGGTCGACGCCGGCAAGTCCGACTGGCGAACCGACGTGCTACCCAAGAAGGACAGCGTGCTGGACCTGATCCGCGTGGCCTTCTACGCGCACCAGGTGTCCGAGGCCGTGGACATGATCCAGGACGCCTTCCAGAAAGGCTACGAAGTCTCGGCCAACCTGATGGCCGTCTCGACGGTCCAGGAGCAGGAGATCGACCAGGTGCTGGAAGTGCTCGCCGAAACGCCCGCCCACGTGCTGGTGGTCGTCGACAGCTACGGCTCGATGTATGCCGAGCAGATCGAGATCCTGGTGAAGAAGTACCTCAAGTACGGCGCGGCCACCGGCAAGCAGGTGGGCATCCACGCCCACAACAACCAGCAACTGGCCTTTGCCAACTCGATCGAGGCGATCATCCACGGGGCCAATCGCATCGACGCCTCGATGATGGGCCTGGGCCGCGGCGCCGGCAACTGTCCCATGGAGCTGATGATCGGATTCCTCCGCAATCCGAAGTTCCGCATCCGCGCGATCTACCAGCTCCTGCAAGACCACGTCCTGCCGCTGAGCCGCCGGGTCGAATGGGGCCCGCTGGTGCAGTACAACATCACCGGCCAGCTCAACGAGCATCCCCGCAGTGCCATGGCCGCGCGCGAGGACGCGGCGCTGCGCGACCAGTACGTGGCCTTCTACGACAAGCTGGTCGACGACCGGGACATGTAAGCAGCGGCTACACGGTGGCAGCTTCGGACCCCGCGACGTTGCCGGCCGCTTGTGCCGGGCCGTCTTGCACAACCGGCGCCGCCTCGCCGGCCGGGGACGCCGCCGGGCTGGGCGTTTGCGGCTTTCGCGGAATCGGCGCCAGGGCCTCCCACGCCTCGCGCAGTCCGGGCGGGCCGTAGCCCAGGTACCAGGCCACGGCGAAACCCAGGCACACGTTCAGCGCTCCGGCGGCAACGATGATAAGCAGCAAGGCTGGCGACCCCCAACGCTGGGATTCTCCAGCAAGTATAGGTTACGGCTGCGGCGCATAGGCGGCCGAACACCGCGGCGTCTCCCACAGCCGCACCTCGGTCACCGGGAAGCCCTGCGCCACGGCCGTGTCGAAGATCAGCTTGGCGATGTTTTCGGCCGTCGGGTTCTCGTCCATCAGGTACAGCGGCTCGCCCAGCCCCTGGAGCACGCTCACCGCCGGGTCCCGCCGGCAGAGGATCATGCGGTGGTCCAGGTTCTCGTCGATCCAGCGGGCCACCACGGCCTTGATGTCGCCGAAGTCCAGCACCATCGAGCGCGGGTCGAGCCGGGCGGCCTGGACCGTGATCCGCACCGTGCCGTTGTGGCCGTGCAAGTGCCGGCACTTGCCCTGGTAGTCCAACAGCCGGTGACCGTAGCAGAATTCGATCTGGCGAGATACGCGGAACATAAGGCAGTGGTCGGTGGTCAATGGTCGGGGAAGCAGCCGCGGATGAATATCCGCGGGGGTGGTCAGTCGTCCGTTGTCAATGGTTGCGAAGGGCGACGCCGACGGCTACGTCGCCGTCATCCTTCATCCTTGCTCCTTCCTCCTTGGCGTAGACGGTTGGGTCGGGGATGCCGGCGGCGTGGAAGGCCGCGATCCGCTCGGCGCACTTGTTGCACTGCCCGCAGTGCAACCCGCCGGCCGGCGCGATACAGGAGAACGTCAGCGCCAAGGGTAGCGTGCGGCCCAGCGCGAGGACCTGCTGCTTTTCGAGCTCGGCGAAGGGCCGCAGCAACCGCACGTTGCCGCCGGTGGCCTGGGCCAGCACCGACTCCATTGCGGCGAAGAACTGCGGCGTGGCGTCGCCGAACGGGTTGGAGCCGAGCACGGCCAGCGCCAGGTGCTCGATCCCGTGCAGGCGGCACCACAGGGCCGGCTTCAACAAGAGCAGGGCGTTGCGGCCGGGCAGATACACGGCCGTGTCGAGACTGGCGGCGTCCGGCACGCCGTGGCCGGTCAAGCTCCAATGGTCTCCATACACGTCGCCCACGGGCATGTCGAAGACGGCCAGCGGCGCCAGCCGCGGTGTGGCCAAGGCCGCCAGGAAGTGCCTGGTCGCTGCCAGCTCACATGGCTCCCAAACCAGGTGCGAGCGGACGTAAAACGGCTGTACCTGCCGCCCCTGGCCCAGCAGGTGCCCGACGAGGATCGCGCTATCCAAGCCACCGCTCAGCAGGACGCCGATCGTCGTATCCAGGTTGGCGGGCAGCATGAGAGGGAAAAAGGGGACAGTCCCAATTTTTGCCGGGAAATGGCCCGACGGAAACGCGCGCACATTCTAGGCCGAGCGGCCACGATAGGAAAGTCCACCGGACTTGGTCCGCCGGACTTGGTTCCCGGAACCGTGCGGGGCCGCCGGCCCGCGAGTGCGCCTTGCATCCACTCCTGCAAGCGATATAGTGAACTAGAGTTGCTTGGTCCGCGGAGGTCCGCCGCCGGGCCGGTCCGTCGCGCATGAAGGGGGGCGGTACCGGGGCACCGGGGGCTGGGAGTGCGCGCGGGCCCGACTTTTTCACAGGCAAGTCTGTCACAAATGCCCAGAACTATGCCCGCCGATCCCGCCACTCCACATTGCCAAGAGGCGTCGGAAGAGGAGCTCCAGCGGCGCCTCGACGAGGTCTTGCAGGAATACGCCGACGTGCCCGGCGCCCTGATCCCCGTGTTGCAGATCGCCCAAGCCTTGTTCGGCTACCTGCCCGAAGCCGCGCTGCAAAAGATCAGCGTGGCGCTGGGCAAGCCCTACAGCGAGGTGGCGGGCGTGGTGGGCTTCTATTCGTTCTTTACGACGGTGCCGCGTGGCCGGCACCTGGTGCGGGTGTGCCTGGGCACGGCGTGCTACGTCCGCGGCGGCAAGCAGGTGCTGGCCGCCTTGAAAGACCTGCTGCGGATCGAGGTGGGCGAGACCACGCCCGATCGCCTCTTTTCGCTGGATGTCGGCCGTTGTTTCGGGGCCTGCGGCCTGGCGCCGGTGATTCTCATCGACGACGACGTGCACCAGCGGGTCAAGCCGGCCCGGCTCTCGCGGATCCTCGACCCGTATCGCCCGGAAGATGATGCGGACGGCCGCGGGGAGGCCGGCGCATGAGCGCGCGGATCACGAGCATCGAGGGGCTGCGGGCCTGGCGGGAGGCGCTGCGGGCGGAACAGTCGCGGCAGGCTGCCGCCGGCCACAAACAAATCCGCATTTGCATGGGCGCCGGCTGCATCGCCTCCGGGGCCGAGCGGGTGCGGGCCGCCGTCCAGGCGGAACTGGCGCGCGCGGGCCTGGCCGAGCGGGTTACGGTGGTCGGCACCGGCTGCCTCGGCCCCTGCTCGGCCGGCCCCACGCTCATGGTCGACGACGTCTTCTACCAGAACCTGAAGCCGCAGGACGGCGCGACCATCGTCGCCGAGCACCTGGTGCGGGGACAGGTGGTCGGGCGGCTCACCTACCGCCGCGCCGACGGCCGCAGCGTAGCCCACGCCGCCGACTTGGACTTCTTCAAGCGGCAGACGAAAATCGTGCTGCGGAACTGCGGACAGATCGACCCCACGCGCATCGAGGACTACATCGCCCGCGACGGCTACCAGGCCCTGGCCAACGTGCTGGCCCAGGCCGATCCGGAGGCGGTGATCGAGACGATGCGGATCTCGGGGTTGCGGGGGCGGGGCGGGGCCGGCTTCGCCACCTGGCGGAAGTGGAAGCTCACGCGGGCGGCCCGCGGCCAACGCAAGTACGTCGTCTGCAACGCCGACGAAGGCGACCCCGGCGCCTTCATGGACCGCAGCGTGCTGGAGGGCGATCCGCACAGCGTGCTGGAGGGCATGGCCGTCGCCGGGCACACCATCGGCGCGTCGCGCGGCTACCTCTACGTCCGCGCCGAGTACCCGCTGGCGGTGCAGCGCTTGCGGACAGCCATCGCGCAGGCCCAGGCGGCGGGCATTTTCGGCGAGAACGTCTTCGGCACGGGCTTCGACTTCGACGTGGAGATCCGCATGGGATCGGGGGCCTTCGTGTGCGGCGAGGAAACGGCGCTGTTGACCTCGATCGAGGGCAATCGCGGCGAGCCGCGCCCCCGCCCGCCGTTCCCCGCCGAAAAGGGCCTGTGGGGCCACCCCACCCTGCTGAACAACGTGGAAACGTTCGCCAACGTGCCGGCCATCGTGCTCGGGGGCGGCGCCTGGTACGCCGCCTACGGCACCGAGAAGAGCCGCGGCACCAAGGTCTTCGCCCTGGCCGGCGCCATCCAGAACTCCGGGCTGGTCGAGGTCCCCGTGGGACTGCCGTTGGGCGACCTGATCTACGACGTCGGCGGCGGGACCTCCTCCGGCAAGGAGTTCAAGGCCGCGCAGATCGGCGGCCCTTCCGGCGGCTGCATCCCCAAGCAGCACCTCAACGTCCCCTTGGACTACGAGTCGCTGGCCGAGCTGGGCGCGATCATGGGCTCCGGCGGTCTGATCGTCATGGACGAAGATAGCTGCATGGTCGACGTCGCCCGCTACTTCCTGGAATTCGTGTGCGAGGAGTCGTGTGGCAAGTGCGTCCCCTGCCGGGTGGGCACGAAGCGGATGCTCGAGATCCTCACGCGGATCTGCGAGGGCCGCGGGGAGGAGGCCGACCTGGAACGGCTCATCGAGCTGGGCGAGATGATCAAGGACACCTCGCTGTGCGGCCTGGGGCAGACCGCGCCCAACCCGGTGCTCTCGACGATCCGGCATTTCGGGCACGAGTACGTGGAGCACCTGCGGGACAAGCACTGCCGGGCCGGCGTGTGCCCCGCGCTGGTCTACGCCCCCTGCTCCAGCGCCTGCCCGGCCAACGTCGACATCCCGGGGTACATCTCGCTGGTGGCCGAGAAGCGCTACGCCGAAGCCCTGCGGCTGCACCGCCAGCGGAACCCGCTGGCGGCGGTGTGCTCGCGGGTCTGCTTCCACACTTGCGAGGACAAGTGCCGCCGCTCGACGCTGGACGCCCCGGTCTCCATCCGCGGGATCAAGCGGTTCATGGCGGACCAGGAGGTGACGGTGCAATTGCCGGAGGTCCGCGACGATGCGCGGAACGCCAAGCGCAAGATCGCCATCGTGGGGGCGGGGCCGGCGGGGCTCTCCGCGGCCTACTTTCTGGCCCGGCTCGGCTACCGCCCGATCGTCTTCGAGGCGGAGCTGCGGCCCGGCGGGATGCTCGTGCAGGCCATCCCCGCCTACCGGCTGCCGCGGGAAATCGTGGCCCGCGAAGTCCGCATGATCGAGAACCTGGGCGTCGACCTCCAGACCGGCGTGGCCCTGGGCCGCGATTTCAGCCTCAAGTCGCTGCGCGGCCAGGGCTATGAGGCCGTTTTCCTGGGCCTGGGGGCGCCGCTGGGCGTCGGCCTGGGGATCCCCGGCGAGAACGCCGAGGGCATCACCGACGCCCTCTCCTTCCTGCGGACGTACAACCTCCGCGGGTCGGTGCCGGTGGGCCGCCAAGTGGTGGTCATCGGCGGCGGCAATTCGGCCATCGATGCCGCCCGCACCGCCGTCCGCCTGGGCGCCGAGGAGGTTACCGTGGTCTACCGCCGCAGCCGCGAGGTCATGCCGGCCTACGACGAGGAAATCGAAGAAGCCCAGCACGAGGGCGTCCGCCTGCGGGTGCTCACCGCGCCGCTGGAGGTGCTGGCCGAGGGGCGAAAGGTGACGGGGCTGGCATGCCAGCCGATGCGGCTGGGCGAGTTCGACCGCTCCGGCCGCCGCCGCCCCGAAGAAGGCGGCGACGCCTTCGTCATCCCCGCCGACCACGTGCTGGTCGCCGTCGGCCAGACGCTGAACCTGAAGAGCGTGACCAACAGTTGGCCGCTGGAGACCCGCCAGCGGGACTTCATCGCCGCCAACCCGGTCACCGGCCAGACCTCGGAGAAATGGATCTTCGCCGGCGGCGACGCCGTGACCGGTCCGTCCTCCGTGGTCGAGGCCGTGGCGGCCGGCGAGCGGGCGGCCGTGGGCATCGACAAGTACTTGACCGGGGCCATCCACGCCTTCTGGCGCGAGACCCAGGAGGTCGACACCTTTTTCGACCCCGGCATCGAGCCCAGCGATACCCCCCGCGAGAACCTGGACCTCATCCCCGTCGACCGCCGCCGGCGCAACTTCGACGAGGTCGAGCAGCCGTGGCGCGAGAGCATGGCCACCGCCCAGGCCAAGCGCTGTCTGCGCTGCGACTACGGCCGCCGCTGCCAGCCCGGCGGAGACAACAACCATTAGACACAACGGTCCCCTCTCCCTGCGGGAGAGGGGAGAAAAATGACGATCACCCTTTCGATCAACAACGTTCCGGTGGAAGTGCCGGAGGGCACGTCCCTGTTGGGTGCGGCGCGGCGGGCGGGCATCCGCATCCCCACGCTCTGCCACGTCGAGGGCCTGCAGACGATCGGCGCCTGCCGGGTGTGCGTGGTCGAGGTCGAGGGGGCGCGGAACCTGTGCGCCTCCTGCGCCATGCCGGCGGGGGCCGGCATGAAGGTCTTCACCAATACGGCCCGCGTCCGCCGCGCCCGCCGCACGGTCGTCGAGTTGCTGCTCTCCGAACACAACGGCGAGTGCCAGACCTGCGACCGCAGCGAAGACTGCGAGCTGGCGGCGCTGGCGGCCGAGCTGGGCGTCCGTGAGATCTCCTTCCCCGGCGAGCGGACCCGCGGGCGGATCGACAGCTCCACGCCGGCCCTGCTCCGCGACAACGGCAAGTGCATCAAGTGCCGCCGCTGCGTGAGCGTCTGCGCCGAGGTGCAGGACGTCGGCGCGCTGTTTCCGCAGAATCGCGGCTTCGACACGGTCATCGGCCCCGCCTTCAACCACGACCTGGCGACCGTCCCCTGCGTGCAGTGCGGCCAGTGCGCGGCCATCTGCCCCGTGGGCGCGATTACCGAGAAAGACCAGATCGAGGAGGCGTGGAAGGCGCTGGAGAGTCCGGGCAAGCACGTCGTGGTGCAGACGGCGCCGGCCATTCGGGCGGCCCTGGGCGAGTGCTTCGGCTACCCGCCGGGCACGCTCGTGACCGGCAAGATGATCTCCGCCCTGCGGCGGCTGGGCTTCCACGCGGTCTTCGACACCAACTTCGCCGCCGACCTGACGATCGTCGAGGAGGGCAGCGAGCTGCTGACCCGGCTCCGCAAGGCGATCGTCGAGCAGGAGCCGGTGGCCCTGCCGATGTTCACCAGTTGCTCGCCCGGCTGGATCAAGTTCCTCGAGCACTTCCATCCCGAGCTGCTGCCGAACCTTTCCACCTGCAAGTCGCCGCAACAGATGTTCGGCGCCGTGGCCAAGACCTACTATGCCGCCAAGCTGGGCAAGCGGCCCGAAGACGTGTTCGTCGTCTCCGTCATGCCGTGTACCGCGAAGAAGTTCGAGTGCCAGCGGCCGGAAATGACCGCCAGCGGGGTCCGCGACGTGGACGTGGTGCTCACCACGCGGGAATTGGGCAAGATGATCCGCTCCGCCGGGATCGACTTCGACGGCCTGCCGGACGGCGAGATGGACGCCCCGCTGGGACTCTCCAGCGGCGCGGCCGACATCTTTGCCAACACCGGCGGCGTCATGGAGGCCGCCTTGCGGACGGCGCACGAGATCGTCACCGGCCGCAGCCTGCCCGCCATCAATCTGCACGTCGCCCCCGTGGCCGGACTCGCGGGCGTCAAGGAGGCCGCGCTGGCCATCAGCGACACCTTGCCGGAGTGGAAGTTTCTCGACGGCGTCACCCTGCACGTGGCCGTGGCCCACGGGCTGGGCAACGCCCGGCGGGTGATCGCCGACATCCGCAACGGCCGCAAGCCCTATCACTTCGTCGAGGTGATGACCTGCCCGGGCGGGTGCATCGGCGGCGGCGGCCAGCCGCGGCTGACCGACAACGGCGTCCGCGCGGCCCGCATGGCTGCCATTTACCGCGAGGACGAGAGCAAGCAACTCCGCAAGTCGCACGAGAATCCCGACGTCGCGCGGCTTTACGCGGAGTTCTTGGGCAGCCCTCTGGGCGAGAAGTCGCACCGCCTGCTGCACACGAAATACAATCCGCGGGACCGGGTCTGAGCGATATCCGCCGTCCCAGACCGGCGCACGGCTTGCCCGCCCCGAGGATCGCTGCTAGGATGAGAGTAGTCCTCTGCCATGCTCGTGCTGCCGCTGTCACGATTTGAGGAGCCGATACGATGCCCATGGGGTGCCGGTCATTCAAGACTCCAGCCGCGTGTATAGCCGCTGGCCGGCCCGCTTGCGGGACGCGGCGGCGGATCACACAAACCGGGGTCCAGGCACCCACTTTGCAATCAAGGGCTCTCAAAAAGACAGCGCCACGGCATTGCGGCGGAGGACCTTTTCCCTTATGACCGATCTGCCTGCGGAGTTGGCGGCGAAACGCGACCGGCTGCTCGATCTGCTGCGCAGCTACGGGAGTTGCGCCGTGGCGTTTTCCGGCGGGCTGGACAGCACCGTGCTGGCCAAGGCGGCGCAGCTCGCACTCGGCGAGCGGGCCATGGCCGTGACCGGCACCAGCGCCAGCCTGGCCGCCGGTGAGTTGGACGAATCGATCGCCCTGGCCCGCCAAATCGGCATCCGGCACGAAGTGATCCACACCGACGAGTTGGCCGTTGCCGGCTACCAGGCCAACGCGGGCGACCGCTGCTACTTCTGCAAGAGCGAGCTGTTCCTGAAGGTGGAGCAGATCGCCGCGCGGCTGGGCGTGGCGGTGGTCTGCGACGGCTCGAATCGCGACGACCAGGGGGAACACCGCCCGGGGATGCAGGCGGCCCGGGAACGGCAGGTCCGCAGCCCCTTGGCCGAGTGCGCGCTGGGCAAAGCGGAGTTGCGGGCGTTGGCCGCTGCCTGGGACCTTCCCACCTGGGACAAGCCCGCCACGCCCTGCCTGAGCAGCCGCATCGCCTACGGCGAGCGGGTCACGCCCGAGCGACTGACGATGATCGACCAGGCCGAGCGCTTCCTCCGCGAGCGGGGTTTTCAGCCCCTGCGGGTTCGCTATCACAAGGGGGACATGGCGCGGATCGAAGTCTCGTTGGAGGCCCTGCCGCGGCTGGCCGAGCCCGAGTTGCGTCGCGCGCTGGTAGAGCACCTGCGGTCGCTGGGCTTCAAGTACGTCGCGCTCGACTTGGAGGGCTTCCGCAGCGGCAGCATGAACGCGATCTTACCGCCAGAGAGCTTACGGATCGCGCGGAAGTGAGCGGCCCGCGTTGGGGCGCGGTCTCCGACCACGCCTCTTGCTGGGACCGTAGGTCTCCTCCAACGCTCGGGAGACCTAACGGTCCAGACCCGGCGGGGTCGGAGACCCGCGCCGAACGGCGGTCCGGACTCGGCGGGGTCGGAGACCCGCGCCGAACCACTGCCGGCTCACGCCACCTTGCGCGCGGCCAGGAGATCTCGCAGTGCCTGCGGCATCGGCAGCCCCAGGGCGTCCGGATCGCAGCGGAGCGTTTCCAGGATTTGGTGGAGTTGCTCGTCGGGGCCGGTGGCCAAGTCGAGGAAGAGTAGCTTGCGGCCCTTCAGGACGCAGCCGCCGCCGGAGGACCCTGTGGGGCCAGCCAGCCATTCTTCGCGGACCATGTATCCTAGCTGCGCGGCCAAATCGAGGGCATGGCCGAGCATCTCGACTGTGTGCATCCTAGCTTCTCCAGTCTCGCAGTTTCCCTACCGGGGGCCGATTATAACCGCTTCGGTTTCAGTTACCAAGGCGAGTTGACGATAGGGGAAACGAGACTAACGTCTTGCCCCGCATGGGGTTAAGACACATAGCCCAGCGAAGGCAGCTAGACAACAGCGACGTGGTAAGCGGGGCGGCTTGCCATCTTGCGCGGTTTTGCGTACTCCAGTCAGAGTTGGGAGTCACCTGTGCCCAGCGACGAGCAGCATAACGACGAGGATCTTCGACGGCAGATCGAGTTCTTGAAGCAGCAACTTGCCCAGGCGCAGCGACTTACGGCCCTGGGCGAGCTGGTGAGCACTACCACGCACGAATTCAACAACGTCCTGACCACGATCATCAACTACGCCAAATTCGGCATGCGGCACAGGGACAACCCGACGCGAGACAAGTCCTTCGAGAAGATTCTGCTGGCCGGCAACCGGGCCGCGAAAATCACCAGCACGGTGCTCGGCCTGGCACGCAACCGCTCCGCCGGCCAGGAATCCACCAACATGGTCGAGCTGGTGGAGAACACCTTGCTCTTGCTCGAACGGGAGATGAACAAGTACCGGGTTACCGTCGACAAGAGCTTCCAGCCCGTGCCGCCGGCCTACGTCAACGGCAACCAGATCCAGCAGGTCCTGCTGAACCTGCTGGTGAATGCCCGGCAGGCCATGCCCAGCGGCGGGCGGGTGCTCATCAAACTCCTCTACGACAGCCAGAGCGACACGGTGGACCTGGTGGTCCGCGACAATGGCTGCGGCATCCCCGCCGACCGGCTGCCGCGAATCTTCGATGCCTTCTACACCACCAAGACAGGTCCGGACGCGAGCGGAAAGGGCGGGACGGGCCTGGGGCTGTCGATGTGCCGGGACATCATCGAGGCCCATCACGGCCGGCTCCGCGTGGACAGCACCGTCGGCAAGGGGACGGCCTTCACGCTGAAGCTGCCCACGGCCGCCAAGGCTGCGGGAAAACGTGGGCCGGCCCCGCTGGGCGCGACCATCCCCCTGCCCACCCCGCAGCCCACCGGCGACTGCCCGGCGTAAGCGCTGGACCTACAACCGCACCGGCTGGCCGGCGGGACTGAGGCGGTAGCGCAATTGGCCGAGGATCCGCTGTTCCAGGCCGAAGTCGCGGCCTTGCGGAATCCAACCCAGGGCGGGATCGCGCTGACGATCGGGATTGGTCACCCGCGTGAGCGTGCTGGTGTAGGGGAACGTGGCGGCGCCGGCCGTGCTCTGCTGGGGCTGCTTGAGGTTCTCCAGTTCTTTCAGCACGGCCATGTCGACCCAGAAGCCGCCGCCTTCGGCCGGGACAATTCGCACCACCGCCCGGCGGCGGATCGACTGCAAGGTACACTCCAGCCGATCGTAGCCGGCCACCGAGTCATGGTCCCAGGGCTCCAGGAGCGTGGCCCCGGTCTTGGGAAACGTCTCGATGAAGCCCTCGCTGAGCGTGTTGCCCAACATCCGCACGGGCTCTTCGCGGTCGATGCGGAAGTAGTCGGTGATCACGTCGGCCACGGCGTCCCAGACGAACTCCGGGTTGGCGATGGGCACGTACAGGGGGTTGTCCAGCACGGCCGGCAACGGCTGGCTGGGCGGAGCGGTCCAGTCCGGCCCCTGGGCGCAACCCAGTAAGGCCAAGAGGAACAGAAACAGGATGAAGGCGGAAGGCGGAAGGCGGAACGGCGCCTTCGCGCTCCCGGGTGGGGCGGAGAGGCTCAGCAGGGCCATGGGCGAGTTGCGCACTGCGAATCGGCCTCGAACGAGGACTTCCTGGGCTGGATGGGCCGCGTAGTTTCCCAAGAAGGGGGCAATTTGGCAAGGCCGAAACCGCTCTGTTGTCGTTTTCACGCAGAGACGCAAAGCCGCCGCGGCGCGAAGAGGAAACAGGAGGGAGGAGCGGGGACGAGCGCAGCACGCGATCCGTGCTACGGCCGGGTCGCGTAACCCTTTCCCTGGTATCTATTTGCGCGGGTGCCACGACCAGCCTTCGGTCGGTGCCCGGCTTGCCCAACCGTGTTTCCAGCACTGCTGGACAAGCCAGCAGTGGCACCCAGCGCGCCTTTGCGAAAGAATCCTCTCCGCAGAGACTCCGCCCTTGTGCGAAGCTTCCCTCGTCACACGCCCGGGGACGCCGGACTACCGCGCGTGCACAGGTCGGCGTCCCGGCCGGCGAGGCGTTCGACGGGCGGCGGTCCCGTTCTCGCTGAGCACCTGCTGCGCCTTGACCAGATCATTGACCTTGATGACCGCCAGCGCGCCGGAACGCACCCCCCGCGCGGCGTAGAATGAGCAATAGGCGTAGTCGATGTTCAAATGCTCAGCGGCCAGCTTCTCGCAGATGTTCCGAAATGCCCCAGCATGACTCGGCACCTCCACCAGCAACACGTCAGTCGGGTCGCAATTGATGCTGATCTTCTCCAGGACCTTCTTGGCGGAATCGATGTCGTCGGGCACGAATCGCACGGTACCCCGCTCGCCCGAATCCATGACCGCCAATGCCCGAAAACTCACCTTCTCCTTGTTCAACGCCCCAAGCATCGCCGAAAGCCGCCCGGGCTTGTTGACCAACGACACCGACAGTTGCTTGGCCATTTGCATCTGGCTATTCCTTTCTGGAGTGAGAAGAAACGATGCGATAAATCCTATCCGCGGGGGCCCACCGGTCAAACCCCCCGAGCAGCGCGCGGCCTCTGATTTCATTCATACCCCGAAACGCCGCCGGACAACCCCAGAACGGGTGGGAGCGGTCCAAGAGTGTCTGCCGAGCGCCCCCGCTGTCGGCTGGGATACTTGACGCGTGGTGCCATTCCCCACCCCGGCCGGGAACTCCTTCATCCTTCGTCCTTGATCCTCCATGTTCTTCCCCATCCTGGGCGGGAACTTCCCAGGCCCTCGCCTCGTCTCATTAGTAAGTGTAGTATGACAACACGTCCTGGCGAGCCCCTCCGTGGGCGGAGGTTGTCTTCGCCGGGAAACAAGGCGAGCCAGGCTCACGGCTGGTGAAGGCCCGCCGAACCCGCATCGTCGACCACTGATCACTCTCTGAAAGGAGCCGTGCCATGTCTTGCCGATGGAGCCGAGCTTTGGCGGTCCTGTTCTTCCTGATGCCGGTGATTGCCCGCGGCCAGGGAATCCTGGTGGTAATGGATCCGGATCAGCACATCCGCTTGCCGCGGCCGATCATCATCTGGCCGCCATATCCCCATCCGCACCCGACCCCCCAATGGGAGCCACCGCCGGCCACCTACAAGATTGACCAGTTGCAGGTCGATGCCCGGCTGCTGGACCAGGTTGCCCGCGTGCAGGTCGCGCAGTCGTTTGTGAACACGGGCAGCCGGGCGCTGGAGGTCTCGTTCATTTTCCCGCTGCCCTACGACGGGGCGATCGACAGCCTGACGCTGCTGGTGGACGGCAAGGAGTACCCGGCCAAGCTGCTGGACGCCAAGGAGGCCCGCCGCATTTACGAGCAGATCGTGCGGAAGAACCGCGATCCGGCGTTGTTGGAATGGATCGGCACCGGCATGTTCCAGACGAGCGTTTTTCCGGTGCCGCCGGGGGCCAAGCGGACGGTCACGCTCCGCTACGCCCAGCTCTGCCGCAAGCAGGAGGGGCTGACCGATTTCCTCTTCCCGCTGAGCACGGCCAAGTACACGTCGCACCCGGTGGAGAAGCTCAGTTTCCGCGTGTCGATCGAGAGCCAGGAGGATTTGAAGAACGTCTACAGTCCGACGCACGCCGTCGAGATCGCCCGTCCGGACGCGCGGCACGCGGTGGTCACCTACACGGCGAAGGACCAGATTCCCGTGTCCGATTTCCGGCTGTTCTACGACATCGGGCGGGGGAAGCTCAGCACCCGCGTGCTGAGCTACCGGCCGAACAAGGATGAAGACGGCTACTTCCTGCTCTTGAGCAGTCCGGAGATCCGCGCGGCGGGAGGCCACCCAGAGGGTACCCGGCCGAAGAAGACGGTCGAGCTGGTGATCGATCGCTCGGGCAGCATGAGCGGCAAGAAGATCGAGCAGGTCCGCGCGGCCCTGAAGCACGTGCTGAACAATCTCCGCGAGGGGGACCTGTTCAACGTCATCGCCTATGACAGCGAGGTGGAGGCGTTCCGGCCGGAGCTGCAGCGCTACGACGAGAAGACGCGGCAGGCGGCCTTGGGTTTCGTGGAGGGCATCTATGCGGGCGGCAGCACGAACATCGACGGGGCCCTGAAGACCACGCTGGGCCAGCTCCAGGACCCCAACCGCCCCAGCTACGTTATCTTCCTGACCGACGGCATCCCCACCACCGGCGAGACCAACGAGCAGAAGATCGTCGTAGCGGCCAAGGCGGCCGATAAGGTGCACGCGCGGATCTTCGCCTTCGGCGTGGGCTACGACGTGAATGCCCGCTTCCTGGACCGGCTCGTCCGCGAGTGCTACGGCCAGAGCGAGTACGTGCGGCCCGACGAGAACATCGAGGAGCACATCGCCAAGCTCTACAACCGCATCGAGGCCCCCGTGCTCTGCGGCGTCCGGCTGCGCTTCGATTTCGACGCCAAGCCGGCCGAGGGCAGCCTGGTCAACCGCGTCTATCCGAAGGACTCGATCGACCTGTTCGCCGGCGAGCAGTTGGTGATGGCCGGGCGGTACCGCAAGGCCGGCACCGCCAAGGTCGTGGTCGAGGGCAAGGTGGGCGACAAGACGGAGAAGCTCGATTTCCCTGCCACTTTCGTCGAGCACAGCAGTGACGAGTCGCTGGCCTTCGTCGAGAAGCTCTGGGCCACGCGCCGCGTGGGCGAGATTCTCGACGAGCTGGACCTGAAGGGCAACAACGACGAGCTGGTCAAGGAGCTCGTGGAGTTGGCCAAGCGGCATGGCATCCTCACGCCCTACACCTCGTTCATGGCCGACGACCAGACGAACATCCACGACCTGACGTCGAACATGGACGTGACCCGCCGGCGGCTGGAGGGCTTGGCGTACACCGACGGGGCCGCCGGCGTGGCCCAGCGGGGGTTCAAGAGCGAGCTGCAGAACGCCCTGATGGCCCCGTCGGCCAGCCCTGCCGCGCCAGCCGCCGAACACCGGGCGATGGACCGCTTCGCCCGCGAGGCCGCGGGCAGCATGAGAATGAAGGCCCAGGCTGCCGGCCAGGGCGGCGGCCAGGGCGCCGCTGCCGCGGACTTCGACTTCGGCAACCAGGTCCGCGACGAGGCCAAGGCCGCCCGGCAGAACGTCCGCAACATCGGCGAGCGCACCTTCTTCCGCCGCGGCGGCCAATGGGTCGATTCCCGGCTCTCCAAGGAGCAACAGCAGAATGCCAAGCGGGTCAAGCAGTTCAGCGACGAGTACTTCGCCCTGGCCGAGCGCTACGGGCGGACCCTGTCGCAGTACCTCGCCTTGGACGAGCCGGTGCTCGTCGAGCTCGACCGCCAGGCCTACCTGATCGAGCCGTAGGCCCGTTCGCCGTCTGCTGTCGGGCATGGTAGAATTGAGGCATTGGAGGGGCCAATGCAGATTGAGGTCGAGCGGGAAGACGACGGTCGCTGGATCGCCGAAGTGGCGGATCTGCCGGGCGTTATGGTTTACGGCGAGAACCGGGCGGACGCGATCTGCAAGGTCCAGGCCCTGGCCCTCCGCGTTCTGGCGGATCGCCTCGACCACGGCGAGGAAATTCCCGAGTTGCGTAAAGTGTTTGCGGTGCCCGCGTGAGTCACTGGCCGTCAACGAAAGCGGGCCGTGTACTCGCCGCCCTCCTGCGGATTGGGTGGACGATCAAGCGCCAGTCCGGGACGTCACACCGGGTACTCTCCCGGCCGGGTTGGCCTGACTGCGTCTTTGCATTTCATGATCGCGAGGAGATCGGTCCGCGCATGCTGGCCCGCATCGCGCGGCGAACGGGCCTCGCGCCGGGGGATTTGTGAGGGCGGCGGGAGCCTGATCGAGCCATAATGCCCGGTCCTACCCCCCCTTCGGCGAATTGCCAACGCCGAGCCGTAATGTAAGCTTGCTCATGGAGAATGCCTCCTGACGGAAGGAGATGGCCATGAGTAACGACTCGTTTCAAGACGAACCGGACCCCACAGAGCGGGGGGATGGCACGCCGTCCGCCGGCGCCGCTGCCGCCGCCGGGGCCTCGTGCGCAGGCGACGCGTTGCGGCGGGCCAAGGCCGAGTTGCGCATGGCTCAGGACTTCTATGAAGACGTCCGCCACCGTGCCGCCGAGCGTCTCGAAGCCGTCCGCCAGACGACCGTGGGCGATCTGATGGATGGGGCGACAGAGTTTGTCAAGCGACATCCGGGACCCGGGCTGTTGGCGGCGGCGGCGGCCGGTTTCTTCCTCGGCCGCTGGCTGAAACGCTAGGGGGCTGGCCAATCACAAGAATAGGTGCCATGCTCACGCTTGGGTGGACATGCCCATGTTGCCGGCGCGACGTTGGCATGGCACTCACACACTCCGTGTACCGACTGATTCAGTATGCCAGGTCTTTCCCGGCTCGATGATCGCGAGCTTCGGCTGCGGATTGCCCGCCTGCGGCGCCGCATCGACGGGCGGTTGCACGCCGTTGCGCGGCAGGGCCGGACGCTGCTGTCATGGCGGGCGGTGGTCCGCCGGCATCCCGGCTACTCGGCGATGGCCGCGGCGGGGGCCGGCCTGTCGCTGGCCGCCGGCCTGCGGAAGGGCCGACTCGTCGGTTGGCTCGGCCGCCGCCTCGTTCAGGCGGCCGTCGGCCGGCTGGCCGGGCAATTCTGGCAGGATTTGCGGCAGGTTTTGGGGCGCGGGTCTTAGGTCTTGGGTCTTAGCACCAAGACCCAAGACCGTTTGGGAGGTTATCGTGTCGCAGCCTGACCGACCGCTGGGCTCCGAGATTCGCGAGGAGATTGCCCGCTTGGCGGTGGATTTACGCCGGATGGCGGCACTCCGCTGGGAGTTGGCCCGGCGGGAAACGGCGGCGGATTTGCGCACGGCCCGGCGGCTGGGGCTGGCGGCCGCCGTGGCCGCGGTCTTGGCCCTGGCCGTCCTGCCGCTCTTGGCCGTGGCGTTGGCCTGCTGGCTGGACGGCTGGCTCGCAGTCCCGATGGTCGCTTGGCTGCTGATCTGGGCCGCGGCGCTCCTGGCGGCGGCAACGGCCGTCGGACTGCTCGCGTGGCGCCGCTTCCGCCGGGAATTCCGCGGGCTCGCGGGCACGCTCGAAGAACTCCGCGAGGACCTCGTCTGGCTCCAGGACTGGGCCGAGCGGCTGGGGGCCAAGGATGAAGAATAAAGGACGAAGGGGACGGCCTTCATCCCTAATCCTTCATCCTCACTCGAACACCCCCGCGCCGAAGGCCGGCTCCTCCTCCAGCGGCTCTTCGGCCTGCTCCAGCGCCCGGTCGGTGCTGGTCGGATCGACCTGGCGGCAGCTTTCGATGAGCCGCTCGACGATGTCGTCCAGGTCGAACCGCCAGGCGGCCTCGTCCAGGTCCGGCGGCGAGAGCTGGCGGAACTCGCCCACCAGCAAGATCAGCCGCAACAGGTGCCGGAACAGAATGCCTTCCTGCTTGTGCAGGTCCTTGCCGGTGACGTGCTTGTTGAAGTTGCCGTGGTAGTCGGCCAGCAGCTCGCCGGCCACCCACACCGGCTGGGTCCGCAGGTCGCGGACGCCTGGACACTGGTAGTCGAACAACCGCCGCAGCTTTTCGGCCAGCGTGAGCACCCACTTGGGCTCCTCGTCTTGCTCGGCATCGTAGCTGCGGCGGGGCCGCCGCGGCCCCTCCTGCTCCTCCGTGGACGGCACCAGCTCGTCGGTGGTCGCCAGGCCGAGCTGCAGCAGTTGGGCATCCAGCCGCGTGGTGGCCAACGGACCAGGCGGCATTTCCTGGGGCTTGGGCACCCGCACGTGCCGGGCGACCGAGCCGGGAAACTCCAGCACGCTCTCCAGGGCCTGTAGCCGTTCGGGACGGTCGGCGATGCCGAGCTGGCCGAGCAGGAACATCGCGTAAAGCGGATTGACGCTCCGCCAGAGCGCAAGTTTCGGCAACTCCGCGGTGGGATGGGCCAGCGCGGGGCGATAGGGCGGCGCCTCCGGCGGAGGCGGAACATCCACTGCGAAGCTCTCCAGCAGCGGGTTGGGCGGAGCCGCAGGTGGCGTTTCTTCGCTTGCGGTTCCGCCCTGCCCACCGCCCTCTTCCTGCGTTGGCGGCGGTTCCAGCCGCACGTAGCCGGCCCGATGGAGCACCAGCAGCATCCGCTCCAGGTCGCGCTGGCCCGCCTCGGTGTGCCCGGAGTCCATCAGCCGCTTGCCGACCAGGCGGCGGATGCGGTCGATCTCCGGCGAGGCGTCGAGCATGTAGGCCAGCAGCCGCCAGGGCAGGGGCCCGCGGCTGTGCAGCTTGCCCGGCGGGGCCTCGCAGAGCTTCTGGAACTGCACCCCGTTCCAGTACTGCTCCGTCTCCCGGCGGTGCGGCATCTTCCGCTTCAGGGCCTTCTTCATCCGCAGCAAGCCGGGGTCCTTCGTGTTCTCGGGGATACGGTCGTACTGCTCGTGCCAGCGGGCGAGCTTCACGTCGTCTTCGTGCGCCAGCGCGAAGACGTGGCCGCGGGTGTCGAACTGCGGCCGCCCGGCGCGGCCGAATATCTGGTGCGCCGTGCTGGGCTCGAGAATGCGTTTTTTCTGCGGCGGGCCTTTCAGGATCGTGGGCAGCACGACCGAGCGGGCCGGCAGGTTGATGCCCGCCGCCAGCGTCTCCGTACACACGGCCACCGACAGGAGTTTCTGCTGGAAGAGGTCTTCCACGATGCGGCGGTACTTGGGCAGCAGTCCGGCGTGGTGTACCCCCACGCCCCGCTGCAGGATCTGCTTGAGCTTCGGCCCGGCGCCTTGCGTGAGGTCCAGCTTGGCCAACTCCTGGTTGAGCCGCGCCTGCTGGCCTTCGCCCAAGACCCGCTTGCCCTTGATCTGTTCGGCCACCGTCCAGCACTCGTCGCGGTTGAAGCAGAAGACCAGGGCGGGGGTCATGCGGTCCTCCGGCCCGCCGGCAGCCATCGCTTCCAGATGCTCGGAGAGCAGACTGTCGCCGACCCAGTGGAACTCCAGCGGCACCTTCCGCTCTTCGCCCTTCACCAGCACCAACGTCCGCTGATGGCTCTGCCGCAGCCAGTGGATGAACTCCATGGCGTTGCCCACGGTCGCCGAGAGCAAGAGCAGCCGGACCTGCGGCGGCAAGAGGCCGAGCGTAAGCTCCCAGACGATCCCCCGCTCGGGGTCGGTGAAGCTGTGGAACTCGTCCATCACGACCGCACTCGTGCGGTCGGGGTCGAAGCCCTCGGCGTGCAGCAGGCGGTTCAGCAGGATCTCGGCCACGACCACGAGCACCCGGGCAGCCGGGTTCTCGCGGCGGTTGCCGGTCACCAGGCCGACATCCTCGGCGCGGAAACCCCAGGCCACCGCCCGCTCCTGCATTTCGCGGAACTTCTGCTCGGTCAGGGCCACCAGCGGGGTGGTGTAGTAGGCCGTGCTGCCGTTGTGCAGGGCCTCGAACAGGGCGGCCTCCGCGATGAGCGTCTTGCCCATGCCCGTCGGCGCACAGACCAGCACCCCCTCGTTCGAGGAGAACCAGGCCAAGAGGGCCTCCTCCTGGACAGGGTAGGGCGTGTAAGGCAGTTGATCGAGGTAGCGGCTGGCCAGTTCTTCGCGCGAGGGGATGGGCATAGGACTAACAGATTTCGTCCGCGTCAGAGCACCATTGAAATCACGAAAATCCATAACAAGGCATCCCAAACTAGAAGCAGCGGGCCAGCGAACCGAAACAGGAGGCCGATGACAGCAAAGAGACTTCCTGCCGTTGGGTTGTTCCTCCTGGAAAACGGGCCATAGCCAAGATAAGTCGTCGCGATGCCTAGAACGAGCATAAGTATCGGACTCGTCTTCATACTTCCACCCGAATCTTCCGGAGGTCATCTCGCCTCGCGCATGACTGCCCGCCCGGCAGAAACGGAGCGCCTCCGGAGTCGGACCGACAAGTTTTCCCCGGCCGGTTTGGCCGCATCCCGCGCCCGCCACCGCGACAGGTCCGCGTTTTCCTCGGGAATCTCGCGGCCGGCGGATCGTTTGCCTACCGCGGCCGCGGCGTCGCTGGCCGTCCCGCCGCCGCCTTTGCTATACTGTGGATTCAAGCCCGAAGCGCAAGCGGTGGACCGAAAACACCCCTTCGCTGGCACGTCGGGCTTCTGTCACAGGATAACCGGCAAGGGAAAGGAATACCAGCCGTGGAAGGACCGTTTGCCGCCGACGCGACACTGCCAGCCGGGACAACTTCCCAGCGGCAGGTTGAGGCCGTCTCGACCGAGTACCTGGGCCGCTGGAACCGCCTGGTGAGCACGACCAACTGGGAGAAGGGCCGTATTATTTGCGAGTGGCGTGCGGCCCTGATCGAGGCCGGGGCCCCGCAGGCCGCTTACACCGACGAAGGCTGGAGCCGCACGGCAGGCAGCGTCAGTCCGCAGCACACCGGCCGCCTCCGCCGCGTCTACCAGCGGTTCAGCACGGTGCAGGACCAGTATCCCGGCCTCTTCTGGAGCCATTTTCAAGCCGCCCTGGACTGGGATGAGGCCGAGATGTGGCTGGAAGGGGCCGTGCAGAACGGCTGGTCGATTGCCGACATGCAGTCCCAGCGGGCCAGGACGCTCGGCATGTTGGAGCCACCGCCCGGTGAGCCGTCCGCGGAGTTGGACGAGGACGCCCCTTCCCCCAGCGGCGTGCCGGAGGCGATCTCCGGCTCGGTGGCCGAGGTCCAGGGGACCCAAGGCCCGCGGGGCGAGTCGCCCGGCGCTCCGCCCGAGGATGCTGCGCCTGCGAACAGCCTGCCGCCCGATCTCTCGGACACTTACGCGGACGAGGGTGTTTCGCCCGTGCGGCCGCTGGAGCACCTGCCACCGCTGCCGGCCGATCTGGGCGACGCCTTCGATGCCTTCAAGCTGGCGATCGTGCGGCACCGCCTTCAGGGCTGGCAGGAGGTCCGCTGCGAGGACGTGCTGGTCACCCTCGATGCCCTGCGGCAGTTGACCCTGGCGCCGGTTGAAGACTGACGAAGCGTTCCAAGGGGATTGCGAGGAGACTTCGTTGCTGCGCGGGCGCGAGCGGCGTAAGATATGGGTAGCTTGGCGAGGTTCAGCACATGAGTATCCAGCTTACCGAGGAGCAGTGGGCCACCGTGCGGGGAGACCAGCTTCCCGTGCGAGTCAACGACCCCGGCCAGAACGAGGCGTTCGTGCTGGTGCGGGCAGACGTGTACGAACGGTTCAAGGCCCTGTTCGAGGAAGACCCGGTGACAGAACAGGAACGGCTGTTCCAGCTTCAGCAGTTCGGAAAGCGAGCCGGCTGGGACGATCCCGAAATGGACGTTTACGACGACCTTGATCCCCGCCGCCAGCCATGAGCGTTGCCCGCGGGGACATCGTGCCGGTCGATTACCCGTTTAGTGATCGGACGGGCAGCAAAGTCCGGCCTGCCTTGGTGGTGCAGGCAGACGTTCTCAACCGCCGGGTCACGGATACGATCCTGGCTTCCATCAGCCGCTCAACACACCGGGCCTCGGCCACCCAGTTGTTCATCGACGTTACCGCGCCCGAAGGTGGCGGAACGGGGCTGCGGCAGAAGTCGATGATCCAGTGCGAGAATCTGCTGACGTATGACCAACGGTTAATAATCACCAAAATCGGTCAGCTCTCCGTCCCGCTGATGCGGCAGATCAATAGCTGCCTCAAAGCGGCCCTCGATTTGCCTTGAGACGAACGACCAGTTACTTCCTCGATACGGCGCTCCTGACGTGCGTGCTCGCCGCCTGGGGGATCGCCGCCGCGCCGGCAGCGGCCGACGAGCCGCCCTTGCGCTGGGCGGCCGACGCCGAAGGCGGCGCGCCCTACGTGTTCAAGGACCCCAACCACCTCGACCGCAACATCGGCTTCGAGGTCGATCTGGCCGAAGCCCTGGGGCACGAGATCGGCCGGCGGATCGAGTTCGTGCAGTACGATTTCAAGGTGGTCGTCTCGGGGTTGCAGCGGGGCGATTTCGACTTCGCCATGAACGGCCTGGAAATGACCCCCGACCGCGTCAAGGCCGTCCGCTTCACGCGGCCCTACTACGTCTACTCGCTGCAACTGGTGGCCCGCGCCGGCGAGACGCGGTTCGCTTCGCTGGAAACGTGCAAGCAGGCCGGCTGCGTGGTGGGCACGCTGGAAGACACCGCCGCCGAGCGGCTGCTGGACCAGCAGGACATCCGCAAGAAATCCTACGGCAACCAGACCGAGCCGTATCACGACCTGGAGCTGGGCCGCATCGACGCCGTGCTGCTGGACCTGCCCATCGCCATCTACTACGCCCGGCCGAATGCGAAATTGCAGTTCGTCGGCCAGCCGTTGGGCGAGGGTTTCTACGGCATCGCCTTCCGCAAGGACCGGGAGGAGCTGGCCACGGAGTTCGACGCGGCCTTGGGGCGGCTCCTGGAAAGCGGCCGGCTCCGCCAGATCTATGAGAAATGGCACCTCTGGAACGACCGCCAGGAGAAGCTCCGCGGCGGCACGCTGGACGACGTGCTGCAAGACTCGGCCCGCAAGATGACCTTCCTGAAGTACTTCCCCATGCTCTGGGAAGGGGCGAAAGTGACCGTCCGGCTGACCGTAATGAGCATGCTCTTGGCGATGGCCATCGGGCTGCCGGTTGCGGTGGCGCGGCTGTACGGGCCGGCCCCCTTGCGCTGGGCCGCCCTGCTCTACGTCGAGTTCTTCCGCGGCATCCCGGTGCTGCTGCTCTTGTATTTCCTGTACTTCGGGCTGCCGGCGGTGGCCACGTATTACGACCTGCCGTGGCCGCTCACGCTGGGGCCCATCCAGGCCGCCGTGCTGGGCTTCGGACTGAACTACGCCGCCTACGAGTCGGAGATCTACCGGGCGGGCATCGCCTCGATCCCGGTGGGCCAATGGGAGGCGGGGGCCTCGCTGGGCATGTCCCGCATCCACACCTTCCGCCGCATCATCCTGCCGCAGGCCATCCGCGTCATCCTGCCGCCCATGACCAACGACTTCGTGGCCCTCTTCAAGGACACCAGCGTGGTGAGCATCATCGCCGTCGAGGAGCTCACCAAGCAGTACCAGATCCTGGCCAAGTCGAGCCTGAAGTACCTGGAGATGGGCCTGGTGACCGCCGCGCTCTACCTGGCCATGTCGATCCCGCTGGGGCACCTCTCCCGCTACCTGGAGCGCCGCTGGGGCAAAGGCCGATGAGCCACGAACTGGCAGTGGACATCTCGCACTTGACGAAGCGCTTCGGCACGCGGCTGGTGCTGGAGGACGTTAGCCTGCGGATCGAGGCGGGGCAGACCGTGGCCGTGATCGGGCCGAGCGGGGCGGGCAAATCGACCCT
>Ga0326727_10004029_pt1 | contig 45304 bp, 43 predicted proteins | sample MB2enrmetagenome_FD_207643 | JGI IMG/M metagenome (GOLD analysis project Ga0326727, IMG submission 207643) | Lab enriched peat soil microbial communities from McLean, Ithaca, NY, United States - MB29MY | ecosystem: Environmental > Terrestrial > Soil > Wetlands > Peat | place: USA: New York... | reverse complement strand
TCCGTCACCTGGCCTGCAACAGCCCAGAGCGCGTAGAGGAGGGGCGAGGCGTGTCCCTTTGACAGGACAAAACGGTCGTTGTTCGGCAGTGCCGGCCGGTCAGGGTCGTAAAGAAAAAACCCTCCGAACATGAGGCCCGTGGTAAGCTCGACCGCGGAAAGGGAGGACGTGGGGTGACCCGAGCCCGCCTTCGTTGTCGCGGTAATAATATAGTACCGGACCAATTTCGCCAATTTCTCAAGGTATCCTGCTGTTTCCCGGGCCATGGTTGCGTCTCCTTTTCCCTCTCTTGTTCCGTCTTGCCTGCCTTTTGAATGATAGCGGTTGTCGGAGTTCACCTGGTTATATGTTATATAAGTCCCACTCATGAGGGACGTCAAGGACGGGACCGGTGTATCTTCGCGGCCGGTTTTTTCATCGCTTCCGCTCACTCGCCTCCATTTTTTACTTGCAACTTGCGCCCGTCGGCTCCAAAGTTATAGAAGGAAGTAAAGAACTGTGAGAATCGCATGCGTCGACCTGCCGGTGCCCATGGGCCGGATCTTCCGGTGGACGGCATCATGGACGACCAGCCGGGACAAGAGGCGAGAGGGGGTAAGGTGAACGGATACTGGGCTGTGGGCGTCGACGTGGGCGCCACGAAGCTTGAGGTGGCAAGGGTTGAGTGGGGTGGAAAGGTCGTTGACTCGATCAGGACGCCGACAAAGGTGGAAGGCGGTCCGGCCGCGGTGGAGCGCGATATAGTGGAGGCGGCGAGACTCTTGATGGAGAGAGCGGGGACAGCACCTCTCGGCATAGGCGTCGGTATTGCCGGCCAGATCGAGAGGCAGGCAGGCCGCGTCCTGTTTGCCCCGAATCTCAACTGGCGCGAGGTGCCGCTCCGGGCTGACCTGGAGGAGGCCCTCGAAATGGCCGCTGTCGTAATGAACGACGTGCGGGCCATCACATGGGGGGAATGGCTTTATGGCGCGGGGAAGGGGTGCGATGACGTGATATGCCTCTGGCTGGGAACGGGCATCGGCGGCGGTGTGGTCAGCGCCGGCCGGGTGCTGTCGGGCCGTGCCAACAGCGCGGGGGAGTTAGGTCATATCGTCATCGACATGAACGGCCCGCCTTGCACGTGCGGTAACAGGGGGTGTCTGGAGGCCCTCGCCAGCGGATGGGCCATTGCGCGGCAGGCCCGTGAGATGGTAAGCCTGGACCCCAAGGCGGGCAGCATGCTCCTCGCCGCGGCAGGGGGCGCCGCGGAGGCGGTAAGCGCGGAAGCGGTCGCACAATGCGCGCATCGCGGGGATGCGCTTTCATTAGGCCTCCTCGATAGCGTGGGCCGGGCGCTGACAGCGGGCTGCGTCAGTCTCGTGAACGCCTTTAACCCCGGCCGGCTGGTCCTTGGAGGGGGCGTTATCGACGGCCTGCCCGAGATGATCGACCGGGTGCGCCGCGGGGTAACGCAGGGCGCCCTCGCCTCGGCGAGCGCGTCCTGCGAGATAGTGCGGGGCATGCTTGGGCCGGGCGCGGGGGTCGTGGGGGCCGCATGTGTCGCGATGCGCGCATTTGGCGGCGAGGGGGAAGACCGGGTTGGAGGCTAACGACCATGCGGATCGGTATGGCGGCGGACCATGGGGGCTTCGAATTGAAGGAACAGCTCGCAACACTGCTCAGGGGAGCGGGCCACGAGGTGGTCGATTTCGGTGCCTCCGTCCTTGACCCTGCGGACGATTACCCGGATTTTGTGATCCCCATGGCGAAAGCCGTGGCCGGAAGGCAGGTGGAGCGGGGAATAGCCGTGTGCGGCAGCGGCGTGGGGGCGTCTATCGCGGCCAACAAAGTGGCGGGCGTCCGCGCGGCCCTCATACACGAGGTTTTTTCCGCTCATCAAGGGGTGGAGGACGACGATATGAACGTAGTCTGCCTGGGCGGCAGGGTGGTCGGTGCTGCCCTGGCCTGGGATCTGGTGAAAGCCTTCCTGTCCGCCCGCTTCATCGGCGCCGTACGCTTCACGCGGCGTCTGGAGAAGGTACGGCAGTTAGAGCAGTTGTGAGCGGGGACGACCCCCAAGCGGGTGCCCCGGTGAGCTTTGCTCATGGAGGGGGCGCTGAGCCCCGGCAATTGCGAAAAAGGAGCTTGCGCAATGAATGATAAGGAGAAGGAGGCCGGCAAGGTCGCAAGGGAGGAGGAACAGGCGCCGGGCGGCAGGATCAACCGGCTGGTGTTGAACCTGGGCCGCCAGGACCTGATGTCGCATGACACTGCCTCGTTCCAGGTAGCGCGCGTGAAGCCCTGCCTTGAAAGACTCAAAAAGGAGCGGTTCGTGGAGCGGCTCTGGCAGAAGGACGCGGGCCTTTGGAAGGCGGACGCGGCCGAGCAGGACGTGATACGGAACGCCCTCGGGTGGCTCGATGTGGCAGCGAGGATGCAGGAAAATCTGCCGGATCTCATCGGGTTCGTGAGGCAGATCGCCGCGTCGGATTTCTCTCACGTGGTCCACATGGGGATGGGCGGGAGCAGCCTCGCACCGCTCGTGTTCCGGGATATGTTTGAGCCCGGGCCGGGCGGACTCCCCCTGACCGTGCTCGATACGACAGACCCTGTGACGATTGCGGCCCTTGAGGAGAAGATCGACCTGCAAAAAACCCTCTTTATCGTGGCGAGCAAGTCGGGGACAACCGCCGAGCCCCTCGCTTTCGACGACTATTTCTACGAGCGCGTGAGGGCCGTCAAAGGGGAAAGGGCAGGAGAGAACTTCGTCGCGGTGACGGACCCCGGCACACCGCTGGCAACAACTGCCGGGGACAGGCAATTTCGCAGGGTGTTTCTCAACTTCAGCGACATCGGTGGTCGGTATTCGGCTCTTTCCTATTTCGGCCTGCTGCCGGCGGCCCTGATGGGTCTCAATGTGGAGCGGCTCCTCGATGAGGCCCTCCATATGGCGCGGCTGTGCGGGCCCTCCGTGCCCGTCCAGGAGAACCCCGGCGCCCTGCTGGGGGCGGTCATGGGCGAGATGGCGCGCGTGGGCAGGGACAAAGTGACGTTTCTCCTTTCTCGCGACATGGCCGCGTTCGGCATGTGGGTGGAACAGCTTATCGCGGAGAGCACGGGCAAGGAGGGAACGGGGCTTCTCCCGGTCACCGGTGAGCCCGCAGGCACACCCCTGGTTTACGGCAGTGACCGGCTCTTTGTCCATATATACCTGAAAGGGAGGAGCGACGCGAGGCTCGAGGAAGCGGTGAGGATGCTTCAGACTGCCGCGTTGCCCCTTGTGTTCATTGAGGTGGCAGGCGCGTGCGCCATCGCGCAGGAATTTTTCCGGTGGGAAGCGGCGACCGCGATAGCCGGCGCCATACTCGGTATAAACCCCTTTGACCAGCCCAACGTGCAGGAGAGCAAGGATGCGACGAACCGCCTCCTGTCCTCTGTCAGGGAGCGGGGCTCGCTCACGGAGTCTGCCCCTGTGATGGTGCACGGCCCCTTGAGCTTTTTTTTCAAGGATGGCGCGGAAAACCCGGAGGAACTGCTCTGGGCCTTTCTTTCACAGGGCCATCCCGGCGATTACGTTGCGCTCCTGGCCTATCTGCCGGAAGAGGAGTCCACGAACGAGCTCCTGCAGGTAATCCGGCTCCGTCTCAGGGATGTCTTGAGACTCGCCACCACCGTCGGGTATGGGCCTCGCTTCCTCCACTCCACGGGACAACTGCACAAGGGTGGTCCCAACACGGGTCTTTTCATGCAGTTGACCTGTCATGACGCCACCGACATCTCCATTCCCCGCAGGCCGTATACCTTCGGCATCTTCAAGAAGGCCCAGGCCATGGGTGATCTTGAGGCGCTCGCGAAGCATGGCCGGAGGGTGATGCGCGTCGATCTCGGGGATGACGTGAAAAAGGGTCTTTCGCTCCTGCGGCAGCTCGTGGAACGGGCCGTGATCGTGGGGACAAGGGGTGTGTAGATGGCGCAGAGGGACGAGCGGCCAAAAGATAAGGAAGTGATAAGATGAGCAGCGGCAGTTATGAGATCGGCATGGTAGGCCTCGGGGTGATGGGACGGAACCTTGCCCTCAATATCGCGGACAAGGGCTTCCCCGTGGCGGGATATGATACCGACCAAAAGCAGGTTGAAGCGCTCAACCGTGAGGCGGAAGGACGGCCGGCCACCGGGGTGATCACGGTCGACGAGTTGGTCGGGCTGCTGCGCACGCCGAGAGCCATAATCATGCTGGTGCCCGCGGGACCTCCCGTTGATGCGGTCATCGACGCGTTCGTCCCCCAACTCCAGCCCGGTGATCTCCTCATCGATGGGGGGAATTCCCACTTCAGGGAGACCGATGGCCGCATCCATCGTCTCGAAGAGCGACACATCCTCTATATGGGAGTGGGCATTTCCGGCGGTGAGCGTGGCGCCCGCTTCGGTCCGAGCATCATGCCGGGCGGGCCGGAGGCGGGATATGCCCGTGTGCGGCCTATTTTCGAGGCAGCGGCTGCGAAGGTGGACGGAGAGCCGTGCGTCGCTTACCTGGGTCCCGGATCTTCGGGCGACTACGTGAAAATGGTCCATAACGGCATCGAGTACGCGATGATGCAGCTGATCGCTGAATCCTACGACCTGATGAAGCGTGGTCTCGGTCTGCCCCACGACCGGCTTCAGGAGATCTACGACCGATGGAACTCGTGTGATCTGGGGAGCTTTCTGATCGGGATCACGGCCCGGATTTTCGCGAAAAAGGACGAGGACACCGGTCGACCCCTTGTGGACATGATCGTCGACGAAGCCCAGCAGAAGGGAACGGGTAAGTGGACGGTTCAGGACGCCATGGACCTGCGCGTGCCGGTGCCGGCGATTGGCAGCGCCGTACACATGAGGGACCTTTCCGACCTGCGAAAGGAGCGGCAGGAAGCCGCAATTGCGCTTTCGGGACCGGACGGCCGCGTAAGTCGGGATGGGGCGCAGTTCGTCGACCGGATGGCGCGGGCGATGAGGGCATCCATGGTCATTGTCTATAGCCAGGGGATGGCACAACTTGCGGAGGCGTCCAGGCTATACGGGTACGACCTCAGGCTGGAAGAGGTGGCGAGGATCTGGAGTGGTGGGTGCATCATCCGCTCGGGATTGCTTGAGCCCATACGCCGTGCCTTCCATAACCGGCCCGACCTGAAGAATCTGCTCCTCGATCCTGTCCTCGGGGAAATGGTGACGAGCGACCAGGCGGACCTGCGAGCCGTCGTATGCGCCGGGGCTGCGGCCGGCATACCGACCCCCGGCCTGGCGGCCTGTCTCGCCTATTTTGACGCTTACCGGAGCGGATGGCTGCCGGCGAACCTGGTCCAGGCGCAGAGGGACTATTTCGGCGCTCACCGGTACCGGAGGCTCGACCGGGAGGGCCTCTTCCATACGGAGTGGGAGTAGGGGCAACGCATGACCGGTAGTCCGTCCCTTCCGGACATGTCGGCAGTTTTGCCGGAGCCCCTGGATGGTGTGGTGAGAGGAGCTTTATGCGAACTTCACAATTCATAATTTGTAATGTATACTTCGCCATTGCCTTTCGTTGGCAACCGGGCGTGTGGAGACTACTATGCATAATAGGGGGGGATGGGCAATGGTGAGAACAGCATGGAGTGCGGCGATTTTCGCAGTACTTTTCGTGATTCTTTGGGGTTGTGTGGGGCCTGATAATGCAGCGAGGAAGAGCATATTCGAGGGCAGGCGGTTTCTTGAGACGGGCGATTACGAGCCGGCGAGGCAGGACTTTATCAAGGCGGCCCAGGTCCGGCCGAGTGCGGAAGCGTATGCCTTTGCCGCAACCGCAAGCTACAAGATAAACGACCTGGAGGGCGCCCAACGGTTCATTGATGAGGCGCAGAAACTTGACGGGAAGTCTGATTTCACCCTGCGCATTCTCGCATACAAAGCGTTGGTTTTGCTCAAAGAGGGCAGACGGGAGGAGGGGCTCGAAGCGCTCCACGTGTATGATGATCGCTACAGGCGTTACTACCCGGTGGAAAATTACGAGCAGGACGAAAGGGCGTTGAGGACCGGCCAGGTGGATCTTATCCGTCTGGAGAGCCTGCTGGACGGAGACGTCAGGCGGTACGAGAGCGACATCGCACAATGGTATGGCGAGGGTACGGGATACTTCGCGCAAAGGTACGGGAGACCCTTCGTGAACATGGTGCCTTCGCGGTAATGTCTTCCAAAAGTTGCGACGGGCGAAAAAGGGCTTTTTCGCCCGTCGCGCCGTGAGACCGATAAAGTGTGACCGGGCTTACTTCTCGATCCCGGCGAGCCTTTTGGCTGCCCGTTTCTTACTTTGCAGGTCCGTCTCGCGGTAGATCGTCACCCTGTGTGCCTCGGGCGACCCGCCTCCGTGTATATCGGAGATGGTGTCGGCGCTCTCGAGGGCCATCTTTTCCACCAGCCTGTACATCTTCACGCGGTCTTCCACTTCGTTGCCGTCAACACCCTTCAGGTACTTCCGGAGGAGCGGCCCGACCTCGGCGTTGGCGAAGTCCCTGTCGGAAGGCAGGTCGGCCACAAAGCCGCCGCATATGTCGACCATGAGGCGGATCGCCTCCGTGAGCTCCTTGCCTTCGTGCAGTTTCGAGGCGTTGGCGAGGACCGTATCGATATAGTAGGTGCCCGACGGTTGTTTCCTGCCTTCGTAGGAGGCCGCAAGACAGCATGCGTAGAGTGTCTCCGCCCTGTGGATCATGTCGATGATCTTCTGCTTGTGGTGGCTGACGTTGGCGGTCCCGTTGTAATCCATGAGGGTGAGGGCCGCGCCGATCATGCAGTCGATCTTGCCCGACTTGCACCCGCCGTGGCTCTGGCGGTGCAGTGAGGAAAATTTGACCACCATCTCCTGGGCGAATTCGGTCTCGCCGCACATAAAGACCCGCTCCCACGGCACGAAGACATCGTTAAAAATGAGGGTTGGACAGTATTTTGAATAGCGCGTGTTGCCGATGTCGCAGCCGTCCAGCTCGCGCATGTCGAGGGTCGATCTGCCGACCACGTGGATCAATCCTTCCGTGTCGGAGGGGACTGCAAAGGCGACGGCGTACTCCTTATCCGCCTCGCCCAGGGCGCGGGTAGGCAGGACGATGATCTCGTGGCATGAAAGAGAGCCGGTCTGATGGGCCTTCGCCCCGCGCACCACGATCCCGTCGTCCCTTTTTTGGACCATGTGGAGGTACATGTCCTTGTCGGTCTGGTCGGAGGGACCGAGGGAGCGGTTGCCCTTGACGTCGGTGACGCCCGCGTTTGCGGACAGGTCATTTTTCTGCACGTACTTCAGGAATTCGGTGAAGCGGCGTTGGTAGTCGGTGTGGTGCTTCCTGTCGATATCATAGGTGACGATCGACAGGGTGGAGAGACAGTCAAGCCCCGTACACCGCTGGTGACAGGTACCGACAAAGTTGCCCAGTTGCCGGTTGACCTTTACCCGCGCCACGAGATCCTCGATGCTGGAAGGGGGCAGGGTGAACCGGTTGACGGGTTCGTCGATGAGAGGGCTCGTGGTGACCACGAGGTCCCGGTATTCGTCCATTTCGGCTATCTCGTAAGTGGCGCCCGTTGCCTCGATACCCGCGCGGAGCCGGGGATTGTCGACAACGTTTGTCACCCGCTCCCCGAACATGTATGCCGTGGGATGGAGGGCCCGCAGCGATTCGATATACTCTTTTTTTGTCTTAAGCCCCATTATGCACTACCTCCTCGATTAAATTATCCGGTACCCGCGCGCCACTGCACCATCGTGCGCGGGTCGCAACCGAAAAACGCGTGTACATCAGAATTCCGACTTTTCCTGTTCCGCCAGCATCTGCCCGACACTGGCCAGGACCTGTTTTTTGACACTCGATACGTGGCCTGCGAGCAAGGCCCGCGCCCTTTCGACATCCCGCAGCACCACGGAGTCATAGATCGCCTGGTGCTCCTCATCGACGGACTTAAGCGACGACGTGGGCAGATAATTCCCGCCGTATTTTAGAAAGAGCATGTCAAAAAGGTTCTGGAGAATGCGTATCTGGGTTTCTTTGCCTGAAAGGGCTGCCAGGGTCACATGGAATTCCCTGTTTTTGAAAAGCCTTTCCTTGAGATAAAACTCACGCTGCGCCGACCGGTGAGCCTCAAGCGCGGCCCTGAGCAGGCCGACCCCCTCTTTGTCCAGGCGCTGCACGGTGGCGTCAACAAGTGAGGGCTCAAGAAGCTCCCGCAGCTCGTAGATCTCCTCGATCTCCTTCATGCTGAAGGGCGCCATGGAGTAGCCCCGGTTCGCTTCATGGCGGACAAACCCTTGCAATTCCAGCCATTTCAGCGCCTGTATGATGGGCGTAGGACTCATCTTGAGCCGCTCCGCAAGCTCGCGATAGGCGATCTTCTGTCCCGGCACAAGCTCCTTGTTATAGAGCATGCGGCGAAGCCCCTGGTAGGCGGCGCGGCTCAAGTCTTCCTGGCTGTTCGGCTTCTTCTGCATAGTCACCGATTGGGGGCGAAAGCCCCGATAAATTTGATTGAAAATCACATTTAAACTTTCATTTTTTTGTGCTTCTGTCAAGCAAATTCCTCAGCGCCGCGCGGTGCTTCATACTATCCTGCGCGTTCTCATGCTGATTTATTATCAAATCACATTTGAAATCAATCTTGACAATCGGGAGAGGGCCTGTTTATACTTGCAAATTCCACGCGGTAAGAATCGTCTACGGAAGAAGGAAATCAACCATGAGACTCCATGAATTCGAGGCAGCCGATATTTTTGAATCGATGGGTATTCCGGTCGCGCGGCGCGGCGTCGCGGGCTCGGTCCAGGAGGCGGTCCATGTGGCCGGAGAGATCGGGTACCCGGTTATGCTCAAGGCGCAGGTCCTGGTAGGGAGCCGCGGGCTCGCCGGCGGCATCAGGAGCGCATCGACGCCCGAGGAGCTGAAAGCAACGGCCGAAGAGCTTCTGACGTCGGAGGTCAATGGCTTTCCCGTGAGGAAAATCCTTGTTGCGGAAAAAGCGGACATCGCGAAAGAGCTCTACGTCGGTGTGACGGTGCACGGGTATACGGGCAGGCCGGTTATCGTGACGAGCACGGAAGGCGGCGTGCATATCGAAGAGACCGCCCGCACTTCGCCGGAAAAGATCGCGTCGATACAGGTAGACCCGATGGTTGGCTTTTACCCTTATCAGGCCAGGGCGCTCCTCCGGAAACTCGGGCTCGGTCACTGCCTGCTGAATGCGTTCACGGACGTGATCGCCCAGGTCTACAAGGTCTTTACCCGTTTCGAGGCCCTCATTGTGGAAATCAACCCGCTGGTCGTCCTTCCCAACGGCGGCCTCCTCGCGGTCGACGCGGTGCTGGAGATAGACGACTCCGCGCTGTCGCGGCTGCGGTATTCCCTGCCCGATCCCGTGGAGCGGATCGAGAACCCCCGCGAGCGGAGGGGGAAGGAGATCGGCGTCACTTACGTGGACCTTGATGGCGATATCGGGCTTATCTCGTCAGGGGCCGGGTTGGGCATGGCTTCCATGGACATTATCGCAAAGACCATGAAGCCCGCCAACTTCCTGGAGACTGGAGGAGGGATTACCGCCGACCTGCTGTACAAATGCATGGACCTCGTGATGATGAAGCCGGGGCTGCGTGCGATCCTGATCAATGTCTATGGGGGGATAAACCCCATTCATGAGGGCGCAAAAGGTGTGGTCCGCTACATCAAGGAGCACAATGTGAAAATTCCCATCGTGGCGAAGGCCCTCGGCAACCACCAGGCAGAGACGTGGGAGATCTTCAGGTCGGGCGGCGTCCACGTGGTTACCGAGCCTGCCACGGAAAAGGCTGTCGAGCGGTTGTGCGAGCTTGTCGGAGCGGGTTGACGGTTTTTTTGAGGGTGCCGTCCCTTTTGCGGGTGGGCGCGGATCGAAAGAACAAGCGACGAAGAAGGGTAGCGAGGTCCAAGGATGGGCATATTGATCGATAATGAAACCTGCGTGATCGTGCAGGGAATCACGGGCCGGATCGGCGCGGTGCAAACGCACTGGATGCTCGACTACGGCACCAGGGTGGTGGGCGGCGTCACCCCCGGCAAGGGTGGCTCGACTGTCGAAGGGCTGCCCGTTTTCGATAACGTTGAGCAGGCCGTCAGGGAAACGGGCGCGAATGCTTCGGTCTTTTTCGTGCCCGCGCCATTTGTTCTTGATGCGTTCCTTGAAACCATTGACGCAGGGATAGAGTTGATCGTGGTGGTGCCGGAGCACATACCGGTAAACGACGTGATGAAGATGCGCGAATATGCCATTGCAAGGGGTGTTTTCGCCCTTGGCCCCACAACGCCGGGCATCCTCGTCCCGGGCAAGAGCAAGATCGGTATTATGCCCGCGTCCCTCTTCGCGCCCGGACGTGTCGGGATCATCTCCCGGAGCGGCACGTTGTCGTATGAATTTGCGGGCATACTCTCCGAGAGCCATGTGGGGCAGAGCGCGGTGGTCGGCATGGGCGCCGACCCCGTGGTGCTGACCAACCTCACCGATATCCTGCGTCTTTTTGAGAAGGACCCGGATACCGACGGGGTCATCATCGTGGGAGAAGTGGGAGGCGAACAGGAAGAACGGGCGGCCCGCTTCATTGCAGCGCGCATGACAAAGCCCGTAGCCGCGTACATCGGCGGCCGTTACTCGCCTCAGGGCAAACGCATGGGCCATGCGGGGGCGATCGTGCGGGGGAGTACGGGGACGGTCGAGGGTAAACAGGCGGCATTGCGCAAGGCCGGGGTCGAGGTCCTGGAGAGCCCTGTCCACGTTGCCCGGTGGGCCGAAGAGCACCACCTGCGGTAGGGGCGTGGGGCAAAAAAGCCGAAGTGAGTCGAGCCTTGCCCTTCTCGCGGGGTGTTCCCGCTAGGCGATCGGTGCGACCCGGCACGCGGCGGCCCGTCAACGCGATATGGAGCCGGGTACCCTGCCGGTATCTCTTTTAACTCATAGAAAAATCGGTTACAATGTAGGAGCGCAAAGCGCGACCGTGAAGGGTCAAGAGTCTGCGTGAGGAGTAATTTCATGCGGGTCGGTAAGGAGAGACCGGAAGCGTCGGCGCCGGCTCACGTGAGGGGCGATCGGTGCGACCCGGCACGCGGCGGCCCGTCAACGCAATATGGAGCCGGGTGCCCCGCCGGCGGCTGGAGGTGAAGCGCAGTAATGGCACGGGTCTTAATTGTTGACGATGACGAGTTGATTGGTGAGATGCTTTCCGTTATGGTCGAGGATATGGGACATTCGGCCTCTTCCGCAACAACGCTGAAAGCAGGCTTCGAGAAGGCGTCGTCGGATAACTTCGACGTGATTTTCCTGGATATAAGGATGCCGGACGGCAACGGGCTCGACCTTTTGCCGAAAATCCGCGAGCTGCCGTTGCATCCCGAAGTGATCATCATCACCGGGCGTGGCGACCCCGACGGGGCAGAGCTCGCGATCAAGAACGGAGCCTGGGATTATATCCAAAAATCCTCCTCGACCAAGGAGATGTTGCTACCCTTTGTAAGGGCCTTGCAGTACAGAGAGGAGAAAAACACGCGGAAGCCTCCTACTGCGCTGAAGCTGAACGGCGTTATAGGGAAGAGCCCCAGCATGAATGTGTGTCTCGACCTTCTCGCCCAGGCGGCCCACAGCGACGTAAATGTCCTCCTCGCCGGCGAGACGGGCACGGGAAAGGAGGTTTTCGCGAGGGCCATTCATGAGAACAGCATGCGCGGGGGAAACAATTTCGTCGTTGTCGACTGCACGGCCCTTCCTGAAACACTGGTAGAGAGCGTGCTCTTCGGACATGAGAAGGGTGCATTTACCGGGGCGGACAAGGCACAGGTCGGCCTCGTCAAGCAGGCCGACGCCGGTACGCTGTTTCTGGATGAGATAGGCGAGCTTCCCCTTGCCGTACAAAAGGCATTCCTGCGCGTACTGCAGGAGCATCGCTTCCGTCCTGTAGGAGCAAAACAGGAGATCGAGAGCGATTTCCGGCTTATAGCGGCGACCAACAGGAGCCTGGAGAAGATGGTGCAGGACCGGACGTTTCGGTCGGACCTCCTCTTCCGCGTGCGAACGCTCCCTATCGAGCTGCCGCCTCTCTCTGCAAGAAAAGAGGATATTAAAGAGCTGGCGATGTACCACATGGCGAGGGTTTGTGAGCGCTATCAGATAGGGACGAAGGGTTTTTCTCCCGAAGTCTTCGATGCCCTCATGGCCTACGAGTGGCCCGGCAATGTGCGGGAACTGGTGAACGCGATAGAGCGCGCCATTAGCGATGCGTACCACGAGCCTACGCTCTTTCCCAAACATCTGCCCCTCGATTTGCGGGTGAAAGTGGCCCGCTCTTCGGTAAAAAAAGAAGCGATCCCAACGGCAGAGGGGGTCGTTCCCCTGGGATCGCTCGCCGAATGCCGGCACGCAGCGGAAGGCCGCTACCTCCGGGACCTTGTGTTCCAAACAAAAGGCAAGATAAAAGACGCATGCCGCATTTCCGGGCTATCGCGCTCGCGGCTCTACGTGCTTCTCAAGACGCACAACCTCTCTATCGGTTCATAGTCTTCCCGGAAACCCCGGTGAAGTATGGTCCAGTTTTCTGGACGTAGTCCAGTTTACAGGATAGAAATCGCACTCCCAACGCATGGAGCTCCTCCGCCCGCTGCTCATAAAGCGCTATAAATAGTAAGAAAACGTCGGATAAGTCGTCTTGGCCCACCCTGGCACACTTCTTGTTACTACCTCCTGATCGGACAATTTACCATCGAATTATCAGCAAAAGGAGGCTTGCACTATGCATCTCAGCTCGATGGAGAACACTACCGCAGACAATACACAGGTTCCCGATCCCTTCAAGATGTATTTGTATGAGATTTCAAAGCACTCCGTGCTTTCAAAGGAAGAGGAGAGAGAGGTCGCAGAGCGGATACGGATGCACGACAGGGAGGCGGAGCAGGCGCTCGTGGTGGCCAACCTCAGGCTCGTGGTCAAGATAGCGCTCGATTATTACAGCTATCACCTCAATATCCTCGACCTCATACAGGAAGGGAATGTAGGTCTCCTGCGGGCGGTACAAAAGTACGACCCCGAGAGGGGGACGCGCTTCTCCACTTACGCTTCCTTCTGGATTCGCGCGTACATCCTTAAGTATCTCATGGATTCGTGGAGTATCGTGAAGATAGGCACCAAGGATAGCCAGAGGAAGCTCTTCTACAGCCTGAACAAAGAAAAGGAGAAGCTTGAAAAAGCGGGCATAGACCCCTCAGCCCGGATACTTGCCGAAAACCTGGACGTAAGTCCTGAAGACGTAGAGGACATGGAAAAACGACTCTATAACGGAGATGTATCGCTCGAAGACCCGCTCTATGGAGGCGGCGAAGATATTATGGATACGATCGGCTCCGGTGAGGACATAGAAGAGACCGTGGCGGAAAAGGAGAAGAAGGAGATGCTCCGGGACAAGCTGATGGAGTTCAAGAAGCTCCTCAGCGAGAAGGAGCGTTTCATTTTGGAACATCGCATTATGGCGGAGGAGCCGATCACGTTGAGGGAAATCGGCGAGCGCTTCAACACTTCAAGAGAGAGTATCAGGCAGTTGCAGAGCAAGATCTCCAGGAACCTGACGAAAAACCTGCGGGCGGGCATGGCGTGGTTATAGTGGTTCATTGCGCCCATAATCGAGGTTCGTAATTACCATCACCCCTGCCCCGTGTTCCGCGACGTCATAAGACAACTTTCTCATCCAACGAGACGTGAGATGCCGCCTTCCTGCACGCGTGTCTTTGTGAATCCGGCAATGTCATTGCAGACATTGATATAGTGTGCGGTTTTTCGCCGATGGCACAATTCTTGTAATCGATTGATTATGTAGGACGGCACTGATTACATCACAATCTTTGTGTGAGGGGAGTATGCGACCTGCGTGAGTTCAGTCGACGGCCGGGACCGTCACACAATGTTGCCCTTAAAACGCGCAGGAGGGATGCAGGAAGCAGGGTAATTCATCGTGGGAGGCATAATTTGCTTCACGACGCGTTTTTGTATCAAAAGAAGGAACAACCAGGGGAACAAGAAGAAACCAGACTCATGCCGTTTGATTCCCTGAGGAAATATTTGTCTGAAATATCAAAGCATGCTCTCCTTTCGAGAGAAGAAGAGCTGGAAATTGCCGAGAGGGCGCATCGGTACAAAGACAAGGAGGCCTTGCAGAAACTGGTCACCGCCAATCTGAGGCTCGTCGTCAAGATCGCGCTCGAATACTACAATACCTATGTGAATATCCTCGATCTCATCCAGGAAGGAAACGTGGGGTTGGTGCACGCCGTCAAAAAGTATAACCCGTACAAGGGCACGAGATTGTCGACCTACTCCTCCTTCTGGATTCGGGCATACATCCTGAAATATATCATGGATTCGTGGAGCATAGTGAAGGTGGGGACGACGCAGAGCCAGAGGAGGCTCTTCTATCGGTTGAAAAAGGAAAAAAAGAGACTTGAGGCAGCAGGCATATTCCCTGCGCCCCAGGTTATTGCGGAGAGCCTCGAAGTGAAGGTTTCAGAGGTTGAGGATATGGAAAAACGCCTCTCTTGCGCCGACATCTCCCTCGAGTACCCGATTTATGAAGAAGGGGAAGAAACTTTCATTGACATGATCAAGGCGGATGACAATATCGAAGAAGTGGTGGCCGCAAAGGAGAGAAGAGAGATCCTCTCACAAAAGACCGTGGAATTCAAGAAGATGCTTAACAACAAGGAGCTCTTTATCTTCGAACATCGCATCATGATAGAGGAACCACTGACGCTCCAGGGGATAGGCGAGCAATTCAAGATCTCCAGGGAACGGGTGAGACAGCTTGAAAGCAGGGTAATCAGGAAATTCAACAACAAATTCGAATCGGAGTTCCGAAGGCTGGACTTCTAAAGGCCGGCCATTCTCCTTCGCCCTGACTGGGGACAGGCAGGGACAATAACTCCTCCAGGCGATTTTTCCGCACGCGCCGGTGTGTGCGCCTTTATTGCATACACGGGAGGAGTTGTGTATCCTTAATAAGACATTCATGAGAGAACCGAAGAGGAGAGCGACATGGAGCCGCTGGAAGAATTGCAGCAGGCGCTGGAGGAAAAGCTCGAGAGAACGCGCAAGATGATCGACGAGTTCGACGAGGGGATGGATTACGCGACCCACTGCACCCTCCAGGGATTCGCGGAAGGACTTGCCTTTACCATAGAAGAGCTGAAGGAACGGTTGGGCCGGATGAGGGCGGAGGCTCCATGCGGCTCCGCCGCTGGAGGGGGCGCTGAGCCCCAATAATTGATGCATAAGGAAGACAAAGGCAGGGGGGTGTCGGTCAACATCGGAGGGGAGAGGGAGGCGCGCCTTTCTCTGTCCGGTCGCCTATATCTTGAGAACCTGCACTACGTCATGGAGTGGGTCGACCCGCTCCTGGAGCAGCCGCTCCTGAAAAGCCTGGCGGTCGACCTCGCAGGGCTCGTGCGCATTGACAGTGCAGGCGGTCTCTTTCTGCTTCGCATGCAGGAGGAGGCGCGCCGCCGGTCCATACGCTTCGAGTTTCTCAATATATCGCCCGGAGTCCGGGGCATAACCGATCTTATCGATAAAGACGTGATCGAGCCGAGGCCGTCCCCCAAGGTGCGGTCCGGAGGTTTTTTTGAAGAGGTAGGGGAGACGACCGTCATGTTCCTTGGCGATTTCAGCCAGTGCATGACCTTCGGTGGCATACTGCTCTCGGAAGTACTCTATTCCACCCTGCACCCCGCGTCGGTACGATGGAAGGATCTCCTGCTCTCCGTGAAAAAGATCGGTGTCGACGGTCTGCCGATACTGGCCCTCATCAGCTTTCTTATGGGCCTTATCATTGCGTTCATGTCTTCGCTGCAGCTCAAGCAGTTCGGTGCGAACATGTACGTTGCCTCCCTGGTGGCAATCGCGATGGTCAGGGAGTTGGGACCCATCATCACGGCGATCCTTGTAGCCGGGAGATCGGGGTCGGCAATTGCCGCGGAAATAGGCAGCATGAGGGTGAACGAGGAGGTGGACGCCCTCGTGACCATGGGATTCAACCCCGTCAGGTTCCTCGCGGTCCCCAAGGTATTGGCCGCCATCCTGGTCGTGCCCCTTCTCACGTTTTTTTCCGACCTGTGTGCGATTGGAGGGGGCATGGCCGTGGGCATACTTGGCCTGGGTTTGACCTTCCGTACGTACGCAGAGCTGACATCATGGGCGCTTACCGTGCACGATGTCGTCACCGGGGTGGTGAAGGCAATGGTTTTTGCCGTCCTCATTGCGGGGGTCGGATGCCAGCGGGGTTTTAGCGTAGCCGGAGGGGCTGAAGCAGTGGGAAATGCCACTACCTCGGCGGTAGTCGCCGGGTTGTTTCTTATCATCGTGACCGACTCCGTATTCGCCCTGGTCCTCAATTATGTCAAGTGGTGAGCAACTCGTCAAAGAAGGGATGGGCGACGGCCGGGTGATCAGAGTCGAAGACCTCTCGGTCAGCTATGGCGATGACGTGATTCTGCAGGATGTGACCATGGAGGTTTTCCGGGGCGAGATCGTGGTCGTCGCGGGGGGCAGCGGCTCGGGCAAATCAACGTTATTGCGCCACATGGTCGGTCTTTCCAGACCCTCATCGGGCCGGGTGGAGATCAATGGTATCGATATCACGACCGCGTCAGCGGCGGAGCTGAGGGCGGTGTTGAGAGGGGTAGGCGTGCTTTTCCAATCGAGCGGCCTTCTCAGCTCGATGACCCTGGCAGAGAATGTGACGCTCCCCCTGTCCGAGTTCACCGACATGCCCGACGCTTTCATCGAAGCAGTCGTGCGGATGAAGCTCGCTATGGTAGGGCTTGAAGGTTACGAGGACCATTTCCCGAGCGAGTTGTCGGGCGGGATGAGAAAGAGGGCCGGCATCGCCAGGGCCATGGCGCTCGATCCGGACATACTTTTTCTTGACGAGCCTTTCGCGGGCCTCGACCCCATCACTTCGGCGGGCCTCGACCTTCTGGTGAAGAGGATCAACCAGAGGATGGGGACGACTATGGTGATCGTGAGTCATGAGCTGGAATCGATTTTCAGCCTGGCCCAAAGAATAGTGATGCTGGACAGGGGTAAAAGGGGTATAATTGCGCAAGGAGACCCCAGAGCACTGAGGGATGAGTCCCCGGACCCGCACGTGAGGCATTTTTTTAACAGGGAGATTGAGGAAAAGGACGAAACAGGAAGGCACGGGGCGTAAATGGCGCAGAACCGGAACTATTTTCTGATCGGTCTTTTTGTTACTATCGGCGTGATGATAGGTGTGGCAGCCGTCATCTGGCTTGGCGCCTCGAAGTATTTTCAGAAAGGGTCTATGTACGTCACGTACTTCGATGAGTCCGTCCAGGGACTCCAGGCCGATTCGGTCGTCAAGTTCAGGGGCGTTGAAATAGGCACGGTACGCCGGATAGGGGTTGCGCCCGACCAGCGCCTGGTCGAGGTCGTCATGAAGATCGAGGTAAAGGACTTCAACGTGAGCGGCGTGGTGGCAAAACTGACCTTCGCCGGCATAACGGGTATTGTGTACGTGGAGCTGGACCGGAAGAAGTCGGACGAGCCAGGCCTCACCCCTACCCGGTTCCAGCCGCCTTACCCGGTCATACCGTCTGCCCCATCGGATATCAAGGAGATCGAAAGCAGCGTCAACGATGCGATGAAGCGTATAAAAGAGATTGACTTTGAGGGCATTTCCACTCAAGTGATGAAGACGATAAAGGCCATTGACGGCCTGGTAAACAGTGACAAAATGAAGGGCATCATGAGGGATGCCGGGGTGGCGGCGGCGAAGCTGGCAGATGCATCGGAGAAGATTGACAACTTCGTGGCCGGGGGATCGGTCAATGAGGTGGTCCTCGAGGCCGGGAATGCCGTGAGGGAGGCGAGGGCGGTGATAGCCCAGGTAAAGGCCGAGATAGAAGGTATGAAAATGGCAAATACCGCGGGCAGGGTAAACCGGTTCGTGGAGAAAACGTCGACAAAGGTAGATTCGACGCTCACGGAGGTTGAGCTTACGGCGGAGACCCTGAGGCGTGCGGCAGATTCGCTGGAAGCGCTTATCGACCGGATAAACGCCGACCCTTCGGCACTTATCTTCAGCAGTCCTCTTAGGGGAGAATAGTATATGGCAGCCGCAGAGTCCAGGGCAGTTTCCGTCGTTGTGCTGTTCGCGTGTCTGTTTTTTCTGGCGAGCTGTTTTCCGAGGAGCACAGCGCCCGTGAGGGTCGAATTCTATACGCTGGACTACGCCCCCCCGGTCGCGGCACGCGGGCGCCTCGACCAGGTGATAAGGTTTGACAGGTTTTCGGTCGTCCAGTCCTACAATAGCCCCGCCATGGTCTACAGGCCCGAGGCGTACAGGCTCGCCGTCTACCAGTACCACAGATGGAGGACCGGACCAGGAGAGATGGTGACGGATTATCTCGTCCGGGATTTTCGTTCCTCCGGGCTCTTTCAGGCGGTTTTTTCCTATCGTCAGCCGGAAGATGCGAGGTTCGAGGTTGACGGAGCCGTTGAAGAATTTCTGGAATCGAGGGAAGAGGACGGATGGAAGGCTATCCTGGGTCTCGCTGTCACGCTTCTCGACCGGAGTAAGCCCGAGATCACCTCAAGGGTCATGTTCCAGAAGCGATACCGGGCTATAGAGCCTATTTCGGATCAATCACCCGGGGGCTTCGCTCGCGGGATGAGCGCGGCCATGGCGCGGCTATCGGCGGAGATCATGGGTGATGTCGCTGATGCGACCGGACGGGCAGACCAGGTGAACGCTTCGGGAGCCGGGCCGGCGGCAAGGACGAGCCTGACGGCCTGCGGCCGATATAGGTAAAATTAGTTGGACCCGGCTTATCCCCGGTCCCCCCGGTATGGCCGCTATCCTTCCGGGATCGCAGCCCTCACAAGACTTCAGATCAGCCTTATTCACCGTAGAGCCGGGATCGCTTTTTCATCTATCCCGGCCCCCCTTCCTCTTGCATAGGCTGCCCGCACATGGTAAATTCATCATCTAAGAACTACTGGAGGAGAATCAATCGAGTGGACGAAATAGAAAGAGAAGTAATGGTGGCGGAAAGGAGCTCTCTCCCCGCCAGCTTCGATCCTTTAAAACGGTACCTTGCGGAGATATCGCGGTATCCGCTGCTCACGAGGGCAGAGGAATTGAGACTTGCCGAACAAGCTTTTAAATATAATGACAAAGAGGCTGCCCGCCAGATCATCCTGTCGAATCTCAAACTTGTGGTGAAAATAGCCCTTGGCTACTACAACACCTACCTGAACGTGCGCGACCTTATTCAAGAGGGAAATATCGGGCTTATGCAGGCAGTAAGGAAATATAACCCCTACAAAGGCACCAAGTTCTCAACATATGCTTCCTTCTGGATTAGGGCCTACATCCTGAAATATATCCGGAATAACTGGAGTCTGGTGAAGGTGGGTACCACGGAGAGCCAGAAGAAGCTTTTCTATGGTCTGGAAAAAGAGAAGAAAAGGCTCGAAGCAAAGGGCATCCTGCCCGTGCCCCAGCTTCTTGCGCACAACCTCGACGTCACAGAGGAAGATGTGGCAGATATGGAAAAGAGGCTTGTGATGACCGACGTCTCCCTCGATCAGCCTTTATACGAAGATGGCGGAGAGACGATGATGGACATGATCCAGGCCGATCAGGATATCGAAGAAGTGATCGAGGAGAGGGAAAAGCGAAAAATAGCCTTCCGAAAGATAGCGGAGTTCAGGAAGGGGCTCAATGAGAGGGAGCTCTACATCTTCGAGCACCGCATCATGACCGACGAGCCGGAGACGTTGCAAGAGATCGGGGACCACTTTAACATCTCAAGGGAGAGGGCGAGACAGATTGAAAAGGTGCTTTCCAGCAAAGTCTCGAAATATCTTACCAGCGGCAAGACAAAAATCGGCGCTGGGGCGGGGAGCCTCGCCGGGCAGGCCTAGCCGGTGTGCCGCATCCCTCGATCCCGTTACGTGTGGCGGCCCTGCCGAAGGACACCGAAGTGTGACAGGGACATAAGGAGAAAGAGCATGTATGAACAGGGAGTAATAAGACCGCCCAGTGAAGCATCGAGCATCCTGGTGAGGGTGACGCGCAACTGTCCATGGAACCAGTGCGTTTTCTGCCCTGCTTATAAGGGGGTAAAGTTCTCGAGACGGACGGTCGAGGAGGTAAAGAGGGACATCGACGCCATGGCGGTTGAGTACGGCGATTTTGGCCGCATCGACTCAGTCTTCCTGCAGGATGCGGACAGCCTGGTTTTGCCTGTTGACGATCTCGTCGCCATTCTTGAATATCTGAGAGAAAAATTTCCGAAGATCGACAGGATCACGACGTACGCCCGTGCAAGGACCCTCAAACGGCGGACTGTTGATGAGCTGCGACGCCTGAAAGATGCCGGATTGACCAGGGTTCACGCCGGTATGGAGAGCGGCTCAGCGACCGTGCTGCAGTTGATCAGGAAGGGATTGACGCCCGAAGAGATTGTGACGGGAGGCAGACACGTGATGGACGCGGGTCTCGAATTGTCGGAATATATTATGCCTGGTATTGGCGGCCGTTCCTTGAGTGAGGAACACGCGCGGGAGACGGCTCATGTACTGAACCAGATCCATCCACACTTCATAAGGGTGAGGACTTTCGCCATGCACCCCCTCTCCCCCATGCAGAAGATGGTTCGCGAGGGGACCTTCGTGCCTATGGCGGATGATGAGATAGTAGGTGAAATCAGGCTGCTCGTGGAGAACCTCGAGGAGATGCACAGCTACTTCTCCTCCAATGACTTCAGCCTGAACCTCCTCATGCAGGTTGACGGCTTTCTCGACGAGAAAAAGGCGTTCATGTTGCGTGAGCTCGACACCTTTCTCGCGTTTTCGAAGAGACAGAAGCAGGTCTATATCCTGCTGCAGCGTTCCGGATATTTCCGCTACCCCCTGGACGTGGTCAATGACCCTGACGTCCTACGGAAGGTGCTGCCGGAGATAGAGAAGCTGGAAAAGGACGGGGAAGACGGGTTCAACCGGCACATAGATACACTGAAGTCGTACCAACTGCCCCAGCCGCAGACTGACAACTGGTGCTAGGTCAGGACTTTTTCGACCGCCTCACCGGCCATGGAGTTCGTGCAACCGGCGCCTTGCCGTCATCGGGCCGCTCTCCCGGCCCCGCAGCCTTGCCCTTGCCATGAGTATCTCTGCCAGCCTTCCTGCAAAGAGAAATACCAGCACACCTAACAGGAACATGATGAGGGCCATCCCTACCATTGCCTTCTCCTTCCGGCGAGAAACGTTCAGCCTTTAGTCTTATCGGCGGAAAGGGCGGTGTGGTTAAGAGAGGCGCCTGCGGTTTGTGCCGACGGCAGGTTCCATGGTAGAATAGCGGGGGAACTGACTCGATGGATTTAAGGTATAAGCTCGACGACACGCCGCCATTTGGCGAATTCGTCCTCTCCGGTCTTCAGTGGCTTGCCATATCGGTACCCGGGATCATTGTCATCGCCAAGATCGTCGGCGGCCTCCACTTTACGGACCAGTCCGTCCAGATCAGCTACCTGCAGAAGCTGGTGTTCGTCATCGGGATCGTCCTTGTTGCACAGGTGTTCTGGGGCCATCGCCTCCCGTTGATTATCGGTCCTTCGACCGTGCTTCTCATAGGGATGATAGCGAGTGCCGGCTTCGATCCCACAACAATTTACGCCTCAATTATGATGGGGGGAAGTCTCCTCTTCCTGACCGCTGTCACCGGTCTTTTCGGGCTTCTTCAGAAGCTGTTCACCCTTCGGGTCGTGGCGGTAGTGCTCCTGCTGATCGCGTTTACGCTGATGCCTACCGTCCTGGGTCTGCTTATCCCCCCGGGACCCGTTCTGCCGCATCAGAGCATGTCTTTTGCCTTCCTGCTCATACTATGCATGTTTGTCAGCCAGCGGTATCTGCCTCCGGTATGGAAATCGGCCATAATCTTCTTTGCCATGGTCGCGGGCACGTGTGCCTGGGTGATCATTTTTTCTTCTTCCAGCTTCCATGCCGCGCCTCGCGGCCTCCCGGTGTTGTCAGGTTTTTTCCATGATTTTACGACGAGTTTTTCTGTCGCGCCGGGCGTGCTCATCTCTTTTCTCTTTTGTTTCCTGGGGCTTTCCATAAACGATCTCGGCTCGATCGAATCCGTATCCGTCCTTCTGAAACTCCCCGACATGCGGCAGAGGGTAAACCGGGGCATCAGTCTTACGGGCCTTGCCAATCTGGCTTCAGGGTTCTTTGGCGTTATCGGTCCGGTCAATTTTTCCTTGAGCCCCGGCGTGATACTGTCGACAGGCTGTGCTTCCAGGTTCACTCTCGTGCTTACGGGGGTGCTGCTGGTCCTCCTTGCTTTTTCACCGGCAGTTTTGGGTTTTGTGGGAAGTGTGCCTCCCGTCGTCATAGGCTGCGTCCTTACGTATCTCCTCACATTCCAGGTAGCGGCCGGGTTTGCAACGATCGGTCAGGAGGAGAAGGGCTTTCGTCTCGAGAGTGGGATAGCTGTGGGCCTCCCCGTGCTCATGGGGACCGCCGTGAGTATGCTGCCTGCGCGTATCCTGGGGACCTTCCCTCTCGTCCTTCGCCCCGTGATCGGAAACGGGTTTGTCATCGGCGTACTGGTGGCGTTTATTCTTGAACATGTGGTCTACAAAGAGAGAAGGGGCGCAAAGGAATAGTAGGTCTTACGGGACCTATCTTTACTAAGGAAAGCATGGTGAGTCAAAAGGATTACTACCAGATACTGTATGTTGAAAAGGCCGCCGGTCAGCAGGAAATCAAGGAGGCTTATCGCAAGCTTGCCTTTCAGTATCATCCGGATAGGAACGGGGGTGAGGCGGCGGCCGTCGAAAAGATGAAGGAGATAAACGAGGCGTATGCTGTCCTTTCAGACCCGGAAAAGCGGGACAGATACGACCTGATGCAGCAGCAGTACGGCATTGGGGCGCACGACCGGTTCAGGCAGAGTTATTCGGAGCAGGATATCTTCAGGGGCTCCGACATCAATCAAATCTTCGAGGAGATGGCGAAGACATTCGGGTTCAGGGGTTTCGAGGAGGTCTTTCGCGACCTCCCCGGTCAGTATCGCACAACAGAGTTTCGCGGTCCCGGCATGTTCGGGAGGGTTATCGTGTTTGGTCCCGGTTTTCGCGGCAGCGGTCGGGCGCCCCGGCCGGAGAGTTTCGGGCAGCCGGGTATCATCGCGAGGATGGTGAGCCGGCTCGGAAGGTATGCGCTTGGGAAGGTGCTGGGAAACATCGTGGCCGGCGGGAAAGACATCTACGGCACGCTCACGCTGGACGAGTACGAGGCAATGCAGGGCGGAAAGGTCGTCTACCTCGATGAAAGAAGGTCGAGGCAGCTGAAGATTACTATTCCTCCCGGCACAAAAGAAGGCCAGGTGGTCCGGTTGAAAGGGATGGGGGGAGGCGGGGGCGCGGAAGGCGACCTCTATCTCAGGGTTGCGATCAGGCGGTCTGTGTTGAAAAAGGTCAGAGAATTCCTGAAATTATAACCGAAAGGTAAAATTCGTGAGTAGAGACAAGCTGCCTGCCACACCGGCAATCCGTATCTTGCGCGAGAAGGGTCTCACGTTTACCGAACACTCTTACAAGTATGAGGATAAAGGGGGCACCGCCGTCTGCGCCAGAGAACTCCACGTCGATGAGCACAGTGTGATCAAAACTCTCGTGATGGAGGATGACGCGAGACATCCTCTCATTGTGCTGATGCACGGCGACATGGAGGTCTCGACAAAGGACTTGGCCCGGCATATGGGGGTAAAACGGGTTACCCCATGCGCACCCGGGACGGCGCAGAAGCATACGGGCTACCTGGTGGGCGGCATCTCCCCTTTCGGGACCAGGAGGAGTATGCCGGTCTACATGGAGGAGACAATTGTCGATATCCCGCGGATATACATCAATGGCGGCAGGCGGGGCCTTCTTGTGGGTCTTGACCCTCACGAGGTGGTGCGTCTGCTGGTGCCGACGCAGGTGCGGGTCGGCATATGAGCGTGCGATAATTATTTTTGCAAAAAGCTTTAAGCCTTTCTGAAACCTTCCGATAATATAGCCAGCAACAAAGAACGTAAGGATTGATCATGGCATCTTTGTTCGATCACTCCATCCTTTAACCTCACCTCACCCAACCCGCCCCCTGGCAGTCTCGCCCTTAAACCGGGCGGGACTGCCACTCACCTTCATCATTATGGACTGCCTCCGGCACTGCTCACGAGCTCACGCGGCCCCACCAGGTTTTCGCGTCGGCCGACTTTTATTGTGGCATGATTGCAGGAAAGTCGCATAAAATAGACGCAGCAAAACAGTAACAGGAGAAGGAGAGCACAGGCATGCCCAGACATAATTTTCTCACGTTCCTTCTATCCGCCGTCATTGTCACGTCCTCTATTGTTTTTCCGAGGCCGGCGCTTTGTCGGTTGAATCTACCCGAGCTTGAGGGGCAAACGGTGATCGAGGGTCAGGATCACCAGATGTTGAAGGCGTTTTTTGCGCGGGACATACAACGGTCGCCCGGCGGTGAGGTGAAGCGGATACTGCTCGATGCCCTGCCTGAAGCCTATAAGAATGGGTGCACTGACATGGTGGCTCACTGGGGGCCCGAAGCCGGTGGGACAGAAGCCTTGTCGGTGAAGGTGCTGCACGTGGAGGGGGGGGATAAGGAAAGATCCGTCCGGGCGCTCCTCGCGTATGCATGTTTTTCAAGAGCAAAAAAACACGTTGATCAATTCCGGGACGAGCGGCTGGCTGCACTTATCGTTGACCGCAACTCGTCCCGCCTCTCGATGATGCCCGATGCCGGGGATTGCGAGAACTGTCCGGCCCTGACCAGGATACTGCCGGAAAAGGAAATCCATATCCGCGGGAAATGCGTGGTCGGCCTCAGCGTTCTCAAGACGAGTGAAAATCCGTGCTGTACCCTGTCAGCGGCAACGAAGGAAGAGAGGGTCAATTTTTATCTGATGCAAGACAACGGGGTAAGGCCGGCGGGGTCGGTTTTGAAAGGACGCGAAGAGTATGCCGGTACGAACGGTGCGAATGAAGAGAGAACCGTTTACAGCGCAAGCGTCATCTTTAAGAAAGACATGAAGGGCAACATCATCGGCATTCTTTCACCTTACACCGTGGCAAAGAACGCCAGACGGAGCGGGAAGGGGATGGTGCGCTATGACTGGAATAGCGAAAGAGGGGAGTTTATGAAGGAGCAGGCGCCGGATAAGATAGCCCCGCAATGACGGCGAGGCGAGACGCGCGGTTTTGCGGTTTGCGCGACCTGGTTTTGCGGGTGCCTCAAACTCCTCTTGACAAACATATAATGATCAGATTAGTATATCATCTGATGATTCAGTAATAACAATATCCTTAATTATTTGAGGTTTATGGACACCAGCTTTGACATGAAGGTTGTTGAAGCCCTTGCCGAGGATGTGGCCAAGGGACGTGCCCGCCTGACCGATGGGGGGATGAAATCCCTCGGTGCCGTCCTCGGGGACGTGATCGAGATCAGCGGAAAGAGGACTACCGTCGCCCGCGTGACCGGAACCATGGCGCCATCGGCCGAAAGAACGATCCAGATAGACGGTTTCACCCGTGAGAATGCGGGGGCTTACGTGGGCGGGATGGTCAGGGTCGGAAGGGCACGTCGGAAGACTGCCGATACGGTCATTATAAGCCCCCTCGACGCTGCAACGATCTTACCTGAGGAGCAGGAGCTCGAGCATTTTGCCCTCATCCTGCAGGGGGTGGCCGTTATAGCCGGAGACAAGATCAACATACCCTTTCTCGGTGGAAAGTCGCGCCTCTTTTCCGTGGAAGCGACCTCTCCCGGGGGAGGTGTCATTATCAACCAGAAGACGAGGTTCGTTCTCAAGAAATTCGATTTTTCCCTGGAGACGTCCGCCCGTGTCTCCTACGAGGATATCGGCGGCCTGGAGCATGAATTGCGGCTCGTTCGGGAAATGGTCGAGCTTCCCTTGCGATATGCCGATGTGTTTGAAAAGCTGGGTATCGAGGCGCCCAAGGGCGTGCTGCTCCATGGTGCTCCGGGGACCGGCAAGACCCTGATCGCCCGCGCCATTGCGGGTGAAAGCAGGCTGCATTTCATAAGGGTAAACGGCCCGGAGATCATCCACAAATTCTATGGTGAGAGTGAAGCCAAACTGCGCGAGATTTTCGAAGACGCGACGCTCAACGCGCCGAGCATCATTTTCATCGACGAGATAGACGCTATAGCGCCCAAGCGGACCGAGGTGCTGGGGGACGTGGAAAAAAGGGTGGTAGCTCAACTGCTTGCCTTGATGGACGGCGTTGTCTCCCGGGGGCACGTGATCGTGATCGGCGCCACCAACATTCCCGAGGTCATAGACCCTGCGTTGCGAAGGCCCGGCCGCTTCGACCGCGAGGTGGTGATCCCCGCTCCCAACGCCGAAGGCCGCCTGTCAATCCTTCGCATCCATAGCCGTCGCATGCCCCTTGCGGCCGGCGTCGACCTGGCCAGGCTCGCGGCGATAACCCATGCCTTCGTCGGTGCAGACCTGGAAGCGCTCTGCAAAGAAGCGGGCATGGTCGCTCTGAGAAGGTATCTCTCGCTGGAGGATAAGGGCGAGGTCGACGCTATTCTGACAAGCGCCCATCGACTGCAGATCACCATGGATGATTTCCTCAAGGGCCTCCGGGAAGTTGAGCCGACGGCCACCAGGGAGGTGTACACGGAGAGATCGACCGTCGCCTGGCGGGACATAGGCGGCTTGAGGGAGATAAAGGACGCCTTGACGGCAATAGTCGATTTGCCTGAAAAATATCCGGCCCTCTTTGCCTCTGCGAAGGTGATGCCGCCGCGGGGGATACTCTTCACCGGCCCAACAGGTACGGGGAAGACACTCATGGCAAAGGCCCTTGCCGGCGAGACGGGACTCAATTTCATCTCCATCAGCGTGCCCATCCTCTTCTCGAAATGGCTGGGCGAGTCGGAGAAGGCACTCCACCAGATCTTCAAGAAGGCCAAACAGTCAGCCCCCTGCATACTTTTTTTCGACGAGATCGATACCCTGGCGGTGACCCGTCACATGTCCGTGGACGGAGGGGCGGTTGCGGAACGGATGGCGAGCCAGTTTTTCAGCGAGCTCGACAACCTGAACGACCTTTCGCAGGTCATCGTGCTTGGTGCCACAAATCGGCCCGACCTGCTCGATCCTGCTCTCACGCGGTCGGGAAGGCTCGACTACGTGCTTGAATTCCCCTTGCCTTCGGGGGAAGACCGGCTTGAGATCTTTCGTGTCCATACCAGGGGAAGGCCGCTTGCAGCCGATGTGGAGTTCTCCGAGCTTGCCGGTCTCACGGAAGGACTGGCCGGGTCGGATATCGCGTCCATCTGCAGGAGTGCCGCAATGATGGCCATAACCGATTGCGTCAACGGCGGGGGCCAAAAAACGGCGGAGGAACTCTGCATCACCGCGGAGCTGTTCAAGGCGGCGATAGAGAAGGTGGGGAAAAGAAAGTGAGCTGCGAGGGAGGCCGAGGCACCCGGGTTAAGACAGCGAATACTCTTTCGCTGCTCCTATGGTGTGGGAGCAGTGCCCGGTAGACGGGAGGGGAAGAACCATGCTGAAGGCAGTAAAAAAAAGACGGGCTTATCAAGATATCGTCGAGCAGATACGGGAGCTTATCGAAAAGGGCAAGTTGAGACGGGGCGATCAGCTTCCGGTGGAAAAGGAGCTATCGGAGACGTTCAAGGTCTCGAGACTCACCGTGAGAGAAGCGATCCTTTCGCTCGAGACAATGAAGCTCGTGGACAGGCGCCAGGGAAACGGGACCTACGTGATCGCCTCTTGCGAGGAAGCGCTGGTGAGGCCCCTGGCCGAGGCCCTCGTGGAGGAAAAGGATAATTTCCTCGATGTGTTTGCCGTGAGGGAGATCATTGAACCTGAGATCACCAGGTTGGCCGCAAGCAACGCAACGGAGGGACAGGTTAAGGAACTGGAACGGATACTGGAAGTGCAGGAAAAAGAATCGGCGGATAAAAAAGGCGCGGGGATGAACGCCGACTTTCATCGCACTCTGGCAAAGATGGCAAAGAACAAGGTTCTTGAGAGGCTTCTTATCGCCCTTATAGGCGCCCTGGGGACCACCAGGGAGAAATACCTTCTGTCAGGGGAAAGAAAGAAGAAGTCTTTGGAGGGTCATCGGCAAATTGTCGCTGCGATCAAGGGCGGTAGCCCGGACGCTGCAAGGCGCGCCATGCGCCGGCACCTGCAGGAGGTGGAAAACATAGTGTTCAATAAAGAGGGAGGTGACGCACGGGGCTGACAGGGGAAAACACATGGTTTGGGAGTCGATTTCAAGAGGTCAGAGAGGCTGACCAACTTAGCAAAGGAGGTAATGCGTATGGCTAAAGTGACCGAAATAACCGTCTGGACGAGGGGCGTGGTAATGGACAAGGAAGCCCGGGATATAAGCAACGCCTTTGCCCAGGCCGCGAAGGCAGAGGGCAAATTCGTCCAGGCTTTTGACAATTACGAAGACCTGCCCGACCGCGTTTTGGTGACGACGAGGAAGTATGCGCGGATCAGCGACGAAGAGATCGAGATGAAATACCTGTACACGAACGCACATCCGGACGTGGTGGTCATCGTCGAGCCCACCATCGTGAAGGGCATCAACGTGCTCAAGGGCATGCCCGAGGGCGGGCTTCTACTGATTAATACTAGCCGCTCCATCGAGTATATGCTCCGGTTCATCCCCAACGCGGACGTTTTGGGCTGCATCGCCACGGTAGACGCAGACGCCATTTCCGGCATCCGCACCGTCGACTTTTCAGGGTCTGAAGGCGGCGTGGATACGGCGGGCATCGGTGCAGGGCTCGCGGCGCCCATTCTCGGTGCACTGGCAAAGGCAACGGGCATGGTGAAGAAAGAGACCCTTGCCAGGATCGTCAGCGACGTGGCGGGTTTTGAGCGTGGTTACAACGAAGTGAAACTCGAGAAGTTTCGCACGGCGCGGGCGGAGTACTTCTGGGGAACGTAGAAAACAGGCGGAAACGTGCCATCCGCAATTTCTTAGAAAGGAGAGACATATGGCTATAAAGATACCTAAGGATAGAGAGGTGCCGTTTGGGGCAATTACCCCGGCTCCGGTGAGACAGCAGGAGCTCTTCATCACATCGAATTGGCGCATTGTCCGTCCTACTATCGATCACGAGAAATGCACGCGATGCTTCACCTGTTACGCCGCGTGTCCCGATTCCTGCTGGTCCTTTAACGAGGCGGAAGACAAAATGGAGTGGAACTGGAAGTTCTGCAAGGGCTGCCAGATCTGCATCCACGAGTGTCCGTCGGATGCTCTGTCTCCCACTCCCGAGCTCGATTTCGAGGACGGGGTGGTCCGTCTGGAAAAACCCTTTTAAGGAGGAATACCATGGCTCAAGAAAAGATGCTCAGCGGCTGCGCAGCAGCGGCCCAAGGAGCTAAATACGCGGAAGTGGAGGTTATCTGTTCTTTTCCGATCCGCCCTTATACCGCCATCATGATGGAGCTCGCCAAGATGGTCGCCAACGGCGAGCTGGACGCGGAGTTCGTGCACGGTGAAGGCGAGCACGCGCAGGTTTCCGTGGTGCTTGGCGCCTCCGCCTGCGGCGCGAGGGCTTATACGGGAAGCTCGGGCGTCGGCGTCACCTATGCCTTCGAGCTCTACAGCCCGGTAGCCGGCGGCCGTTACCCCTTGCAGATGGCCATTGCTGACAGGACCCTCGACCCTCCGGGCGACTTCGGCTCCGAACATACGGACGCCATGTCCGCCAGGGACCAGGGGTGGTTGATGGGCTGGGCAGCTACGCCCCAGGAGGTTTTCGATAACACGTTGATCAACTACAGGGTGGGGGAAGACCCGCGCGTAATGCTGCCCCAGTTTGTCTGTCAGGACGGCTATTTCCTCTCCCATATACCCGACAAGGTCGTTCTGCCCGATATGGCTCAGGTAAGGGAATTTCTTCCCCCCTATTCGGCGCCCCACCCGCTGAGCCCCACCTGCCCGGTCTCCCATGGGCCGCAGATCCGCCCGGACCAGGGCGCACCCATGGATGCGCAGAGGGCAATGACGTTCCTCGACCTGCCTCCGGTCATCGAGAAGGCGGTGGCCGAGTATAACGCAATTTTCGGCCGGAATCTGCACCCCTGGCTGGAGAAGTACATGATCGAGGATGCGGAGGTGGCATTCTTCATCCAGGGCGCCCATGCCAACACGTGCAAGTCCGCGATCGGCCATTTGAGAGCCCAGGGGCTGAAGGTGGGCATGGTGAGGCCGCGCTGGGTCAGACCCTGGCCTACCCAGCAGATCACGGAGACACTGGCCCATGTGAAGGCCCTTGCCTGCGTGGAGACGAGCACCTCCTACGGCGGCGCCATGAGAGGCGGCAATCTGGTGCACGAGGTAAGGGCTTCCCTGTATGACCTCGACAAGAGGCCTCTTATCACGTCTTTTATGGCCGGACTCGGCGGCGACGTGATCATGCTCGAAGATTTCTACTACATGGCCGGGATCCTGAAGCAGATGGTGGAGGAGAAGAAGGTCCGCCAGCACGTGTACTGGGTGGGCTTCGAGGAACAGGCATAATCAGGTCGACCTAAAGGAGGTGTGAACCATGCACGAATTTAATTATAATAAACAGATCCTGGAACCGATCAAATCGATGCGCGGGGCGCCCAGGGAGGAAATGTATCTGCCGGGCCACCGCACGTGCGCAGGCTGCGGTCCGGCCCTCAACTACAGGCTCGTGGCGAAGGCAGCCGGTCGCGACACGATCTTCATCGGTCCCACGGGCTGCATGTACGTGGCGAACTCGAGCTATCTCTGTACCCCCTATGCGGTATCGTGGATCCATGCACAGATCACGAACGGAGGGGCGGTGACATCGGGTATCGAGGCCGCTTTTAAAATCCTCATGCGGAAGAAGAAATATGAAGGCCCCTTTCCCAATGTCATCTGCATGGCAGGGGACGGCGGCTCGGTCGATATCGGGCTGCAAGCGATGTCGGCCATGATGTACCGCGCCCACGACGCGCTCTTCATCTGCTACGACAACGAGTCCTATGCGAATACCGGCATCCAGACATCACCCACCACGCCTTACGGCGCCAACACCACCTTCACGCCGCCGGGCAAGGAGATCCCCGAGGGCAAGACGCTCTTCCCGAAGGATCCCCCTCAGCTCGTGATCGGCGGCCATCCGGCCGTTAAATACGTGGCGACAACCTGTATCTCTTATCCCGTTGATCTCATGAACAAAGTCCGGAAGGCGCTCAATGTGGACGGCCCCACGTTCCTTCACATGCTCGCGCCCTGTCCCAAGGGTTGGAAGTTTGACGAGAAACTGACGCTGGAAATGGGCAGGCTCGCGGTTCAGACGGGCATGTGGTCGCTCTACGAGTGGGAGGACGGCGTCTACAAGTACTCGCACCTGCCGAAGACCTATAAGCCGGTCGGCGAGTACATGAAATACCAGGGACGCTTCGCGCACCTGAAGGAAGAGCATATTGCGAAGATGCAGGCCTTCGTGGACGAGAAGATACTGAGGATCAAGGCAGTGGCGGTCGAGGCGCCTGTTCCGACGCCGCAAAAGACGGTAAAGGCTAAGTAGCCGACGATACGCTTTGTTCCCCGGGACCGGTTTCAGGGCGCCCTGCCGGATGCGGCCGGGTGCCCTGAGCCACCCGGGACGGCGCACTTTCAAAGCGCGAAAAGAGGAAGTGGTATGGCTGATGGAACGGTAGCTGCAATCGAGAAAGAGATTGCGAAGGAATAGTACGGTGCCGTTGCCGTTACCCATGGATTTAACCGATCCGTGGCGTGATATCGAGGAAACCATCTGCTAAATTGATTACGGAGGAAAAAATGGGAAACGCAGCCGGTGTAAACGCAAACAGAGGTTTCATGAATAATCCCTGGATAATGTTAACAGCCGGTGTTCTCGGTATGGCAATGATATCCAGTCTTCAGTATGCCTGGGCTCTTTTTGTCCCTGATATTCTTAAGTCTAATCCAACGTTTTCAAAGGTCGAGATTCAGGCGGCCTTTGCGACATTTATCGCATGTATGACCTTTGCGGGACCCCTGACCGGCTACCTGATGGACAAGTTCGGCACAAAAATTTTCTTCTCCCTTGCAGCACTACTGGTAGCGGTCGGATGGGGGGGCATCGGCGCACAGGATAAGATATTGCCGATGTGCATCTCTTACGGATTGGCAGGCGTCGGCGCAAGTTTTATATATACGGGGGGCATAGCGGCAGCCTTGAAGTGGTTTCCAAAGAAGAGAGGCATGGCTTCCGGTATCATGGCTTGCGGTTTCGGTTCCGGCGCAGCACTTTTCGGATGGCTCATCACCATGCTTGTGACGAATTACGGCTGCAAAACGGCCTTCCTTTATACCGGCGTCGGGTTTGCGGTAATATTGCTTCTGGTTGCGCAGGTGCTCAGATTCCCGGAGACCGCCGGTACCACAAAGGCGGCTGATGCCGGTAAGCCGAAAGATGGCGGAGCCAAGAGTTACAGTCCTATGGAGATGTTAAAGACGGGGCAGTTCTATCTGATGTATGGTATGTTCGTCCTTATGGCCGTCGGATATATGTTCCTTACGCCGAACATCAAGCTGATGGCCAATGACTACAAGATTCCGGCTGCAATATTTACTATTACCTTTACGGCATTCGCTGCAGCAAACGGGATTGGGAGAATAGTCTGGGGCATAATCTCAGACAAGATCGGCAGAGAAAATGCCATGTTTATTGATTTTGTCGCATGCGGTCTGCTGTATATTCTTCTCCCGTTTGTATCGAATAATCCGTATGCGTTCATGGTCGTAGTAACGGTGGCATTTTTCTGCACCGGGCCGATGTTTGCTTTCTTCCCGCCCATTACCGACGATCGTTTTGGCGAAAAATATTTGTCTACAAATTATGGCATAATGTATACAGCAAAGGGGGTTGGCGGTATGATAGGACCAACCTTTATCACTGCTCTTGCGTTATTTTATGCCAAGTCGCAGGGTTATGAAACTGGGTGGACAGTCGGTTGTTCGGTTATTGGAGCAGCTGCTATTGCTTCGGGAATTGGTTCGCTGATCCTGAAAAAGATAGCTAAACCGGTGGAAGATTTGACGTTGCGTCCTGCCGCGACACCGACGCCGTAAAGACACATCGGTCTTATCAGGGTCAACCGGGCCCGGTGAAGCGGCCTGAAAGCGCGGCCTCTCCCGGGCCCTTCCTGAAGTTCTAAAAGTCGTTTCCCTTCGAGCACAGCCGTTCATGACGGGAAAACATGGTGGATTAACAGCGCCTGTTCATCATATAATTGCGTGCCTATGGCTATGAAAAAATCGACTCGTTTAGAGGCCATCGGTCTTGCCGCAGGCCTTCTCGGCGGTTTATTCGCGGGTCTTGGGGGTGTTGGGGGCGGCATCGTGATGATACCGCTCATGACCGCGGCAGCGGGAATGAGTCAACATAGGGCCCATGGCACGAGCCTTGTTGCAATTGTGTTTACCGGCGGCGTGGGGGCGGCCGTCTACTTCTTCCACGGCGCAGTTGACTGGAGGGTCTCCCTCGTGCTTGCGGTGAGTGCGATTGTGACCGCCCGCTTCGGCGCGCTCTACGCCCATTCGTTGTCGGAAAAGAAGCTGAGAAGGGGTTTCGGCGCTTTCCTGCTATTTGTCGCCGTCATCATGCTTGTGAAGGGATATCTCCTGCACATGACTTTTGCGCTTGCCTTCCGGTCCAAAATGGCAGCTCTCCTTCTTACCGGGGTGTTTGCCGGTTTCGTTTCGGGCATGATGGGGGTGGGCGGGGGGGTCATCATGGTCCCTCCCATGGTGGTTCTCGCCGGCATGAGCCAGCACATGGCCCAGGGAACTGCTCTTCTGGCCATGGTTCCCATCGGGTTATCCGGCGCCCTTACGCACTACAAGCTGGGTAACGTGCACATGCACGTTGCAGGCGGTCTTATCGCCGGGGCAATAATCGGGGGATATCTGGGCGGGACCGTAGCCAATATACTCCCCGAAGCCTATCTGTTGCTGCTCTTTCTCCTCATGACCACCTGGATGGGGATAAGATATTTGAGGAGCTAAAACCGGCGGGCGGATCAAGTTTTCCTTGATAAAGACGTTGTTTTGTGTCAAAAATTAATGCACACGGGCTGTGGACGCCGTCGACCCCTTGCGGGTGTCGAGGAGGCGTTCCTTTTCATTTCATGGAGGGACTATGCGTGTCGTCACAACCGTCTCGGTGATTCTATTCGTTCTCGGCTTCTCCTGTGCGGCTATGCCGGCCGATATGACGGGCGAGAAGCGGATCGCACCGGCGGTGACGGCTGATGCAGTCTGGAATACCGATAGACAGACGGTGCTGGCGGCAAAGCAGAGATGTGCCGACACAGGCGGCAGGGAACTGGAAGAGTGTTTCGCGGACGCCATGCTAGGCTTCGGGGCGTCGTCGGAAGCGGCCGCATTCACGAGGTCTTTCGGGGGTGGAACATTCGTGCGTAGATTCCGGGAGACGGGACGGATCGATATTGCCTATATCGCTTATCCCTTTAAGGCCAACGAGCCCCACGGGATTCTGCTGGTGAACGGGGAGCCTCCCATCGTTGACGTGGATGACATCGCGCTGCTGCCGAAGGAGACGATGGAACAGGACAGGACCCATGCGGCCATCAGGAAAAGCTACCCGAGGGTGACCCTGTGGCCGGGGGACAGGTCGTTCAGACAAGTGCTTCTCGTCGAAGCCTTGCCGGGCGGAGGACAGGCTTTTGTCGTACCGTATACCCTCCGCAATTTCTGCCATGCCTGCGAGGTCCTGGGTTCGGCTTTCTTCTCGTTTGATTTCGATAAAGGGGGGAAGCTGGTCGGAATCCGTTTCCTGCGGGTCGAGCTGCCACAAAAAAAGCCTCCGAAAAATGAGGCGCGGAAGGAGAGCGAGCAGATCAGCTTCGTGGTAATGGCGGAGGAGGGAAAGGAATTTACCGTAAGGCTCAACTCGAACAGGACCACCGGCTACCGATGGCGGCCGGTAGGTCCTCTTGAAGAACATATTGTCAAGCCGGTAAAGTGCGAGTATATACCGTTTGAAGGGGTCTTGCCCGGCGGCGGCGGCGAGGAGATATGGACATTCCTTGCGGCGGGCAGGGGAGGCACTGAAATTACGATGGAATATGTCCGTCCGTGGGAGAAGACGCATTTCCCGGTGAAAACGGCTACGATCAAGGTTTCCGTCCGCCCGGCGTCAACCAGATAAATAGGCGCGACTAACCCCCTTCTCTTCCCTTAGCCGAACCCACCATGGCAAGAGAAAGTCGTGACATCCCGGTTGTGTGCCCTTACATTTAAAATGCAGGCAAAATACAGGGCTTGGAACGGCCATAAGCGTGCGATGGTTGCCGGGCACGATGGACGCGTGGTTTCCACAGGTGTTTCCTTATGGCGAAACAGAGTGCGGGGTTGCTCATGTACCGGCGCCGGCAGGGCGTGGCCCAGGTGTTGCTCGTACATCCTGGCGGCCCCTACTGGGTAAAGAAAGACACGGGTGCATGGACAATCCCGAAAGGTGAGATCGAGCAGGGTGAAAACGCCCTTGCGGCTGCCAGGCGAGAGTTCGAGGAGGAGACGGGGTTCCGATCCGAAGGTGACTTTCGTCCGTTGAATCCGGTCTCCCTGAAGAGTCGCAAGACCGTGTACGCGTGGGCATTTGAGGGCGATTGTGACCCCGGTGCCTTGAGAAGCAGCACCTTTGCAATGGAATGGCCTCCCCATTTGGGCAAAGAGCAGGAGTTTCCCGAAGTGGACAGGGCCGAATGGCTGAGCCTGGAGGAGGCAAAGGAAAAGATTCAGGCCGGCCAGATAGGATTCATTGAAGAATTTGAGCGAATCATATCCGAAGAAGAGAAGGGTGCGTGATCGGGCGTCTTTCGGGAAGAAGCGTCCCTATTTCCCCTTTTTCCCGAGTACCTCATTCCAGGCGTCGAGCTGGTCTTTGTGCTCTTCCGCCAGCTTCGAATAGTCGCCCTCTATGACGATCGAGTCGATTTTATCGCTGGCGGCAATGCTATTGACGACCTTCTGGTCCTGCTCGTCCGCTACCTGGCCGAAAATCGTATGTTTGCCATCGAGCCACGGTGTGGCAACGTGGGTAATAAAGAATTGGCTTCCATTCGTCCCCGGGCCCGAGTTGGCCATAGAGAGCACACCTGCCTTTCTGTGACGCAAATCGGGCGAAAACTCGTCCTTAAAACGATAACCCGGTCCGCCCCTCCCGTCGCCTATCGGGCAACCTCCCTGGATCATGAAATCGGGTATGACCCTGTGAAACGTAAGTCCGTCGTAAAAGCCCCTCTTTGAGAGGTTGACGAAGTTGAGGACGGTCAAAGGGGCCTTGTCAGGAAACAGGCTCAGCCTTATATCGCCTTTTGCGGTGCGGATCGTTGCTTTCAACGGAGGATAATTCATTTTTCGATCACCTTTCTGCATGTCGTTCTCTGCACCACTCAGCGCTGCGCCGAAGATGAGAGCCGCGGCCAATAAAGCGCAGGCTATGCCTCTTCTTTTCATCACCATGTATCTCCTCTTCATTTCCATCCCTGTCGGTGCAGGAAGGGATGCAAAAGGCCGGCAGCGCAGTCACAGCTTAAAGGCTTTGCGTGACGATGTCAATGGGTGCCCTGGGACGGCGTTCCGTGTAGCAGCCGACCCTGAGAAATTGTCTATCAGATCATAGGTCCCGACATAATAAAGTTCTATCCATTGCCTTGTCGTTTAAAAACACCTGCGAACTGTGGTACTATTCCGCCGAGGCTATCTTAAGGAGGGACGGATGCGCAACTACTGTCTATGCTTTTTGATGCTCCTGACAATGATGTCGGGAGCGGCACATGCGGCCGGCGGCCGGGACGTTCTTGCCCAGGTATCGACCATCGATGCCCTCATGACCGGTATTTATGACGGTGAAACTACCCTTGAGTCCCTCAGGGAAAAGGGCGACTTCGGTCTGGGCACCTTCAATACGCTGGACGGTGAGATGCTCCTCCTCGATGGGCAGTTCTACCGCATCACCGCAGCGGGCACGGTCGAGCGCCCGGATCCGGGGACGAAAACGCCGTTTGCCGCAGTCACGTTTTTCGATCCCGACCGGACGGTCCCTCTTGAGAAGGGCCTCGATTTTCAGCAATTTGTCGCAAAGACCGATAAGCTTTTACCGACGCTCAATCTCTTCTATGCCATCAAGATCACAGGGACGTTCGAAATGGTCAGAGCGAGAAGCGTGGCGCGCCAGACGAAGCCCTACAGGCCGCTGGACGAAGTGGTGAAAAACCAGGGGCTTTTCACGTTAGGCAACGTGGAGGGTACGATTGTGGGATTTCGCTGTCCGTCCTATGTGAAGGGTGTCAATGTCCCGGGCTACCACCTCCATTTCATCACCGCAGACCGGAAAGCAGGTGGTCACGTGCTCGATTTCAGGATCGAGAAAGCGATACTGGAGGTTGACGACACGAACGAGTTCGACCTGGTCCTCCCGTCCGATAAGGCGTTCTACAATGCAGACCTTGCGCCGGACCGGGCGAAGGCGGTCGAGGCAGTAGAGAAGTGATCAGTTGCAGCATATAGTGCCCTGCGGCTGGTATCGCAAGAGTATTCGTATGCCGCTTTCGGCCTTGATTGCTGCGTCTTTTCATGATAAAGTAGCGACCGGCGGACCGCCGGACAGACCCCTTTTTCGCGACCCGTGCGGTACTGCAAAGACGCAGCCGGTGATACGGCGGATCTTCGGTGCTACTTGTCTTTCCAGAGGAATGAAACAGGGGATAACGGGACCATGAAGGTCAGTCGAATGAGCGCCTGGCTGCAAGCAAGCAGGCCTCCCTTTTTCATCGCGACCCTCATACCTCTCTTCGTCGGATGGGTCCTTGCAAGAAATGCCGGTCTCCATCCGGGCAGGTTCTTCCTGGTCGTGCTCGCCTCGTTCATGGTGCATCTTGCCACGAATCTTGCGAACGATTATTTTGACTATCTGGAAGGGACCGATTCAGGAGAATCTATTGGCGGGTCGCGGGTCATTCAGGAAGGAAAGCTGGCTCCCCGAAGCCTGCTGAGAGCGATTACGGGACTTTATGGGCTTGCCTGCCTTATCGCTTTTTATCTGATGGTCACCCTCCATCTCTTCATCATTCTGCCCCTCGTGCTTTTTGCCTTTTTCAGCAGTCTTTTCTATGTGGCGCCCCCGATCCGTTACGGGTATCACGGCCTTGGCGAGGTGTTTGTCGGTATTAACATGGGTCCGCTGATGGTAGTGGGCACGTATTGGGTCATTGCGGGGCACCCTGCGTGGATGCCTCTTTACCTATCAGTCCCGATAGGCCTTATGGTTGCGTCAATTCTCTACTATCAGAGTCTGCCGGACATGTTGACCGACATGGAGGCAGGCAAGCATACGCTGGCCCTGAAGCTGGGGAAGAGAGGGGCCTACCTGGGGCTCATCCTGTTCTTCGTCCTAATTTATGCATCGATTATGATTCTGCTCCTTTTCGGTTTTCTCTCCTGGGTAGCCGTGTTCTCTCTGCTTGGCATTCCCCTGTTCTTCAAATTGACGACGCTTGTGAGGAAGACGGACAACTGGGTTATGCTCGACCGGTACGGCACATATGTGAGGATGATATATTTCATAAACGGGTGTGCTATCCTCGCCGCCCTGTTCTAGACAGCCTGTCGGCCGAAGAACAAATCACCCCGGAAACATCCTGGTGTCCCTTACAATGGCAATCCTGTCAGACTTCTACGACTTGTACAACCTCCCGCCGCTGTGGTATAAGAATAGGCGAGGGAGAGATGTCCGAGCGGCTGAAGGAGCACGACTGGAAATCGTGTGTGCTGGCAAAACTGGCACCGAGGGTTCAAATCCCTCTCTCTCCGCCATAAAAGACGAGAATGAAAAGGGAAAGCGGGGGAATGTCCCCTCACTTTTGCCATGTGCGTACGAGAGGGATTTCAAAGTGGCCGGGCCCTGCGCAACGTGAAGGTTACAAACCCCGTCAGGTCCGGAAGGAAGCAGCGGTAGTGGCTTCTCCGTGTGCCGCAGGTTGCCTGGCCTTATTGCAAAGGGGGGCACCCGCGTGCGGGTCTTTGAATTAATCGCATGAGCTATACAGTCATCGCACGACGATGGAGACCGGGGCGGTTTGAAGACGTGGTCGGGCAGACACACGTAGTCACCACCCTGAAAAATTCCATAAAGCGGGGCAGAATAGCGCATGCCTATCTCTTCGCGGGGCCAAGGGGGGTCGGCAAAACTTCTATTTCACGGATACTTGCGAAGGCGGTTAATTGTCTTGAAGGCGTAAAAGAGGAACCCTGCAACGCGTGTCAGACCTGCAAGGCTATTGACAGCGGCGGGTTTGTGGACGTCATCGAGATCGATGCAGCCTCCAACAGGGGCATCGATGAGATACGGGAGCTGCGGGAAACGGTACGGTACCTCCCCATGCAAGGGAGGTACAAGGTCTACATCATTGACGAAGCGCACATGCTCACCGAGCCCGCGTTCAACGCGCTTTTGAAAACCCTTGAAGAACCCCCCGGCCATAATATCTTCATCCTCGCCACGACCGAGTCCCAGAAGATCCCCTTCACCATCATGTCACGGTGCCAGCGCTTCGATTTCAAGAGGATATCGGAGTCACAGATCATCGGGCAACTGCGCCGCATCTGTCTGGACGAGCAGATTGAGTACGACGAGGCGGTGCTGAACTACATGGTCCGCGAAGCGGACGGAAGCCTGCGCGACGCCGAATCGATACTCGACCAGGTCATCGCCTACAGCGGCACACGCATCTCGGAAAAAGACGTGATCGACGTGATCGGGGTGATCCGGAGGGAGGTGGCTTTCGGTATCGTCAAGGCCGTCATCGGGAAGGACCCCAAGGGAGGGCTGGCACTGATCGCCCGCAGCCTCGAAGAGGGAAATGATGCCTATCAGATATACAAGGGGCTCCTCGTCTTTCTGAGGGACATGCTGATGATAAAGGTCTGGAACGGCAAGCCCCCCTTTGTCTTCATGGACGACGAAGAATATGAAAAGGTGACGGGGCTTCTGGAACAGGTCGAATACTACGAGATACAGAATATGGTGCATCATATGCTGCAAGCGGAAAGCCTGGTCCGCGGCATCTTCCCGAAGGTATCCCTGGAGGTCCTCTTCATCAATCTCTACAATCTCTCGCAGCTCCGGGACGTGGAGAAGATGCTCGAAGCGTCGCCCCCTGTCTCATCGCATGCGCTGTCCCGGACCCCGTATGGAGACATCCCCCCGGATAATGCGACCCGCTGCGAGGGTGCCCCGCCGGAACAGGCGCCGCAGGCCGACCTCGCCTCGGAGCAGGGCGATTTTGTGACCTATCTGAAGGAAAAGAGCAAGATGCTCTTCGGTATGCTCGCATCCCTCGATATGAGGGTCGAGGAGGACACGATAGCCGTTTCCCTGGACAAGGACTCAGCCTTTCTAAAAAACGACGCCGCCAGGACTGGTGAGCTCAGAAAACATGCGTCGGCATTTTTCGGCAGAGAGATGACCGTCAGGTTTGTTGACGGGTCAGGGAGAAAGATTAACACCCTCGATGACTACGTGAGGGAGGCGGAGCTGTTATTTAAGGTTTGATCGACTTAAGGTTTGATCGACGCCCCTTTCTTTGAGGGAGGAGGCTCCACAGGCCTTGCCCGTGGAGGGGGCGCTGAGCCCCGGTAATTGCAAGCGGAGCTGTTATTTAAGGTCTAAAGGAGGCAATAATGTCGAAAGGTTTTGGGCAGATTCTGAATCAGGCAAAAAAGATGCAGGAGCAATTCCAGCAGTTGCAGGAGGAGATGGAGTCGAAGAGAGTGGAGGGACAGTCGGGTGGCGGCATGGTCGCCTGTGTCGTCAACGGGAAGCAGGACCTGATCTCGCTTTCGATCTCCGACGAGATATGGAGGGAGCAGGACAAGGAGATGTTGGAAGACCTTGTCGTTGCGGCGGTGAATGAAGGGTTGGGCAAATCAAAGGACATGTGGAAGGAAGAGCTCGCGAAGATAACCGGCGGCATGCAGCTTCCATTCGGGATGTAGATGCTTTATCCGGAACCCATAGAAAGACTGATAGAACGCCTCTCAAAACTGCCCGGCATCGGAAGGAAGAGCGCGACGAGGCTCGCCTTCTTCCTTCTCAACGCGCGCCAGTCCTATGTTACCGAGCTGAGCCGGAGCATTGCCGAGGTGAAGGAGAAAGTGAGGCTCTGCAGCACCTGTTTTAACATCACCGATATCGACCCCTGTCACATATGCCGGGACGAAAAGCGCGCCCACGACATGCTCTGCGTCGTGGAAGAACCCTCCCATCTGATGGTGATCGAGTCGGCATTTCCCGGCGTCTACCGTTATCATATACTCCACGGGGTAATAAACCCCATAGAAGGGATAGGGCCTGATGAGATCAGGATTCCGGTGATGTTGGAGCGCATAGCCAGGGAAGGTATAAAGGAGCTTATTATCGCCACCAACCCTACCATAGAGGGCAATACCACCGCCCACTACATCGTCGAGATGACCAGGTCGTTCCAGGTGAAGATCACCCGCATTGCTTCGGGCATACCTATCGGCGGTGATATCGTCTATATCGATCCCCTTACCATCAAGAGCGCCCTGGATAACAGAAGGAGCCTGAAAGAGGGCTCGTAGCAGGCTTGATCTGCGCGGGGACCATCGAAGGAGAAAGAGACACATCCCATGGACCTGGTAAGATATGGACTCGATATTATTGTCCATTTGGACAAGCACCTTGGCCTGGTCATACAACACTACGGCTTCTGGACCCATCTCCTCCTCTTTGTCATCCTCTTTTGCGAGACGGGTCTCGTCATTACCCCGTTCCTCCCCGGTGATTCCCTGCTTTTTGCCGCAGGCGCCTTTGCGGCCCTCGGCTCCCTCGATCTCACGTGGCTTGCCCTCTCTCTGCCCCTTGCCGCAATGATAGGAGACTCATCAAACTACTGGATCGGTCGTATTACCGGACCCAAGGTATTTTCGAGCGGGGAATCCCGGCTGCTCAACAGGAAGCATCTGGAGAGGACGCACCGGTTTTACCTGAAGTATGGCGGAAAAACGGTGATAATCGCGCGGTTCATGCCCATTGTCCGGACCTTCGCGCCCTTTGTCGCCGGGGTCGGCGCAATGGCCTACAGGCGCTTTATCCTCTATAGCATCGGGGGCAGCATAGGCTGGGTGCTGATCTTCATACTGGGCGGCTATTTTTTCGGCAACATACCTGTCGTCAAGGCTAACTTTACCCTTGTTATCCTCGCCATTATCGTGATCTCGCTGTGTCCCGGCATAATCGAATACGTGCGGGGACGATGCCGGGAGGGCGCGAGTGAGTCGGGCTGCTGAAAACCGGATCGAGGGGAGAGGGCGCTCCCGACGGACGTCTTCATAGGTCCTATAAGACTTATAGGACCTATGAAGACAGCGAGGAGGGCCTCACTTGTGTTCCAGGGTCGGCGTTATGTTATACTGGGAAAAGCATGCATGAGCTGACCCTGACGCAAAATATTATAGATATCGCCGTACACGAGGCGCAGGACCGGCGGATAACGGGGATCAATCTGGTTATCGGGGAGCTTTCGAGCGTTGTCGAGGAGTCTATCAGGTTCTGCTTCGACGTGATCTCGAAGGATACCCCTGCAGAAGGCGCCCGCCTTTCCGTGACGAAGGTCCCTGCCGTGATACGATGCGCCTGCTGCTCCTGTACGTTCGGCATGGATATGGAGGGCCTTTGCCCTCAATGCGGAAAACGCGGCGGGGAAGTGGCGGCCGGGAGAGAGTTCTATATGGAAAGCATAGAAGTGGAGGATTAGACGATGAAGATCAATGTGGTAAAGAACATCCTGGACGCCAACGATCAGATGGCTGCGGAGAACAAGTTCTTCTTCGAGAAGCGGCACATCGTCGCCGTCAATATCATGGCGTCGCCGGGCGCGGGTAAGACAAGCCTCATACTGAGGACCATAGAAGGGCTGGGCGAGCCGATAGCGGTCATCGAGGGAGACATAGCCTCCACGTTCGATGCGGAAAAAGTGGGTGAAAAACAGGTGCCCGTCGTCCAGATCAACACGGGAGGGGCCTGTCATCTCGATGCGTCCATGATAAAGACCTCACTCAAGAAGCTCTCTATCGACAAAGCGCGGTACCTGTTTATCGAGAATGTGGGAAACCTGGTCTGTCCGGCCGAGTTCGTGTTGGGGGAGAAGGTGCGGGTGCTCGTCGCGTCGGTGCCCGAGGGGGACGACAAACCCTTCAAATATCCCGGCATGTTCAGTACCGTTCAGGCGGTCGTGCTGAACAAGATGGACGTGCTGCCCTACATCGATTTCAACGTGGCCCGCTTCATGGAAGGCGTGCGCGCCGTCAATCAGGAAGCCCCTGTGTTTCAGGTCTCATGCCGCACGAAGGAGGGGCTGCAGGATTGGATAGACTGGCTGAAAAAGATCAAGTCCTGAAACACCTCTCCGTTCATGGCGTCGTTCAGGGCGTCGGCTTCCGTCCCTTTATTTTCAGACTTGCCGGGGAACACGGCCTCAAGGGCTGGGTCATCAATACGAGCAGCGCGGTCGAAATAGAGGTGGAGGGGAAAAGTGCGGAGGTCGACGCGTTCATCGGGCGCGTCATCCATGACGCACCGCCCAGGGCGCGCATAGAGGGCGTCGAGGCGGCAGACGGGAAGCCCGCCGGCTATCGGACCTTTGAGATACGGGAGAGCCTGGCCGATGCGGGCTACCAGCTCATCTCGCCCGACATCGCCACCTGTGCCGACTGCGTCCGTGAGCTCTTCGACCCCCGCGACAGGAGATATCGCTACCCTTTTACCAACTGTACGAACTGCGGCCCCAGGTTCACGATCATCACGGACATCCCTTACGACAGGCCATACACCACCATGGCCCCTTTCCGCATGTGCGACCAATGCCGGCGCGAATATGCCGACCCCCTGAACCGCCGCTTCCACGCGCAGCCGAATGCCTGCCCGGTATGCGGGCCGAAGGTATGGCTGGAAGACGCGCGCGCCGAGGTGCGGGCACATGATGACCCGATTCGCGCGACGGCTGCTCTGCTCAGGGGGGGCGCGATTGTGGCCCTCAAGGGCCTGGGCGGTTTTCAACTCGCCTGCGATGCGACGGATACGGATGCCGTAAGCCGCTTGCGGGAGAGGAAGAGAAGACCTGACAAGCCCTTTGCGCTGATGATGCAGGATATGGAAGAGGTGCAGCGCTATTGCCTCGCCGACGATGAGGAATCGCGTCTCCTTGGCGCGCCGGAAGCGCCTATCGTGCTTCTCCGCCGTAAGGAGGGCTCGTCCGTGTCGCCGCGCGTGGCGCCGGGGAACCGGTACCTGGGCGTCATGCTGCCTTATACGCCGATCCACCACCTCCTGCTCCGGGATTGCGGCAAACCCCTCGTGATGACAAGCGGTAATTTGTCCGAGGAGCCGATCGCAAAAGATAACGACGAGGCAAGGCTTCGCCTCGGGGGGCTTGCCGATTATTTCCTCTTCCACAACAGGGATATCCATTCACGTTACGACGACAGCGTCTTCCGCATCCGTGATCGGGCGCCCGAGGCGATCAGGAGGGCGAGGAGCTATGCCCCCAATCCGGTGAAGCTCCCCTTCAAGACAAAGCCTATCCTCGCTTTAGGCGCCGCGGAGAAGAATACCTTCTGCGTTACCCGCGATGAGTTTGCGTTCCTCAGCCAGCACATCGGCGACCTCGAAAACCTGGATACTCTCGATCACTTCATTGCCACCATAGACCTCTACAAGCGGCTTTTCCGCGTTACCCCGGAGATTGTCGCCCATGACCTCCATCCCGACTACCTTTCGACCCGCTACGCCCGGCAGTTCGAAGGTGTGCTCCCTCTTGTGGGCGTGCAGCATCACCATGCCCACGTCACCTCTTGCATGGCAGAGCACGGCCTGCCGGGTCCGGTCATCGGTGTCGCTTTTGACGGATCGGGCTACGGCCCGGACGGGTCGGTCTGGGGGGGAGAATTCCTCATCGGTACCTGTGCGGGCTTCGACAGGGCGGCGAGTCTTGCGCAGATGCCCCTTCCGGGCGGGGAGGTCTCCATAAGAAAGCCCTATCGCCTCGCCTTCGCGTACCTTCGCGCCCTGGGAATCGAGA
>Ga0326727_10004028_pt1 | contig 45318 bp, 41 predicted proteins | sample MB2enrmetagenome_FD_207643 | JGI IMG/M metagenome (GOLD analysis project Ga0326727, IMG submission 207643) | Lab enriched peat soil microbial communities from McLean, Ithaca, NY, United States - MB29MY | ecosystem: Environmental > Terrestrial > Soil > Wetlands > Peat | place: USA: New York... | reverse complement strand
TAATCAATATTTCCAAACTTTGACAGACATCGTGGAAGTCGTGGAGAGAATATTCTCTCAATGGCGCCTGGGAAATGAAACCGTCAGGCGCTTGTGTTCAATTACTTAAGACGCTGCGTATAGAAAGTAACCCGCTCCTGAGGAGCATGATAACACAAAAACTATTTAAATCGAGATCGGGCGGACCCTTACTGGCTGGCGCTTTCGATGATGGGCTTGATGTATTAATATGAACCGAAATTATGCAGCAACCCGAGGCGCCGCCTTCAAAAACCGGTTTGGCGACCTCTCCTTCCGAGGTTTAACCCCGGAGAGCCTGAGCCTTTTGTAGCCATCTTGTCTCGCGGGCGCCATAATAGCACAAATTTCACTGAAAGAGTAATTTTTCTAAAAAATCTGCGCATACAAGGCCCTGAAAAATTATCTAATTCACTGCCGTGGAGCTTAAGGACCCCAAGCCAGTACGGCCCGGTAATGCTGAGCCAGGGGAAAGGCTGAAGCCACATGCACGTACCATCAATAGAAGGTTACTGCTATTGATCTGCACCCAGCCAAAAAGAAAATCGTTGTAGATACCAGATTCATAGCTTAATTTCGAGATCACCCAACTTTTTAAATTTTGATCTCCTTCCTCACCACTCCCACACTCCACATGGCTTACCCGTATAAAGGCGGGGCGGTTCCCGCTCGTCTTCCCTTTAAACCTTAAATTTTGCACTTTAACTCATTTCCCTGTCAATTGTCTCATCCTTGCTGGAAATTTCTATCTCTTTGCCTTACTCTAGCGGTATCCGGCAACGAACCGCTGGCCGCTGGGGCTGGCGAGCGGCGAAACGGCACATAAACGGCACAAACATGGCGCAAACTGGTGTTTAAAGGGGCCGCGGCGATGGCTTGGCGGGGTAAATTGAGCAATATCAGTAACTTCTGCGGGAAATGTTGCGGAAATTTTTTTTGTAGCGGCACAATTTCGCCCCCAAAGGCCCTGATTTCGGGGAAAAAAGCGGGCAAAAACGGCCGGTTGCTCAGAAAAACCGTGGAATATTAGTTACTTGTAGCTTTTTCCAGTTTTTATTTTTCCTAACTTCAACCCAGGACTCAAGAAATTTCAATTCATCTTGATAGTGGCTTTTCCAGAGGCCAGCCGCCGGCGGGCCAGGCGAAATTTTACCAAATCCAGCAGCCCGGTGACCAGACCCTGGGGCAGAAACAGCAGGATCAGCACCAGGATGACGCCGTGGATGACGTCGGAGTAGGTCTCGAAAAAGTCCAAGAGATGGGGAAGCGCGGTGATAAAGGCGACGCCGAAGAGGGTGCCCCAGATGGAGCCCAGGCCGCCCACCACCACCATGATGACCAGGTCCAGGGACTTGAAGATGCTGAAACCGTCGGGGTTGACATAGCCGAAGTAATGGGCATAAAGACTGCCCGCCACCGAGGCGAAGACTGCGGAGAGCACGAAGACCCCCACCTTGGCCCGGCTCACGTCCACCCCCAGGGCCGAAGCGGCCACTTCGTCCTGGGCCAGGGCGGCCAGCCCGCGACCAACGCCGCTGCGCACCAGGTTGAGGCACAAGGTCAGGGCCAATATGGCAAAGGTCCACACCAGGTAATGGAACTTAATGTCGCTCTCGAAGGTCAGGCCGAAGAGGGTCAGGGGCGGCACCCCGGAGAGGCCGCTGGGGCCGCCGGTGACCGCGTCCCACTGCACGAAGAGGCTGTGAACCACGTAGTTAAAGCCGAGGGTGGCCATGGCCAGGTAATGCCCGGAGAGGCGCAGGGTGGGGACCCCGAGGATCAGGGCTACCAGCGCGATGCCGGCGGCGGTGAGCAGCAGGGCGGGCCAGGGCGGGAGGTGATAAGTGGCGGTAAGGATGGCGGAGCCGTAGGCCCCCAGGCCGAAAAAGGCGGCGTGTCCCAGGGAAATCTGGCCCGCATAGCCGATGAACAGGTTGAGCCCCAGGACGGCGATGACATAAAGGCCGATAAGGTTGAGGATCCCCAGTCTATAGGGATTGTTGACCACCAGGGGCGTGACCAGCAATACAGCCGCCAGACCGCAGACCGTCAGGCCAGTGTGGTGTCTGATAACAAAAAATTTGGCTTTCTGCCAACCGCGCATCTCAGTCTTTACGAAGCTACCTGGATGACTTTAAAAACCGGGCAATGCTGCGGTCATAGGTCCGCTCCACCTCCGGGGAAAAGTAACAGGCGGGCAACTCGCCGCTGTCCCGATGATAGCGCAGGCATTCACAGCAAATCCCCTTGCGTTCGCAGGGTTCATAGGTGCAGTTGCATTTTTCCAGATTTTCCTGTTGCCGTGGACATTCTTTCATGCTTCAGCCTCCTCTGTATTCTCTGCCGCCGCGGCCACGCCCCGGCGCAGGGCCTGAAGGTTGGCATCCCGGAAACGCGCCGGGATTTTTTCCATAATGACCTGTTCCAGAAGCGCCGCCTCGCAAAAGAGTCCGCCTTTGGCGGCGGCGAAACCCAGGAGGATGAGGTTGGCGGCCACCGGCACGCCCATCTCTGTGGCCAGCCGTTGGGCATCAACCCGGAAGTAATCGCCGGGAGCGGCGGAGTTGACAAAAACCCGGGCGCCAGAGGCCAGGTAGGCGCGGTGCACCCCGAGGTTTTTCTCCGCCAAAAACAGGCCCACGTCGGCGGCTCCGGCGGGGATCAATGGCCCCCGGAAGGGCCCCACCTTTACCATGGAGATCACCGTGCCTCCTCGCTGGGCCATGCCGTGGGTCTCGGAGGTGATGACTTCCAGACCCAAGGTTGCGGCGGCCTCGGCCAACAGGCGAGTCACTGTCAGGGCTCCCTGCCCTCCCAGGCCGCTGATGATGATCTGCTGCTTCAAGGTTGCTCCTTCTTTGGCTGGGACATTGGGGAGGGGCCAGGGCCATCGGCCCCGGACCCCTCCTTCAAATTAATCCTTCAGCCTCGCCTCAATCGCCCCGGTGGGGCAGACCTGGGCGCAGACGCCGCAGCCGACGCAGCGGACTCCGTCAATGGTCACCTGGCCGGTAGCGTCGTCCAGGGTGAGGGCCGGACATTCGAAATTCTCCAGGCAGTGAAGGCAGCCAACGCAGTCGGTGATACACATCTCATAGACCGCCTGGGATTTCCGGGCCTCCCGGTCCAGCAAACAGGCGTGTTTGGCGATAACCACCGCCGGCCCGCCCGCCTCCCTGCGGCAATGCTGGTCGGCGTCCTTCAATACCGCGATAAACTCCGGGACCTGGTAAGGGTCGCATTCCTTCAGGAAGCCGACGCCGCAGGCCCGCACCAGTTCGGGGAGGGAAACTGCCTGTCCCGGCGCGCCGGTGGCGGTCACCCCCACCTCCGGGGTGGGCTGCAGCCCGGTCATGGCGGTGGTGGAGTTGTCCAAAATGACCAAGATTATCCGGGCCCCATGGAAAACCGCATTGACCAGGGCCGGAAGGCCGGCATGAAAGAAGGTGGAGTCGCCGATGGTGGCCACAATGCTGGGGATTTGGCCGCCACCGGCGGCGAAGGCGTGGTAGAAGCCGGCGGCCTGACTCAGGCCTGCACCCATGCAATGGCAGGTGTCCACGGCTCCGAGGTTCATTCCGAGGGTATAGCAGCCGATGTCGCTGGGGAAGATCCCTTCGGGAAAGGTTTCCCGGATGGCGTAGAAGGCGGCCCGGTGGGCGCAACCGGCGCAGAGGGTGGGGCGGGTGGCCTCGCCCTGAGGAACGGCGGCCGCGGAGGTGGTTGGCAAATGGAGGAATTTTTCCAGAACGCCGCGGATGACCTCCGGGATCAACTCGCCTTCGTCGGGCACGGCCCGGGAGCGCCGGCCCTGGACCTGCCCGTTGGTTAACTGGAGTTCGATGACCGGATAGGTTTCTTCCAGAACCAGGATTTTTTGATAGGTGCGGTTGATGCGGCTGATGAAGTCGCGATTCAGAGGATAGGGCATGGTCACCTGATAGAAATCGATCTTCCCCAGCAGGCCCAACCCGTCCAGCAGGTCCCAGGTGTGGGCGAAGGCCACGCCGGAGGCGATTAGGCAGACGCCGGGCCGAGAGCCGTCGCCCGCGGTGAGCCGGGGGTAAAAGTCTGGCTCGGCGGCGAGCCGCTCTATTTTGCCGTTGAGTTTCCAGTGCAGCTCCCGCACATACTGGGGGGTGGCAGCCCAGCGCCGGGGGTTTTTCTCAAAGTGCGCCGGCCGGGCCAACTGTTCCGGGGCCATCAGGGGGACGACTTGCCGGGCGTGGCAGACCCGGGTGGTGGGTCGGAGCATCACCGGGAGCTCGTATTTCTCCGACAGGTTGAAGGCGCTGGCCACCATTTCCTTGGCCTCCCGGGGGCTGGCCGGGTCCAGGACCGGCACCTTGGCGAACATGGCAAAAAAGCGGGAGTCCTGCTCGGTTTGGGAGGAGTGGGGGCCGGGGTCGTCGGCGGAAATGACCAGGAGGCCCCCCTTGACCCCCAGGTAAGCGGAGCGCAGGAAGGGGTCCGAGGCGACGTTGAGGCCCACCTGTTTCATGGAAACCGCGGAGCGGCGGCCCGCCATGGAGTTGGCCAGGGCGGTCTCGTAGGCCACCTTTTCGTTTACCGACCACTCGGCGTGGAGGGAAACGCCAGACTCTTTGGCGAAGGCCACCACGGCGGACAAGATTTCCGAGGCCGGAGTGCCAGGATAGGAGGCAGCCAGGCTGACGCCGGCCTCAAGGAGCCCTCGCCCAATGGCCTCATTGCCCAGGAGGAGGCGGTTGGTTTCAAAATTGCTTAAAGTTTTTGTCTTCATGATTTCTTAATGGTGCCTTCAGAAAGAAAGCCCTTAAAAAAATCAAAAACTCCCCCCTTTTTCAAAGGGGGACTTTAAACCGCCACTATCAATATAAACCTCAACAAAGGATGACAATCATCCCTGCTTTTCTGGAATTTTCTCCTCGTCCGGGTGATTAAGGAAAAATATGGAGCAGCTGCTCGCCCATTCAAGACCAGCCCAGGGAGATTATTTTGTTCCACAACGGCCACGGTCCTTAAATGGATCTTCCTGAAAATAAAAGAGGCTTGCCGGTCGAGCCCTTCCGGCTCCCGGCGGCTCCGGAGCGATAAAATTTCCGCAATTTTCAGAGGGGACGGCACGCCCGGAGTGCCTCTGTTCCATATTTACCAAAATAAGGGGGTTAAAACAGGTTAAAATTGCCATTAATTATCAAAATAGACCATTTTTTTCTGGTTAATTCCTGGGATTCTTGGGGTCCTGGTGGCGGATTTTTTTTCTCTTCCCCCCTTAAACCGGCTATAATCCCCCCCAAGATGAACAAGCCCGTCAGCCTGGACCATATTCTCGCCGCCGTGGTCTCCGGTCTCCTCCTGGCCGCGGCCTTCCCCAACTGGAATCAGACCTATCTCCTCTTTGTCGCCCTGATTCCCCTCTATTGGGCGGTGCCGGGGAAGTCGTTATCCGCCGCCTTCGGCCTGGGCCTGCTTAACGGCCTGGCCCAAAATCTCGTCATGTTTTATTGGATCGTTTACGTCACCCATGTCTTCGGCTACCTGCCCCTGCCAGTTTCCCTGGGCATTCTGTTGCTCCTGGCCGGCTACCTCAGCCTCTATCGCGGCCTGTGGGCTTGGGGGATTAGCTGGGGGGCCGCCCAGGGCCTGAGCCCGGTGTGGTGGGGGCCGGTCCTCTGGGTCACCCTCGAGTTCGGCCAGACCTACATTATCAGCGGCTTCCCTTGGGAGCTCCTGGGCAACGGCCTGGTGCCTTATCCGCCGCTTTTGCAAGTGGCGGATGTGACCGGGGTTTACGGGCTCTCCTTCCTGGTGGCGCTGAGCAATGCCTGCCTGTGGCGTCTCCTGTCTCCGCCCCGGGCCCGCCGCCGCCGCAGCCGCCACTATCCCTACGCTGTGGCCGTCTGCCTGATCCTGGCTGCCTGGCTGGGCTACGGCTATTACCGCCTGGGCCAGGTCCAAAAGCTCGAGGCCCGGAGCCCGAAGCTCAAGGTGGCCGTGGTCCAGGGCAATATCAAGCAGGGCGAAAAATGGCAAAAGGAGATGGTCCAGGCCACCCTGGACCGTTATGCCGAACTCACCCGGCGAGTGCCGGGGGCGCAACTCATCATCTGGCCCGAAACCGCGGCGCCCTTCTTCTTCCTGCGCACCCCTGACCTCTCCGCCCAGGTCCAGGCCATTGCGAAGGAAAGCGGCGCCCCCCTCCTTTTCGGCGCCCCTGCCTGGGAGCTCATCTCAGGCGAGGAACGCTATTTCAACCGGGCCTATCTTCTTTCACCCCAGGGCGAGGTTCTGGGGTACTATGACAAGGCCCACCTGGTGCCCTACGGCGAATACGTCCCCCTGCGGGACTTTCGCCCCTTTGCCTTTCTCGGCGAGATTTGGCCAGGGGTGGGCGACTTCCGCCCCTTTGCCTTCATCAGCAAGATGGTGCCCATGGTGGGCGACTTTGCCGAAGGGCCGGTGGGAGCCACGATCAGCCTGCCGGATGACGGCGCCCTCGGACCCCTGATCTGCTATGAGTCCATCTTTCCGTATCTCAGCCGGGCCCAGGTGCAAAACGGCGCCAAGCTGCTCATCAACATCACCAACGACGCCTGGTTCGGCAAGACCGCCGCGGCCTCCCAGCACCTGGCCATGGCGGTGCTCCGGTGCGTGGAGAACCGCGTCTGCCTGGCCCGGGCCGCCAACACCGGCATTTCCGCCTTCATCGACGCCCGGGGCCGAATCCTCTGGCAGTCCGAACTTTTCGTCCCCGAAGCTCACGCCCTGGAGCTCCCCCTGATGTCCGGCAACACCCTCTACACCCGCTACGGCGACCTCTTCGCCTGGGCCTGCCTAATTCTCACCGGCCTGGCCCTCATTTTTGCCCGGCGGCGGAGGTAAGCCTATCCGATTTCAGCTTCTGGTGCCCCCCAAACTGCCTTGTGGACAGAGGGAGTGAAAGTGAGGGGCGCTACTATTCCTTCAGGCATAGCTATGCCACCTTCGTCCATGATATTTATCAAAACTTCCACGGCAATCACGCCGCTATTTATTTGTCACAAGATGACGACGGTATTATAGTTTGAGATCAATGGGTTGGGCAACCGGTGCATAAGAGACTGATCCAATTCAAAGGGGGGAAGGTCCGAACCTTAGTAACGATGGCGACGCCTTTTCGGTGATTGAAACTTAATTCCCAGGAGCAATTTTGAGAAGGGCGGTCGCCTGGCTCAACCGTCAGGCGACCGGCATGAATGCCTTTTCCTCTTTTTTGGTGTGCGCCAGGGGCGCACCTTAGTTACCTTCCGTGATTCCGGCGGCTGCTTTGATCCTGGTTGCGTCCAAGCCCTCTATAAATTCGGGCAGGTCTTGCCAGATCATGTGAAAGCCGAAACCCCCTGTGGTCATTTCCTGGAGGGCTTCCTGCTTCGACCAACCTTGCACGAAAATCCGATAAACCGCGCACATGGCGCCGGTGCGATCTGCTCCGTGGGTGCAATGAACCAGAACCGGAGTATTTTGTTTGTCATTAACAATTCTCAAAAATGTGATGATTTCCTCTTCCTCAGGATGCCAGGCATGCATGGGAATGGGTTCGTATTTGAGTCCGATGTCCTTGATCCCGCATTGAAGATCGGAGTGGATGTAACAGAGACTAACGACTGCTTTTATGCCATTGGCCTTAAGATTCCGCAGGCCCTCCGCAGTAGGTTGGGCGCTCCGGTAGAGATCGTCTGAGACCTTGTGGAGGTTACAAACCCCGGGCAATAGTAAAGGCTTGGCCCAGCACGCGGGGCGCTCAGCGTAATATGGCCCATCCCCGCCGGGCCCACCCTCACCCCCAAAAAATGCGATCGCCAAGGCTATCATAACAAACGCCATTGGCGAAGAAACAATAAACCCTAGCTCAACTATGAAATTCATTTGCTCCTCCGTTTATCTGATATTAGGCGCCACCTTTAGCCTATCCGGTATTCTAAATGGTGTAGAACATGATAGCGGATAATTCATAAAAGTAAATATTAGATGAAATAATTTTCATCCATCATAAAGGTGAGAAACGCTGATTTAATTTAAGAATAATGGATTATTCATTTGGCAATCTTGCTGAAAATTTATAGAGATATCGCTTATAATAAGGCATGCCTCCAGCCTTCAAATGCGGCTATATCGCCCTCATTGGGTATCCCAATGTGGGGAAGTCCACCTTGTTGAATCGGCTGGTGGGCGCAAAGCTGGCCATCACCTCGCCCAAGCCCCAGACCACCCGCTTTCGCCTACTGGGTATCGTCAACCTGCCTGAAGCCCAATTACTTTTCCTGGATACTCCCGGGATCATTGATCCCCAGGGGGCCTTGAACCAGGCGCTGGTCCAGGCGGCCTTTACCGCCCTGAACAAGGCCGACGTGGTGGTCTGGCTCACCGAGCCCCGGCCCCCGGACCGGAAAGACCACGTGCTGCTTCCCCATTTGCGCCAGCTCCACCGGCCCCTAATCCTGGCCATCAATAAGATTGATACCGTTCCGAAGCCTCAATTGCTGCCGATTATGCAGTCCTACCATGAGCTGTTTCCCGCTGCGCCCGTCATTCCCCTCAGCGCCCTGCGGGGCGACGGCCTGACGGCGTTGCAGAAGGAGATCGTCGAGCTGCTGCCCGCCGGCGCACCCCTTTACCCACCCGATCAGGAGACCGAGGCCAGCGAGCGGTTCCTGGCCGGGGAATTCATCCGGGAGCGGGTCCTGCACCACGCCAGGGAAGAGGTGCCCCATGCCGTGGCGGTAGCGGTGGAGGAGTTCGACGAGAGCCGGCGCCCGGAGCTGGTGCGAATCCGGGCGGTGATTTACGTGGAGCGGGAGACCCAGAAGGCCATCATCATCGGGAAAAATGGCCGCCGGCTCAAGACCATCGGCACCGAGGCCCGGGCCGAAATCGAGGCCCTTTTGGGCGCCCACGTCTTCCTGGACGTCTGGGTCAAGGTCTGGAAGAACTGGCGCAAGGACCCCCGGGCCTTGCGCTCCCTGGGCATACAATAGGGGTTAGTAAATTCATTCCTTCTGGCCTCTAATCCTTAATCCCTGCCTTTACATTGACAATTTTTCCAAACTATGCTCACAATAGAATCAGTGAGGCAAACTCCATGAGGCGTCGCGTCATTCCGGTCTGGTTGGCAACCGCCATGCTCGTCTTCCTCGCCCCCAGGTTCAGTCTGGCCGAAGGGGTGAGCTGGTACACCTTCGGCACCGAAGGGTCTTACGTCCATGAATTCGCCCATCTGTTGTTTGCCGCCGCCATGCTCTCTTTCATTTACGAGATCTTCCATGCTGGATTACAAAGGTACCGGGGGTTTAGATTGCTGGCCTGGGCCTGGGGGTTGCTGGCCTGGTGGAATCTCGACGCGGTAGTGGGCCATTGGGCCGAATGGACTCTGAAGAATCCGGTCATCACCGGCACCGGGTTCGGCCGTCAGGTTCTCATGTCCGATCTCAAGACCTGGATTTTCTATATTGGCAAGATCGATCACTTTGTTCTGTTGGTGCCGGCCTTTTACCTGCTTTACCGGGGTTTGAGGGTCCTGGATCAACAGGCGGAAGTCGAGAGACCATAATGACCCTGCCGCTATACCCCCTGTGGTTCCTGATAAACTTTTGCTCCTCCCTCGTCATCATCCTCTGCTTTCTTTCCCTCAGGGTCAGCCAGCGCCTGGTCAGAAGAGATCCGGAAAACGCCCTGTGGCTCTTTCTCAACTGGCTCTGTATTACCTTTGTCATCTTTTCGATCCTGCATTTAGTAGCTCACTTTTTCCTGGAGGCCGTCACTTACTGGAACCTGCCAAATCTGGCGGTGGCGCAGCGAATTTTCGGCAGCTTCGACACGGTAATTTATGTGACCATTGCGGCCATCACCTTTTTCTTCCACTGCATCTGGCGGATGTACCGGCGCATGGAGGTGGACCACCACCATCTGGAGGAGACCAGTCACGAAATCCTGGCCCTGAATCGGGAGATGGAGGCTCTGGTGATGGAACGCACCATGGCGGAGATGGCCCTGGGCATGGCCCACGGCATCCGCAACCCGCTGCACGTCATCGGCGGCTTCAGCCACCGGCTGCTGAGAAAGACCGACGAATCCGACCCCAGTCGGGCCTGGGCCTCCGCCATCGCCGAAGAGGCCAAACGCATCGAGCACATGGTGGAGCGCTTCGAAACCCTGGCCCAGCGCAAGACCTCATTTTTTGCCCAGGAGGACTTGAACTCCATTGTTGAGGCCACCCTGGAGCTGCTGCGCCCGGAACTAAGAGCTAAAAATCTCCACCTGGTGAGGGAAATCTACCCTGAACCCCTGGTGGGCCGCTATAACAAACACCTGCTGAAAGTGGCTCTGGCCCACCTGCTGCGCAATGCCATGGAGGCCAGCCGCATCGGCGGCACCATCATGGTGCGCACTTGTATGGAGAAGGATTATTCAGCCTTGATAGTCCGGGACACTGGCCGGGGTATGCCCCCGGACGTGGTGGACAAGGTCTTCGTGCCCTTCTACACCACCAAGCTGGGGGGCACCGGCCTGGGCATGGTCTTCGTGCGCCAGATCGTGGATGAGCACCGGGGCACCATCACCCTGGAAAGCCGCCCGGGCCGGGGCACCACCGTCACCATCCGCCTGCCGCTGCGCTTCGCCGAAAGTCCGGAGGTTTCGGAGGAAGCGGGGCCTTCCGGAGAACCGGGAGGACCGGACGGAAAGCCCGGAACTCCTCCTGAAACACATTGATCCGGGCGAAAAGGGTAAAAAGGAAAAGGCAAAATGGGGCAAGGGGGAAGAGGGGAGGACTACAGAAGAGGTTCTTAAGCAGGTGGTTTTTTAAGGTACTTAATCTAATAATTAGACCGGTAACGGCTTAATTCTAAAATCATCCCGCTTTATTCATCCCTTTCCACTCTGCCACTTTTCACCTTTCCTCCAATTCTTTTAATCGGCCTTCAAAGAAACCTGGCTGATCTCTTCCATCAGGTCCACCTGAAGTTGCTGAATCTCCATCAACCGTTGCCATTGATGCATCAAGAGGTGATCCATCTTCCCCTCCTGGTGAATCGCCTTTTCTCCCTAACCTTTCTTCGCCTCCGCCCTGCTCACTACCCAGAAGATCAGCCCGAGGACGAGGATGCCGCCCAGGTACATGAGTTCCGTCTGCAGGGTCTCATGGGTCAGGGAGGCCACCAGCACCTTCCGGATGAAGGCCACCAGGGCCACCCCCACGAACAGGTTGAATTTGAAGGCGCCCCCCTGGAGGCGGTCGATTTCGGCGTCCAGCAGTTCGATCATCAGCCACAGGACCAGGAGGGACCCCAAGGCCGCGGCCAGCCCACCTTCACCGCTGCCCCGGAAGATCAGGCTGATATCGTGGACCAGGACCGCCAACACCCCCACCGACAGGGCCATGAGGCCCAGGAGCACCAACAGGTTGAGGCCGAAGGTGAAGCGCCGGGCGAAGCGCATCAGGGCGTTGTCCAGCTTGAAGGTGAGAAACACCCGGCGCATCTCTTCTTCGTGATAGGCCCGGGCGATGAGGTCCAGGTTGAGGTCCAGGATCTTCCCCAGCGCCAGGTGGGCGGCGCCCCGCTGCTTGGGCTCCACTTCGGCGTCGATGATCTGGCAGAGTTGCTGGCGGATGAAATTCAGGCCCACATAAACGAAATGGGGCGACAGGCCGATATTGACGTGGGCCTGACCCACTCGTTGCAGCCTCTGGAAATAGCGCTCATCGTAAGGGCCTCGGAACAGGTCCAGGAGCCAGTCGCGGTGCGACCCCTCCAGCCGGGCCAGCCTGGCTTCGTCCTGAAGAAACTTGGCGGTGCCGGGAATTTGCAGAAAAAGATTGTAGAAATCCCGGACCACCTCCCGGACGTGGGGTTCCACTACCGGCAGCAACCCCTGCAGGGTCTCGGCTTCGAGGTCGCTGAAGCGGTAATTTTCCCTGATCTCCTGAAAGGTGCGCATGGTAACCCTCGGGTTTTAGCTAAGCTCAGGATGACCCTCTTTTTGAAACCAGAATTTTAAGTCAATTTTTGGTGCCTTTAACGGGGCCTTTAAGGGCCTGATTCGAGCAATCCTGTGCTCAAACTGTTCAATCAATTCTTGGATTTTGGCCGGTGAGGCTATCATATTTATCGCTAAGATTCCCCCGCCGCGGCCTCTTCCCGGAGTAGCCGGCGCAGGACCTTGCCCACCTGGCTCTTGGGGAGCGCCCCCCGGAATTCGATGCTCTGGGGGATTTTGTAGAGCGCCAGTTGCCGGCCGCAGAAATCCCGAATCTCCTGGACGTTTAGCTCCTGGCCGTCCATCGGCACGATAACCGCCTTAACCACCTCGCCCCGGTAGGCGTCCGGCGCCCCGAAGGCCACCGCCTCCTTGACCCCGGGAAACTGGTAGAGCACCTCTTCCACCTCCCGGGGATAGATGTTGTAGCCCCCGGAGATAATCAGATCTTTTTTCCGCTCCACGATATAAAAATAGCCGTCTTCGTCTCGCCGGGCCAGGTCGCCGGTATAGAGCCAGCCGTCCCGCAGGACTGCCTCGGTCTCTTGCGGCCTTTGCCAGTAGCCTTGCATCACCTGGGGTCCCTTGATGGCCAATTCCCCCACCTCGCCGGCGGGCAGTTCCCGGACGCCGGTCTCCGGGTCCATTACCCGAGCCTGGGTGCTGGGCAGGGGCATCCCCATGCTCCCTAAGGAGCGTTTGCCCCGGACCGGATTGAGATGGGTTACCGGCCCGGCCTCGGTAAGGCCGTAGCCCTCCATCATCCGACAGCCGCTGAGGGCCTCGAAGCGGTCCCGCACCTCTACCGGCAAAGGGGCCGAGCCGCTGATGCAGCCCCAAAGCGCCGAGAGGTCAAGTTTAGCCAACCGGGGATCGTTGCTTAGAGCCACGAACAGGGTGGGGACCCCGGGCAGCATGGTGGGCCGGTGTTTCCGCAGCATCTTGATAAAGCCGTTGATTTCGAAGCGGGGCAGCACGATGATCTGCGCTCCCTGGGACATGGGCCAGTTAAGGCAGGCGGTGAGGCCGAAGGAGTGGGAAAAGGGCAGCAGCCCCACCAGCCGCTCCTCGCCGAAGCGGACGTGGGACAGCCAGGCGTTGATCTGGGCCACGTTGGCCATCAGGTTGCCGTGGGTTAGCCCGGCCGCCTTCGGGGTGCCGGTGGTGCCGCCGGTATAGAGCAGCACCGCCAGGTCATCGACCCCGGGCGCCGGGTCGTCGGTCAAGGGGGGCTGGGCCAGTAAATCCCGCCAGGCGAAGCGTCCCGGGCCCGGCTTAAAACCCAGGGACAACCCCTGGCGCCGGGCCTTCAGGGAGTAGAGCCAACTCAGGGGCCAGGGGAGGGCGTCCGGCAGGCTGGTGATCATTAGCTGGCTCAGCTTTAGCCGCGGCCGGACTTCCTCAACCTTGGGAAGGAAATGGTCCAGGACCACCAGCCGCTTTGCCCCGGCATCATTGAGCTGGTAAGCCACGTCCTTGGCGCTGAGCAGGGGATTTAACGGCACCAGCACCGCGCCCAGGCGCAGGGCGGCGTGATAAGCCACCACGAACTGCGGACAATTGGGAAGAAAGAGGGCCAGGCGTTCGCCCGGGGCCAGCCCCAGGCCCTGGAAGGCCCGGGCTACCCGGGCCGCCTGCTCTGCCAGCTGTTGGTAAGAGAAAACCCGCCCGAAAAATACCAGGGCCGGAGCCAGGGGAGTTTTCGCCGCGGCGTGGAGCAGCAGGTAGGGTAAGGGGGCCGTAGGCGGCGCCACGGAGTGAGGCACCTCGGGGTCGTAATGCCTCACCCAGGGTGGGGTCATGGACGTTGGGCCTCCATTGAAGCAGAAGCTCTCAGCAATCAGCTAATCCTAAAAGCTGAAGGAGAACCAAAATCTCTGAAGGAATCATCATAGCTCAGAACAATCTTGGCGCTCCGGTTTGTTTTGAAACGGCTTTAAGCTGACTGCTGAAAGCTTAGCGCTGACCGCTATTCAATGGGAGGGGGTGCCCCCTTCTTCGCATTCGGACCAGGTGCAGCCCCATTGGCCTTGGAGTTCCTCCGGGGTGGCTTCCCGCACCTGGCGCACCATAAAGTTAATCTCCAGGTCCCTGCCAGCCAGGGGATGGTTGAAATCGATGATCACCTTATCGTCTTTTACTTCCTGGACCATGAAGTATACCGGGTCGCCTTCGTCGTCCTCGGTCTCGAATACCAAGCCGGGTTGCAACTCCACCTCCGGGGCAAAATCCGCCCGGGGCACTTCCATACGCAGTTCCGGGTCGAATTCTCCGTAGGCCTCTGCAGCGCTGAGACGGACTAATTTTTGGTCGCCGGGCTCCAGACCCAGCATGGCTTCCTCCAGTCCCGGCGGCATGGCTCCCCAGCCCATGCAGAAGGAGATCTCCTCGGGCTGGCCGTTAGGCGGAAAGGTTTCGTTCTCCCCCAGGCGGATGAGGTAATCAATGCGGACAAACGAGTTTTTATCAATTTTCATGTGGTTCTCCCGGGTAGGAGGCAGATCACCCCGGTGACTTAGTGGCTGAGGATCGAGACTGATGGCGATCCCCACAGTTGGCTCTCAAAGCAGGTGGCACCCGGGCCTTTTTCCAGGAAAAACGGAACTATCGGATTGACCGGCATTTTTCTACGAAACCTAGCCAAAATCCTTGCTGCCCATGATGATTCGGCCGGTATTCAGCAGATTGCACCGCACTGTGTGCTGGACGTTAATGCCCGTCTCTTTCATCACCTTGATGACGTCCAGATCGGTGGTAAAGCCCAGGTGGACAAAGACCGGGGCCATTATATCTTCCAGCCTGCCCCAGAGGCTGCCATTCTGGCTGTGGGTGTGGTTCACCGCGATGATCTGGCCGCCAGGCTTGACTACCCGGCGCATTTCCCGGCAGACCCGGTAGGGGTCCTGGACGGTGGTGATCACATAGGCGGCCATGACCGCGTCAAAGGTGTTATCGGAGAATTCCAGGTTGGTGGCATCCATCACCTGCAAATGAAAACGGCCGCCGCCATTCAGGTTTGCCGCCTTTGCCTTGGCTTTCTCAATCATCGCCGCGGAGATGTCGATGCCGACGAAATCGGTGCGGGCCGGGTAAAATTCCAGGGTGGAACCGGGGCCGACGCCGATTTCCAGAACCTTCTGACCGGGACGGCGAGACAGATAATGAAAGGCCTGCCGGCGGCCTGGTCCTAACAATAATCCAAAAACCCAATCATAAAATGGGCAATAAAACGAGTAGAGTTTCTCCATGTAATGGGGATTTACTCTCGTTTTCTTCGTTTTCATCGGGTTATCCTTTTCTGTCCCCAAGGTCTGGAATCATAATAATGGTTGAGGAGCGCCGGAACTGCTTTTCAGAAATAAACTATATTATCCAAATCTTTTCGGAAAAGTAAACCGAAAATTTCCCGGCCTAAGATCTGCTCGACTCGCAGCTAGGCCAAATCTGAATCACCCAGACGTCATCAAGCTGATGATACTTGAGAAGAAAACGGCGAGAATCGTGGGCGAGAACAATGAAGGCTAGAATGGCCGGCTCCCGCCAGCTGGCCAAAACCCTGGTCACCTCCAGCCGCTCTCCTTTAAAGGTAAAATGCCGGGGGCGTTCATGCAAGCGGGAACCCGAGTAGGTCTCCACCCCATCGAGTTGGTGGGCAGAAAAGTCCACCGTCCCGGGCTCGGAGCCGCCTCCGGGGCCTTCGGTTTTCTTACAAAAACCCATGTGCCTCCCCTTCTTGTTGCCTGCTGGACAGGAAACCCGTTGCAATAGTAACATAGGTATTTTAAAATTTCAAAAATAGCCGGGACGCCATGCTGCCTTTGGGTCCGGGGCACCCTCCTGGGGTGCGGCTGCCACGGCCCGGAAACTCTTGGCCCAGGTCAGATAGCGGTTGGCGGAGGTAACATTCATGTCTTTGAGTAAAACCATGGGGATGCGGCGGGTGGTGGTCACTGGCGTGGGGCTGGTGACTTCCATGGGACTCGACGTGCCCACTATTTGGCCGCGGCTTCTGGCCGGAGAATCAGGCATCATCAAACTAGATTACTTTACCCCGGAAAACAAGGAGCGCTATCATATCCCCGATGATTTCCCCACCATCGGCGGGGGAATCAAGCATTTTGATCTGAAGGAGATCCTCCAGGCTCGCAAGAAGACCATTACCAAAGAGGACCTCAAGCAAATCAAATATACCGATCGCTTCACCCAGTTCGCCCTGGCCGCCTCCCTGGAGGCCATCAATGACTCGGGCATCAACCTGGAGGCCGAAGACCCGGAGCGGGCCGGCGTAATTATCGCCAGCGGCATGGGCGGGGTGGCCTCTTGGGAGGAGGGGGTAGCCAAACTGATTACCGAGGGGGTGCGCCGGGTCTCTCCCTTTCTGGTGCCCAAGATGATTCCCAATCTGGCGGCGGGCAACGTCTCCATCAGCTTCAAGGCCAAGGGACCCAATATCGCCCTGTCCACCGCCTGCGCCGCCGGAGCCCACGCCATCGGCATGGCTTACCGCTCCATCCAGTTGGGCGAGGCGGACATGATGGCCGCCGGCGGCAGTGAAGCCGCGGTCACCATCCTCACCCTGGCCGCCTTCCATCGGATGGGGGCCCTGGCCGCGGGCTTTAACGACAACCCCAGCGGCGCCAGCCGCCCCTTTGACCGGAAGCGTAGCGGCTTTGTCATGGCCGAAGGCTCCGGCATCCTGGCCCTGGAGGAACTGGACCACGCCCTGGCCCGGGGCGCCCAGATCTATGCGGAGATCGTCGGCTTCGGCATGAGCGGCGATGCCCACCACATTACCGACCCGGACATGGAAGGTGCCAGCCGCTGTATCTCTCTGGCCCTGAAAGACGCCGGCCTCACCCCGGCTGAGATTGATTATGTCAATCCCCACGCCACCGCCACGCCGGTGGGCGATAGAAACGAATGTCAGGCCCTCAAGCAGATCTTCGGGGAGTACGCCTCCAAGCTGATGGTGAGTGGCACCAAGTCCATGACCGGCCACCTTCTGGGCGCCGCCGGGGCGGCGGAGGCCATCTTTTCCATCCTGTCCATCCGGGACGGCATCATTCCCCCCACCATCAACCTGACCGAGGTGGATCCCGACTGCGCCGGCCTGGATTTCGTGCCCGCTCAGGCCCGGAAGGCCGAGGTGCGCGCCGTCTTGTCCAACTCCTTCGGGTTCGGCGGCACCAACGCCTCCCTGGTCTTCAAACGCTATGAAGGCTAATTGGTGGTCAGCAATCAGCGGCGGCTAGCGGCGATTGCCGGTGGGATAAATAATGATTATCCTTATACTGCCAAACGGCTAACTGCTGATGGCTGACGCCATGGAGCCATCCCTCCATCCGCTCCGCATCGCCATTATCGTCAAAGGGCGAGAATTCCCTGAGCGGGAAACCCTTTTGCCCTTCTCCCTGGAAGGCTACCCGCCGGTGGACCTGGTCTGTTTCGGGACCAGGACCGATATCCCGGCAGACGGCCAGGTGCAACTGCTGGCGGAATTGCAGCCGGAACAGTTTGACCTCATCCTCGACGGCCAGTCCCTGGTGGCCGCCAGGACCGGTCTATCCCCGAACCGCTTGACCAATCTGGTGGCCGGTCCCGCCGCTCCTTTCCTGGAATACCTGGCGTGCCAGCTCCTAACGCTGCGCCGCAAGCAGGAGATCAACAGCGGGGTTATCGATAGCGCCACCGACGCCCTGGTCACTATCAACGAAGATCACCGGATCATCGGTTTCAACCAGGAAGCGGAGCGGATGTTCGGCTACTCCCGCCAGGAAGCCCTGGGCCAGGACCTGAAACTCATCATCCCGCCCCCGTTTACCGAGGTCCACCGCGACTATCTGAGGCGCTATCTGGCCACCCGGGAGGCCCACGTCCTGGGCCGGACCAGGCCCCTCACCGCCCGCCGCCGCACCGGGGAAGAATTCCCCCTGAGCATCTCCTTCTCCGTGGCCGAGATCCTCGGGCACCTCTATTTCACCGCCATTATTCGGGACATCACCGCATATAAAGCCATGGAAGACCGCTTGCTGCAATCCGAACGCCTGGCCGCGGTGGGCAATACCATGGCCCATATCGCCCATGAAATCAAAAATCCGCTCCTGATCATCGGCGGCTTCGCCCAACAGCTTGCCAAAATCCCGGGGCTGGATGACCAGGCCCGCCACAAATTATCCGTCATCGCCGCAGAAGTGCGCCATCTGGAAGAGATGGTGGCGGAGATGCGGGACTTTGTCCGCCGCCCCCTCATCCAGAAGCAGCCGGGACAGCTCCAGGCTGCCATCCGGCAGGCGGTAGAATTGTTCCAGCAGGTCTTCCAGGAACATGAGGTTCAGGCCCGCCTGGTGGAAGAAACCCCGCTTCCCCTGGTGGCCTTCGACCCCCAACAATTGCACGAGGTGTTGATCAACCTCCTGAAGAACGCCTTGGAGGCCATGCCCCACGGGGGGGAGATCACCATTGCCAGCCGGGTCCGGGACAACCTGGTGGAAATCAGGGTCAGCGACACCGGTGAAGGCATGCCTCCCGAGGTGGCGGCCAATATCTTCCGGCCCTATTTTACCACCAAGGAAAAGGGCACCGGCTTGGGGCTGGCCATCTGCCAGGACATTATCCAGGCGCACGGCGGCTCCCTCTCGGCCGACAGCACCCCGGGCCGGGGGTCCACCTTCACCATCCAGCTGCCGCTGGAGGAAGCCGCCCCAGGTGACCGATGGGCATGAACAGCACCGGCAAACCCATGCGCATCGCCATCGTCTTGAACGGGGAGGAATTCGTCTGCCCCCCGGTGACCCTGCCTTTTTCTCTGAGAGATCACCCCCCGGTGGAGATCGTCTGGTATGGCGCCGCCCCCGAGGCTGGTGCGGCTTTCCCGGTCCAGCCCTTGACTGCCTTGCCTCCGGAAGGCTTCGATCTCATCCTGGATGGGGAATTTTTGACCGCCGGGCGGCCCGATTTTTCCCCGGAAAAGCTGCCTCGCCTGATTGCCGGTCCCGTCGCCGGCTTCCTGCAGGACCTGGTCGGCCAGCTCCAGGAGTTGCGCCAGAAGCAGGAGATCAACTCCGGCATCATCCACCACGCCTCCGACGCCATTGTCACCATCAACGAAGACCATATCATCGTGGGCTATAACCTGGGGGCCGAGAAAATGTTCGGCTACCCCTGGAAAGAAGCCCTGGGCCAGGACCTGAACATCATCATCCCGCCCCTCTATAAGACCGAGCACCGGGACTACGTGCGACGCTACGTGGCCACCCGGCAGGCCCGGGTCATCGGCAAGCACATGCGCCTTACCGCCCAGCGCCGGGACGGGAGCGAATTTCCCATGAGCATCTCCTTTTCCGTGGCCAAAATCGGGGGCAACCTTTATTTTACCGGCATCATCCGGGATATCACCGAAAGCCAACAGCTGGAAGACCGGGTGCTGCATGCCGAGCGCCTGGCCGTGGTGGGCAATACCGTGACCCACATCGTCCATGAAATCAAAAATCCCCTGATGATCATCGGCGGATTTGCCCGGCAACTTCTCAAGGTCCCCGGTCTGGACGACAAGGCCCGCCAGAAGCTGACCATCATGGCCGAGGAAGTGAGCAACCTGGAAAAGATGGTGGCGGAGATGCGGGATTTTGTGCGCCGGCCGCCGGCGGATAAGCAACGGGGCTTTCTTTCGGCGCCGCTCTCCCAGGCCCTAACCCTGTTCCAGGACACCTTCAGCGAGAACCGCATCACGGTAAACCGGGTGGAGGAAACCCCCTTGCCCCCGCTCGTTCTTGATCCCAAGCAAATCCTCCAGGTGCTCATCAATCTCTTTAAGAATGCCCTGGAGGCCATGCCCCGGGGGGGCCAGCTTACCATCACCACCCGGGTCCGGGATGGTCAGGCCGAAATCGTGGTGGCCGATACCGGCGAAGGCATGCCTCCCGAGGTAGCGGCCAATATCTTCCAGCCCTATTTCACCACCAAGGCCAAGGGCGCCGGCCTGGGATTGGCCATCTGCCAGAGCCTCATCCAGGAGCACGGCGGCGCCATTTCGGTGGACAGCGCCCCGGGCCGGGGCTCTGCCTTCACCATCCGGCTGCCTTTGCCAGAACCGGCACCCGTTTGAGCGCCGGTATGGTTTGGGCATTCTATGTAGTCGCAGGCTTTAGCCCGCGGCTACATAAATGCCTGTTTTTCTGTTACATTAAAGAGCGCCATGAAATTAAACTCTGAAGAAAACCACCGGGGTCCTTCGTGACCGGCAATCTGGCGGTGCAGCAAGATAGCGCCCCGCTCCTGGCGGTGCGGGACCTGACGGTCAACTTCGCCACCTCCCGGGGCCAGGTCCGGGCCCTGGCCGGGGTGAACTTCGTCCTGCTGGCCGGCGAAACCCTGGGTCTGGTGGGCGAATCCGGCTGCGGCAAGACCGTCACCGCCCTGGCGGTCTTGCGCCTCCTGCCCTCGCCCCAGGCCGCGGTCGCCGGCGAGGTGCGCTTCCAGGGGGACGACCTGCTACACGGCCCCGAGGAGCACCTGCGCCGCATCCGGGGCAACCGCATCGCCATGGTCTTCCAGGAGCCCATGACCGCCCTCAACCCGGTGCTCACCATCGGCGAGCAGCTGGCCGAAGTCCTGCATCTCCACCGGGGCCTGAAGAACGACGCCGCCTGGCGGGAAGCCGCCGCCGCCCTTTCCCGGGTGGGACTGCCCGAACCACAGTCGCGCCTGCGCCAGTACCCGCATCAGCTCTCCGGCGGCCTGCGCCAGCGGGTCTTGATGGCCATGGCCCTGGCCTGCGGGCCGCAGTTGCTCATCGCCGACGAGCCCACCACCGCTCTGGATGTCACCATCCAGGCGCAAATTTTGGCCCTGCTGCAGCAACTGAAGGCCGACCTGGGCCTCTCGGTCCTGTTCATCACCCACAACCTGGGGATCGTGGCCCAGACCGCCGACCGGGTGGCGGTGATGTACGCCGGCCTTATTGTGGAGCAGGCCGCCACCGGCGCGCTGTTCGCCCAGCCGGGCCACCCTTATACCCGCGGGTTGCTGGCCTCGGTGCCCCGTCTGGATTTTCAACGCCCCCCTGGGGCGCCCCTGGAGGCAATCAAGGGCCAACTGCCGGAAGAGCCGCCTCCGGGCTGCCTCTTCCAGGACCGCTGCCCCGAGGCCCAGGACCGCTGCGGCGAGCCGCCCCCCTGGCTGGAGGTGGCCCCGGAACATTACGTGCGGTGTTGGAATTATGCCTGAGTTGCTGAAAGCTGAGGATTTATCCTGCCATTTCCGCCTCAAGGGCCCCTGGGGCCGGGGGCCGCTCCTCAAGGCGGTGGACGGGGTGAGTTTTAATCTGGCGCCCGGCGAGACCTTAGGGCTGGTGGGCGAATCCGGCTGCGGCAAATCCACCCTGGCCCGCCTGGTCCTGGGGCTGCTCAACCCCACCCGGGGCCGGGTCTGGTTCGGGGGCGCCGAAATCACCGGCATGCGCCGCCCGGCCCTCAAGGCCATGCGCCGCCAGTTCCAGGTCATCTTCCAGGACCCGTATTCCTCCCTCAACCCCCGCCTGACCGTGCGGCAAATCCTGGAGGAGCCCTTTATTATCCATGACCTGGGGAATCGCCACGAACGCCGTGCCTGGGTGGCGGAATTGCTCCGGGAAGTGGGTCTGGGCGAGGAACACCTGGGGCGCTATCCCCATGAATTCTCCGGCGGCCAGCGCCAGCGCCTGGGGATCGCCCGGGCCCTGGCCCTCAGGCCCCGGCTGATGGTGGCCGACGAGCCGGTCAGCGCCCTGGACGTCTCCATCCAGGCCCAAATCCTCAACCTGCTGGCGCATTTGCACGAGCGCTACGGCCTCACCTACCTCTTCATCTCCCACGATCTGAGCGTCATCTCTCAGATCAGCACCCGGGTGGCGGTCATGTACCTCGGGCGCCTGGTGGAGATGGCCAAACGTTCAGTCTTCGCCCGGGAGCGCCTGCACCCTTATACCGAGGCTTTGCTGGCCGCGGTGCCGCTGCCCGACCCGCGGCAGTCCTTCCGGCCCCCGGCCCTCAAGGGTGAGCCCCCCAGTCCGGTCAACGTCCCGTCGGGCTGCCCCTTCCACCCCCGCTGCCCCGAGGCCCAGTTGCCCCGCTGCCGGGACGAAGTTCCCGCCTACCGGGAGACCGACCCGGAGCACTGGGTGGCCTGTCATTTCCGCTGAGGCCAAATTGATTTGCTGAAAGTTGACTGCTGGTAGCTATGCATTATCTCTTCATCTGCCTCTGCGCCTTCCTGGTCTCCGGCCTGACCCTGTTTTCCGGCTTCGGGCTGGGGACCCTGCTGCTGCCGGTCATGGCCCTCTTTTTCCCCATCGACACGGCCATCGCCCTGACCGCGGTGGTCCATTGTCTCAACAATCTCTTCAAACTGGCCCTGTTGGGCCGTCACGCCGATAAAGCCACGGTGGTGCGTTTCGGCCTGCCGGCCGTACTGGCCGCCGTGGCGGGGGCCCGGATGCTCGGGTGGCTTTCCCAACGGCAGCCCTGGCTGACCTATGAGCTTTTCGGCCATCACCTCCAGGTGCTGCCGGTGAAGCTGGTGGTGGCCGGCCTCATGGTCTTCTTCGCCCTGTTCGAGCTGCTGCCCCGCCTGGCCCAAATCTCGGTGGCGAAGCAATATTTGCCCCTGGGCGGCCTGCTGAGTGGCTTTTTCGGCGGTCTCTCCGGGCACCAGGGCGCCTTGCGCGCCCCTTTTCTTCTTAAAAGCGGCCTCAACAAGGAAAGCTTCATAGCCACCGGCGTGGTCATCTCCTTGATGGTGGATATCCCCCGCATCGCGGTCTATAGCGCCACCCTGCCGCTTCTCCAGACCAGCGGCGGCCTGCCGCTGCTGGCCGCTACGGTCCTGGCGGCCTTCTCCGGGGCCTTCCTGGGCAGCCGGCTGCTGCGCCGGGTGACCCGGCGCGGTATCCAGATTCTGGTGGCGTTGATGCTTCTGGGGATTTCCGTGGGCCTGGCGATGGGGCTAATTTGAAATTGTTGCCAATTTTAATGGGGAGAGGAGTTTGAGGGGAGGGTGGGGGCCTGTGGCCCCCCGGCCCTCCCCTTAAGATCAATACACTTCTTCCGCTGCCAGGTCCTCTTCTCGGGCCTTTCCTTTAAAGAGGAAATGCACCCAAACCTGGTAGGCGATGACTATAGGCACGAAGGTCAAGGCCACGCCCAGCATGATTTTCAGGGTCAGGGGGCTGGAGGCGGAATTGCTGATGGTCAGGCTATAGTCCGCCGCGATACTGGACGGCAGCAGGTTGGGATAGAGCCCCACCACGCCGAACAGGGTCACCGCCACGATGGTCACCGCGGAGGAGAACCAGGCCTGCCACCAGGCGGCCTTGCGGATAAAGACATAGACCGCCACCAGGGCCGCCACCGCCAGGGCCGGAATGAGGAAAAGCACCGGGTTCTCGGCATAGTTGACAAACAGCCGGGTGGCCTGGGAGGTGGCGAATAAGAATAAAGCGGCCCATACCAGCAGCGGCCACCACAATTTCGCCGCCAGGGCCGCGGCCCGGTCGTGCAGGACGCCCGCGGATTTGACCGCCAGCCACAGGGCGCCGTGCACCAGAAAGAGGAGCAGAAAGAGCACCCCCCCGGCCAGGCCGTAAGGGTTGATCAGGGTGAGCAGGCCCCCCTGATAGATGCCGCCCGGACCCAGGGGCAGGCCCCGGAAGATGTTGGCAAAGGCCACGCCCAACAGCAGCGCCGGCAGGAAGCTCCCCAGGGTGAGGCAAGTGTCCCAGAGGCATTTCCACCCGGGACTGTCCACTTCATTCCGGAAGGCAAAGGAGACGCCCCGCAGGATCAAGGCAAATAACACCAACATCAGGGCGGAATAGAGGCCGCTGAACAGCGCCGCATAGGTGGTGGGGAAGGCGGCGAAGGTCACCCCGCCGGCGGTGATGAGCCAGACCTCGTTGCCGTCCCAAAATGGCCCCATGGTCCGGTAGACCAGCTTCCGTTCGGTATCGCTCTTGGCCAGGACCGGCATCAGGGTGCCCAGTCCCAGGTCGAAGCCGTCCAGCATAAAGTAAACCGCCCAAAGAATGCCCCACAGGAAAAACCAGATGGATGCCAACATCGTTTAACCCTCCAGCTTAGCGGTCGCCGGGGCCGGCTCCGGCCCGCGCCGGGCATGTTTGATGATGAGATAGAACGCCACCAGGCCCAGCAGGCCGTATACCACGATGAAGGCCGCAAAGGTGAGGCCCACCTGGTAGGCGGCGAGCACCGGGGAGACCGCGTCCGAGGTCTTCATCAGGTCGTAAACGATCCAGGGCTGCCGCCCCACCTCGGTGACGATCCAGCCCGCCTGCAAGGCGATATAAGGGAGCGGGATGGCGTAGAGCATGACCCTCAGCAGTGCCGGGCTAGACTCCAACTTATGCCGCCTGAACCAGCCCCACACCGTCAGCACCACAAAGAGAACCCCCAGACCCACCATCAGCCGGAAGGCCACGAAGGTCAGGGTCACCGGCGGCCGGTCTTCTTTGGGGAAATCCTTCAGACCCTTGACCGTAGCCGCAGGCGTGTGGTAGGCCAGCAAGCTCAACAGCCCGGGAATCCGGCCGATTTCCAGGACGTTGCGTTCGTTCCCCTCGTCCGGGATAGCAAACAGCACCTGGGGGGCATGGGCCTGGGTTTCCCAGAAGGACTCCATGGCCGCCAGCTTGGTGGGCTGAATCTTGGCCACCTCGCCGGCGTGGTAATGCCCCTGGACCAGCTCCGCCAGGGAGAAAATCAGGGCAAAACCTAGGGCCAGGCGAAAGGATTTGGTGAAAAATTCTGTATTCTGGCGGCGCAGCAGATGATAGGCGCTGACCCCCATGACGAAGAAGCCCGCCAGGATGTAAGCGCCGCTGATGGTATGGAAAAAGATTTGGAAGGCAAAAGGCTGGGTGACCACGGCCAGAAAGTTATCCAGTTCGGCCCGGCCATGGCGCAAGACATAACCCACCGGATGTTGCATCCAGGCATTGGCGATGAGGATCCATAGGGCCGAGAGGTTGGAGGCAAAGGCCACCAGCCAAATGCAGATGGCGTGCAGCCTCGGGGAGAGCCGGTTCCAGCCGAAGATCCACACCGCCAGAAAGGTGGACTCCAGGAAAAAGGCCAGGGTGGCCTCGATGGCCAGGATGGACCCGAAGATATCCCCGACGTAGCGAGAGTAACGGGCCCAGTTGGTGCCGAATTGGAACTCCAGGGTGATGCCGGTCACCACCCCCACCGCAAAGTTGATGATGAAGATCTTCCCCCAGAACTTTGCCATGCGCCGGTACTCCTCGTCTCCGGTCCTGACAAACTTCGTCTCCATGATGGCGACCAGGATAGAGAGCCCCAGAGTGAGCGGCACGAAGATAAAATGAAAAAAGGTGGCTGCAGCGAATTGCAGGCGTGAGAGCATCAGCACGTCCATTGATGGCTATCCTCCGTCTGAGCCTTTATGTTACCTTTTATATTAAATGATTAAACATGAGCCCGCGGGTATGCAAGGGGCCTCCGACCTTAACTCTTTCCCCGGGGCAAATATCAACGGCTCCCCTATCCTCTTGGAGCGCCTTACCAATCTGCCAGCCGGTCATTTTCCGGCGGGAGTTCCCGGGACTCGGGAAATTCCCAGCGGGATTTGCCGCCAATTACGACCTCCCGTAAATCGAGGGGCGGGTCATGCTGTGCTTGGCAGCCACTTGGGCTGACGCGGCCGATCCCTAAGAGTTTCAGGGGGCTCCCACAGCAGGACAGGCTCCCAGCCCCCTGGACCCATACTTCCACCATTTGACGGCAAAACTGGCACTGGTATAGCTGCATCTTTAACCTCTTTTTTTACTGAGCGCCAGGGTTTTCTGGAAGCCCTCGGGCGGGAGTCCTTGCGCCTCCGCCCACCCTAGCTCCTCTCGGAAAATTTCCAGGTGGGGGGGCGCCTCGATTCCCAGCTTAACCTGTTTCCCTCGGATTCCTAAGACCTTTAGGTGAATGTCCTGACCGATGGACATTCCTTCCGCAATACATCGGGTCAAAATCAGCATATCCTTGTCCGGGGTGGAGGGATTTTGCCAAGTTTCTGCTCACTTTACGAAGGAAGCCTTCCTTTCCTCCCCAGAAACCCCCATGGTTGCACCCTGGGTTTTCCGGAGATGGGCCGCCTGCTCCGCCTCAGCCAGTTGTTTGAGCTTATAGGCCGAATCCCGCAATATGCCATAAACCACGCCGCAGCCCGGGTCATTCCGGACGGCGTCGCCGTGGTCGGCCAGCCGGAGCATGCGTTGTGCCAGTTGCATGGTTTTTTTCAAGCATTGGTCCGCCGTCTTGGACAAGCAACCCACCTCCAGGAATGGCTTTGCCTGAATCGCAAGCCGCGTTTTCTAGAAGATGCATCCCAGATTTTGGCCCGGTCAGAGAGCGAAACCTCTTACCGCTGGGGACCTAGCAAGGGCAGGGCCAATTTTTCGGCAGACATTCGAACCGGGTGCCCGGTGAAACCTTACCACTTTTGTTCCCCTGACTAAGTTAGTAAAGATATCCGTAGTTGGTCATCTGACCTTGGTAAATTTCTTCCGGAAGGGTCATAAGCAGTTATCCCTCCGGTGAGCAGGTGCTTAGCAAGTCCGGCAACTGAGCGGCGTCAGGGGCCGATCACCGCGATTCATGCCAACTTTTCTTCTCCCGGCTTTTTCAGGCATTAACCAAGATTTGTGCCAAGCCGCCAAATTGCTCGGGCTAATAAATAATAATAGGAAAATCAGCAGGTTGAATTAATGAGGCACTGGGCCGCGAGGAATTGCCGCGGTCAGACGCGGCGCCGGTGAGACAGCTTGAGATAGAAGTCCTGCAGAAAAGATCAGGAATAAAGGACGGAAAAAGCCCGGGCTATGTCTCAGGTTTACTGGTGATACATAGGTGTATCGTGAGACTTGAGGAAGCGATAGAGGGTGGCCCGCCCGACGCCCAGAAGTTTGGCGGCCTGCACCTTGTTGCCGCGGCATTGTTTTAGGGCAGCCTGCACAGTCGCGGCCTCAAGTTTGCGGTCCGGACCGGGTTTAGCTGGGCCTTCCCGCACTTCTGGCGGCAAGTCTGCCGGGCCAAGGAGCGCGCCCTCGCCGCGAGCCAGGGCGTAATGCACCGCGTTTTGCAGCTCCCGGATGTTGCCCGGCCAGGCGTATCGGCGCATCAGGGCCAGGGCCTCCGGAGTAAAACGAGCGGTTCTCTGGCCGCGTTTTTCGGCGAGACTGAGGAAGTGCTCCACCAGCAGGGGGATGTCATCCCGCCGCTCCCGCAGTGGTGGCAGGTGCACTGGCACCACGTTGAGGCGGTAATAGAGGTCCTGGCGGAAATGGCCCTTCTCCACTTCCCGTTTTAGGTCCCGGTTGGTGGCGCTGAGCACCCGCACCTCTACGACCACGGTCTTTTCGCCCCCAACCGGCTCGAAGGCGCCGCTTTCCAGGACCCGCAGCAGCTTGACCTGCATGGCCTTGGGCAATTCCCTCACCTCGTCCAGGAAGATGGTGCCGCGGTGGGCCAATTCAAACCGGCCCTTTTTATCCCGGATGGCTCCGGAAAAAGCCCCCTTGACGTGGCCGAAGAGTTCGCTCTCCACCACGCCTTCCGGCAGGGAGCCGCAGTTTACTGGCACGAAGGGGTTCCGGCTCCGCCGGCTCTCGCAGTGGATAGCCGCGGCCACCAGTTCCTTGCCGGTGCCGGTCTCCCCGGTGATGAGCACGGGGTAATCATTGACCGCCAAGGCTTTGATCTGCTTGAAGATCTGCAACATCTGCGGATTCTGGCCGACGATGCCGGCAAACCCAGATAATTCCTCGGTCCAGAGCTTCAGCCCCGCCAGGCTGGTGATATCCTGAAACGCCGCCAGGACCCCGACAAGGCGGCCCTTTTCATCCCGCATGCCCACTACGGACATTTGGAGCTGCCGGGGTTCCCCAGATTTCGTAAGAATATTGCAGGGATAACTAAGCCTGGTCCAGGTCTCGGGCGGCTGATCGCAGAAGGAGCAATTTTTGCCACAGAAAGGGACGCCAAAGACCTCATGGCAATCCTTGCCCACCACCTCACTTTTGGGGTAGCCGCTTAGGGCTTCGGCGGTGCGGTTGAAGTAAATAATCTTCCGGTTCAGGTCATGGCCGATAATGCCCTCCGGCAGGTGGTCCAGGATGTGTTCCAGGTTCTGCCGGGAGGCGGCCAATTGTTCCAAGATGTTGATCTTCATAGTTAAATCTAATCTGGCGAAAATATATCCCATCTCTACCAAGATTTCAAATTATCTACGGTAAAGGTAAATATTTTAGCCAAATTCGCCTTCAACTGGCTTTGGAGGTAGCCGCAGGCGGTTAGCCTGCGCCGGTCCAGGCGAAAAGTTTTAAAAGTTCTCAGGAGAATCGGATGAATCTTTTCAATCTCCACCATCCCCCAGATCAATTGAGCCTGCCCAGGCCGGGGCTTCCCCCCATCATTTCATACCCCCGGGATTCTAAAAATCCTTTGGTGCAGAATATCCCCTACCTTGGGAAAATATTTCCCATCGCCGCACCAGGTGGTCCGGCAGAAAATCCCAACCTCTTTGAGTACCATAAAAAAATGGTTCAAAAATATTTGGCATAAAAATAGCATTTTACACTTAATCAACTTATGGTAAAATCATGCCAGAAATAATGTATAGGGATCATTCTTGTGAACTAATCCTGGCACAATCTTTCATTCTCCCCATTCAGGACCACATTTTTTAGAGGTTTCGTATGTCCGAAAAGGTATTAGGGTCCGTTCTGGTCGTGGGCGGCGGCATCGCCGGCATGCAGGCTTCTCTGGACCTGGCCAACTCAGGCTATTATGTGCATCTGGTGGAGAAGGGCCCGGCCATCGGCGGCACCATGGCCCAGATTGACAAGACCTTCCCTACCAACGACTGCGCCATGTGAATTATTTCCCCCAAGCTGGTCGAGGTCGGCCGGCACCCTAACATCGAAATCCACCCGCTCACTGAAGTGAGAGAGGTAACCGGAACCCCGGGTCATTTCCGGACCGCCCTGGAAAGCCAGCCCCGCTATGTCGACCTGGCTAAGTGCACCGGCTGCGGGGCCTGTCTGGAGGCCTGTCCCATCCGCTACGAGGTGCAGTTGCCGGAAGAGGCAGCCGCCCGCACCGCCTACGCCGCCGCCACCGACGAAACCGAGGTGGCGGAGATCATTGCTCATCACCGGGAAGAGCGCGGCAACCTGCTGCCCATCCTGCTGGATATTAACCGGCATTTCAAATGGCTCCCCCGGCCCGCCTTGGAGCACGTTTCCGCCGAGCTTAACCTGCCCCTCACCGAAATCCTGCGGGTGGCCAGCTTCTACAACGCCTTCAGCCTGACGCCCCGGGGCCGGTACCTCGTCAATGTCTGCCTGGGCACCGGCTGCTTTGTCAAAGGCTCGACCCGAATTTTGGAAGAGTTGGAGCGCAGGCTGGAGATCTCCCATGGCCAGACTACCGACGATATGCTTTTCACCCTGGAGGTGGTGCGCTGCATCGGCTGCTGCGCCCTGGCCCCGGCCATGCGGGTGGGCGAGGACACCTTCGGCCGCCTGGCTCCCGGCCAGGTAGGTAAAATCATCGACTCCTACACCAAATCGGCCAGCTTATGAAACTCACCAGTTTCGCACAATTACAGCAAATTAAAGAGCAGGGCCTGAAACTCACCTATCCTGACCGGATAAAGATTATGGTGGGCCTGGCCACTTGCGGCATCTCCGCCGGCGCTGACAAGGTCTGGAAGGCCCTGGAAGCCAAAATCGCTGAACTCGGGCTGGAGGTGATCCTGGAACAGACCGGCTGCATCGGTTTCTGCCAGAAAGAGCCACTGGTGGACGTGGTCTATCCCAACAAAGTGCGTCTCAGCTACCACTCCATGACCCCGGAAAAGGCCGAGGCCTTGGTGACGGCTATTAAGCAGGGGGAGGTCTTTCCGGACAACCTTCTCTGCCGCCTCGACCGGGAGGAATTTCTGGTCGAGGGCCACTTCCGGGCCTATGCCAACCCCCATCCCCCCGAGTTGCCCGGGGAGATGATCCCTCGGTACGAAGAGTTGCCCTTCTTCCGGAAACAGGTGAAAATCGCCCTGCGCAACTGCGGATTCATCAACCCGGAGCGCATCGAAGATTACATCGGCCGGGGAGGTTACGCCGCCCTGCACCGGGTGCTCACCAGCATGACTCCCCCGGCGGTTATCTCCGAGGTCAAGGCTTCCGGCCTCCGGGGCCGGGGCGGGGCCGGCTTCCCCACCGGGGTAAAATGGGAATTCGCCGCCAAGCAGGAGGCCGACCAGAAATACGTCATCTGCAACGCTGATGAAGGCGACCCGGGGGCCTTCATGGACCGGGGCATCCTGGAAGGCGACCCCCACGCGGTGCTGGAGGGCATGGTCATCGGCGCTTACGCCATCGGCGCCTCGGAGGGTTACATCTACTGCCGGGCCGAATATCCCCTGGCCATCAAGCGCCTGAAGATCGCCATCGCCCAGGCGGAGGAGCTGGGCCTTCTGGGAAACCGCATCTTTGGCAGCAATTTTTCCTTCCGGCTGAAGATTCGGGAAGGTGCTGGCGCCTTTGTCTGCGGCGAAGAAACCTCCCTGATCGCCTCCATCGAAGGCACCGTAGGCGAACCCCGACCCCGGCCCCCCTTTCCGGCCCAGAGCGGCCTCTGGGGGAGGCCTACCATCATCAACAACGTCAAGACCTGGTCCCACATCGCCCCCATCATCATGCGGGGTGCCGACTGGTACAGCTCCTTTGGCACCAAGGGAAGCCCGGGAACCACCGTCTTCGCCTTGGTGGGTAAGGTGAACAACACCGGCTTGGTGGAGATTCCCCTGGGCCTCACTCTGCGAGAGATGATCTTCGAAATCGGCGGCGGTATCGCCGGCGCCAAGGCCTTTAAGGCGGTCCAGACCGGCGGCCCTTCGGGGGGCTGCATCCCTGAGGAGCACCTGGACACCCCGGTGGACTATGAATCCCTGAGGGCCCTGGGCTCCATCATGGGCTCCGGCGGCATGATCGTTATGGACGAGAAGGATTGCATGGTGAATGTGGCCAAATACTTCATCGACTTCACTAAGGATGAATCCTGTGGCAAGTGCACCCCCTGCCGCGAAGGAACCTTGAGAATGATGGAGATGCTGGAGGCCATCACCGCCGGCCAGGCCCAGGAAGAGGACCTTGACAAACTGGCCGAGATGGCCGACCTGATCAAGCTGACCTCCCTGTGCGGCCTGGGCCAGACCGCGCCTAATCCGGTGCTGTCGACGATCTTATATTTCCGCGACGAATATGAGGCCCACATCCGGGACCACAAGTGCCTGGCCAAGGTTTGCAAACCCTTGATCACCTTCCTGGTGGACCAGGAAAAGTGCATCGGCTGCCAGCTTTGCCGGCTTAAATGTCCGGGCGAGGCCATCCAAGGTGGCAAGAAAGAGGTCCACCAGATTATCCAGGAAAAATGCATCAAATGCGGCACCTGCTTCGAAAAATGCAAGTTTGACGCCATCACCGTGGAGTAGAGATGGATGCCATGACCAAATTGACCATCAATGATCGCTTGGTGGAGGTCCCAGCCGGGACAACCGTATTGAAAGCGGCGCGCCAGCTCGGGGTAAGTATTCCTACTCTCTGCGATTATGAAGGCGTCAAGCCTTACGGGGGCTGCCGCCTCTGCCTGGTGGAAGTCAGATTGGGCGACCGCCGGCAAATCACCGCCTCCTGCACCTATCCGGCCTCCGACGGCCTGATCGTCTATACCGATACCGATAAGGTATTGAAAGGCCGTCGCCTGGTCATCGACCTGTTATGGTCCCGGTGCCCCGAGGTCCCGCTGCTGCGGGACCTCGCCCAGCAACTGGGCATCACGGAGCCCAGCTTCCCTAAGGGCGACAGCGATTGTATCCTGTGCGGCAAGTGCGTCCGGACCTGCCATGAGTTGCAGCACGTCGGGGCCATCGGTATTATGAACCGGGGGGCCAAACGCCAGATTACCACCCCCTTTGGCGAATTTTCCCAGGTCTGCCGTACCTGCGGGGCCTGCGCCTTCGTCTGCCCCACCGGCCATTTCCAGGATATCGGCAAGATCAGCGGCAAGACCGCCAAGCCCAAATCCAGCGTGTTCAACGCCGGCCTCAACACCCAGGGCAACATCTACCGCCTCTATCCCCAGGCGATCCCCAGCGCCCCGGCCATCGATCCACAGAACTGCATCAAAATCCTGACCGGCGACTGCGGACTCTGCGCCCAGGTCTGCGCTCCCGAAGCCATCGACTACAACCAGCAGAAAGAGGCCTTCGACCTGGAAGTGGGCTCCGTCATCCTGGCCCCCGGCTTCAAGCCCTTCGATGCCAGCGCCATTAAGGCTTACGGCTACGGCAAATATGCTAATGTTTACACCAGCCTCGAATTTGAGCGTATCCTCAGCCCTGCCGGGCCCTTCGCCGGCCACGTGACCCGGCGCTCCGACGGGCGGGAGCCCAAGAAGATTGCCTGGATCCACTGCGTGGGCTCCCGGAATTTCGGGGCTGAGGCCAAAGCTTACTGCTCCAACTTCTGCTGCATGGTTTCCCTGAAACAATCCATCGTGGCCCGGGAGCACCTCGGCCCCGACCTGGACATGGCTTGTTTCTACATCGATATGCGCACCCCGCGCAAGGACTTCGAAAAATACTGTGTCAAGATTAAAGACCTGGGAGCCCGGCTTATCCGCTCCCGGGTGCATACCATTAAGGAGGTCAACGGCTCCGGCGATCTGGAGGTGCGCTACGTCACTGAAGCGGGGGAGGTGGTTGACGAAATCTTCGACGCCGTGGTCCTCTCCGTGGGCATGGTGATGCCGCCCTCTACCCTGGAGCTGGCCAAACGCTTAGAGGTCACCCTGGGCCCCAACGAGTTCGTGGAGCACAGTTGTTTTGCGCCCACTACCACTTTCCGGGACGGCATCTATGCCTGTGGCGCCTTCACCGGTCCCAAGGACATTCCCCAGACGGTGATGGAGGGCAGCGCCGCCGCGGCCGCGGCTACCCGGCGGCTGGCCTCAGCTCGGGGCACCCTGCTGAAAGTGACGGAGTACCCCCCGGAACGGGAAGTGGCCGGGGAGCCGGCCCGAGTAGGGGTCTTCATTTGCAACTGCGGCCTTAACATCGGGGGCGTGGCCGACGTCCCGGCCATCGTCGAATATGCCAAAGGCCTGCCAAATGTGGAGTACGCCCAGGCCAACCTCTTCACCTGTTCCCAGGATGCCCAGGCCCGGATGGTGGAGATGATTGAGGAACACCGCCTGAACCGGATAGTGGTGGCAGCCTGCAGCCCCTCCACTCACCAACCCATCTTCCAGCAGATGATGCGCACCGCCGGCCTTAACAAATACCTGTTCGAGATGGCCAACATTCGCAACCAGTGCACCTGGGTCCACCAAAACGAGCCGGAGCAGGCCACCCAGAAGTGCCAGGACCTGGTGAACATGGGGGTGGCCAAGGCCCGGCTGCTCTGGCCCCTGGAATATCTCACCGTGGGGGTCGATCGCACCGCCCTGGTGTTGGGCGGTGGCGTCACTGGCATGACCGCGGCCATGGCCCTGGCCGACCAGGGCTACCAGGTTCACTTGGTGGAGCGCCGGGGCTTCCTGGGGGGCAACGCCCTCAAGCTGCACACTACCTGGCGGGGCGGCCTGGTCAAGCCCCGGGTGCAAGCCATGATCAAGCGGGTGCAAAATGACGAGCGGATTACCGTCCACTTTAAGGCCATGGTCACCGAGGTTTCCGGGGCGGTGGGCAACTTCACCACCACCCTCTCCGACGGCGAGGCGATCCGCCACGGCATCGTCATTCTGGCTATTGGCGCCGAGCCCTTCCGGCCCGAAGGCATGTACCTCTACAAAGAGAACCCCAATGTCCTCCTCAGTCTGGACCTGGACGAGGAAATCGCTCAGGAGAGCGAGCGGGTCAAAAAGGCCCAGGCCGTGGCCTTCATTCAGTGCGTCGGTTCCCGGATCCCGGAGCGACCTTACTGCAACAAGGTCTGCTGCGCCCATTCGGTGGAAGACGCCATCAAGCTCAAGGTGATGGACCCGGAGAAAGAGGTCTATATCCTGTACCGCGATATGCGCACCTACGGGGAACGGGAAATCCTTTACACCCGAGCCCGGGAATTGGGGGTGGTCTTTATACGGGTCCCCATCGCCAACCCCGCCAAGGTGGAAGAGGCCGATGGCCGCCTAAGGATCACGGTCACCGACCATATCCTGCAGCGGCCGGTGAGCTTCTCGGTGGACCTCCTCGTCCTGGCCACCGCCATCATCCCCCACCAGAACGCCCCCTTGGCGGAGCTCTATAAGATTCCTCTCAACGCCGAGGGTTTCTTCACCGAAGCCCACGCCAAGATCAAGCCGGTGGAGGCCTCCACCGAAGGCATCTTCCTGGCGGGCCTGTGCCATTACCCTAAACCCATCCAGGAATCGGTGGCCGAGGCCATGGCCTGCGCCTCCCGGGCCAATACCATCCTGTCCCGGGACTATCTGGAACTGGAATCCATCATCTCCAACCCCATTGACGAAAACTGCGACGGCTGCGCCTTCTGTATCGACACCTGCCCCTTCAAGGCCCTGACCCTCATCGAATACATGAAGGACGGCGGCGTCAAGAAGACGGTAGATGTAAACCCGGTGTTCTGCAAGGGCTGCGGCTCCTGCATGGCCACCTGCCCCAAGCAAGGTATTTACGTGGCTGGCTTCACCCCGGAACAACTGAGCGCTCAGGTGGAGGCGGCCCTGGGGTTGATTTAATGCAGGGTGAGCTCGGCCGACCAATAGCGGTCAGCTAAGAGGTTTAATCATGGAAAACCAATACGAGCCACTAATCATCGCCTTCTGCTGCAACTGGTGCTCCTATGCCGGGGCGGACCTGGCCGGCGTCTCCCGCCTCCAGTATCCCCCCAACGGCCGGGTCATCCGGGTAATGTGCTCCGGGATGGTGCATCCCAACCTGGTCATCGAAGCCCTCACCAAGGGGGCCGACGGCGTCCTGATCTGTGGCTGACACCTGGGCGAATGTCATTACCTGGAAGGTAATAAAAAGGCCCAAGGCAGAGCGGAAGGAATCGAGTTAATGCTGGAGGATTTCGGCCTGGAACCGGAGCGCTTCCGGCTTGAGTGGATTGCCTCGGCGGAGGCCCAAAAGTTCGCCGACGTTATGACGGAAATGACCGAGGCATTACGGGCCCTGGGGCCGAGCCCCTTTAGCACCAGGGGATAGTAAAAAGAAATAATAAAGCGGATTTGTTGGGGCGGCGAGGGCGCCGCCCCTTCAGCTAATTGCCGGTGAGCTGGCGGCATAATGGCCACACCACTGGCCAGAAAAATCAACAGCAAAAACTTATCTTCGAACCTTCCAATCGCCTCTAATTGTTTCCTTAAGCCCGTCGCCCTATGATAAAATTGGTATAGTTTTTTTTCCTGAAGGTGGGAAAAGCGATTTTGGCCTGAAAGGGAGTTTAATTTGGCCAGGATCAAATATATTGCCGTAATCGGCGGCGGTGAGGTCGGCCCCGAGACCGCCGCCCTGGCTCGGGAGGTGGGCCGGGAGGTAGCCCGCCGCGGCGCCGTGCTCCTCTGTGGCGGCCTGGGTGGGGTGATGGCCGCCGCGGCCCAGGGCGCCAGCGAAGCCGGCGGCGTCAGCCTGGGTATCCTGCCAGACGCCGACCGCCGCCGCGCCAATCCGTACCTGACTTACAGCATCGCCACCAACCTGGGCCACGCCCGAAACATCCTCATCGCCCATTCCTCCGAGGCCCTGATCGCGGTGGACGGCGATTATGGCACCATCTCCGAGGCCGCCATCGCCCTTAAACTGGGGAAACCCGTGGTGTCCCTGAAGGCCGCCTGGGACCTGCGCGGCCTTAGGCGGGCCAATACCGCCCAAGAGGCGGTGGACCTGGTTTGGGGAGCGCTGACCGGCGAAGACTGAGCCTGGTCATGGAGACCAGCCGCCCGCGGCTATTCTCTTGCAAGTCAGGCGCCTGCCCTCCATTTTTTTCCATTACATTATAAGTTAAAAAAGGCGACCCCGCGGCTCGCCCCTCTATTGTGGTGGCACCGGCGGGACGCCTAGGCTACAACTCCGCTCTTTTCTCTATCTTCTTAAGAACCGCGCCAGTTGGCGCCCGTAGTATTCTCGGGCGTCTTCGTCGGCGGGCCGGCTGAAGGTGGTGGCCCCTTTGCCCTCCGGGGCTTTCTTTACCACGATGCCCTTATCTCCGAAGAGTTTTAAGGCGTTTTGGAAGGTGGGGTCGGCCAGGGCCTCGGCCCGCTCTACTTCGCCCAGCTTGTAGAGCTTCTGGCCGATGGATTGGATGCGTTTGAGGAACTCCTTTTCACTCCGGGGTTTCTTTTGCAGGTATTTGATGGAGCGGAAGACGATCCAGTATGATTCGAAGTAATTGTAAAGCAGGTTGGCGAAGTAGGATAGCTCCTTGAGGCCGGAGGCCGACAGGGTATAGGTGGCCGCCTGGGGGTCCAGGTTGATGAGCACACCCCGGCAGGCAAAATATTCCAAGACTTCATCTACCTGGGCCTTGGAATCGGTGGCGTCGAAGATAAATTCATTCTTGAAAAAGTCTTTGAGGAAGTCGAAATCGGCCAGGATCTGATCCCGGTCGAATTCGAACCCCTGGCGGCCCAGGATGGCCAGGGCCACCAGGGAGGCGGGCAGAAAGAAATGGATGATGTTGTTTTTATAATATTCCAGCAGGGGCCGTTTGGATTCGTCGATGCTATAGCCGCCCAGCCCCAGTTCGTCGGTGAGTCCCTCTTCTTTCTCGATGGGGGTAATGAGCTTGCGGCCCTCACACTGGACCAGGGTGTCCTCCACCGCCGGCGCCAGATTTTCCAGGGAATCGGTCAGGGGGGCCCGGCGAGTCCCCAGATAATCGTAGAGCACCTGGATAATTTGTAAAAGCTCCCGGCGATACACCCCTTTGCGAGGGTAGGTGAGCAAGGCGGCGCACACCAGGGAGAAGGGGGTAACTACCGAGATATCGTTGATTGCCTGAATGATGCGGGAGGCCAGATTCTGGGCGTGGTTGCGCAGTTGGAGGCTATCCGGGGCCAGCTCCGGCGCCCGGCTCAGGTACTCCTTCCAGGAGATAGGCTCACTGAATTGAATGTAGGCCTGGCCATAATGCCGACGCAGAAATTTCCTGGCCTTCACTAACTGGCCCACCGATTCGTCTTCCTTGGCCCGGCCTTCCAGCTCTTTGAGGTAGGCTTTTTCTTCCGGCACCTGGTCATAACCGATGAAGGTGGGGATAAACATGAGATCCGGAGTGGCCTTTTCCTCGTAAGTCCGCAGGATCATGTTCAAGAGGCCCAGCTTGGGAAGCACTAATTTACCGGTGCGGCTGCGGCCCCCTTCAATAAAAAACTCAAGATTATAGCCGCTTTTGATCAGGGTCTTGAGGTAAGTGTAGAGCACTTCGGCATAGAGCCTCCCCCCTAAAAAACGGCGGCGGATGAAAAAGGCCCCGGAGCCCCGGAAGAGCGGCCCCAAAGGCCAGAAAGACAGATTCTTGCCCGCGGCGATGCGCGGCGGGTTCATGTGATGCCGATATATCTGGTTATTCAGGAGCAGGTAATCAAAATGGCTCTTATGGCACGGAACAAAGATGAGACTGCCTCGCTGACCGGCTTCCTTCACCCGTTCGAAGCCTTCCGTATCGAAATGAACCCCCTCGAAGAGATGTTGCGATAACCAATCGACGGAACGGAGCATCACGGCGATGTAAAACTGATTCCAGTCGGCGGCGATCTCCAGGAAGTAGTCCTGGGTGTCTTTTTTGATCTTATAAAGCTTCTTCTTTTCGGTCTCGGCCAGGTGTTCCATGGCGCGGGTAAGGCCCGGGTCGGTAAGGGTGAGTTCCATGACCTCCTCCCGGGATTTAACTACCGGTCCGGTGATCACCCGGCGCTTCACGTCAATGCGGTTGATCAGGTCCCGGCGAATCTCCTGGGCCACCTCGCTAAGCCGTCCCTCTTTGGGGGCCGCAGCCAGGACCTTCTGGAGATTAACCGGCTCGGCCACTTCCACCACGGCTCGTTTCGCCTTCCAGAAGCAGAGCACCAGTTTGCGCAACTTTCCCGGGTTTTCCATGTCGCCAAAGAATAGCTGCAGCAATCCCTTGTAGCCCCGGGAGGCCAACTTTTCGTACATCACCATTTGGGGGACCAGGAAGATGGGAAAATCCAGACGTTCCTGGAGCTCCAGGAGGTGGCGGATGGGGTCTTCCCGGGGTTTGAGGAACCGCTGGCGGAATCCCACCTGATCCACCAGGAATAGCAGCGAGCCGCGCCGCTCCTGGAGGGTTTTCAGGAAATAACCGTCCTGGAAAGGATTGGGCCAGGCCCGGCGGCGAGTAAAATAGTTGAGAGTGGCCGAGGCGATCTGCACCATATGAAAGAAAGGCTGCCACATCCACAGGTTCAGATCAAAGGCCACCTCGGGCGCCTTAACCCCCAGTTCCTGATAGCGCCGGTTAAAAAAGAGGAAATCCAGGTGGCTGCGATACTTCAGGGCATAAACCACCGCTCCTCGTTTTGCCAGTTTGTTGAGGCGCTCCAGGTGCTTAGGGTTGACCTCCACCCGGGAGAAAATAGGGTCCAGGGTCAAGCGCAATAAGAGACCGGGGCGGCCGGGAAGATAGCCGGTGTAATGGTATTCCTGCCCACCCAGCCAACCGGCGAGATGGCTGAACCACCGGCCCAACCAGCCTCGGGTTTTTTCGGGGTCGGGGGAGGCACCGTTCCCCGGTTTGGTAGCATCAATGTTCATATATTTTTTGGTTACATCCCAATAAATTTTTTATATATCGACAAATTCCTGATTCTGTCAACCGAAATGGTAGCGACGGTCAGGCGGGGCGGGGGCCCTAAGCGCGGTAATTCGGAAAGCGCGGAGGCCCGATCCTGAAGCTCGGAGTCTTTAGGAGCCCGAGGGGGGACTCAGTCCGGTTTCGGCCGGAAGGGAATCAGCCTCCGCCGCCGCCAGGGTGGTCCGCCCGAAGAGACGGACCATCAGAATGGAAAGCTCGTACATGAGGTAGATGGGAATGGCGATGGCCATCATGGTGAGCACATCGGCATGGAAGGCCGCCACCACGGCGCTGAGCAAAATCGCCAGACGCCGCTGCCGCCGCAGAAAATCCACCTCCACGAGGCCGACCCGGGCCAAAATCACCAGGATCAGGGGCAACTCGAAGATCAAGCCAAACAGGATCAGCAGGCGCAGGCAAAAGTTGACAAACGAGGTCAGGTTGAGCATGGAGTAGAGAAATTCACTCTCATAACGCAGAGAAAAGGAGATGATTAGCGGCCACACCAGGTGCAAGAAAAACAGACCCCCTAAGATGAAGGCCACGGTGCCGAGGGGAACAAACAAAATGACGATCTTTTTTTCGTTAGAGTAAAGGGCTGGGGCGAAAAAGAGCCACATCTGGTAAAGGATCAGGGGGAAGGCCAGGGCCAAACCGGTGATCAGGGAGATCTTCATCTGTACGAAAAAAGGCTCCAGGGGGGCCATGTAATTCAGCCTGTGCGGGTTGACCTTGGGCGGCTCCGGTTTTTCCAGGCCGAAGTTTTTGGCGGCGTGAGGGAATTTTTCCAGCAGAAAAGATTCCAGGGCATAGTGCCATTTCTGGGTGATGGAAGGCTGCTGCAGCGGCCGGGTGATGATCTTTTGCACCGCCGGCACCAGGGGCCAGGCAATGCCCATGCCGATCACCACGGCGACAATGCAGATAATCAGGCGCTTACGCAACTCCTCCAGATGTTCCAGAAAGGACATGGTGGTCACGGTAACTTAATCCTCCACCCCCTTAACTCGCCCGAACCGTTCCAGCAACCGCCGAGAGGAATAAGGTGGCGAAAAAACTTAGATAATTATTATATCTCATCTGGGGAATCATGGCAATGCGGTCAGGAGGGCACTTCCCCACGGTTTTCCGGAAGATGTCGGAAAGGTCTGGCGGTAGGCAAGTGGGGCAAAAACTGGCGAGGCTGGCCCCATGACCAGCCGGAGCCCGCTATAAAGAGCCAGATTTAATTTGTGAGCCTCTGAATTCCAGCCGCGGTTTCACTGCGGGGTGGGGCGCGACTTGCCCTACAGCAGGCCTAGGAGCGCTATGTCCCGCCACCAGTTGGGAAATGGTCACCAGGCGGTACCCCATCCGCTGCAAGGCTGGCACAATCAGCTTCAGGGCCTCCACCGTGGGGCGGCGGTCGACCTTCCCGGTTTCATCGCTGTCGTGAAAAATAACAATCGCCCCGGGACGCACCCGAGTGACCACGTTCTTGACAATGGTATCGCGGTCCAGACCTCGCCAATCCCCGGAGTCGATGCTCCACAGCACTATCCGACCATGGGTATGGGCCACATAAGCCTGGAAGTGCTCGTCAAAGGCGCTGAAAGGCGGACGGATCCAACGGGAAGTCCAGTCTCCCAAAAGCTCCAGATCTAATGCGGTCCGTTCCACTTCGCTCTCCCGGCCGGGGTCTGCTATTTTGGTCAGCCGCTGATGGTCGAAGGTATGATTGCCCACTTCGTGGCCAGCCCCCAACAGGGCCTGCACCAGATAGGGGTATTTTTCCACCTTTTGTCCCAGGACAAAAAAGGTGGCCTGGGCCCGATAATGGTGCAGCACCACCATGATCTCCGGGGTATAACGGGGCGAGGGACCGTCGTCAAAGGTAAGGGCCACCTGTTTCACCGTGGGCGGCCCGCCCCAAATCACCACCGGCTCAGCCGCCGCAGCCGGCCACGGCCGGACGGCCAAAAGCAGCAAGGCCAGCAGCAGCACCAGCTCCAGAGAAGCGGCAAGTTTGTTCAATGGCATCTTGGCAGTCATTTATCTAACAGGATGGTATTCAAAAACAGCAAATTTGTTAGCACCATTAACCTGGTTAATCAAGAAATATTCTCCCCTCTTTGCAAAAAGATAATCCCAGAAGTTTAAATAATCAAGAGATCCCGAGGGCTAGAAGTGAGCCACTCCACTCCGTCCGGAGTGATCACCCCGGTATCCTCCAGACCCACCATGCCGATCTCCGGCAGGAAGAACTTGGGTTCGAAGGCCAGCACCATGTTCTCCGCCAGGGGATAGGGGAAGTGGGCGCTGATGAAGGGATATTCGTCCAGCTCCAGCCCCACTCCATGGCCCAGAAAACCCACCCGGTCGGGGCCCGAACCCATGAAATATTCCTGCAAATCCCGGGCCCGCACTAGGTCCCAAAGGCGGTGAAAGAGTCGGCCGAAGGTTACTCCCGGTCGGGCCTCCTGTCGAAAAGTTTCGTGAAGTTCCTGCACCGCGCCCCAGGCCTCCCAGGCCCTGGCCGGCAGGGACCCCAGGGCGTACATCCGGGTCATGTCCACCATATAACCGTTGACGCAGGCCGCCAGGTCGATGCTGATGGGCTCCCCCGGGGCCAGCCTCTTCAGCGACGGCCCCTGGGGAAAGGCGGGGCTGAAACCGAGGCCGCCGCTGGGAGTATCGGTATAGGAGAGATGCAGTCCCGCGGTCCCAGAGAGAACGTGGCCATAATGAATTTCCAGGCCCCAGTTGCGCACCCGGATCATCCCCTGATGTCCTAAGAGGCGGAGGCGGTACTCTAAGGCGGCGGATAATTCCAGTTCGGAAATCCCCGGCCGGAGCAATTCCGGCACCTGTTCATAGGCCCGGTCCTGGATGGCCGCGGCCCGGCGCAACTGCCTCATTTCATATCCGCTCTTGACCATGCGCTGCTTCCGGATTAGGGGAGAGATATCCCGGATGGGGTGCCGCGGAAACACCTGCTCCTGAACCCGTTGATAAAAGGCGGCGGGGATGACGTCCATCTCCAGGCCCACGGCCCCGGCTGATTTGAGGCCGGCGCCCTCCAGAATCTCCGGAAGCTCCTTGATTTCCTTATAAAACCTTTGAGGCCAGGCGGACGGCGCTGCCGCAGCCCGGCGCTGGGGCCGGCGCACCAGGAGCAGAGGCCCCCCCTGGGGGGCCACCGCCAGGAAACCGTCCACCAAGGTGCCGGCGTAGTAAAACAGGTCGGCATTCTGACGAATCAGGGCCAGAGCGAGGTTCTGTTCGGCCAGGGCCTCTTGCAGGGCCGTAGTCCGGGCAGCAAGTTCCGTAACCGGTACCTGTTCCATCATTCCTCCGCCTGGTAAAGCACTATATGGAGTTCCTGCGGCCCCTGGGCCCCCTGGACCAGGACCTTTTCGATGTCCGCGGTGCGGCTGGGACCGGTAAGCCAGGTCACCATGGGGGCCTGCCCCGCCGTCAGTTTTAGGGCCTGGGCCAGGCTGAGATCGGCCTGGTCTGCGGGAACGATAACCACTAACCGCCGCACCCGAAAGGCCAGGGCCGCGGCCGGACCGAAGGCGGCCTCGATTAGGACGCTGCCACTCTCCGGGATCGCCCCCAGCCCGATGATGACCGCGGTCTCCCCCACCGGGCCCCATTCCTTGTCCGGAAATTGCGGCGACAAGCCCAGGGCCCTCAACTCCGTCGCGACCGCCTGCAGCCAGGGATGATCCTGGAGCCATAAGGGCTCCCCCTGCGGCGCCAGCCAGCGGGCTAGCTCGGCCGGTCCCTGGATCCGCTTAAAGATCGCCCCCACCTCCTGCAACCGTGCTTCCAGATTCGCGCTTGGCCCGGGGGCGGCGGCCTCAGCGCTGGGGCTACCGGCGTCGTCGTCCCGACCGGGAAAATCGAGGCCGTCGAGGGCGACGGGAAACTTACCCTCGGTCCTTTGCGCCCGTCGGGCCCGATGGAAACTCTCCGGGGCTAACGGTTGTCCCGGAAGGCGCCGTCCCTGGAAGGCAGCCGTCGCCTGGAGCAGTCTCAGGGCAGGCTCCAATCCCCGGTACAGCCCCGGCCGGGCCAGAATCTGGCCGGCCAGGCCGGAGGCGAGCCGCAGCCCCCGGAATCTGGGGCTCCGGCCCCGAACGTCCAGGATCTTCTCCGCCAGATTAATGCCGACCGGGCAGATATCCTGGCAGGCGCCGCATTGGGTGCAAAGATCGCTCAGGTCACCCACTGGGTTCAGGTGCGGGGCCAACAGGATGCCGATGGCTCCGGGATAGACCCGGCCGTACAGGTAGGCAGCCCGGAGCTGAAAGACCGGGCAAATGTTGAGACAGGCGCCGCAGCGCAGACAGTAGAGGGCCTCCCTCAGCTCAGGGTCCCGAGCCAGGCTGCGTCTGCCATTATCCAGGATGATCAGGTAAAAGGCCTGGGGCCCTTCAGGCTGGATTTTGCGGCCCCGGAGAAAATGCACCAGGGCGGTGAGGCGCTGGCCGGTGGCGCTGGCCGGCAGAAGCCGCAGCAGAAGCTCCAGATCCTCCAGGCGGGGAATCAGCTTCTCCAGGCCCATGACCGCCACCTGCACCGACGGCAGGGTGGCGCTGAGCCACAGGTTGCCCTCATTCTCCAGAAAGACCAGGGTGCCGTCCGGGGAGGCGAAATTAACCCCGGTGAGGCCCAGGCCCGCTTCCCAGAAATGGGGCCGGAGATACTCCATGGCCCTCCGGGCCAGGGCCACCGGCTCCGGGGGACAGTAACCCCCCAGGCGCTCCGTTAAAAGGGCGGCGATCTGGTGACGGTCCAGGTGCAGGGCCGGGGCGGTGAGATGGGCCGGGGCCTGCCCGGCCAATTGCACGAGGAATTCCCCCAGGTCAGTCTCCCAGGGCCGGAGGCTGGCGGCCGCCAGGGCCGGATTGAGGCCAATCTCTTCGGTGGTCATGGACTTGGCCTTGACTACCGTGGTGACCCGGTGCTTACGGGCCAGCCCCAGGATCAACTCCCGGGCCTGGGCCGCGTCTTTGGCCCAGAGCACCTGCCCGCCCCAGGCTTGGACTTCCCGAGCCAGCCGACTCAGCAATTCCTCTAAGTGGCAGATGGCCTCAGCCTTGATCTGCCGGGCCTGATGGCGCCAGTCCTCCCACTGAGGATATTCCTTTATCCGCTGGTCCCGGGCCGCCAGGGCTCGATGGCAGGCCGCCCGCACCGCCGGGAGGGCCACCGTGGCCCCGGCGGTGGCGCTGATTGGAGGAAACTTCGCCGGGTTCAAGGTTTTTAGTCGGGATTTTTTGATTTGGAAGTCCTGACCTGGGCCTCAAATTTGGCCATCCATTCGGGGTAATGCAGGTCCTCGGGCCTTTCCGTGGCCAGGCTTAGAAAGGCGTTCCCCTGTTCCTGAATCCAGGGGTGCTTGGCAAAAGCATCAATCGCCTTGTTTATCAGGTCCTTAAAATCCCCCGGCATATTGGCATCGCTGACGATCTGGCTCTTCAAATAAGCCGCCATCAGCGGGATGGTGATCATTTTCTGCTCCACCCCATATCGGCGCAGAGAATCCTTGATGTCGTCCCGAACCCGGTTGGTGGCCAGGTTATGGAGAAAGTGCCAGGGGTTGGCGCCGCTGAACAGCGAGGACCAGACATATTGAAAATAATAGAACCTCTTGCCCGAGTGCCAGACCTGATGAATGAGCTCATGCCTTTCCGGCTCCCGGGTCATGGCGGTCAGGGCGTCCCGGTATGGCCTTTCCAGGCGGGCCAGAATCAGGTGGTAAAGCATAAACAGGTTGATGATGAACATCCCGAAGACGCTGATAGCCGACAAGATGGGGCGAATGGCGCTGACCCAGACGAACATCAGGTAAAAGAAGATCAGCACCAGGATCAGGATGCGCAGCAACCTAACGCCGGAAACCACCAGGCGAGGGTCCTTGCGGATGGTGAAATAGGCGATGAGCAAGACAATTAATATGGCGATTTCGGTGAAAGGGCTCGATAAAAAATTTATTAGACCTTGAAGCATATCTTCTCCTCTCGAGGCAAACAGTGGTCGGGGCTAACCCAGGCGTAGCCTCTAATCTACCGGGCCGGACGGTAATTTCTTCATCACCTGAGATTTTTCTGAAATACTATCACAATCAGGCCCAGATTCTGTCAGATATTTTAGGCCACTCTCGCCCGGGCAAAGTGGGCAGGCTCGCAGGCCCGATGGACTGATCAGGCGATACGTAAACAAGCCGTCGAAAATCTTGGGGGGGTCATGGGCGACATGGTAGGCCCGCCTAAAGGCCGTACCCCTGGCGGTCTTGCTATACGCAGCGTCTTAAGTAATTGAACACAAGCGCCTGACGGTTTCATTTCCCAGGCGCCATTGAGAGAATATTCTCTCCACGACTTCCACGATGTCTGTCAAAGTTTGGAAATATTGATTAT